>Ga0207695_10004207_pt1 | contig 19771 bp, 15 predicted proteins | sample KBSC54metaG_FD_184354 | JGI IMG/M metagenome (GOLD analysis project Ga0207695, IMG submission 184354) | Corn rhizosphere microbial communities from Kellogg Biological Station, Michigan, USA - KBS C5-4 metaG (SPAdes) (version 2) | ecosystem: Host-associated > Plants > Roots > Rhizosphere > Soil... | reverse complement strand
GTCTCTCAACCAGTCCTGGAGACTATTTCCCCCGGTGCCATGCGGCGGATCATTCTCAGGCAATCCCGCCGCGCCAATGTCGGCCATATCGGATGCTGCCTGTGCGTGGTCGAGATCCTGGCGGCCATCTATGGCGGTGTCCTGAAGGCTTCCTCGCCCGACGATCCCGACCGTGACCGCTTCATCCTCTCCAAAGGGCATGCGGCCCTGGCACTCTACGCCGCCCTGGCCGCCCGCGGCTGGATCGAGGCCGCGGAGCTCGATCAGTTCTGTGGCGACGGCAGCCGCATCGCGGTCCACCCGGAACATACCGTCCCCGGCGTCGACTTCTCCACCGGCTCGCTGGGACAAGGAATTTGCATGGCGGCCGGCGCCGCCCTGGCAGCCCGGTTCCAGAAATCCAGCCGGCAGGTCTACTGCCTCGTCAGCGATGCCGAGTGCAATGAAGGCTCCGTCTGGGAGGCTGCTATGTTCGCCGCCCAGCACCGGCTCGGCAACCTGCAGGTAGTGGTCGACTGGAACGGGCAGCAGGCTCTCGGCTCCACCCGCGAGGTGATCGACACTTCCAATCTCCCGGAACGCTGGCGCGCCTTCGGCTGGAAGGTCTCCGAAGTCGACGGCCACTCGGTGCCCCAGCTGACTGCCGCCCTGACCTCATCCCGCACCGGCACTCCCCATGTGATACTGGCCCGTACCGTGTTCGGCCGTGGAATCTCTTACATGGAGCAGGGTATCCCGATATCCCAAACCCACTTGCCTGTGCAGCCTATCAACTGGCATTATCTCCCTATGAGTGAGCACGAATTCGAAATCGCGATGCGTGAAGTAGAAGCGGCCAGTTGAGGAAAGCCTTCATTGACGCCCTCGCCGACCTGGCGGCGGCTGACGAACGCGTGATCCTGCTCACTGGCGACCTGGGCTACATGGTGATGGAGCCTTTTCGCGCCCGGTTTCCCGATCGTTTCATCAATGTCGGTGTGGCCGAACAGAACATGATCGGCCTGGCCACCGGGCTCGCCGAGGCGGGACTGCGTCCCTACACTTATTCCATCGCTACTTTTGCCGCCCTCCGGCCCTTCGAGTTCATTCGCAACGGCCCGGTCCTGCATCACCTGCCGGTGCGCATGGTGGGGATGGGGATGGGCTTCGAATATGGCCATGGCGGACCCTCCCACTACGCCCTCGAGGACGTCGGCGCCCTGCGCACCTTCCCCGGCCTGACTGTTGTCATTCCCGCCGATTCCGCCCAGACCACCACCGCCCTCAAAGCCACCAGCGACCTCCCCGGACCGGTCTATTACAGCCTGGGTAAGGACGACCGCACCTTTGTACCCGGTCTCGACGGCCGCTTCGCGCTCGAGCGCGTCCAGATTGTCGCGAGTGGTGCGGACATCGCCATTGTCACCATGGGATCCATCGCCCAGGAGGTTGTGGCCGCGGCCACCCATCTCGCGACCTGTGGCGTCAAAGCCACGGTCGTCGTAGTCTCCAACTTCAACCCGGATCCGGAGCACGACCTGGTGCAAATCCTCTCCCGTTTCCGCCACGCCATTTCTGTGGAAGCGCAGACCATTTCCGGAGGCCTGGCTGCCTGCATCGGCATGCAGATCGCCCGGCATGGCCTGTCCTGCCGCCTGCATCCTCTCGCCGTCTGCGCCTCGCCCGATGGCACCACCGGCAGCCCCGCCGACCGCTGGCGCAAGTATTCGCTCGACCGGATCAGTATTGCGGATACGGCACTGGCGGCCCTCGGAGCCGGGCCGGCATGAGTTTTCAACTGGCGTCGGTAGTCTTGCCCGTTTATAACCAGGCGGAACACATCGAGACGGTGCTGCGGGAGTATCTGGCAGCCGTCGCGCGCCTGGACTTCCCCACCGAGATCCTGCCCGTGATCAACGGCCCGCGGCGCGACAACTCCCTCGAGATCTGCCAGGCGCTGCAGAAAGAGCACCCCTCCATTCGTCCCCTGTGCATCGATCAGGGCGGCTGGGGACGCGCCGTCCGCCACGGTCTCTCGCAGGCCGGCGGAGACCTGATCTGCTACACCAATTCGGCGCGCACCACCGCTAAGGACCTGGTGCTGATGCTGCTCTACGGCTCGGTCCATAACGACTGCGTGGTCAAAGCCAACCGCAAGATCCGCGAAAACTGGAAACGCCGCCTGGGCTCGCTGCTCTACAACCTGGAATGCCGCTATCTTTTTGACCTGGCCTACTGGGACATCAACGGCACGCCCAAAGTCTTTCCCCGCAGCTTTGCCCCGCTGATGAATCTGCAGGAAAACGGCGACATGATCGACCTCGAATTCAACGCCCTCTGCCGGCGTCTCGATTACCAGGTGCTCGAAGTCCCCATCTTCAGCAAGACGCGTCACTCGGGACGCAGTACCACCAACCTGGGCTCCGCTTATCGCATGTATCGCGGAGCATTCCAGCTCAAACGGAAGCTACAGGGCGGATGAAGCACGCCCGGATGAAGCACGACCAGCTCGCCGGCATGTGGACCCGCCACGCCGCCGAGTGGCGCGACACCGCCCAGGTCTCCAGCCAGTGGAGAGAAGCCGTCGCCACCGATCCGCGCCTGCTCGAAAGCCGCGCCACCAAGGGCTGGTGGCCGACACTTCAGCAACTCGGCATCACGCTCTTCGTCACCCGCGAGTATGAGCACCTGGTGCTCGCTTTAACCGGCGCCCCCTCCGGACACAGCCGGACCAGCTTCTTCCCCATGCCGCATCCCTCGGGCCTCGCCGTCGATCGCCAGGCGCGCACCGTCTACATCGCGAGCACCCGCAATCCCAACCAGGTTTACTCCTTCCGGCCGCTCTCGTCCTTACTCGACCGGACCGATGTCAAAGTGCCGCGGGACGCGGGTTGTCCGTTGATGCCCTCGACTGCCGCCTACTATCCCGGCTCGCTCTACATCCATGACCTTGCCCTCATCGGGACTGGCCGGCTTTACGCCAATGCCGTCGGACACAATGCAGTCGTGCGGCTCATGGATGGTAATCGCTTCGAGTATGCCTGGTGGCCCAACTGCATGGTGGTGAAAGGCGCGCCGGTCTTCACCCGCAACCATATCCAGCTCAACTCCATCGCCGCCGGCAGGACTCTCGCGCAGTCTTATTTCTCGGCCTCTTCGGACCGCATCGGCCGGCTGCGCCCCGGTCATTTGAACTATCCCGTGGACGGCCGCGGCGTGATCTTTTCCGGCGCCACCGGCGAGCCTGTCTGTACCGGCCTCACCCGTCCCCACTCCGCCCGGCTGCGTAACAAGCAGCTCTGGGTGGACAACAGCGGCTACGGCGAAGTAGGCATCGTCGAAAATGGCCGCCTGCAAGTCGTACGCAAGCTGCCGGGCTGGACCCGCGGCTTGTGCATCGTCGAGGACATCGCATTCGTGGGGACTTCCCGCATCATCCCCAAATTCGCCCGCTACGCGCCGGGCCTCGATGCTTCGTCAAGCGTCTGCGGGATCCATGCGATATCTTGTAAGACCGGTGAGTTGTTGGGCAGTCTCGAGTGGCCCTACGGCAATCAGATCTTTTCCATCGATTGGATCCCTTCCAGCATTACCACCGGTTTCCCGTTCGCGGTTCCCTTGCGTAAATCCACTCGGGAAACGGTCTTGTTTTATAGCTATCTCAATTCGTAACTAGGAGAACCATGAGCAGCAGCGATTTCCGCCTTCTAATGATTGGGGCGATGTACGAGAACGGCGGCAACACCACCCATCGGTTCCTGGACGGCCATCCGCAGATGTGCGTGTATCCGTTCGAGTCCCAGCCAGGCACCCGTTATGTCAACGACATGCTCACCAGCATGTTTCCCGTGAAGTACCGCTGGCCGGTCTTCACCCTCAGCGCCACGCCCGCCCAAGACTACCGGGCCATCATCGACGAAGAATGCAAGGTTCGCGCTCGCACACCGCATGTGAGTAAGTTCCGCCATATCCCGTTCGACTTCAACGACGATGAGCGTTGCCAGATCTACACGAGGTATGTGGAGAAGTCCGGACGCAGCACCGGCGCGAATATGAGCGCGTTTTTCCGCGCCACCTTCGATGCCTGGAAGGATTTTCACCGGCCCAAAACCGTGAATGGCGCCGAGCCCGTCTACGTCGGCTACAGTCCCATCATCACCGTGGATGCCGATCGCATTCTGAATGACCTGCCCCAGGCCCACGTGCTGCACGTCGTGCGCAATCCCTGGTCGGCCTTCGCCGATACCTCCAAGCGGCCCGTGCCTTTGCCGCTCGACAAGTACCTGCTGGCCTGGACGCTGAATCAATACTACGCGCTGCTGTATCGCGACAAGTATCCCGGCCGCCTGCACATCGTACGCGCCGAAGACGTGATGCGCGACTCGCGAGCGACGCTCGGAGCCGTCTGCCAGAAGCTGGGGCTCGATCCGTCCGCCGATTCACTCGCCACGCCCACCTGGAATGGCCAGCCGCTCAAGGAAGTCTATCCCTGGGGCACCATCCGCACTCCGACTCCCGAAGCCAACCTGGCAACCGCCAAGGAGTTGACGGCCGCGCAGATCGAAGAAATCCGCCTGCGAGCCCGCCCGTACCTCGACTTCTTCGACTATGCGTCTTTCCTGTAACGCATCCTGTGAGACAGGCCATCGTTTTGGGTGGCCTGTCCTGCACTCATGAACCGCTGCCTGATCACCGGAGCCAGCGGCTTCGTGGGAGCCAATCTCACCCGCCGCCTCCTGCACGACGGTCACGAGGTACACGCCCTCCTGCGCCCGGAGCACCAGCCCTGGCGCCTCGGGGACGTTACCTCGCTCCACCGGCATTCCGTCGACCTGACCAATCCGGGCGAAGTGCAGCAAGCCGTCCGCCGCATCCGTCCCGACTGGGTCTTTCACCTTGCGGCCTACGGCGCGTATTCCTCCCAAACGGGATTCTCCCGTATGGTGGACATCAACCTCAACGGCACCGTTTCGCTGCTCGATGCCTGCGCAGAAACGGGAGTCGAGGCCTTCATCTACACCGGCTCCTCTTCCGAGTACGGCTACAAAGATCACCCTGCGCGCGAGGATGAGCTTCTGGAGCCCAACAGCCATTACGCCATCACTAAGGCGGCGGCCACTCACTACTGTCAATTCGTGGCCCGCAAGCACGACGTCAACGCCATTGCGGTGCGGCTCTACTCCATCTACGGCCCGTATGAGGATCCGTCGCGCCTGCTCCCGACGCTGATCGACCACGGCCTGCGCGGAATCCTGCCGCCTCTCGTATCCCCCGCCACCGCCCGCGATTTCGTCTACGTGGACGACGCGGTCGACGCCCTCATCTGCCTGGCTCAAAGCTCCCCCCGGCGCGGAGCCGTCTACAACCTGTGTACCGGAGTGCAAACCAGCCTCGCCACGGTAGTCGAGACGGCGAGGACGCTGATGCGCATCCCTGTCGAGCCCGTATGGTCGAGCATGCCGCAGCGCTCCTGGGACACCGACATCTGGGTAGGCTCCCCCGCCGCCATGGAGACCGAGATCGGCTGGCGCGCCAGCATCGACTTCACCACCGGCCTGCGACGCATGATCGACTGGTCTATGTCCTGTCAGGGGGAAGGGAGGACTGCGTGATTGGCGGAAGGACGCCCGCAGGCTCAAAACTGAATTTGAGACGCGTGCCGGTCGCAGCTGCAAGACGTTCTAGCGTGTGCGTGGATGGCCGGGTCCGATCGCTCTCGAGCCTGACAATGACCCATGGTAAACCTCTTCGCTGGGACCCCGTGAGACTCGGATTTCCTGACAACCCACCGGCTCAGGCGTAGAATCGGCCTTGGTACGATTGGTGGTAGGAACCCTATGACCGTCCAGCTTGATTGGCCTCCCGACGTGGTGGACCGCTTGACCGCGGAAGCCCAACAGAAAGGGCTTTCTCTGGACGCCTATGTTTTGGAGGTCCTCCAGAAGAGCGGAGCCAACGGCACTTCTGTTGACGACGCTGAGAAGCGGCGTCAGCGCGAGGAAGCTGTAGCAAGCATCCGCGAGCTTCGCAAAGGAAATATTCTCGGCCCGGACTTGACCACTCGCGACCTCATTGAAGAAGGACGCAGGTTCTGAATTCTTTCGTCCTGGACAACTCTGTAACGGCCGCCTGGTGTTTCGAGGACCAAAGCACCCCTTATACGGAAGCTGTGCTCCAGGCCGTCTATGACGGGGCGACGATCGTCGTACCGGCGATCTGGAGGCTCGAAATTGCAAACGCCCTGGTCGTAGCCGAACGGCGAAAGAGAATCTTGCCAGCAAAGAGCACGAAGTTCCTTCAGGATTTGCAGCAATTCTCCATCAACGTAGACACGGACGGACTCGACCGTATTTTTGCTGAGGTGTTCGACTTCGCCAGACGATATCAACGGACCTCTTATGATGCGTCATACCTGGAGCTGGCGAAGCGCCGAAACCTTCCATTCGCCACCAAGGATGACCCCCTCAGGAAGGCGGCCGAGGAGTTAGGTCTGGCGATGTTTCAGCCCTGACAATCACGTTCAAACAGTCGACATGTACCTTCGGGATGAGCGTGAAAAGCCTCTCAGCGCTGCCTGAGCACCAGCGCGATCCGGGTTCCCATACTGGAACGGGAGAGCATGACAAATCCGGCAGGCCCGGAGAATTTCACCGAACTCGCCTCAGAGGATTGGCCGGCATTCGGGAGTTGCCTCCGGTAGAAGGCGGTTATGGTCTCCAGACTAGCGGCGACTTCATAGATTCGTTGCGTTTTTGCCGCGCTGGGGGACCCGTTCCCAAGCGCCCCTTTCGGCAACGGGAAGCCCTGTTCCCACTCCGCCGGGTCTCCCGCGGACTTCACATTCTGTGTAGTCCCGTGCCTCTTCCAGTACTCATCCACCAGAGGCTTCAGCTCGGCATGGATGTCAGCGAGACTCTTGCCTTGGTTCGCTGCCCACCATGCGGGCCAATCGTCCACTTGCAACTTCTGCTCGCTGAAGACCTTGAAGTTGGCTGTGATGGGCGACCCGACCGGCGTGACGATCTCATACAGCAGATCCTGACACCGCGAGCCGACACTAATGTTGGCGATCCGCGGCTTGGGCGGCGGCTTGAACCCCGGAAGATCTGTCCGATTCACGATGTCCCGCCGCTCGTAGACACGCGGGTCGTGAAGGGCTCCGATGAGAACGGGGATCGCCGCCTTCCCGGCTCCCACCAACTGCTGCGAGGCTTCCCTTTTCTGCGCTAGTGCCACTCCGCTACCCAGGATGCCTACCAGCGCGGTCAGGTCCGGGGAAGCGCTGGCCGCTTTGTTCCGGTCGCCTCTCTGCCTGGAATCGCCCATACCGGATTTCACTTCCTGGGAGGCGAGTAAGCCTGCTATCGCCGCGATCGCTGCGAGCATCACGAGCACCCTCCGCAATCGAAGCAAGCTCGCAGAAAGCATCATCACCCTATGACGATCCTATTCCTACCTTCTTACGCTTTGCAACAGAGGCGGGACCTCACTGCGCATCTTGGATCGTTCGCTCGGTGTGTTTTAGATACAACTCCGAACGGGTGGTACGAGTAAAATGCCGGTCACCGGGCTTCATGACCACAGACTGCGCTTGGCGCACAATAGGCCCCTCAAACAAATCCTGGATCGATCCGATAGCCGTGGAGACGGGCAGTAACGTGATTACCAGCAGCAAAGGTAACGCCACCAGACTGCTCTTGCCGCGAGCATAACGCAAGAGCGGCACAGCCAGCAGAAGCGGCACTCCCGCTGCCAGGAATGCGCGCAGACCGTAAGCCCAATGCCACGAGGTCGGTGTCATGGGCCAGAGTTGAAAAACAACCCAGCCGACAAACGGTCCGAACACGCAACCAACGAGCCAGAAGGCGCCTATGCGATCGAGCCAATCTCCGCGCAGCCGAACAGGAGAATGGTATTCCGTGCGAGGCAGGAAGAACAGGCCCAACGCCCAAAGAAGACAGTAAACATCGAAGAATACGGTGAGGCCCCACCCGATCGGTCCGATGATCCCAAATCGCGAATAAAAGATAAAGGGTATAAGCACGGTTATGGGGAGAATGCCTGAGAGATTCTCCCGAATAGCGCCCCGCCGCGACTGATCGTCCGTAACTCCACTGAAGACTCGGGCCATTGTTGCCGCGGTTTCCTGTGGCGTCTTCTTGGGAGCGAAGTCATCAGCATTGAGGACCACGGCAGGCCGAGGCGTGTTGACTCCCTGCAGTGCGCGCCGGTCAATCAGGACCAGGACAGCGAAAAAGACGAGCATGGGCGGGATCCGGATTCCCGGCGGATCCGCATAAGCAGCACCGTCGATATGAAACAAGAACACTAACACGAACCGGGTCAAGGTCGCCGCTATTCCTGCTCCAACGTAGGCTAAGATCTCTCGCATGTCCTTCATCACTGTCGGAGTTGAGTTCTCCCGACTACCACGCGCCGGTCACCGGCTTATCTCCCGCGCCCCCGAAGTCGAACACTACGTCCCGGCTGGTACCGGCATCATCGAAGCGATAATTTCCATCCACGTCGAACAGCCATTGATGGTCGCGGCGGAAGATGCCGGGCTTGGTCCTCCCGTCCCCGCTCCAGTCTCCCGTGAGCAGCACATCCCCCGGGATCCCCCCGAAGTAGAACGTCGCATCCAGTCCTTCGTCCATCTGTCCATTGCCGTTGGTATCGAGCGCCCAGCGGTAATCCTGCCGCACGATTCCAATGTGGCTCACCCCCGACCCGGTCCAATCCCCCACCACCGGCCTGTCTCCCACCGCGCCGCCGAATTGATACTTCCGATCCTGCGCCGCCTGAAACACGCCATCGCCGTTATAGTCGAGCAGCCATTCCCCGGTCGAGGGCCGGTAGATGCCGATCTTGGTCTTCCCCGAGCCATCCCAATCGCCGGTCACCGGAACGTCGCCCGCCTGGCCGCCGAAGCGATACGTCCGGTCGCCCGCATCCAGCGCACCGCTGCCGTTATAGTCCAGCAGCCACTCACCCGATGCGGGACGATACACGCCAATCCTGGTCTTCCCCGATCCATCCCAGTCACCGGTCACCGGAACATCACCCGCCTGTCCGAAATGATAGACCCTCGTTCCCGGACCCTTCACGTTGTCGATATCCGAAGCAAGCCGCCATTCGCCATCCCGGTACAGCCCCGGTTTGAACGCCGGACCCCGCTTGCGTTGCCGCAGCACATGCGGCCAGCCAAGCGCCATCCACTGTCCCGCCTCCGCCCCCGTATCTTCCGCGATCACCTCCACCGTCAGTTCCGACTCGTGCGGCAGTTTAGGATGCCATCCCCACCAGGTCCCCTGCACCGGTGGCGGATGGTCCATTCGGGCGAGCACCTTCTTGCTCTCCGCATCGCGCACCAACAGCGACAGATTGCGATCGTCGAGGCCGGTCACCACTGGAATCCCCATATCGCTATGCCGGTCGAGACGAAAGGGTCCCCACCTCAGCGTGCCTGTGCCCGAGTTCGAACCCGTGCGCGGGAACGTCCCGTACACTGCCCCCTGCACCGGAGAAACACCCGCCGGCGGAGAATAGCCATCGCGACTCCACGCCCCGGTCATCTCCGCTTTGCTCTCCGCAAAGGGAGCTCCCAGCTCGCCGAACTCCACTTCCGTACCCGAGTTGCCCCGCGCCGCGATGGAGGGCGACACATACACTGTCAGCCACCCGAAGCGCTCTTTGACCAGATGCTCTTTGGCGTAGGCGATTTCGCTTTCCAGGGTCACGTAATTCGGGTACGTCCATACGTTGCCGGTAATGTCCATGACCAGCACCACGTTCGACGCGCTAGCCAGCTTCGCATCTACGTCCGCTTTGCCAATCTCGGCCACCCACGGATAGAAGTCAACAAACTTCGAGAGTGGGCGCAGGCCGGTCAGGTAGTACATGTAGTTGCCGTCAGGGTAGTGGCCGAGCTGCACATCGCTGCGATTCTGCGCCGCCTGCCGGATAAACTGCGCCTCGGCCAGGAGCCGATCGAAGTCCGACTGCAGCGCATGTTGCGCCACATACCGGCCTCCGCTCGCCGCCAGCACCAGTGTGGGCGCGACGCAGCAGGCCAGCAGCGCAATCTTCCACGGCCGGGCGAGAGACATGGCTTCCTCCACCAGGATCCCCACCAGGAACAGGCAGAAGAACACGAACGGAGCCGCGTGGAATAGATCGTCTCCGCGCAGCGGCAGCGTTGCCGTGAAAAGGTACAGGAACAACGCCGTCCGGTACTCACGACGCGCCGCAAACAACAGGCACGCTCCAATCGCCGCCACCCGGTAGAACAGTCCGCTGAAGACCCAGTGATCGAATACCGGAACGAAAGTCACCGGATTGAAGCGCAGCGGATCCCACGAGCTGAACCAGTAGGGATTGAAGAGATTGAACAGCAAGAGCTGCTTTCCCAGCGTCGGCAGAATCTTGAGGGAAGCGTATTTCTGATAAGTGACGGTGTTGAAGACGATGGTGTAGGAATAGAACGCGCTCAATCCCCCGCTGGCGGCAAGATAGCCGAAGTAAGTGGCGATCGGCAAAGCGATGGTGAGGCCTAACTTCACCACGAACATGCGGGGGATCTGCGGAGCCAGGAACAGTGAGCCGATCGCGATCGCCGTCACCAGGCCGAAAAAAGGATTCGACATACTAGCCACCAGTCCCGCGACAGCCAGCAGCACAAACATCCCGCGCGAGGCCGCGAGTCCGCGGGCGTGCACCGCGAAGCAAACCGCGCCCAGGGCGAACCCGCCGATCATGGCGAGATTGTCGTAGAGCAGCAGGTTCCCGAAATAATAAGGAGAGATGAAAGCCCAAACCGCTGCGGCGAAGCCCACCGGAAAACTGAGACCGGTCACCCGCAACACCGCGAAAAACATCCCGGCATCCATGAGCAGCACCGCCAGGCGTACCAGCGGCAGCGACTTGCCCGTGAAGAAAATCAGTGCGGCGCTGAGATACACCGGGAAAGGAAAATGATTTTCGAAAACGTCGCGGTAAAGATGAAATCCCTTCAGCACGCACGACGCCAGATTCAGGTTGGAACCTTCATCGAAGAAGGTCTGAGTATTGCGCAGCAGGAACGCGATCACCACGTACAGGAACAGCAAACTGTAGCCTATGCTGCTCTTTATGGGGGTGGATCTCAAACCGAAAGTATAGCAACGGCGCGTTATAATGAGGCTCTGAACGTTCGCCCCTCCGTTGCGTCACAGCTTCAGGTTCCCCGCTTCTTTTTGCTGTTCGGTGCGCTGTTGGGAGCGGCTTACGCCATCCTTCTTCCTCCCCTGCAGGCGCCCGACGAGTTCACTCATTTTTATCGCGCTTATGGCATCAGTGAAGGCTCCTGCGTGGCCCCCACGCTGACCTCGATCCCGCTCTCGCTACAGGCCATGACCGCCGCCTTTCCGCTCAATGTGGAACAGGAGCGCCGCATCGATCCCGCCTACATTCTCACTTTCGCGCGCATGCCTCTGGACCAATCGCGGCGAAGCGGTGTCATGAATGAGGCCGCCAACATGTATAGCTGCGTCCCCTATCTACCCTCGGCCCTGGCAATCGGCGCAGGACGCATTGCCGGCACGCCGCCCGCCGGACTTCTGTACCTGAGCCGCATGGCCAATCTGCTGGCGTATCTGATCCTCGTCTATCTGGCGCTGCGCCAGCTTCCCGGATTTCAGATCCCGCTACTCTCGCTCGCCCTGCTGCCGATGGCGCTCAACCAAGCCGCGTCAGCGTCCTGGGATGGCATCGCCTTTGCCACGGCTTTTCTCCTGTGCGCCTACATCATCCGTCTCGCCTGGGATCCCGCGATCGCATCCCTGCGCCGCAACCACCGCTGGACCCTGACCGGACTGATCATCCTTGCCGGCCTGTGCAAAGCGGATGCGTGGCTGGTCCCTCTGCTCGTCCTGATCCCGGCATCCAAATTTCGCACTCCACGCGAAAAGTGGATCGTCGTGACGGGATCCATCGGTCTGGCCCTGATCGTGATCGCGGGCTGGAATTTTGTGAACCGCCAGGATATGGTGCGCTGGGTCGAACATGTGAGAGACGGCCGCCAGATCTACTTATCGGAGAACTTCTCCTTTCTCCTGCATCATCCCTGGATCCTGTTTGACACTTTCCTCCGCACGTGGGCAGCTCAAGGCCGCGACTTCGCTGCGCAGTTCGTCGGCAGACTCGGCTGGATGGCCGTGGTCTTGCCTTCCTGGACCACCTGGGCCTACCTGCTGCTCCTCGTCTTCGCCGCCCTCACCGACACTTCGCAGATCCGCCTGACAACCGGCCAGCGCCTCCTGTGCCTGACCATCGTGGCCATCGCCGTCACTTCCGTCTTCGTTGGCATGTGGTCCGCCGAGACCACGCGGGCCCATCGCGACTCGGTACTCCACGGCAGCGGCTATATCGCTGGCGTGCAGGGACGCTACTTTATTCCCTTCGCGTTCCCCCTGCTGCTGGCCCTGTCGAACACCCGGCTGCGCGTGGGCCGTCGATGGCTGCTCGCCGTCGCCGCGCTGATCATCCTCAGCGTAAATGCCGTGGCGCTCAAAAGGATCCACAGCACCTACTATGTGAGCGCCGATATGGGGCCTTACGAGAACAAGTTGGTGCGCCGCGCCGGGCCGGCGCCGGAAGATACCAAAATATTCCTGGTTCGCGGCGGCACCAGGCACTGGATCATCTTTGGAAGCTGGGTGGAGAAGCACGGCTATCGTTGGGACGACTTGCAGATCATCTCCCCGGAGCAATTCAATGCCATCCCGGAAGGCAAAGCTATCATCGAGCAGTAAGCCATGAGCCAGCGCGTTGTCCAGGCCACTACCAGCTACACCTTGCGCGATCAGCAAATGATGGCCGCGGCGCAGCGCTACTTTGCCTGGCAGGCCCGTATGGCACGCCAGGAACTGGGCCGCCGTGTAGTGGAAGTGGGCTGCGGAGTTGGCAACTTCACGCGCCACCTGCTCGATCGGGAACTGGTAGTCGCTCTCGACATCGAAGCGGCGTGTGTCGAGCAGTTGAAGCAAACCCTGGGCCCGCCGCCCAATATCATTGCCCGGCAGCTCGATGTCGTCGACCCGGCATTCATCAACCTTCGCGAGCACTCGATCGATTCCATCGTCTGTCTGAACGTGCTCGAACATGTCGGCGACCACCTCCGCGCCCTTCGCAACATGGCAGCCGTACTGCCTCCCGGCGGCAAAGCGGTTCTCATCGTGCCCGCCTTCGAAGCGCTCTACGGCCCAATCGACACTAACCTCGGCCACCATCGCCGCTATTCGAAAAAGACTCTCCGCGACCTCGCCGCCGCCTCGGGCTTCACTGTGCGGACGCTCCGTTACATGAATTCGGTGGGCTGCCTCGGATGGTGGGTCAACGCCAGAATTCTGAAAAGGACCGAGCAGTCCGAAACCCAGATCCGCACCTTCGATCGCTGGGTCGTGCCGCCGCTCGCGTGGCTCGAAAGCCGCATCGCCCCGCCCTTCGGCCAGTCGCTATTCGTCGTGCTCACTCGGGCGTAAATGGTGCACGACGCGGCGCTCAAACGGCTTTAAAATGAGGTTGAAGTATGGACTGGTCTAAATTCGAATTGGCAATGACGGACCCTCGATATCAAAGCGGGGCGCCAGTGTTTAAAGATGATCCGCGTATGCCGGTGCAGACCGTACTCGACAACCTCGAAGACGGTATGACGCCGGAGCAGATTGCGAAAGCATGGAACGTCGCGCTACACCTGATCACCGGCGTGCAACGATTTGTAGAAAACGAGAGACTTGCGCATCCTGCTTGATCGCAATGTACCGGACCAGATGCGCCGCCAGTAGGTGTTTGGACCTTAATCCGAAAGCGGAACCGCTCTCCGAAATACGAAGTCTACTCCTCAGCTTTCTTTTCCTGCTTTAAAATCCGCCGCACATTGCGCTTGCCATGAAGAATTCTGACCACACGCAAGCGTCCTGGAGCTTCGACATAGTAGATGCGCATGGCCTCAAAACCTTTTATCGGCCATGAACGAAAGCCGGAAATTGAACCTCGAAACCAACGTACCCATGTGTGGGTGAGACTTAAGCTGTTCAATGCTCTCTTTCACAGCCTCGCGGAAACGAACTGCCAACGCAGGCGCGTCCTGGTCCACAAGGTAGTAACGAAACTGACGGATAATATCGGCCTCGGCGCGAGGGTATATCTCAACTTTCACGGAAGGGTTTCCGCGCCTGATGCTCCGTGGCGATCCTATCGGTTTCCGCTCTCAACCGATTCCAGAAGTTCTCGTCCGCCTCTACCGGCTCGCCCGAGTTGAGACCGTCCAGTAGGAGCTCTTCCAGTTCCTCCTGGGTTCCCTCAAAGTCAGGCGCGGCGGCGATCTCCACCGCAGCCACGGCGGCGTCCAGAGCCTCTTCAGCCGACCGATATGCGCCGGCGCTGACGACAGTACGGATTCGCTGTTCCTGCTCGGGTGTGAGTTGTATGGACACGGGCCAATTCCTTGCGATCTCTTTCTAGCGTAAAGGATCTACCCCTCAGCAGTTATCCACCACGTAGCGATAGATCTTTTCCATCTGCCCATCCCAATCGCTGTAACGCTCAGCAATCAGGCGGGCGGCGTTACCCGTCAGTTGCTCCCGGAGAGCCTGGTTGGTCAAGCCCTCTTCGAGAGCTTCCGCGAGAGCCGTCGGACTATTCTCGGCCACCAGGCAATTCTCCCGATGCTTCAACAGCCACGTGTTGTAAGGATTCGCATTGGTGACTACCAGCGCCCCCGAAGCCATCAGCTCGAAGGGCAGGTACGACGGATGGCACGTCATCATGAGCGCCACTCCCGCGGTACAGGAACGATACAACGCTCCGGTGGCGGAGTAGGGAAGCAGTCCCAGGTTGTGAACAACCCCCTCGAGTCCGAATTGCCGCGGAGCCCAGTCCGCGCCAGCCGTCACGATCCGGACATTGTTCCCCAGCTTTTTCTTGACGATCTGCAGCGCGTGACTCAGCAGCTCGAAACTGTTGCGCACATGCGATGGCCGGGCGTAGCAGAACAGCGTCATCGGCTCGCTGCGATTTTGCGGCGCCCGCGTCTTGGCGTGAAAAATAGCCGGATCCACGCAAGGATCGAAGTATTCCGCCTGGCCGCCCAGTCCGGTGTAAATGTCGCGCAGCGAAATGGTGTTGCAGATCGCCGAAAACCCGAAGCGGTACGACGCATCCACCAGGGCGCTGATGGATCCCGCCGGATAGAATCGCGATTCGTAATCCTGCATGAAGTAGAATTTCCGCCGCGCCTGGCTCATCTGCAAAATGGAGTAAGCCGTGGTCCACAGCGTACTGATTGCGGCGTCGCAAGCCGGTAGCGATGGCAGCTGCGAATATTTGGTGAGCTCGAACAGACCGCAGTCGTCAGCAAGGGCAGGGAAGGCGGATCGGATCGTGGACCGGATCACCACCTCCGGGCACGGAGTGACGAAAGTAGAACGAACCCGATGCGCCCTCTGAAAATAGTCGGCAGCGCGCAGGATGGTATGGATCCCTCCGTAGAACGGATGCGCGAATTCCGGCAGGAACCACTCGATATGCTCCAGCTTGCGCGTAGCCGGTGTCGTCTTGCGCGACGCGGCCAGCGCGGCCGGGGAGAAATCGAAACCCGATGTCAGGGCGCGAGCCTCAGCGGCATAGTCGATGCGCGGGAAAGTCGCATTGTCGCCGAAGTCGAGAACGATTCTTCCCTCGTAGCAGCGCAGCCGCGGATGGAAAAACGGGTCGCCTGCCGGAAAACACTTGCGCGCATAATCGCGTGCCGCATCCGGCTCATTCTGCGTCCACTGTTCCAGGCGGGTCAGTGCTCCCTGCCGGAATTGCGCGTACGCGTTATAGAAAATGCGCCAGCCGTGATGCACCGTGACCCGCAGGCACAGATCGATATCGAGGCGCGGATAGCGCGGCTCCCCGGCAAAGCCGCCTGCCTGGTCGAACACGGCGCGGCGAATCGCGAAACAAGCCCCCGACACCGCCGACCAGTTGCGGCACCAGCTGGGACCGCCGAAGACTCCGTAAGCATGCTCCGACTCGCCGGCGAAAACATACGCGAGATCCCCGTCGCGATTGAAGACGATGCCCGCGTGGTGAATCGAATTGGTCTCCGGTTCCAGCAGTTGCGGACCCACCATTCCCACGTTGTCGAGCTGTAGCGGGCCCACCATCTCCGGCAGCCAGTCGCCCTGTCCTACGTTCACGCAATCGTCCAGGAACACGATGCTCCAGCCGCTGCTCGCTGCCACCGCGCCGTTGAGCCTCTTCGCCAGGTTCGCTCCCTCAGGCGAATGGACCAACACCACATCGCCTTTACGGCCGGACGTCACGTGAGGCGATTCCACTACGATCTCTACCGCATGAGCGATGCTGGCCCGCAATTGCCGGGCATGCTCCACGATGCGCTCAGCGGGATCGTCGGACACCAGGACGATACTCGCGACCGGAGCGCGGCCGGTCAGGTTCTTGCCAGGCAGTTCCCAACGGATCCGCATGGAGCCGTTCGATTCGAGTGTCGGCTTGCCTTTTGCACCCATACGGGAGAGACGCTCGGAGATGGTCTGCAACTGGCTGCGCAGCGCGTAAGGCTTGGCAATCACGCCGCCTGACGCCACCGACGTGGACACGATACCCCAGTGGTACAGGACCTTGTCGATGAATTCGATGCGCTTGGAACGCTCGATGACCCGGAAGAACAGGTCCCAATCCTGCGCCCCGTCGGTCTCCGGACGCCACCCGCCGATCGCTCGCAGATGCTCCGTGCGCATCACGCAGAAATGCGTCAGGTAGTTCGCCGACAGCATCAGGTCGGGCGACCAGCGCGGCTTGAACAGTGGCGAAATCCGCTCGCCGCGTTCGTTGGTGCAGTCCTTGTCGGAGTAGATGAAATCAACGTCCGGCTTTTCGTTGATCACCTTCGCGACCTCATACAGGGCGAAGGGAGACAGCATGTCGTCGTGATCCAGCAAGCCCACAAACGCGCCGGTGGCGAGCGCCAGGGCACGATTGGAATTGCCGGAGATCCCCAGATTTTTGTCGAGCAGCTCCACCTTGATTCGCCGGTCGTCCTGCGCCACCGTCCGCAGCCACGCTCTCGCCGGGCGATCTTCGGGCTCGCCATGCGCCAGGCAAAGCTCCCAGCGCGCGTATGTCTGCTTCCTCACCGACTCGACCATGCCCTTGAGAATCGGCAGTGGCACGCGATAAACCGGCACCACGATGCTGATCAACGGCTGCTCCAGAAATTGCCGCGACACCGCTTTTTGTAACTGCAGTTCCTGCGTATCGGGTTCTACCTTGGCGATGCGAACCCCGTAGGGCGTGCGGTCTTCGTTGACCACCGGAATACGCAAAGGCCGGCCTTCCGCGGCTCCCGAACGGATATAGTGCACCAGTGCGTTGACACCGGCGGCGGCCACATCCGGGTTGGCCGCGAGGTAATCGCCGGCGTCGAAAAAAGGATGCGGCTTGCGGCCCTCCTGCGCTCCATGCTCGATGAAATGCGCCAGGGGATTCTTGCCCGCATCGGCTACATCCGTATATTCGTGGAGATAGAAACCGGTATCAAATAAAGGATGCGGATTGGCGCCGGTCAGCGCGCCCACACGCAAATAATGCAGCAGCGGATTCACGCCCGTTTCAATCAACTCGCGATGGTGGAGAAGATAGAACGGGGTGTCAAAGAGAGGATGCGGAGAGCGTTTCCCGCGCCATCCTTCCCGCAGGAAATGCAGAAACGGATCCGGGCCGGCATCCGCTACGTTCTGATCGAGATAGTAATCGCGGTCAAACAGGATTCTGCCGGTTTCCAGTTCGGCTTCAGTGATGGGCGCATGCAGGCCGTCACTCGCGGAACTGTCAGCCGCGCCGCCGGTGTGGGACTGGATCGATTTGGCAATCTGGCTTGACAGCTCTTCGTTGCGCCGCTCCAGGTCCGCATTGCGCTTCAGCATCTCCTGGTTGACCACACTGATTCCGTCAATCAGATGTCCCATCTCGGTATTCTTCTGGACGAATTCCGATAGCTGGTCGCCGATCCGCATCATCTCCACGGTCTTGGTAAAGGCGTCGCTGAGGATGTGGCCCTCCGGCACCTGCGCCGGTGGAGGCACGTCGGGATTCTGCATGGCGATAGCCGAATTCAGCAGAATCGCGTCGTTGTAAAACACCTGAACGCCCTCGGAGAGAGCCTGGGTATTTCTCCGCAGCAGCATGGCATGCGGTGAAACCAGCGAGGTGTTGAAACCGAGGTCCGGCGAAAATCCGTGCGCGCCGAACAATTGCAGCCAGTCGAGCGGCGGACGGACGTTGATGTGCGTGGGCTCGTTGAAATCGCTCGGCGAGGAGGAGAAAAGAACTACATCCGTCACCGCCGTCAGGTTGATGATGGCGCGGCCGGCCTCCTCCGGAGTCAGATGCTCCAGCACTTCGATGCAGGCCACCAGGTCATAGTGCGCGCCATGCTCGGGAAGCGGGATGGAATTGGTAATCGACGCCACACGGCAATATGGTCGAAGGTCCGGGCGAACGTTCTGAATCGCGAATTCGGAGATGTCCGCGCCCCAGGCCTGCACCCCCCGGTCGCGCAGCGATTCCACCAGAAAGCCCAGTGCGCATCCCGCGTCGAATGCGGTTTGCGGCTTTAGATATTGAATCAGCGCATCCGCCACCGAGCCGAAAAAGCGCAGCCAGTATTCATTGTGTTCGTAAGGTTTGGGACCACAGCCGGTACGATAATACTCGGCATCGTAGGCGGCCGCGCCGCTTTCACTGGATTGATATTCGTGGCGCTTTTCTCGGTTTGACATTCGTCTTGGGTGTCGTTTTCCAGTCTCGCCTGTCGGGAGTTTGTAATCTCTTAGTCTAGTCGCTGGAGTTTGCACGACCTGCACAACCCGCGTGCCGCCGGGACTCCCCATCCGGAAATAAAAAAGCGGCCCGCCTCTTGATGGAAGCTTGCCGCGAAAGTGAAACTTGAATTGGGGGGACTGAGCTTGCAGCGCAGGCCGGTGGACTTACCCTACGGATCAGTCTGATTTACTGTATCAAATTACGCGGGCGATTCCTTGCCGGGAAGTTGTAAAGAGTTGAGGAAGCTGGAAATATAGGTTACACCGGAACAGCGCGGAAGCCTCGAAAAGGTCCGCCGCACGCCGCCGCCCGTCCCCCCGGCCGCTCGAACCGGCCACCAAAAAATATGCCGGCGGATGAGTGAAAACACTCCCCTGCTCGCCCTCTACTGGATGTTATCTTTGACACTTCGCTCGCGGAGCGAAAGGTTGTTACTGGAAATTTGCATAATGGACAAACCAGCAGGACGCGGCGTCCCGGCGCCATTCGCCGGTGCACTTTTTGGATTCGCCGCGGCAATGTCGGTTTGAGCTATAATGCAAACCGTACTTTAAAGCTCGGAGGGGGGCTGTAACGTGGAGAGGGCAGCGTTTGCATGGCTTCGACAGAACCGTGGGAATTCTACGCGCCAAAGCCTGAACAGGAGCGCCTTCCATCGCTCCACCTGTCCCGGTACCCTTTCCTTGCCGGGCCGCCCCGCGCCGGGCACCGCATACATAAAGAGTTCCGTAACCACAATCACTTCTGCCGCGGGTCCTGCTCGCGGTCGTTTCGCAGGTATTGATAAAGCCCAATTACGCTAAGGAGAAAACATGGCGAGAGAAAGCACACAGCATAAGTTGGATCGCGTCCGTTCCCCCCGTGTCCATATCACCTACGATGTGGAAACCGGTGGTGCCATCGAGTTGAAGGAATTACCTTT
>Ga0207695_10004203_pt1 | contig 19783 bp, 30 predicted proteins | sample KBSC54metaG_FD_184354 | JGI IMG/M metagenome (GOLD analysis project Ga0207695, IMG submission 184354) | Corn rhizosphere microbial communities from Kellogg Biological Station, Michigan, USA - KBS C5-4 metaG (SPAdes) (version 2) | ecosystem: Host-associated > Plants > Roots > Rhizosphere > Soil... | reverse complement strand
GCTTTGCGAGTTCGCCGGTCGAGTCGAGAACCAGTTCGACGGCATTTCCCACCTGGCCCGATGCCCGCGTCACGTCGGCAATGTCCTTCATGACGCCCTGCGTGCCCTGTGCGGCCTGCTGCACGTTGCGGGCAATTTCCTTGGTTGATCCGCCCTGCTCCCCCACCCCGGTAGCACCATCGTTGTGGCGAACTCGTCGATTTGGCCAATGGTGGCGCCAATCTTGCGAATCGCCTCAGCCGTTGCTCCGTAGCATCGCGGATCGACTGGATCTGATCGGCGATCTCCTCTGTCGCGTTTGCGGTCTGGGTCGACCGTGCCTTCACTTCGCCTGCTACCACACGAAACCCTTGCCTGCCTCGGCTGCTCGCACGGCTTCGATCGTCGCGTTCAGAGCCAGGAGGTTGGTTTGTTCGGCGATGTTTTGAATGAGCCCCATCACCTCGCCGATCTTCTGCGTCGCCTTCAGCAACCCTTCGACCATTGCATTGTGCGGTTGGCCTGAGCAACGGCCTCCGAACTTGAAAGATTAGAAACTTAGCGTACTGCCGAGAGCGCCTTGGAGCCGGGTGTTCACTTTTGACCAGAAGGCCCCTGCGCGTTCGCCTTGTTCGGGTTCTGCTTATTGGCTTCGTAGTGGCCAATCGCGCAGCCGGCCGCGGCACCGAGCTTGCCGTGCCCAGCCATGTGGCCCGCGACGCCGCAAACGACAGCTCCCTTGATGCAGCCTTTCGCCTCCGCGCCCGGAGCCGAAGCGATCGAAATAGCGGCTGCATAGGCCGCGGCGAGCATCCATTTCATAGTCGTCCTCCAAATTCGTAGTCGAAGACTCAATTCGATTCCGGGGAGGTCATTCCCGGCTGATTCCGCGGAGTAGCCGTTCCGCCTAAACGAAGTCAGCCACGCGGACGCGGTGCAATCGGCACTCCGGCAAGCACCTGCAGGACGAACCTCCAGTGACGTTTTTTGGCACGAACTCGTGGATGCAGCGTTAGAAGCCGATGAAAGAACTTTCGGGCCAAGAGACCAAAGACGAGGTGCTGGAAAAACTCCGGCGTCATATTCGCATCCTGGTCGATATCGGGCGACTTGCTAGCGAAAATGCCGATTTGAGCCGTTTCCTCGACCAGGCCGCCTTCCAGATTGCCCGCGCGGTAGAAATAAGCCATGTAAAGGTTCTCCGATATCGTCCCCGCCAATCCGATCTCCTCGTCGTTGCGGGCGTTGGATGGAAGGAAGGTGTCGTTCGCAGCGCTGCTTTGTCAGCCGATCTTCGTTCGCCGCCCGGGCGCGCGTTTCAGACCGCGGAGCCGGTCATAATCAAAAATTTCAATGAGCAGGAGGAATATGTCCGTTCCGATTTCTTAAAGGAGCACGGCATCATCTCACTCACTAACGTGCCTGTGCTGATCGAAGGTGCGGCATGGGGTGTATTGGAGGTGGACAGTACGACGCCGCGAGATTTCAGCGAAGATACAAGCGATTTTCTGACGGCCGCCGCGGCGCTGATAGGAACCTTTATACAGCACTACCATGCGCCACCGGGTGAAGAAGCACGCTCAATTGCCGTGGCTGCTGAGCTGCAGAAGCGGCAGGTTCTACTTCGCGAAATGCAACATCGTGTCAAAAATAACTTTCAGCTCGTTCTGGCTTCGATTTCCATCCAAAAACGTCGCCATTCGGGAGAGGAGGTCCATCGCGCGCTGGATCACGTCGCAAGCCGGATCAATGCGATATCGCTTGCACACGATCAGCTCGCAGCTCGAGAGGACGGCCAGATTGTCAGGCTGTCCGATTACATTCGCGCTCTCTGCAGCGCAATCCGCCAGCAAATTGAAAATGTCGACATTGACGTAGAATCGGACGAGCTTGAGCTGAGTATTGATCGGGCCGTGCCGGTCGGTCTCATCTTGAATGAAAGTGCGACGAACAGCATCAAACATGCCTTCGGCCCGGAGGGCGGCAGGATCAAAGTCAACTTGGCGGGGGGCGTAGGCTACGGCGAGGCCCTTTTGACAGTATCCGACAATGGTCGCGGGATGCGGAAGTCGAGCGAACATGGTTCTGGACTAAAGCTCATCACCTCTCTTGCCAGACAAATCGGGGGCAGAATCGAACAGGAAAGCTCCGCTTCGGGCACGACAATGTCGCTTAGATTCCCCCTGATAACCTGACACGGCCGCTCCACCGCGTAAAAAATCGCTTTGAGCTCGTGAGAAGCCACAGCCATCCAGTGCTTAGGCTGTAGCTGGTTGGTGAACCAGAGGGTATGAGAGACCCGGCGTAGTGCTCACGGGGACGTGCAATGACACGTATTTACAGGCCGCAAGCACTGCTCAGTTCGTCCTCTTCTTCGTTTTATCCTCAAGCAGCTTCAGCGTCGACCGCTGAGACAGCGAGCTTGCTCAAGGCTTCATCGGTCTTCTTTTCCTCTGCCGGCGTCTGATCGATCAGTTTAACGGCGTCCTTATGTCCAAGCTGATTGGCCCAGGTCTTGAGCGTGCCGTACCGGGAAATCTCGTAATGCTCGACCGCCTGTGCCGCTGCCAGAAGGGCCGGCATCGAGCGCCGGTGTGTCGGCGTACTCATACATGATCTCCTTGCCCTCATCGATGATGCCCCTCGATGGCATCGCATTTCTTGCCGCGCGCCGGCTTTCCGATCATCTCGAAGATTTTCTCAAGCCGTTCGATCTGCGCCTCCGTCTCATCGTGATGCTTCTCGAAGGCTGCCTGCAACTGATCGGAGTTTGCAGCCTTCGCCATCTTTCGGCAAGGCTTTGTAGATTTGCTTTTCCGCGTAATAGATGTCTTTCAGTGTATCGACGAATAGGTCGCTCGGGTCTTTCTCGGCGATGCTCAAGCTCCAGCGGGTTGGTGATATGCCTGCACCCAACACTGAAGCGTGATCTGAGTTCCCACGCGGAAATGGGAGAGGCGCTGGTCGCACGCTTGCCGCGAAACGCGATAGCATTCTCCGGTGTTGGGCGTACTCCCTTACGAAGGAGGCTGCCATGGACTGGAACCGCGTGGAAGGTAACTGGAAGCAGGTGAAGGGCACTGTGAAGGAGCATTGGAGCAAGCTCACAGATGATGATCTGGACGCCATCAATGGCCGGCAGGATCAGCTTGAAGGTCGTTTGCAGCAGCGTTACGGCTGTGCCAAGGACCAAGCCAGGAAGGAAGTCAATGACTGGTACGATCCGGCAGACATGGTGACTCCGGGAACGACCGCTACCTAGGCGCCTCGTTGAGCAGGTAGCGTTATGTCCAAAGTAACGTCGTAGGATAAGCCCCGCCCTCACTTCCCGTGGGGGCGTTTTTTTGAGCGTGCAGCAGCATTGTACAAAAGTGGACCGTGTGAAGATCGCTCAGGAAACTATCTCGGCTCTGCAAATCCTAACTTGGGCTTCCGCTCGACGGCGCATCAAGCAAGGTCGGTCTGCCAGCCCGCAGTACCCGCAAAGTCGGAGCTTCATCGGCTTGAGAGCCAGCGACCGCCTTCGGAGCTCCTTTTGCGTTAGAGGGACGTCGCCGGAGACGCAGCCACCGACCGGCATCTCACTTCAGGACGACTGCTGCGGGGAGCTCGTTCAAAGGGCCCTTAAAAACTAACATTTGTTGTGAGTCTGCTCTGGCCAGGGCCGGAAAAATCAGTCGGCGTTAGAAGCGCGCGGCAAGTACGGAGCCGAGGAACGATTCACTACAACTTGAGTTCGTCCAAAAAGAGAGGATGAGGGCGAGCCATGGCGCCATCGGTAGAGGAGTTGAGAGTTGAGTCCGAGCGCAGCCGAGCGGCGCTGGCAGCGACAGTCGACCAGTTGAGGGATCGGCTGTCCTATACCGCGGAAGATCTCCGTCAGAAGGTTTCGCCGCAGCACATCAAGGCCGAAGTTTCCGATTACATCAGCGACAAGACACATGGCTGGCTCGACTCTTTGAAGCAGCGGGCCATGGATAATCCGTTGCAGGCGATGGCGGCCGGCGCCGCGGTCGCTGTTCCGATGCTGCGAGTGGTGCGTGGTGTTCCGCTGCCACTCCTGATGATCACCGCCGGGCTTGCCTTGAGTTCGAAGACTGTGCGCGGTCGCGCGGCCGAAGTGGCTGACCCGGCGATGGACAAAACCGGAGATATGATGAACCAAGCAGCCGAGCGCGCCCAAGCATTCGTCGGCGACGTCAAGCACACGGTCTCCTCGGCTCACAGCCAGGCTACAGATCTGGCCAATGAGGCGCAAAGCAGGGCTGGCCATCTTGCCGACGACGTGAGCGCCCACGCGGCTAACGCCACCGGCGTGCTGAACGACAACATCAAAAGCGCCTTGGATGCTGCGAAAGAAAGCGCTAGGCATGCGCGATCAACCGCCAAGGACGCGATCGATGCTACTCGGGACACTGCCGCGGCCACCCCGGAGAAGGCCCGCCGGATCATAGGTGACAACGCAGCCCTGATCGGCGGTCTGGGCGTCGCAATTGGAGCGATCATTGCCGCGGCTCTTCCCAAGACAGACCCCGAAGCCAAAGTCATGGGCCGCACAAGCGATAGCGTCAAGCAGACGGCGAACGAAGCGGCCCAATCCGGATTCGCAGCCGCCAAGGACAAAGCGATCGCGGCGGCTGATGTGGCGGTAAACAGCGTCGCCGAGTCGGATCTCGGCGCACATGCCACTCGCATGACGGAGAACGTGGCCGATTCAGTCAAAGAAGCCGCCGAGGATGTCGCAACGGCGGCCCTCAATCCTTCTCGTACCCCGAACACCTGAAAGTAACTGCCATGAGCGACGTGGATCTAACGAAGAGCACCAACTTCACCCGAAGCCAAAATACCTCTTCATCACAAGACTTGAAGGATCAGGTGGCCAGTGCGGGCGCCGAGATGAAAGAACGCGCAGGCGACGCATTACGCGTATCGACAGATGTCGCGCGCGACAAATTCAAGGAGGCGGCTGATGCCGCCAAGGAGGTGGCGTCGGGCACGGCGGACCATCTGCAGGACAACGCGCGCGAGCAGCAACGCTCTGGCGCCAACTTCATCGAGCGCTTTGCCGGGAACATACGCCAAGCGGCCCACTCGTTCGAGGATGATGCGCCTTTTGCCGCGCGCGGTATCAGTTCCGCCGCGGATTATGTCGAGGATGCCGCCGGGAAAATCCGCGACGGCAGTTTCCGCGACCTCGTCGACGGCGCGACGGCTTTCGCGAAACGACAACCGGCAGCGTTCCTAGGACTTTCTGTGCTCGCTGGCTTCGCCGCGATCCGCTTCCTCAAAGCGTCGGGAGATCCGTCGTCAACATCGCAAGGGCGCAACAAACAAGACGAGCCTGCGCGGGCCGACTCATCTTCTGCTTCTGCGTCCGGCACTGAAGCATGGACCCAAGGTTCGTCCCCATCGGGTAACCGCTGAGAGCAGCGTCATCCCCACCGCGAGATACCTCATGAGCATCGATAACGACCTCCGAACCACCAAGAGCGATCTTCGAACCATCTCTACGCTGGTAGGCGACGCGCTGTCGCAATTTGCCAAGCTCTTTCAGAACGAGGTTGATCTCGCCAAAGCCGAACTCGGAGAGAAAGTCCAGGAGATCGGTGGTGCCGCGGGGTTCATCGGGGCAGGCGCTGTCCTGGTGATACCAGGGCTCGTCATGGGATTGTTCGCGCTGTCAGCTGCCCTGATCGCCACCGGGTGGTCCCAGCCCCTCTCCTATCTAGTCTCCGCGATCCTGGCCTTTGTGCTCGCCGGTATCCTCTTTGCGATCGGCATCAGTCGACTCAACGCGCGCAATCTGGCACCGCGTGAAACCATGCGGCAGCTCGAGAAGGACAAGAACACGGTGAAGGGAATGATCCGATGACCAGTACGGAAACCGGCTTTCTGAACAACTTGGTCTCGGCCGCCCAGGAAAATCCCTTGACCGCAGCCCTCATCGGAGGCGGCGCGCTCTGGCTATTGGTGGGCAACGAGAAGCTCAAAGACGCCGCGAACTCGGCAACCGCTGCGACGTCGACGTTAGTTGACATCGGGGCGCGTAACGTGCGGCCGACGACTGCGTACGGGCTCCGCCAGACCGAGGCCCCGCCGACTGCACCAGAGATGGAGAAGGAAGGATCGCTCCACGCCGGCGAAAGCCTGAGCAACGCGGCAGGTCATGCCGTATCCGATACGGCCCAGAAGATCAAAGGCGGCTTCGACGAGAGCACGGCCTATGCGCGAGAGAAAGTAGCCAGCTTAGGCAATCAGCTCCCAGGAAAGGACACCTTTACTAAAGCACAATCCTCACTTGCCAATCTTCTCAACAGCCAGCCGCTGGTCTTGGGCGTTGTCGGCCTGGCAATAGGAGCGGCGCTGGCCGGGGCGTTCCGCACGTCCGATCTGGAGAACGAATGGCTTGGTGAGATCAGTGACGGTATGAAGGCCGATTTGAACGCGAGAACCGGAGCCGTGTCCCAGAGCATCCGCGAGGCGTCCGACACTCTCAAGGCCGAACTCGGCGACACGGCTGCGGAAGCCGCTGACCGACTGAAGCAGGCTGGCATGGATGCCGCCAATGCGGCCCGGGACAAGCTGAGATCCCCCTAGCAAGCAAGCACAATCCGAGCTCAACTGGGGATCTTGACCAAGTGGGCTTCATAGGGACGCAGTACGCCCCCTGGATTCACAAGTGAGAATGCGGGAACAAGTTGCGGGAACAAGGCGCTAAGGACAGCTTAAGTAGCTGCGGCCCTGCATTTTGCCCCCATACTGTTAGGACCGTAGCGGCCTCAGTATTCTGGCGAACGCTGAGGCCGTTTGCTTGCGCACTCGCGGCGGGGAGTTGAAGCTCCCGTTTCAACGCGCCTGTTGCTTATGTTCGACGGTCTGCAAGGAGAGACACCGCTCGCTAGGCGGAGCGCGACGTTGATCACCGCGACAACCACGGCCGTTAGATTGCCGATCATGTGATACCAGGCATCCGATAAAGCGCGGATGCGCGGCTCGCTGAAAAAATCGGCGAAACCGGCAGGGGCCGCCAACAGCGCCATCACGATCGCGGTCCCGATCAACCACATCGACACCCTCGCCCAAACGCCGTCTCCCGTCCCCATGAACGCAAGATCAGTCACGAACGCCCCGACGAGGAACGCGACCGGAAACGGAATCAGCATCGGATGAAGCGGGTGGTTCGCAAATCTTTGCGTTACTTCGCGGATTAGATATGGCAAAACCTCACGGACGAGTGGACCAATGAAGCTGGATGTCGCTAACCCGGATTGGTTCGCGGTCAGACTACGCCGGTTTGCGCCAGAGGAATCGGGATGCGCACAGCCCAGCGGAGCTGTGGAAAAGCCCGAGCCACCGGCGATTCGGAACCCTGACCCGTGCTAACGGCGCGGAACGAACCGGCGGCCCTAAGGATTCGTCCAGTCGCCTTCCTCGTCTTCTTGGCCGACTTCTTCGGAGCCTTCGTCTGGGCCGAGGCGCCGCCGACGCTTCGGCGCAGCGCCTCCATGAGGCGACGTTGCCCGCGCGCGGGCGCTCCTTCGGCGTGATCGGCTTACCGTTGCGCTTCTGATTGATGAGGTCGATCAGGGCCGTCTCGTGGTGGTCCTCGAACTTCTCGGGTTCGAACTCGCCCGACTTCTGGTCCACGATGTGCCGGGCGAGATCCAGCATGTCCTTCGTGACTTTGACGTCCTGGATCTCGTCGAAATATTCCTTGGATCGCGGACCTCGTTGGGGGTAGCGCAGCAGCGTGCCGACGAGCCCCTTGTCCATCGGCTCGAGCGCGATGATGTGCTCGCGGTTGGTCAACACGACCCGCCCGATCGCCACCTTGTCCATCTCGCGGATGGTCTCCCGGATCACCGCGAAGGCATCGTGCCCGACCTTGCCGTCCGGACGCAGGTAATAGGGCCGGATCAGGTAGCGCGGATCGATGTCGGCCTTGTCGACGGACTCGTCGATGTCGATGGTGCGCGTCGATTCCAGCGCGACGTTCTCGAGCTCCTCCTTGGTGACTTCGATGAAGGTGTCGGTGTCGACCTTGTAGCCCTTGACGATGTCCTCGTTGAAGACCTCCTCGCCCGTGTCGGCATCGACCTTGAGGTATTTTGATGCGATGACCGGTGCTCTTGTTGAGCTGGTTGAAGGAAATCTTTTCGGATTCCGAGGTGGCCGGATAGAGCGCGACCGGACAGGTGACGAGCGACAGACGCAGGAAGCCTTTCCAATTCGCGCGGGGAGCCATGGTACGCAACACTCCAAATGAAAATGAACGGTGACTTCCGATTCAAGACGAATGAGGCAGGCCGGTTCCGACACGACCGCTGTTCTTCTCGCGGATTCTCCGCGATCCGGCCCACTGCGCGCCGGCGGAATCCATAGCTGCCTAGCTTGAAGTCGCTACGCCTCAGATCGTCGACCTGCACGATGCCGCCGACCAGGCCATCGCGGCCTGCGGCGGCGATGCCCCGGGAAGCGGCAAAGGCGCTGATCGTCGCAAACGATTTCCTGGAAAGCCAGCTCGACGAACTCCGATCGAAGGTCTCGACCGGCTACGCACGCGGCCGCGTGCGTCCGACGATCGATCGCAAGGAGTAACTGCGATGGACGCCACCTACTACGTCGCGCTTCCGTTCGTCCTCGCCGACGGCGGTGTCGCGCCGGGCGAGGCGGTCGGATGCACAAGCGCCAACGCGGCAATCATGCGCGCCGAGGCACTTTCCCGCAAACCTGGCTGCGCCGGCGCACTCGCGTTCAGCCGGACCGGAGATCCTGCGACCGGCGAATTCGGCGACGCCACGCTGATCCGGGAATTCGGCGACGTGCCGGACGATCTGAGCGCGCTGTGAGGCGGAGGACCGGACGCATGGGCTCGAAGCGAAATGAAACCCACAAGACCGCGCTCGGCACGATCGGCTCGGGAGAGGTGTTCTGCCGGACGCGGACACCCCGCTTCTGAAATCGAGGCTCGTCGGCAAGATCGGCGATGCCATCATTCCCCCGAAGGGATTAAGACGCACGTGACTTTAACGCCGGCATCGGCACATACTGAAGTTCGCAGAGCAAGCGTTCGAGGGGTACGGCATGGACCGGAATTTCTACAGCGGATTCGCCCAACGGGCGCGCGATCTGGCGGATAAGGCCGATCCGTTCACGAGGAAACGATTGTTGGATCTTGCGGCCGGATGCGATGCGAAGGCCGGCCAGCCGTCGACGGCATCGAGATCGATAGAGCGGCCAGTGCCATGGACCGCCGTCCCCGTTTCCAGACGGGGCGAGGCATGACGAAGGCCGACAGCACGGAGGTCAAGTGCGACGCCTGCAACGGCACGGGATTGCTGGCGGAAGGAGCCGGAGCCTGGCCGCAGATCTATCTGGGCCGGCGCGCGAAGTGCCGCGGCAAGGGCGGATAGCTAAGTCGGAGTGAGACGGCTCCTCAGCGTCGCCTTTCCGCGAGGAGCCTTCCCGAGCAGAGGCACGCATCGGTCTGCGCGCAGCGCAAGATGGCTAGAACGCGGTGGTCAGGTCCAGGCCATGGCCGTACGCGGCTATAGCAAAGAGCGAATAGGCGAGGCATATACCGCAGAAGAGCACGACGGTCTCAAGTGATCCGGCATCGATCTCGACGCCCGCGATGCGCGAGATAGCTTGAGCAAGCTCGGTCATTTGCGGCTCCCAGGTTGGCCAGCCATGGGTACCGCAAGCGTGCGAAGACGAGGGTGAACTGGATCACACCCGGATCCAAATCCTTTCCTGATACGATCAGGTAATCCAGCGCGACGGCCATCGTGACCGGCGGCAGTTCATCGCAATACGCCGGCTTACTGGACCGTTGTCAGAAGGCGGTTTCGACCACGTGGGCCGCGCGAGCGCTGCGGAACTGGCCAGGCGCCCAGCCGTTCCAGATTGGTAACCTCTCCGGATTTGAGGAGCCGCCGGTGAAAATACTTGTCGTCGAGGACGACCCCCTTATTCGCGAGTTGGTCGTCGAGGCGCTGCGCGAGGAAGGCTACCACGTGATCCACGCAAGCACCGGCGACGAAGCGCTGGCATGGTGCAATCGACAGGTCGCCGACGTGCTGGTCACGGACATCATGCTGCCCGGAAAAGTCGACGGCTGGCAGATCGCCGAACGCTGTCGCGAGCACGATCCCGAACTGCCGGTGATCTACACGTCCGGCTTTTCGCCCGTCGCAGCCCGTCCCGTGGCGGGCAGCTTGTCTCTTCAGAAACCCTACCACCCGGACGAGATCGTCAGGGCCGTGAGGGAGTTGGGCGGAGACAGGACGGCTCGACCCAACTAAAGTGCCGTTAGGGCATATTGGAACCAATCATCGCTCCCGGCCATTGGAAAACGTGAGCCGGAGGGTGTCGCGCGCGAAAGACGAATGCTTCCAAAATCCTTGTTCGTCAGTATCGCCATAGCTCTGTTGGTCTGCGAGGCCGGCTTCTTCCTCATCAGCGACAGAGAGTCCTTGCGAGCCAAGCCCGATCAGGGAACGACGACCGAGATGGCCGCCGCCCGCGGCCGGTGCCCGAATCCTGCCGACCGCCCTCAAGCTCAAGATCGAGCCTAAGTAACCCGGGAAGAGTTCAAGATGCGTGCAAATCTCCCAATCGGGAAAGCGTCATCGTTCCGGATCAAGGGAGACTGGTTCGCTCGGCTGGCCGTCGCGACGTCCCGCGTTTCCGGCCGCCCGCTGACTTTCCTGGTCGCGGTGGCCGTCGTTCTGGTCTGGGCGATCACCGGCCCCCTGTTCGGCTTCAGCGACACATGGCAACTGGTCATCAACACCGGCACGACCATCGTGACGTTCCTGATGGTCTTCCTGATCCAGGCGACGCAGAACCGGGACACGCTGGCCCTGCAGGTAAAGCTCGACGAGCTGATCGTCGCGACCAAGAACGCGCGGAACGACATCGCCGGCATCGAAGAAGCCCCGGACAAGGAGATCGAGGAAGCCAAGGCTGAAGTGGTGGAGCGCGCGGAGTAGCCGCGGATGGGCCCTGAAGCTTTTCGACAATCGGGATCCCGCCGTCGGACGGGTCTGCGCGATACGGCCATGACTCGTCCCCCTGCCGGCCGTCTGTTACCAATGACCATCGATCGAGGCGAAAATGTCCCTGTTGAAGCTCGACATCCCGATCCAGCCGCCTCTGCTCGAATCCTTCCTCGAACTGGACCAGGCCATCCTCGACGCGCTTCCGCTCGGGTCTACGCCTGCGACATCGACGGCCTCATCGTCCGCGTCAACCGACTCGCCTGCGAACTATGGGGCCGCTCCCCCAAGCTGCTCGACACCGCGCAGCGCTTCTGCGGGTCGTTCCGCGTCGAGAGCCTGGACGGCGATTTCATCCCGCCGTCGGAAACACCCATGGCGCGGGCGGTGCTCGCCGGCGAGGCTTCGAAGGCGCCGAAGCGGTCGTCCAAAATCCGGACGGGAAGCGCTGGGTGGCGCGCGTCAACGTCGCTCCTCCGCGGGACGAGGATGGCCCGGTCGTCGGCGCCATCAATTGCTTCCAGGACGTCACGCTCAAGCACGACGTGCGCCAGGCGATGGAGCGTCAGCAGCGCACCTTCGATCTCGCCATGACCGCCTCCCAGATTGGCACCTGGCGTTACATCATGACCGACAACATCTGCGTCTACGACGACAACGCGCAGCGCCTCTATGGACTGACGGAGGCGCGCTTTCTTCGCGACGAGGACGGCGTGAAGGCCAAGTTTCATCCGGACGACATGAAGGTGATGCGGGCCCGCGTCGCCAAGGCTCTCGATCCGGAACGATGGCCGTTACGACGTCGTGTACCGAGTGAAGCAGCTCGACGGAAGCTGCCGCTGACTCAGCGCCCCGGGGGCCTGGTGGAATTCGAGGGCCAGGGCGCGCAGCGCAAGCCGGGGCGCCAGCCGCGACCTTTCGGAGCGGAAGCACGCCGAGGAGCTGCAGCGGCTCCTCACCAACGAGCTCAATCACCGCGTGAAGAACACTCTCGGCACCTTGCAATCGATCATGAACCAGACCCGGCGACGCGCGACGAACATCGAGGCGGCACGCGCGACGAACATCGAGGCGGCACGCGCGGCCCCGGATGCGCGCATCGTTTCTCTCGCACGAGCATGAACTGCTCACCGAACGCAACTGGTCGGCCGCCGATCTAGCTAAAACTGGTCGCGCGTGCCATAGCGCCGTTCCCGAAGACCCAGATATCTCTCGACGGCCCCGGACTAGACGTTTTCCGAACTGCGATTTGGGGCTTTCGCAGGCGCTGCACGAATTGGCGACGAACGCGGCCAAGTACGGAGCTCTGTCGCTTCCCGAGGGCCGGGTTGAACTGAGGTGAAAAGCCGAGAACGGCACACTGGTGCTGAACTGGAGAGAAAGTGTATGTCGCATCCCCGATCGCCGGGCCCATGGCGGCGAAACTGACCGGGCTCGACGCCGAAAGAGACCCGCTTCACCTTCGTCATGCCTCTCGCCGCGATGTGTCAATGACGCCTAGGCAACGGCGGCCCGTCGGGACACCTATCCACTTGCGTTGTATGGCCTGAGGGCGGCAGCCTGAACCTCAGCGTCATTCGGTTTGGAATTGAAATCGACCATCAATCCGTTAGCCATATCTTGTAGCCGAACACGATCTTGCTCCGGGAGTTTGCGCGGTTGTGTATCGACTAGAGAGAGACAGCCTACAACCTGACCGGATGAGGTTCGGAGGGGGGCTCCTGCGTAAAAGCGGATGCCTTTCTCCAGTACGCGTGGATCATCAGCGAAACGCGCGTCCTCCGTGACGTCCTCCGAAACCAGAACATCGTCGGCCGCGATGACATGGGCATCCAGCGAGTTGTCGTGCCCCTCCTGAGCTTCCTGCGAAGGACCGTCGGCGAACGATACGAGAGCGATCGGAACATCGAACGCCTGAGCGATCTTCTTGGAGGCTAGGTCGAGCTCCTGCCGACGCGAAGCGGCCAAACCGATCATGGGCAGCGACGCGGCCCGCGTCGGCTCCGTCTCACTGACGACTTGCGGCGTCGCGTCTCGGACTTCTGCTCGGCGGATCCATACGCAAACCTGGTCGACGCAGGCCTGGAGGGAAGCCAACGCCGCATCTGCCGCCGTCTGCTGCTTAAGCTCTTCAGGTTGTTCGGCACCCGCCATCAGGTTCCAGCAACAGACGACGAGCTTCAGATGGGGAGCGCGGCGGCGAACTCGACGAAAGACATACCGCGCGAACACCTGCGGCTGCGGATGAAAATAGGACAAGCAAATTGCGTCGATACCATGAAGTTCGAGCTGGCCCAACGCGCCCTGGGCAACTGCGATCGGCGGCAAAACTTTGGCGCCAAAGCCGCGCTCCTGAAGCACCTGCGCGATCATCTCTGCCGCAGCGTGATCTAGCTCCGTTCGTCCTGCAAGGCAAAGGACCGATGGATGCTCAGGGGCGGGATGGCTCTCTTCCAAGGCAGCTTTTTCCTGGACATGATCCTCGATCTCCCGCACGACGAAGATAGCGGTATCGGCGACCAGTCGACGATAATTGGTATCAGTAGTATTGCGCTGCCTGTCGTTCTCCGCGAGGCGGAGAGCAGGAATCGCCACGTTGTCGTAAAATTCGCAGGAGGACCATTCGTCTACGTAGTCCTCCGCGATCTCCACGGCCTCCTCCACATTGCCGGCCAGTAGCCGCTGGTAAAGCTGCTCCTCCGGAGCGAGAACCGGATCACTACCAAGAAGAATGCCTAGGAACTCTAATTGCGGAACATAGCGACCGATGACGACAACGCAAACGGTCAGAGGCGTGGAAAGAAATAAACCTACCGGCCCCCACAGCATCGTCCAGAAGATCGCAGCGATAATGATGGCCAGCGATGACAGGCCGGTGCTGGAGCCGTACAGCCAAGGCTCGATGACGTTATTGCTGATCAGTTCGGCCACAAGGAACAAGCCGACGACCCAGAACAGCATGGTCCAGCCAGGATCGACGGCGATCGAAAGGGCAACGGGGAACAGCGCCGCAATGAAGGGGCCCAAGTATGGGATGAAACGGAGCACTGCGGCGAGTAGTCCCCACAAAATCGCGTTTGGCACGCCCACGAAGTAGAGTGCGACACCGATCGGAATTCCGTAGCTGAGATTTACGATCAGCTGCATCACGAGGTACCGACTGACACGGGCGGCGGCGTCGTTGATGGCCTGCGTGCTCTTTTGGAGGTCGCCGGCTCCTGCAAGCTTGATAAATCGGTCGCGCAGGTCTTCACGCTCGAGTAGCACGAAGATCACAAAGATCACGACTAGCCCGGCGGTTGCCAGTGGTGCCAGCAAGGGACCGATGACGGAGCGAATGAGCTCAAGAGGCTTGGGCTGGGGGGGCGCCAGCCTGACGATCACCGGCTCTTGCGTCCGAGCGCCCGCTGGCAACCCGGGCTCGACCACTTCGCCCTTTTTCTGCTCGCCTGAGATTTCCTTGCCTAGGTCTTCGACAGTCGTGGTGACCTTGTCGAGCACACCCCCGCCGGGCGCCGATTTCTGCAAGGAGTGGATCTTTTCGGTTATTGTGCTCTGGTACTTCGGAAGATTGTCAGCAAGTTGGACCAGCTGGCGGCCGACCACCAAAGCGAGGCCTGCGACTACGACGAAAGCAAGTGTTACGGCCATCAGCACTGCTGCGATGCGGGGCACTCCCCGGCGTCTGAGCCAATTCACCATGGGTGTCAAAATGAAGCTCAGGAGGATGGCGAGCGCGAAAGGAACGAAGATTTCGCTGCCGAAATAAAGGCCTCCAATCGCGAGGACGATGCCGCCCGCCGTCAGGATGGGAGAAGCGGTGGTTTGAACCGCCGGCCGTTGCTGGGGCGACGTCGGATCCAACTGGGCCATGCGCGTGGCCTTTAGATTGAGCACGAGTCAACCCCGAATTGGCCAAACCGATCCATGGACTCCTGCAAAATCCGAAGCGACCGGGACCTTCTTCTCGTCCCGCGGATGGCGGTTTGGGTCGGGGCCTGCCGCCGCCGCTGGCTTGACGCCTCCATGCGCCCCCTCAATATGATGCCGCAAAGTCCGCCTCGGGGCTAAGCATTTGGTACGATCGTCGGTGAGCTTAACGACTGACGAAGCAGCAGGGTCAGTTCAAGGAAGAGGCCTTTACCAGAGACAGCGGTGAGGACCGCGATATGTCACTGAGTTTCAGAAGATCTATGACTTCTGCATTCAGCGAATACGAACTGCTTTTGGGTTCAGAAAGACATAGCCGGCGTTGAGACGCAATCATAGACGAACTTGTTGATCTGAAACTGCTTCATCGGGCGCTATCGAGGGTCACGATTCAAGATCGCAAGGGCAGATTATACTGGGCATACATGCTGGATCTTAGTAGGTACGCCGGCGAACGCGCCCGCCGCAACTTCGAGTTGGTCTAGTTTTGGGGCACGAACAGCGAGGACACCCTGCGGCTCGCGTACTTGATTTTCTTGGAGCGCAATCCCGCTGCTTCAGCATAGCGATGTCGGCCGATGCCGGCTTGATCCGGGATTAGTCCGCATATGCCAGAGCTAGTCGCACAAGCAGCCAATCGCGAATCCCGTCACTCGTCGGCAACGTCGTCCCGGATGAGAGCTCATATCCCTCTGTCGATGATCTCGCCGCCCTCCCTGATCGGCACGTAGACGCACGACCTGCCTTCAGCATCGGTGACTTTTATCGCTTGTGGCATGGTGTCCGGCTCGTCGCCGCCGTGCTCAAGAGTTTAAGGTGAGACCCGTCCCGTCCGGGTGCGGATCTTGCGGGCGCTTGCCCCGCGTCATCGACTCCAAGCGATCGACCAGCTTGGCATAAGCCCTGCGCCAACTGAGGGTGACGCGGCGAAGGAGAGAGGATGGCCGGACGCGAATTTTTAACAGAGAGCAAAAGCCCCAAGTTCCGGTCGCCCGGGGCTTGGGGGAAGTGGTGCGATGTTATAGCCGCTCGGGGCGAATGGGGCGGCTGTGCGTGACAATCACGACGGAGCTTGAGCCGTTCCTAATCACGCGAAGAGATCCTTTCCGCTCTGCGTAAAGCGTGCAAACGTACCGCTCTCATGCTGCACCAGCCAGCCGCGTTCGACCGCGATATCAAGCCCGGCCTTGTATTCTGCTGGCGTGGTCTTCAGCTGGTACAGCATCGGCGCGTTGATCAGCTCGGTCATGAGCCGGCCGTCCATGTAAGGCTCGAGGCTGTTGGCGATCTCCATGATCTTACGAGCGGCCGCTTCCAGATTGGCATAGGGACGACGAATTTGTTCAAGTCATGTGCTCAGCGCCACGTAACCACCTTGACGCCTTTTGCGATCACTGCCTTGAAGAGGGCCTTCATGCCCGGATCCCGCAGGATTTCATCGGCAACGTTGAATTTGGAATCGATCTGCCATTCAGCCCCAGCGCTGGGCTCAGGCAAGTTTTGTGTTCCGATGATATAGGCGACGCGTCCAGTTCATCCCCGGTGCTTTGCCATTCGATGTAGCGAGCCAGTCTGTTGCGCATTACTTCCCCTGTGCCTCCAGCCCCTCTCGAATCGCTTCATGCCAATGCGGCGCCGTTCCCGGCGAAAGCGCAAGCGGATTTCCCGATGTTGCCAGGCTAAAGCCGGTCGTCGTCACCACGCGAAGCGATCTTTCCGAAGGCCACAGTCGGGTTCAAACGCGCCAGGATAGGGTTTTCTTACCGCCATTAGCGTCCCAACTGCCGTCCAAGTCAGAATAGCCAAAGACACCCCCAAGAAACTACTTCAACCTTGCACTCACTGCAGTTGAAGCCGGGCTGATATTCCAAAATCCTTTCGCAGGACGCGGAACTACGTCTGGCAACTCGGGCAGTAAGAGTGCTCAATGCCGTGTGCGGCACTGACCATGAGGGCAGCATGCGCCTGAACCAGGTGTTCCTGGGCATATTACCGGGCGGCAGCTCTGGCGGCCAGTTTTTGGGCGGCGGGGCAGCGTGATGGCTGCTGGTCAGTTACCGCAGCCCTTGGCAATTCCGGCCCGATGTGGTGCCGGGGGCCCGAATTGACTCGCATTTGAAGTCGCGGCGGCGCATACTTGCCAAATCACCGCTCTGTATCCAGGCTTTTGCCGGTGACTGAGAGTGTTGTGCTCCCGCCTGTATTTTGTAGGGGAAGCACCTTGGCTCAGTCTCAACATCTCTCGTCCGTCCCCTTCGCGGCCATACATCGTCCGTCCTGTCCTAAATGCAAAGCCTCGATGAGGCTCGCCAGCATCGCTTCCGTGAACGCGAACGTCGAGTTGCACTCGTTTGAATGCGGTGTTTGCAACCATATTCTTGAAAAGCTCGCCGCGTATGAAGATCCCGCGAGATCCAAAGCTCTTGGAAGCTGGCTTCAAGGCGATTTGCGTCCGCCGCGACTAAGGTTCGACAACACGACTTAGCTTGAGCCATAATCTACGATGCCCGACTGGGATTTCGACGAAAAAGAGAGGGCACAGCCAGGCCACGGTGGTCCCGGTCCGAACCCCGCTCCTCTCTTCATCATCCCAGTGTTCCTTTTCATCGGCCGATCACAGGAGATTTCAAGAATGACTACCCTCGCATTCATTGCGCTCGTCCTCGGCGCCGGTGTGCTCTTCGAGATTTATTATGGAGATTTCGGACCAGATCTCGTGCTCGCTGCCATCGGTTGCTTTTCGTAGCCCAAAGAAAGCCCGCCGGTGGGGGCGTGAACCATGGATCTCCATATGAGCGACAACGACGACGAAGAAGTCATCAAAACTAAATTTGGCACAATAACGCGGCGCGCAGATGGATCATTGACGGCTGCGAACGAAAGCGCACGGGTCGAGCTCGACTCGCAAGGTTCTTCGACGGCGCATGTCGGGACCGTAAAAAAGGTGGGCATTGATAACCTGGTGGATGTCGAGAGCCACAGGATCAAACGCGACGAAACCGCGACAAGCCATCATCTCGTTTTTATCGGTGGTGGCGAACTGCGGTTTTCTTATCGACCAGACGGCCACCTTTTGGAGTTTCGCGGATCTGGCATAGCCACCCAGCTCACCAACAACGGCATCCTCATCATCGGGAAAGGCAGCTAATAACTGTACGTCTTTCCGCATCCACGATGCGCTATAGCCGGTTCTTTTCCAGACCCCAAACCTGGCGAAATTGCAGGTGCCCCGCCGGGCTGCCGCCGTGGCGGATGCCACGCTTACCCGTCGCCGCGTCAAAACCAGAACACCGAAAACTGGTTGATCTTTGCCGACAACGCTGAAGGCTTGCTTCTCAGTCTGAAACGTCATCGTAAGCCTGCAGATCTGTCGCACTGCAACGAGCGCAAGAGAGTGATTGTTCCGCGGCAGCCTGAGTTCGCTCTGCGCACGATCGGCCCCGCTGGCATGTGACTCGGTTTGGCAACGCATCGATGGTTGCCGGAATCGATTATCGCGCCAACTTGCTTCTGCGTTTCTTTGGCCCAGACGCCGGCAAGGACGCCAGAACAGCTGCATCAGCGGCTTCCTGGTCTCTCGGAGTTCTCGAAGTCGCGCCATGTTCTTTCGAACGTCAATGGCTTGCCTCTCGACATCCGCCAATGCCCGCGCGCCCTCTTCAGCAGCCAATCGTCTCCGGTTGAAGCGCGCGATGCTGTCGGGTGATGGCTCCGCTGATTTCCTGGCGCTCATTATTCATCCCGCTTTGCCACGGACAAAACCCGCTCAATCCGGAGATCGAGCGGGCAGAGCGGCCGTTTCAGTACATCCGTGAAACGGCGCCGCAAGATCAGGCCAGCGAGAGGTTTTCAGCGCTGACTTTGCCTCGCATCTTGTCGGTTTTGGTCTCGAAGTTGACCTTTTGGCCTTCGGCGAGCCCAGGAAGGCCAGCCCGCTCGACCGCGCTGATGTGAACGAAGACATCATTGCTGCCGTCGTTCGGCTGGATAAATCCAAAGCCCTTCTGACCGTTGAACCACTTAACAGTACCTGTCGTCATTTTCATTCTCCAAAGCGCACGAGCGCGTGCCGCGTGACTATCACGCGGTAACTTTCAACTTCGTCGATGTCTTTGGAAAAGGAGCCCGCGGGCGCGTTCAACAAGGCACAGCGGCTAATCGAATAAGTTCAGTATACATGACTTTCGCATTTATACAAGGAAACGCGCCGAATTAACTTGGCGGGCAGTTCTGCGCCGTTCGAGAAGCTTCGAAGGGACCCGCCGATGTGCCAGAGGGCTGATTTGACACAGCACCGCGAGAGTGGTCACGTCGTCCTACCGAACTAGATCGCCGTGACGAATAGACCGGTTTGTTCAATGCCGGCGAAAAATGTGCCGTCACTCTCATCCATAATCGCAACGAGATCCCCGCGTAATTGGCTGCATGCAGGACTGCCGTATTTCGCAGCCAAACGAGGAGTTTCAATTGCGGGTCTTAGTTCGCGACAACAATATCGACCAGGCACTTCGTGTTCTGAAGAAGAAGATGCAACGCGAGGGCGTCTTCCGGGAAATGAAGCAGCGGCGCTCCTACGAGAAGCCTTCGGAGAGGAAGACGCGCGAAAGAGCCGAGGCCATTCGCCGGGCCCGTAAGCTCGCTCGGAAGCAGGCCATCAGGGAAGGTTTGCTGCCAGCGCCGCAAAAAAAGAAGCTTCCAAAGCGCAAACCGCCCTTGCCGGAGACCACCAGCAAGGAACGCGCTTAGCCAATGCGATTCCGGGAGAACGCTGAACGCTAAGGGACGCGGCTCTTCGTCTAGACCCAGACTGCTTGACGCTGCCTCTAATCTGTCCTCTTTTTGCTCGGCGAATTAAGCCGGTTCCCTCGCTTACC
>Ga0207695_10004196_pt1 | contig 19800 bp, 13 predicted proteins | sample KBSC54metaG_FD_184354 | JGI IMG/M metagenome (GOLD analysis project Ga0207695, IMG submission 184354) | Corn rhizosphere microbial communities from Kellogg Biological Station, Michigan, USA - KBS C5-4 metaG (SPAdes) (version 2) | ecosystem: Host-associated > Plants > Roots > Rhizosphere > Soil... | reverse complement strand
CTTCATGCTCGCGACGGGGGATGCCGCGGTCTACAACACGGATGACCGGCTCGGTGTGCCGCCCGCCAATCAGATCGAGAATCCGGACCCCGCCCCAGGAACCGCGAATTTCTATGTACATGATGGATATTCCGGGGGGTCGTATGTCAACTGCTCGGACGCCACTCAACCTGCTGTGGATGCGATTCTGGACAAAGTGCGAGCTCTCGGGCGACGCCCCAACTGCCAGCCCGGCGCCTATTATCTCGTTAACAACTACGAGCCGGCGTACACCATCAACGGACAGCTGAAGACACTTGGGCCTGAGGTGTTCGCCTACCCGCCTCAGAGTATTCCGACCATCGGCGAAGCGCTGTCCGCAAAGGGCGTAAGTTGGAAGTGGTACACGGGTGGGCGCGACGTAGCCGATGTGACGGGCGATGCACTTTACCCTGTCATCCGCTCAGTGGTTCAGGCCCAAGTGCCGCCGGGGACTGCGGCGTCTGTCATCGATGTACTTACGTTTCAGCAGACCCAGCCGCTGCTCTACAACAGCATCGGCGATCCGCATAACGGCTCCGCAAAAGTTGTAAACGGGCCATTGAGAAACAATCTCGAGGGTCTTGCATCGTTCTACCAGGACGTCGCAAAGGGCACGTTGCCGGCGGTCTCCTACGTCGTGCCCAAGAACCTCGATAGCGGCCACCCGGGTTATTCCGCTCCGCCACGTTACGAGTTGTTCATCAAGGACCTGGTCGCCCGCGTGCAGTCGAACCCCGAGCTGTGGCAGTCGACGGCCATCCTGGTCACAACGGACGAGGGCGGCGGCTACTTCGACACCGGCAGAATTCAGAATCTCGACTTCTTCGGTGACGGACCGCGTATTCCGTTGATTGCGATCTCGCCCTTCGCGCGGGCGGGGCATGTGGATCACGTGTACAACGACCATGTATCGATCCTGAAATTCATTGAGCACAACTGGCATCTCTCGGCGCTGTCCAACCGCAGCCGTGACCGGCTTCCCAATCCCATCACCTTTGATCGTGATGACTACCTGCCAGTGAATGCGCCCGCGATTGGCGATCTGACGAGCCTCTTCGAATTTCCGCGGCCGCCGCATCGCCCGGACCACGATGACGGAGGCGACGACTATTGATGACTGGACCCTGCCGGAATTGTCCGGCCTTCCTTCAGTAATCATGTCGAGCACTGAGCAGAGACCGGCTCGTGCCACGAGGATCACTATCTATCTGACTGTCTGACGAGAGCGATCATCCAGACACGTATGTCGTTCCTGTCGCGCGGAGCGCACGGTGTTTGCCTTTTCAGGCCTGACCGGTAGCGTATGCGCCTGAATTCAGGAACACGGGAACATGGCGTTCCCATCCTCCACTGCCAAAGATTGTCAACCAAGAGTCAATCCATGAAGTTAGAATTGCGGACGATCCATGCATCCGCAACCGGTCGTCATTCGAGTCGAGTCTTCCATGGATCGTGGGAGACCAGGAAGATTCAACCCAAAATTGCTGGAGGGGGTTTATGTCCAGAAAGAAGTTAGCCGCCGTTCTGATTTCCTCATTGTTGGGATCAGCGGCGATGGCAGCGCAAGCAGAAGAGTTCCACGCTGTCTTGTCCGGCTTCGGTGAGGTCGGAGTGTTGGGGTCGATAACGGGAGCCATTTCGACCGCTGGTCACGGCACACTCGACCTGAGACTCGATCGGCGAGCGCAGACGGTGGAATTCAAGCTCACATACTCGAATATGAGCGCCCCTGTCATCATGTCACACATTCACCTGGGCCAGATCCACACGGCGGGCGGGGTCATGGTGTTCTTCTGTTCGAGTGTCGGTACCCCTCCAGCGGGAACTCAGCCTTGCCCCGGTACCGCAGGAACGGTGACCGGCACGATCACCGCCGCCAACGTGCTTGCGCTTCCCGGCCAGCATTTGAGCGCCGGCGACTTCGACGCGTTGGTAGACGCGCTCGAGCACAACACGACGTACGTGAACGTGCACACTACCACTTTCCCAACGGGGGAAATCCGTGGGGAGATCCGGCACCGGGATCGAGACGACGATTAACGACCGATGCAGCTGGAACGCCGGGGCCGGAGCACCGTCGCGGTGCTCTTGCTCTGCTGTTTGACGACCTGTACCGGCTCAAAGCAGTGAACAATCGCTGAGCCACAACACGGTATGCTGCGTTGGGCTGAACTGCGTCGCGGCCGCGCAGGTGGTGGGCGAGGGGGGCACCGTCGACCGTTTTGGGGCGATTGAGCTCGTTTCATGGGTCGCCAGCTGAGACTACTTCGCCGTGCCACAGGCCTCATTTGAAACGCTACTTTGGCCGCTGGAGCTGGTCGCGGTGACGACGTAGCAGTACGGCGTTCCGCTGATCACGCTGGAATCGCGATAAGACGTAGTCGCGCTCGTTGTTACCAGCGGTATCGAGGAATAGGTACCGGTGCTGGTTCGACGATAGATGCTGTTTTGCGTAACCCCTGAGGTACTCGACTGCACCCACTGAAGGCTGATCGTTCCAGGTTTTGTTGCTTTCGCGACGAGACCTGTAGGGGAAGCAGTCGGCGTGGGGGCGGCGCCCTGCGGAGTTGCGTTTGCCTCGATAGAGTCGGCGCTCTCTCCACCAGCGTTGGGATTGCCGCTGAACGCGGCCGAGATGGCATAGAAGTACGTGGTGCCGTTGGTTAGACCGGTGTCGGCGTAGCTGGTTCCGGTCGGGCACGCAACATTCACGTACGGTCCATGGCTGACGTCAGCGCGTTTGACGTGGTAACTAGTCGCTCCCACCGAGGCGGGCCACGACAGTGAGACCTTGGAATCACCCGGGGCTGCCTGAATGCTCGTGGGCGGATCGAGATTCACCAGCAGCGTCGTCGATGCGGTATGTGTAAGCGCTCCACTCGTTCCTGTAATGGTGAGCGACACAGCCCAAGGTATCGCGCTCGTCGTGGTCGCCATCGTAAGCGTAGACGACCCCGAACCGCTTATGGAGGGTGGACTGAAGCCGGCGCTGGTAACACCTGTTGGAAAGCCAGACTCACTACCAACGCTGAGGTTTACCGAATTCGCGAAACCGCTTTGTGAGATAACGGTGACGGTGTACGCCGCCGACCCGCCCGGGACGACCTCCTGTGCGGACGGGCCTACTATTATCGAGAAGTCGGGGCTGGTAGGCGTCACAGTAATTTGGCGCGTGGGCGGGTTCGGATCTGAATTGCCACTTACGTCGATCAGAGTCAGGGAAACCTGATAGGTACCCGGGCTGGTGAAGGTGACATTGCCCGGATTCTGAGCCGTTGATGTGGACGGTGAGCCGCCGGGAAATACCCATGAATACTTTGCGGCACTGCGGCTAGTGCCAAAACTCACTGTACCTCCGGCCGGGATGGTCACATCCGCTGTCGGCGAATCTATGCTCCCGGACGGCGGGGCCGTCGAATAGGGCGTGAGCTGGATGAACGCGGCTTTCGAGGGAACACCGTTACCATCTAGCAAGAACAGCATGTAATAGCCCGGTGGCGCAATGTTCGCGTTAGGGGGTGTTGTCAGGTTGAGTGTATTGTTTGCACCGGTGCAGTTTGGCTGCTGTGGCGTGGGGCCGCATAAGCCGATCACGCGTTGTCCCATATCGAAGGCGTGGGTGACAGAGCCCGGACGGACCAGCACCGCGGATGTGATCCCCGCTGTACTCGTATACCCCACGGACAGGGCAGCGTTGTACCCCACGACTGGGGACGACACGCCCGTAATCGCCGGCCGATTGCTGGTAATCAGGTGATCGTGCGCATCGAAGAGATAAGGCGGCGTGTAGATCTCAATTGCGGCTTCATAGCTGCCGCGCGCTCCCGGGTTGCTGCCCATGCTCATCACGGTGGCATCGGGGAGAAGCAAGGCAGTGGAGTGATACAGGCGCGAGTAGGCGGCGCTGCCAGCAGAGCGGATGGTATTCGTGGCGGGATCGTAGAGATCAGCTCTCTTTCCGGGAGTATCGGGACTTTCGTTGTTTACCGAGCCACCCTCTGCGAGCACGTTGCCATTTGGGAGGATTACGGCGTTCATCTGGATGCGGCCGGTGGACATGTTCGGACCGGGTGTCCAACTGGGATTCGCATTGGAAAGGTCGATCAATTCGGTTGTATTCGTGGCAGGGCTGCCGCCGCCGAAGTTCATTACACGAGGGGTATAGCTCGGTGGCAGCAGAGGCAGGATCACGGAGCTGCCGTAAGTGCGGTTTACCGTGGTGGGTGCCGACACGGTCCAACCGCCATTCGCGGGGTCAAATAGCCACGAATTCGAGTTGGAACTCCCGCTTCCTTGGCCTGTGTAGAATACCTTCCCGTTCGGGAGGAGCAAGAGGCGCGGATACAGGGGCGGAGTGAAAGGAACGCTTGTCGGCGCGTTCCATCCGGCCCCGGCGTTTCTAACGTCGTAAGTCTCGACAGTAGTACTCGTGGCGCCAGTTTGTGTGAGGCCCGACATGGCCATGATGCGACCATCTGAGAGTGTGATGGCTGAGGCGTACCAGCGACCGCTCACCATGTTCTGTGACTGGACAAAGCGCCCGGAATTGCCATCGAAGATGGAAGCGCGATTCTCGCCCGTGAACGAGTAGTCCGATGTGCCCCCCACAACGAGTTGGCGTCCATCCGGCAGGCTGGCTGTACCGCTGCAGAACACATCGTAGGTCAGATTCTGAACCGTTATGCTGCTCTCGTTGGTGCCGGTAGGGTCCCATGTAGCCGCGCGGTAGCTCTCCGCACCCTTCGAGTTGTTCTTCGCGTCGTTTTCAGACCCGGCGACGATCAACACCTTGCCGTTGCGAAGCAGGGTCGCTTGGATGGGATTGATCGGCATTTGATATGGCAGTACCACCCACGTGCCGTTGACGTGGGGGACGTTCGCCGCGCAGCTCTGAGCGTGTACCTCGTCCGGTGCTAAGGCACCGACGACGACTGAGAGACAGGCAATCGACCATAGGCGTTGCATGGCGTCTCCCCTCTAATTCTCTCGTTGGTTCTTCTCCGCCCTTTTCACCCGCAGGGCTGTTCGATTTTGGTGAGCTCGTCAGGCCGCCCGCAGGTGATCCGATTGTACACCGCGCATTTGTTAAGGTAATGTTGATTTGTGCCACGCTTGCGACTGAGACGCCAAGCGCGTGATGGCCGGTTCATTGCGGGCCGATCCCGCACGTCTGCCGCGACGCACCATTGGGCACGGTGTGCAGATAATCCGCGCCTCATACGTTTCTCTGCGAGCGACTGAGCTAACCGCTAAGGCTTTTTCCAGGCCGCTTTAGCCCGTTCGCAGGTATGAATGCCCACAACCTGACCGTCGGACGCATGAACGGACCAACGCACGTCACGCGAGAAGCCGCAGTCATACCACTGCCTCTTGTAGCAAAGGAAGCGGTTATCTCCGTTTGTAAGGCCTGTGACGTCGCTGACTCCGTTGTAGGTGTTGTCGCAGTCACTGCTATCTTGCACGGATATGCGAATGTTATTGAAGGCAACGCCGATGGCTGCATTGCCACCGAAATAGGCGACCTCGGGATTGAAATTGAAGTGAAAGACCTGGTAGTTGGCCGGGTCGTTTGAAAGGTTGCCGTATTGCTGCGGAAACGTGGTTTTGACAGCTTGGATTGCATTCCGCAGATTGCGCGCGGTCACGGCAAATTGAAAAGCTTTGTAGCCTGGCCAGGTTTGGGATTGAAAGCCTGCTGAGGTGGGGAGGGCGGTCGTGAACATCGCCCCTTCAGCGCCACTCAGATTGACGACGGCTCCGATGATGGCCTGTTGAGTAGAGCCATCGTAGTTGATCGTTTCGCCGAGAAAGCCGATTCCGTTTGGGGTTCCGCGTGTATCGAACAAGGTGGCGCCATACCAGAAGTCGAGCCCTGTCGTGACATCCTGGATATCGAAATACATGGTGGCGTATGCACACGCGGAGCCTGCGCGGCCGCAGGTTCCTTCCCCTTTCGCGTAGGGTATCTGTGCCTGCATGGCGTAAACCAGCGTCTTGCCGGGCTCGGCGAACGGCCTGAATTGCCGAGTCTTTGGAAAGTTCTCTTGCGCGACGATGGGAAACAAGGTTCCCGATCCCGTGCTCGGGGTTGTCAGGCTTGCACTGTCGATGAGAAACCCTACGGTATTGCCTGCTGCCTGGACGGCCGTTGAGCCCACAGTGATGTTGGAAACGCCTCGTTGGTGGTTCGCTGCCGGCGCAGGTGGCGTAAACCCGGTATACAGACCTACGTCCCAGTTGATTGCAAGGTCGCCGGATTCAGAACCCGGATTGGGCGGCCACTGAATCAGCTCAAACAGGCCAAAGGGAACTGGCCCCGGGTCCACAAAGAAGTTCTGGTCAATGCGCGGTATCGGCGGCTCTTGAAATTGGACGGTTCCAGCGTGCGCGGCCACGCAGGTCAGTAGGGCCATCAGTACGCAATGTCCGGCAGTGGGCGAACCGCAGGGGGTGCCGTTGATTCCCTTGTTCCGACGGACGGCCTGCAGATCCCTCGCGGAAAAAATCATGACTTCCCTTTCCTCTTTAGTAACGCCCTCCATGACTCGAGAATACCTCATTATCTTTCGGGACTGATGCTGTTGGGGGAACGATGCATTGCGCGCGACAGGTAGAGTTTGTCAACCGGGTCGTTATGATTGTGTTCGCGAGTCAAATTGTGAATATCGCGCAGGAGCAGGGTATTCGGCTTCGCGTCCTCTGTTCATAGGTAATCGGGAACGCTCGGGGACAAGGAACTGTCATGAACGGACGATTTGGGATGGTTGCAATCAGAGGAATGCTGCTGGTGGCCGCGCTGTTTGTGCCGCTGGCGTTTGGCCAGAGTTCTGCGAACACCGTGCCCGGGGCGATCAGTACCGCGACGGATATGGGCTCTCCCGATCCCACGATGCAGATGGGCATCACCGTCTGGCTGAAGATGCACAACAAGGCCCGGTTCGATCAGGCGTTGCAAGACCTTTACGATCCGGACTCGCCCACGTTCCATCACTGGATGACGGCTTCCAATCTCAGCAGCTATGCGCCAACGGACGCGGATGTCCGAGCCGTGTGCAACGAATTGCAGGCGCACGGATTTACGATCACGTATGTCGATGCGAGCAGGTTCTTGATCCGTGCACGGGGCTCCGTGTCGAGCGCCGAGAGCGCGTTTCACACGCACATTCAGAATTTTCGCCGGGACGGCCGCACTTTCTACGCCAATGTCACGGAGGCACGCCTGACCGGGCCGGCGGCCAGTCTGGTAGAGGCAGTCAGCGGCCTCGATAACCTCGGCAAGAAGCCGATGTTGAAGAAGCGCGTGGACCTGCGTTCCGGAAAGCCAGCTGCCGGTATATCGACCGCTACGATACGAGCCGCAGGTGGGCTTCCAGGTTTCTTCACCTCGGATTGCTTTGCTCGCGCGCCACAAACGTTTGTGGTCCCGGCTGGCACGACCGCACTGCCCCAGGCGACGTATACCGGCAATCACTACCTCGTGGACGAGGATCTGCTCGAATGTGCTTACTCGGCATCCGACATGCAGAAGGCCTACGGACTGGATAAGGTCTATCAACAGGGGCTCAGGGGCGAGGGGCAGACGATTGTCATCGTGGACTCCTTCGGGTCGCCAACGATCCAACAGGACGCAAACGAGTTCTCGCAACTGAATGGCCTGCCGCCGCTGACTGCTGACAATTTCAAAACCATCTATCCGTTGGGAAAGCCCGATCCGTTCCAGGACGATTGGCTGGATGAGACCTCGCTGGATGTGGAATGGGCTCATGCCATCGCCCCAAACGCCAACATCGTGCTGCTCGTGCTGCCATCTGAAGTGGCGGATCAGGATTTTCAGTTCGCGATCTTTTATGCCGCCATACACGGTCTAGGCGGCAATATTTCCAACAGTTACGGATGTTTCGAGTTCGACGTGTCGCCCGCCACTTTGCGCACCTACGACTTTGTGATTTCCGTGGCGGCAGCACTGGGCATCTCCACGAATTATGCCAGCGGGGACTCAGGGGACACCGGACTGAACAAGCCAATCGGTGAAGCTTCGACGCCGTCGGACTCACCTCATGCAACCTCCGTGGGGGGCACCAGTTTGGGTGTCCCCGACGGAACCGGCGCAGCGGTACAGGTCGGCTGGGGCACGATTCAGAACACTCTGAATTTCGATGCGGTTGTCGATCCGCCCGCCGGCAACGCGTTCTTCTTTGGGGGCTCCGGGGGCGGCGAAAGTGTCGTCTTCCCCAAGCCGTTCTATCAGCGGAATCTGCCGGGTCGAGGACGACAACAACCCGATATATCAGCTGTCGGTGACCCCTTCACGGGTGGCGTGTTTGTCTGGACGCCGACAGGGGAGCCGCAACAGGTACAAGTCATTGGGGGAACCAGCCTGTCGACTCCGATCTTTTCGGCGATCTGGGCACTTGCCAATCAAAGGGCTGGGCATTTGCTCGGGAACGCTGCCCCGGCCATCGCGCACATGCCGCCCTCGGCGGTTCTGGACGTAGTGCCCGTCTCGAGCCCGACCAACCCCACCGGGGTCGTTGTCGATGCCAACGGCTCGACGGCTTACTCCGCGGCGGATTTGCTGTCACCCGCGTTGCAGACCCGGACCTTTTACAGCGCTCTTTGCAGTTTTAACGAAGGAGCGTTTCTGCTGGATCTCAGCTTTGGTACCGACACCTCGTTGATGGTCACCAAGGGATGGGACAACGTTACCGGTTTCGGCACACCCAATGGATTGGAATTCATAGAGGCCGCGGCAGCGCAGGAGAGTAATCGCCCTAAGTAGGTGAGCCAGGCAAGCCCGCTGTTGAGGATGGTAGGCCTGGCATTAAAATCGATAGCCTGCCGTCACTCCGTAGGTCCTCGCCGGTAGATAGCTAACGCCAATCGTACGTGCCGTGGCAAGCGCGAACGTGCTACTGGGTCGCAGTACGTCGGTGAGATTCTTGCCCCAGAGCTCCAATGTTATCTTGTCATCTCCGGAGGTGTACCGGAGCGAGCCGTCCAGCATCGTGAAGGCGCGCGATCCTTCCAGGAGACGATCGAACTCGGTGAAGAAGATCTCGCTCTTGTAGGAAACATCTCCTGACAATGTGAGATAACCGCCGGCCGGTAGCTTGCCGCCGAGGAGGTCCCATTCCGCGTGGAGGTCACCCGACCAGTCGGGTGAGTTGCGCGTCGGGTTGCCGGCAAGCTGTATGATCTGCGGGTTGTATAACGGCTGGCCTGCAATGTTACGAGGGTCGAGCGGATCGGCCGTCGTGAAGTCGTCGAATCGCGCGTGAAGGTAATCGAATGAGGCGCTCAGCCGCAGGTGCTCCACCGGTGCGCCCAAGACCTCCAACTCGGCTCCCTTGCCGGTCACGCTGGCAGCATTCTCGAAGCGGGTCACGAAGCCTGCGACCGGATCATTGATGGTCTTGCTGATCTGCAGCCCGGTGAGCCGGTAGGAGAATGCCGCGAGATTGATGGCAAGCCGCCGGTCGAGCCATTCGCTCTTCAGGCCGATTTCATGATTGGTTATCTTCTCAGGTCCGACAATGGTGACGCTGCCGGCGGCATTTTCCCCGGCTCCACTCTTGAAGCCTTCTGAATACGTATAATACAGCAGTAGTTGCTGTGCCGGCCGCCACTCCAGTCCCGCCTCGGGCGTGAAATCCGAGAAGCTCCGTGCCCGGTGCGTGGCAGCGGTGGTTGTGATGAGGACGGGCCCCCTGCCACTGCGAGCGAAGACGATCGAAGGATTGGCGGAGGTGCGCCGTTCCCAGCTATAGCGCCCGCCGAGCTTTAGCGACAGCGTCTCCAACTCCCTCGTGAATCGGCCGAGCCCGATCGTAGTCTGACCGAAAATCGCATACGCATCCGTCCCGAAGATTGAATGCGCGCAGACGCGCTTGGGAGGAATCGGCGTGCTGCTGGCGATCGGTGGTGCGTGGGCGTAGGTGTTGCACAAACCGAGTGCTGCCTGCGGATCGAAGGGAGGGGCTACGGGAGTTCCGTCGATGATGATCGGACCGCTTGCCAGAAGTGCGAGATTGGAGGGAGCTCCAAATACTGGCGCTACGTCTACCGTATCGGTCGGTGTCTGGTCCTCGTTGAAGTAGAAGAGGCCGAGCACGCCGTTCAGGCGATCGGACGTGTACTTGAGCTGAAATTCGGTGCTCGTCTGTCGGCTCACGACATCGCGCCGCTGAATCGTCGAGGCCTGTCCGTCGGCGGCAAGGCTGTTTACGACCGCCGAGACGTCCAGGTCCTGTGTGACGCTCGTCTTGAAGTCACGGTAGTTGCTGATGTTGGTGACCGTGAATGCATCACTGACATGCCAATTGAGGGTGCTGGTGATTGCCCATGTGTCTGTCGAGGTATGCGGATCGTACTCGGATGCGAGGTCGCGCGGGTTTATCGCGTAGCCGCCGATTCCGGTGGCGGTCAGTGCAGGTATGCCCAGAAAGCTCTCGCGCCAGAAATGGAGTGCTCCGGAAGCGTCGTTCTGTTGGAACCACTCCCCACTCAGGAGCCAGTCGACACTGTCGGTCGGAAGGACCATCACCTCGACCCGGGCCATCCTGCGATTCAGGTCATCGACATCGTTCCCGGTCACTGGATTTTTACCAAAGCCCGAGCGCTGTTCGTCCTTCGTGGCGATACGCACCCGAATAGCATCTGAAAGAGGTCCCCCGAGCGCGGCCTCCACGGCCCGTGCGTCATAGTTGCCGCCCGTTACCCGGACATATCCGTCCAGCTGCGGGGTTGGCTTGCGTGTAATCAGATTGATCGAGCCCCCTGTCGCGTTGCGACCATACAAGGTTCCCTGCGGGCCGCGCAGTACCTCTACACGTTCAAGATCGAAAAGCGAAGTCAATTGGGCCTCGGGACGAGCCACGACCGCGCCGTCCACGTGAAGCGCTACACCCGGCTCACTTCCGGTCGTCGACGTGTTTTCTCCTACGCCCCGAATGAACACCTTGGCGATGTTGAAATCGGTGCCGAAGGTAATGCTGGGGGCGATGAGCTGCAGGTCTCCCAGATTGTCGATGTGTGCGTTCTGCAGGCGGTCGCCGCCGAGCGCGGTCACAGGCGCGCTCACATCCTGAAGGGATTGCTCCCGCTTCTGTGCCGTGACGATCACCTCCTGCAGTTCAGCTGAGAGCGCATCGTGCGGCTGAGCCGAGATGATGAGCCCTAACGCAAGGACAGGTGCAACAGGCCTGCGATCCATAGGTCCCCCTCCCATTGGATTTCTCTGGTTCGTCTCCAACCGGTTGATTGTCGGGAAAACCGCCGGGAGGGGGGATCGGACGTTGGTCTCGATCTGAGGGACCATTGCGAGTGAGCCAAGCCCCTCCGCGCAGGCGCATATGTTTGACTCTGGTACGATACGGGGCGTCAGCGGAGCGACTGGCAACCAACATACGGACGTTGCGATGCGAAGGCTACCGGCAAGAGCGGCGCGATCTGGTCTCACGGCCAGTCTCCTGGCGTCCTGAGCCAGTGCCCATTGCGAGGAGGAGGATGCCCTTTTCGAAGTGGGCGACCGTCGGTGCCCCGCACCGAATGCGAATCAATACAAGATGCTGGAGCAGACTTCGCAAGTGTTCCCGCAGACATTGAGTCCGCAGTCCGCGAGTGGCAGCGCGGTCACGCTGAAGCTCAGAAGGCCACGCCAGGGGAGTCGCTTGGGTGATGCTTTCCGGTGACGCGTGACCTCTGCGGCGACCCGGAATCGGTGGACGATCGCGCTGATGGTCGGCGTGGCGATCGCGATCAGTTATCTGGATCGCCAAACACTGCCTTGGGCGATCAGTCACATTCAATCGGACATTCCGATCGGCTATCAGGCCAAGGCCTTTCTGGATTCCGCGTTCCTCGTCACCTACGGTTGCATGTATCTGGGTGGCGGCTGGTTGCTGGATCGCATTGGCACGCGACGCGGATTCTTGATCATCATGACTTTCTGGTCGCTAGCCTGCGTGAGCCACGGTTTCGCCGGCGGTGTCATTGCATTGGCTGCCAGCCGATTGCTACTGGGTGTGGGCGAGGGTGGGGGCTTTCCTGCCGCAACGCGTGCCATCGCGGAATGGTTTTCCCCGAAAGAGCGCGCTACAGCGATGGGCGTGGTCAATGCAGGCACTGCGGTGGGAGCGGTCGTCGCTCCGCCACTCATTGCGCTGATTCTTTCGCATGGCGGATGGTTTGGGCTGTCGAGTTGGCGTTGGGTGTTCTTCATCACCGGCGTGCTTGGGATGGCGTGGAGCTGCTGGTGGCTGGCGAGTTACCGCACGCCCGCTGCAATATCACAGGGCGTGGAGGTATCGGATCCACCGGACTTCGCGACAACCACACCGTCGCTACGTGAGCTACTCACCAGGCGAGAAGTGCTTGGAATCGCTTTTGCGAAGTTCCTGAGTGACGGGGCTTGGTATTTCTATTTGTTCTGGCTACCGAAATATTTGTTCGAGACTCGCGCTTTCGATCTCAAGCAAGCGGCGACGGTGGGCTGGATCCCCTATGCGGCGTCGGGAATTGGCAGTTTGTGCGGCGGCTATTTTTCCGGACGGTTGCTCACGCGGGGCTATTCCGTCAATGCCGCACGCAAAGTCGCTTTGGGCGCAAGTGCGGCGCTGATGCCGTGGGTTATGCTGGTTCCCGTTGTGCACTCCATTCCGATGGTGTTGTTTCTGTTCAGTCTCGCGTTCTTTGGCCAGCAGAGTTGGTCGACGCTGGTCATGACAGTGCCGACCGATCTCGTGCCGCGCGGTGCCCTTGGCAAACTCGCGGGCCTGGTCGGTTTGGGTGGAGCGTTCGGCGGCATCGTTATGGGCCAAGCGGCCGGATGGGCGCTCGATGCGGGCTTCAGCTATACGCCGGTGCTGATCGTGGCCGCATCGCTCCACCTGTTGGCCTTTGCACTGCTTTGCTTTGCTGTACCTCGTATTCATCAACTCGATTTTTCGAGAAGGACTCGACCGTGAAGATCACCGAAGTTCGCACACGCGTGGTGCGATGGAAGGGCAGCACGGTGCCGCTACCCGCTCATTTCTGCACCAATCCGCTGGATATGGTCTCCCCGAGGCTTTCTTCACAGACCATGGGGACGTTCACATTCCATGGTTGGCTCATCGTGGAGATCCATACCGGCGATGGGTTGGTCGGTATTGGTAATGCAGCGCTCTCCCCGCTATTGACCAAGCAGTGTATTGATCAATACCTGGCGCCACTGTTGCTCGGGGAGAACCCATGGGACGCCGAGTTCCTGTGGCAACACATGTACCGCAAAACCATGGCGTTCGGTCGTAAAGGAATTGCACTCGTCGCGATGTCCGCGGTGGACATCGCGTTATGGGACCTGATGGGGAAATCCGCGCGGCAGCCTTGTTACAGGCTTCTGGGCGGGCGGACCAAGGCGCGAATCCCGGTTTACGCGAGCCGTTTGTATTCCACGCCGCTCGAGGAGCTGGCCGCCGAAGCTGCGAAGTACAAATCCGAAGGTTATCAAGCAATGAAGCTGCGCTTCGGCTGGGGTCCCATCGATGGTGCCGCGGGAATGGCTAGAAACATTGAGCTCGTGCGCACAGTCCGCGAAACCGTTGGGGACGAGATCGACGTCATGGCAGATGCCTACATGGGCTGGAGCCTCGAATACGCTAAGCGCATGATGCGTCTGCTGGAGCCCTTCAATTTGCGTTGGCTCGAAGAGGCGATCATTCCCGACGACGTGCACGGGTATCACGAGCTGCGCCGTTTCGGGAGTACGCCCATCGCGGCGGGCGAGCACGAGCAGACACTATACGGATTCCGTCAGCTCATCGAGGCGAAGGCTCTCGACTACATCCAGTTCGACACCAATCGGGTCGGTGGGTTGACTGCCGCCCGCAAGATCCAGGCGCTGGCCGAGGCGTACTCGATTCCAGTCGTGCCGCATGCAGGACAGATGCACAATTATCACATTGTAATGGCCAGCCTGAATTCCCCGCTGGCGGAGTTCTTTCCGCCTGTGGATGTCGAAGTCGGCAATGAGCTGTTCTGGTATATCTTCACAGGCGAGCCGATCGCCAAAGACGGGTTTGTCGAGTTGAGCGACGATGTTCCTGGCCTGGGTCTGGAGATCAACGAGGCTGAGCTCGCGCGGTTCGAGGTGATCGAATGAATCTGAAAGTGGCGCTACTGGGATTGGGCATTATGGGATCGGGCATGGCGCGACAGCTGCTCGCGCACGGTTTTGCGCCCACCGTATGGAACCGGAATCTCAACAAAACAGCTGCACTTCGCGAAGCAGGGGCGCAAGTGGCAGATTCGCCGGTGGAAGCCGTGCGGGAGGCAGACGTTGCCATCGCGATGGTCGCCAGCGACGTAGCGTCGCGCAACGTTTGGATCGATAGCGGCGCGCTGGCGGCGATGAAGCCAAATACGATTGTGATCGAATCGAGCACGCTGACAATCGATTGGTCGCGGGAGCTTGCAGCTGCTGCAATGGCGCACGCTCTCAAGATTCTCGATGCGCCGGTCACCGGTAGCAAGTCACAAGCGCAGAGCGGCTCGCTCAGGTTTCTGGTGGGTGGCGACGCTGGAGTGTTAGAACGCGCGCGACCTGTAATCGAAGCGATGGGCAGCTTCATCCATGTCGGGCCGCAAGGCAGCGGCACATTACTGAAGCTGATCAACAACTTCGTGTGTGGCGTGCAAGTGGCCAGTTTTGCCGAGGCGCTGGCGATGATTGAAAGAAGCGGCCTTGATGTGAGTCAGGCTGTCGAGGTACTCACGGCGGGTGCGCCAGGTAGTCCGCTGGTCAAGACCGTCGCTCAGCGCATGCTGGAACGAGCGTACGAGCCCAATTTTCTCGTGCCGCTGATGGCCAAGGATCTTGCGTATGCTGGCGCGGCCTTCCGCGCCGCTGGCATCACATCGGCGCTTGCCGAAGCCGCGCGAGATCGATATCTCGCAGCTGCGAACGCGGGCTTTGGGCAACAAGATATCTCAGCGATCGTGGAGACACTGCGAAAGTGATTTTCGGAGGAGGTTCTCGCCGAAATCACTGATGAGGGCACATCACTCAAGTGCGAAGCCGGTGCGCGGCTGGTAACGGCAGGGCACAGCCACACCAGCAGGGACCCACCTGGTCCCGTCACCCCCAGCAGCGGCAGCGATGGCGCAAGGACACAGCCAGACAGGGAGGGAACGCAGTATGATTTCCATGAGAACAGCGGATACCAGGCTTGCAACACTCGCGTTGCTTTTCATGTTCACTCTCCCAGCTCACGCTGAGCAGGGAGGCAGTGTTGAAGCCGGTGTACACGAGGCACGCACCTCGAAGCACTATTTTCTGCCGGCGAAGCCGGAAAACGTGCAGTGGGGCTGGTACGACTCCGGCGAGAAGCCGAGGCTGGTCATCAATTCCGGTGACACGGTTTCCATCGAAACCCTGCCGCATTCACTGGGACAGATAAAACCAGGTATGGAAATGGACGCAATCGTGAAGCTGCGCAAGGAAAACGACGGCGGCGGTCCGCACTCAATTACCGGTCCGATCTATGTCTCGGGCGCGGAGCCCGGCGATACGCTCGAGATTCGCATACTCAAGATCGTTCCCAAGACGGATGCGTTCAACTTCAATCTTCCCGGAAAGGAATTTCCCACCGTCGGCCTGTTGGCGTCGGAGTTTCCGGAAGGCTTCGTGCGCTACTACAAGTTGGACCTGTCCCGGATGCAGACCCAGTTCAAGCCCGGCATCATCATCGATCTGAAGCCCTTCCCCGGTACGTTCGCCGTCGGGGTCGATCCGAACGAGCCGGCCGCAAGGGCGGGCCCGCCAATTCACGATTCGAAGGGGCGCACCAGCACGCTGCGGCCATGGAAGAACGGCTCCAACATGGACCTGAACGAGCTGCAGGTGGGCTCGATTTTGTATCTGCCGGTATTCCTCGAGGGAGGACTCATCTGGACCGGTGATTCCCATTGCGCTCAGGGAAACGGTGAAGTGAACCTGTCGGCCCTGGAGTGCTCCTACGAAGAAATCGAGATTCAGCCTGTGGTGCACAAGGGCGTAAAAACCGACTGGCCCTGGGCGGAGACCCGGACCGACTGGATCTTCATGGGGTATGACGAAGATCTGAATCAGGCAATGAAGATTGCCGTTGAGCAGACGGTCAACTGGCTCGCCACTCAACGGATCGTCCCGATGAGTCGGGAAGAGGCCTATGCGCTGGTCTCGATGGTCGGGGACTGCCGGGTCACGCAGGTCGTCGACATACGTAAGGGCATCCACTGCATGATCCCGAAGAAGGTGTTTGTCGATTATCGGCACGCAGCGGGAAAAGGGGACTGAGGCGGAGAGCTTGCACCGCCCGTTCGCAGGTATGAATGCCCACAACCGGGTCCGGTGGGCACTTCTGCCGGGATTGACCAAATGAACACTGTTCAGTAAAATGATCAGTGTTCACCTATGAATGCAATAACACGACGACAAAAGCACAAGGACGATTTGCGCAGAATCATTCTCGATGCCGCGCGCGCGATTTTTGTGGAGCAAGGCTACGAGAGCTTCTCGATGCGCAAGCTGGCGGAAAAAGTCGAGTGCTCGCCGGGAACCATTTATCTGCACTTCGAGCACAAGGAAGAACTGTTCGAATGTCTCGTCACAGAGAGCTTTGGCCGCCTGCTCGAGACTCTGAGCGAGCTCGATAACGGACGACGATGTGACGATCCTCTGGCCGCTTTGAGGGAAGGCATGTTGGCCTATGTTGAATTCGGATTGCGCAACCAGAGCGATTACCGTTTTGCCTTCATGCTGGCCCCACCTGTTGAGAAGCGCCCTTACAAGGTGCATGGGTCCTTTGACATTCTGCGCAATATGGTCAGACGATGCGTCGAAGAAAAGCGCTTTCGGGCCGTCGATGTTGAAATCACGAGCCAGGCGTTATGGGCTTCGATTCACGGGATTACATCCTTGCTGATACAGAGGCCGGCCTTTCCATGGGCCGCGAAGAAAAAACTGATCGCACAGGTCATCCATACCGCGACCGCCAGTCTGACGGCCACGCCGGATTTGGCAGAACAGTGGGAAAGGCGTCATGCGAATACTGTTGGTCGATGAACGACTCCAACAGGAGGCCCCGCAGGAGCGACGCGATCGGCCTGGTTCTACCTCGTGGCTTTGGCTCGCAGTAGCGGCTGTACTGCTCCTGTTCTCGAATGGAGCAACTACCCTATCCCTTGCCGCCTGGCTGGCACCGGTATTTCTGCTCCGCTTTGTCCGGGGGCAGAGCCTCAAACTCGGGCTGCCGCTCGCTTACCTGCTGCAAGTGGGCGCGTTTGCCTTGCAGTTTCGCGGCATGGTACTCATCCCTGGAATCGGGTACTACCTGTTTCTTGTTTTTTGGGGCCTCCCGCTCGTCTTGCCCTATATCGTTGATCGGCTCATTGCGCACAAACTTCGCGGTCTGGCAGCATCTTTGGTTTTTCCAACCGCATGGGCCGTCACCGAATATGTAGCGTCCTATGAGCCATATGGAAGCTGGGGGTCAGCGGCCTATTCACAGTATGGAAATCTCGCGTTGCTCCAGATTCTCTCCGTCACCGGCTTGTGGGGAATCACATTCCTGCTTGGCTGGTTCGCGGCCGTGTGCAACTGGCTTTGGGAAGATGGACTCGAGTCAGAGCATGCGCGTAAAGGCGCTTGCATCTGCTTCGGAACGATTGCGTGTGTGATGCTGCTGGGGGGCGTCCGGCTGGCGTTCTTCCCGCCATCGTCACCGACTGTACGTGTGGCGTCGATCTCTGCGAGACAGGTAGCGCCCCTTCCGAGTGCTGAACTCATAAGCCGGATCTGGCAGGGCAACGCTACGAGTGCCGACAAAAAGGATTTCCGCCTTTGGGCGGCAGCCATAGACAATGATCTGCTTGCGAGAGCTGAACAGGAGATGCAAGCGGGCGCCCGGATCGTATTCTGGGCGGAGATCAACGCAGAAGTCTTGAAGGAAGACGAAGCTGGATTTGTGGCACGCGGCGGAGACCTGGCGGCGAAACACCACGCATATCTCGGAATGGCATTGGCGGTCCACAACGAAGGAGTCACGCCCTCTGTCGAGAACAAGCTGATTCTGATAAAGCCGGACGGGCATGTGGCCTGGGAGTACAACAAAGTACGGCCGGTGCCAGGGGATCTGCAAATACTCGGCGACGGCAAGCTGCGAGTGTTGAGCACACCATATGGGCGGATCAGCTCCATTGTTTGCTTCGACGGAGACTTCCCCCGGTTGCTGGCACAGGCGGGAGCCCTGAAAACGGATGTGTTGCTCGATCCCTCGAATGATTGGCGGGCAATCGATCCTTGGCATACGCAGATGGCCAGCTTTCGCGCTATCGAACAAGGCGTGATTCTGATCCGACAAACGAGCCGCGGGCTCTCGGCGGCATTTGACTACCAGGGGCATCGGTTAGCGGCAATGGATCATTTCCAGACAGCGGACTACGCGATGGTCTCGCAGGTTCCGACCAGAGGAGTGCGGACGGTCTATTCGCTGCTTGGCGACTGGTTTGCGTGGGCATGCCTGACCGCCCTGGCTGTGTTGACGGTTCTATCTTTGCACAGCAGGTCAGGCATCAACCGCAGAAGACCTTGAGCTCGCCAGGAGCGCCGTTGACCGGCCGCCTTGGTGTGGCAACCTTCGGGGCGGCCCGGTCGCCCAACCGATGGACGAACGACCCGACCGGTTTCGACACTTTCAACATCACGCGCGGCTCATGCTGTCGTCGAGGCGCTCCACCCAGCACAGTGGCAGCTTGCGAGGGAAATCAATCCAAAATCATTCTCGACGCAGGAATGGAGGCGAAGGTGCGCAAGCGGCACAGACGCAAGTTTCCGGCACTTCCGTCTCCCTCAAAAGACGGGGCGCGCGCGGCTGGGCTTGTGAACCAACCGGTTGTTCGTCCGCCAGTCAGCTCGCGCGCGTCCGTCAAAGAGGAGTACACAGGCCAGTGGACCCTCGCATAAACCCAATTTTTTGTTTCAATCCCGGGACGAGTGCCGTTATTGACCGATTCTGCCGAGTCCGAATCTCTGCGAATGGTGGCTGCAAGCATTCGCGGGCAAATTGGATTCCGGGCGTGTAAGTACAACGTCTGCAATAGGCGTGCCTACGCTTTCGTTTACAGGGGTTGCCAGAATGGCGTGGATCTTGCCCTTATCCGGCCCGGTGAGCACCGTCGCCATACCTGAGATTTGGCCGCGCTCATTGATATTGCTAGCCGCGATTATGAAGAGGTTGGAATCGGCGGGAATCAGCGTGTTGAGGTCAGTCATCACACCGTCCTGCCAAATGAAGCCACGGGACCAGCTGAACGTGGAGTCGAAGGTGCTTCCTACCACCTGGCCCCGGTTGTTGATGCCGGTGGCAAAGGCGGCAAAGTCTCCCGGCAGAGTACGGAGGTTTGTGACTCCGCCGTTCTGCCAGATAGCGGCAAAGATAGTTGTGCCGTCAGGGCTCTGGACATACCCAACAATCTGGCTGTGGTCATTGATGGCATAGGCGTCACTTCCGGTGCGTCCGAGGTCTGGAAGCTGGAAAGCAGTGTCGTTTTCCCACAATACGGCGTGCATCGCTATGTTGGTGCAGGTGCCCGAGGAGCCTACGGCTTGGCCTCGATCGTTGATGCCTTGTACAAAGCCGTCTGGGTCGCCAGCCACCGTAGGAAGAGGCCGGACTGCGCCTTTTTCCCATAATACCGGCGATATGATCTTTCCAGGCTTGCTCGACGGGCATCCGGAGTCCGGGTCAGTCGTTTCTGTGG
>Ga0207695_10004195_pt1 | contig 19804 bp, 16 predicted proteins | sample KBSC54metaG_FD_184354 | JGI IMG/M metagenome (GOLD analysis project Ga0207695, IMG submission 184354) | Corn rhizosphere microbial communities from Kellogg Biological Station, Michigan, USA - KBS C5-4 metaG (SPAdes) (version 2) | ecosystem: Host-associated > Plants > Roots > Rhizosphere > Soil... | reverse complement strand
CTGGTCAGCCGTTCGACAGCAAGACTCTCGCGGGACACGTCTGGGTGGCCGACTTCGTTTACACGACGTGCGACGGTCCGTGCCCCATGATGAGTTCGCATATGCGGCAGATCCAGAACTCTACCGCCACCGAAGCTCCCGACGTGAAGCTCGTGTCGTTCACGGTCGACCCGAAGCACGATACGCCGGCCGTGCTCGCCGCGTATGGCAAGCATTTCACACAGGACCCGAGCCGCTGGTATTTCCTGACCGGCACGGAGGACCAGTTGAGCGATGTCGGCCTGGGTTTCAAACTGAATAAAGTGGATGGCTCGCTCACGCACAGCACCCGCTTCGTTCTGGTCGATCGCCGCGGCCACGTGCGCGGATTTTATGTCACGGGCGAAGATGCGTTTATGCCACGCCTGATGCATGACCTTCGTCTGCTGGAAAAACAATGATCTCGATTCTGCCGACCATTAACGCCTGCCTCAACTTCACAGCCGCCGTGCTGCTCGTCTGGGCGTACGTGCTGATTCGCCGCAAGCGCATCGAGCAGCATCGTAAAGTGATGATCACGGCCTTCTGCGTTTCGATCGCCTTTCTGATCTGCTATCTCATCTATCACGCGCAGGTGGGCAGCGTGCATTTCCAGCCGACCGGCCCCATCCGGACGGTTTACTTCGCCATCCTGATCACGCATACGATCCTCGCCGCGGCCGTGCCGTTCCTGGCCGTCATCACGTTGCGCCGCGGACTCGCGGCGCGCTATGACAAGCACCGCAAGATCGCGCGGTGGACTCTGCCAATTTGGCTGTACGTGTCCGTGACCGGCGTCGTGGTTTACATGATGCTCTACCACTTGTAACGCCGCCGGTCCGTTCTAATTTCCCGCCGGTTTTTCAGCGTGATCGTCGCACCAGTTTGCGCCGCCGCTTACGCTTTCATTTCGCGAAATCTGCAGTGCGTCTCCAGATCCGTACGCCCGCTGCATCAGATCCTTCAGTGACATTCCTCTGATGGTAAGCATGCCCGGCTCGACATTGATGATCTTTGCATTGCCGGCGGACACGCTCGGTTTGACGGAAGCCACATCGAATGCCGCGCGCTCGCAAATGGTGTCCGACGCGGCCGGCCAGTACACCATCCCCTTCCTCGCGCCCGGACGATTACGACGTCGGGATTCGTCCGCAAAGGTATCCACGTCGCGGCCGGCGACCATCCGGTGATCGACATCGCGCTTACGGTCGGCAAAGTCACCGAGTCGGTGGAGTTGACCTCCGAAGCGCGTCGCTTTTCGATGTGCGCGCCGGCGGACGGGCATGTCGCTGCTGAAGCGCTTTGTGGTGACGGAGAAGGACTACTTCCAGCTTCGGTTCGAAGCCTTCGCGTGGTGAACCATCTCGAGGTTCGGGCTGATTACAAGCCAGGCGAATCTGCCGCGCCATTCAGTTGAGCGCTCGGTTTGTGTTTTAGCCGCGCGGTTTCCGATATACTGCCAAAACAGATTCATGCAGCCACGCCAGCCCGACTTCTTCATCGTGGGCGCACCGAAAGCCGGAACGACGTCGCTTTATCATTACCTCGACCAGCATCCCGAGATCTACATGAGCCCGATGAAGGAGCCGTGTCACTTCTCGACCGAAATCCGCCCGCGGTTCTTCAGCGATAAACTGCGCGAGCAAGTCGAGCAGGAATTGGCGGGGCTCGGCCGCTATCTCGCTGGACCCGTGTTGGAAAAGCGGGCGGGCGGAATTGTCGAGAACTGGGACGATTACCTGCGGCTGTTCGCGGCGGCGCACGGCCACAAGGTCGCGGGAGAGGCTAGCGTCTGCTATCTCTGGTCGGTGAGTGCGCCGAAAAATATCCACGCGCGCGTGCCGGCCGCGAAGATCCTGATGTTCCTGCGCAATCCCGCCGACCGCGCCTTCTCGCAATACGTGCACGGAGTGAGCGCGGGCTGGATCCACCAATCTCTGCGTGCGCACATCGAGGCCAACCTGCGCAATCGCGACCAGCGGTTCGGCATGGACTTCCCCTTCCTCGAAATGGGCCTCTACTACGCCCAGGTGAAGCGGTATCGGGATCTGTTTCCGGCGGCCAATCTGTACATCGGATTCTATGAGGATTATCGCGACCGCCCGCAGCACACGCTGGCGGACGTGCTGCGATTCCTGGAGGTGGACGACACGTTTCAGCCCGACATGTCGGCGCGTCATCTCGAGGTCGGCATGCCGCGCAGCATCGGCGCGAGCCACGTCCTTAAGTCCACGGGTCTGTGGCAGAGGGCGCGGCGGCTGTGTCCTCCGCAACTGTTGCCGCTGGCGCGCCGCCTGGCTCACCGGCCACGCAAAGAGGTCCGGCTCAATCCAAGGGATCGGGCGTTTCTCACCGGCTACTATCGGGAAGACGTCGGCAAACTGGCGGCTCTACTGAATCGCGACCTGTCGCATTGGCAGTAGCGGCGGGCGCGGCGCGCCTGGGCAAGACGACGCTTCGCGATCGTCTATCCTACGATTCAGGAATGTTGAACGATGGAACTGACCCCGTTTCTTCTCGATCGTTGGATTGAACAGAAGCACGCGCCGGATTCGCGCATCGAATTCGACCTGGCATCGAGCACCGGTCCGGTCTGGACGCTGCGGGAACTGCTGGCGCTCTCCGATAACGCCGCGCTGGACGCATTGCTCGACACCCGCATCTCGTACACGAACGCGACCGGCACTCCGGCGCTGCGGGCCGCGATCGCCGATTTGGAAGGTGTCGAGCCGGACGCGATCCAGGTGACCACCGGCGCTCAGGAGGCGCTGCTGGTTCTGTTCTATCTGGCGGCCGAAGCCGGCGCGAACGTGGTGCTGCCGGGTCCCGGATTTCCCGCCAATGCCGCACTGGCCGAGTCGCTGGGCATCGAGGCGCGGTATTACCATTTGCGCGCGGAGGACGGTTTTCGCGTCGATCCCGGCGAGATCGAGCGGTTGCTGGATCGGAACACCCGCTTCGTCCTGGTCAATTCGCCCCACAATCCAACGGGCGCGGTCCTCAGCGACGCGGAGTTGGAGTCGCTGCACGATGTGTGCGTCGAGCGCAACGTGCAGTTCGTCTGCGATCAGGTGTACCATCCGGTTTATCATGGCCCGGCCACGCGCACGGCGGCGCGCCTTCCCCACGCGACCGTGATCAGCGATTTCTCTAAGGCGCTGTGCCTGAGCGGGCTGCGGATCGGCTGGATGGCTGACCGTGATCCCCGGCGTCGCGAGCGCTACCTGAACGCGCGCAACTACTTCACCGTGACCGCCAACGTTTTTGGGGAAAGCCTGGCGGTGTTTGCGTTACGCCACAGCGCGGAGATCTACGGGCGGGCGCGGCAGGTTGCGCAGCAGAACCTCGCGGTGTTGGACGACGTCATGGGACGGTATGGCGGCTTCTTGCGCTGGGTTCGGCCGTCCGGGGGCATGACGGCCTTTCCGTGGCTCGGGGGCGGTCAGGATTCGCGAGAACTGTGCCGGCAACTTGCCGGACGCGGAGTGCTCATCGTGCCTGGCGACTGCTTCGGGCAGCCGTCGCATTTCCGGCTGGGATTTGCCGCGGCCGGACGTGAGTTTACACGCGCTATGGAACGGTTTGACGAATTCCTCCACGATTCGAGTAGGTAAATTGACGGATGTGCCCGGTCCGGCTGTCGGCTAGACTGGGCAAATCCGTGCAGGTAGACTCATGATTTTGTTGATTGACGACGACCCCGAATTTCAGTACGAAGCCCAGCAAATACCGGTTTTTCAACCCGTAGTCGCTGCCAACGGCATGAACCAGGCGACCAGGCTCATGTCCAACCTCAGAAATGAAATGACGCTAGTCCTGGTGGACCTGGACTTGGCGGGCGAGAGCGGCTTCCAAATCATAGAGAATCTGAAAAGGACCGACCCTTTGCTGCCGGTTGTCGCCATCAGCGGGGTCTGCTCTTCCGACGTACTCGCGAGCGCCAAATGCGTGGGCGCCGACGATGTGCTGTCCAAGCCGATCACGTCCGAGTGGTCCGATGCCGTACAGCGGCTGCAATGCGTGCTCCACAAACCGGGCACCGGCCATTTCCGCTGCCGGTGTGGCGCCCGGCTGATTTTCGGGTCCGGGTCGGCGGCCTTTCAGCAGATTGCCGGGGCCCAGAGAGTCGGGAACACCAAACGCGGACGATGCCCTAAGTGCAGCATTCAGCACACCGTGCAGTATTGACGGCGTTACTGGTCTTGAGATTTCACAACCGACCGGGTTTTTTCGTTCCACCGTGCACCGCTGTTTGATAAACTGTCGGCGGATGACACTAGCGAGCGTGGAAACGGAATTGGCCGCGGCCGTCGAATTAGTTGAAGATGGACACAAGGCGTTTGCCGCTGGTGAGCTTCGGTCCGCTGAAGCTCTCCATCACGCGGCAGCACGCTCCTGTGTAATACTGCTCACCGAAATCGCCCAATTGGAAGAGCGCGACGCGGATGTGATCGAGCCCGAATTCACGCGCTTTGAGAAACTTCTGCTTGGAATCGCGGCCCTTTTACTGCCCTATTCGCGTGACCCTCAGCTTAGACCTGCGCGTCTGCCCACAAACCTCCTCACTTGAACGTAGAAGGGGCATGGACGTGCTTGTAGAGAGCACGGTTGTGCGTGTGAGTGCGCTACGACCGTGGGTCTTAATGCTAACCTGCTCGCGCCAGTGAACTTAAAACACAAAGCGAGGCGTGGAGGGGAGAAGTTCCCGAAGACGCCGGATTGTGTTTAAAATTGCTTGAGCGTCTTTTCTTGGAGAAATTCCTATGGATACTGAGAATGGTATAGCGGAAAAACTTACACCTCGCGAACTCGAGGTTCTCAAACGGGTCGCCACAGGTCTCTCCACTAAGGAAATAGCCCGTTCTCTCGAGATCACTTTTAAGACCGCCGCGTGCCACCGCATGCGGATCATGGATAAGCTGGACATTCATGGGGTGGCTGGTCTTACCCGCTACGCGATCCGAAACGGGTATGTGGAGCTCGGTGACAATACGCGGCCCGGCGAAACGCAACACGATTTATTCGATCGGGTCAGGCAGACCGAACTGAAGTACCGGAACGCCATGCAGGATTATGGCGCGTTTCTCAAGGAACGGGAAAGTATCGGTTTGACCAACCCGGACGGTGTGACCGGCGCGCGCCGGCTGCGGCGCGCCGAGGAACTGGCCCACCAGGAGTATCACGCGGCACTGGTGGCGCTGAAGAACTTCCTGTTTAGCAGGTGAGGGGTGGGCAGGCGGAAGCGCCTGCCCTGGTTACCTTTGCGTCACCAAAGCCAGTTCCGATGCCAGGTCGGCGAGCGACTTTCGCAGCTCTTTCAACGGCGAATCCATTTTCTCCGCGACTTCCGGAGCTCTCGGCAGGAAATGCTCGATTGTGCTCAAGCCGCGTTCGTGACGCTGTATTCCTGTTGCGCGGCTCCCAGATTGTTCTGCTCCAATGAAGCCGGGGCCATTTCCAAGCTGAGAACACACGTCCGCAACTCGGTGTGCAGGAACTGCCGCAGGTTATGGTTCGTCCTCGTCTGAAGATCTTGTAATTCGTCGTCCCAATTGCTCATTTTGCACCACGCCGCAATAGTGTACTCACGCAATCGACAAGCCGTTCCGCAGTATACGGTTTTTGTAGAAAAGCAGCCGGTTTTGCGCCGGAGAATTTCCGGGCTGCCTCGCTCTCGTCGAACCCGCTCGACAGAATTATAGGGACCGCAGGGTTCAACTCCGCCATCAACGGCAACGCCTGATCACCCCCCATTTCGGGCATCTGGAGGTCCAAAACCACAACCGAGACCTCGTCGTTGTGTTCGCGGAATATCTCCACCCCGGCGCGGCCGTTCTCCGCAGTGAGGACTTTGATACCTTTGCGCGACAGCGCGAGTTCGGCCAGGGTGCGGATGATCTTTTCATCGTCGATGACCAGGGCGACGGAGCCGGCCGGAATGGTATTCAGCTTAGATGCCGAAACTCGATGCTCCGTCGAGGCGCCTTCGAGGGCGGGAATCAGAATGAGGAAAGTAGTGCCATGCCCGGGAGCCGTATGCACCCGGATCGTGCCGCCATGCCGTCTGACGATTCCCAGTACGGCAGCTAGTCCCAAGCCTCTGCCGGCGAACTTGGTGGTGAAGAACGGATCGAAGATTCGGGCCTTCGTGGCTTCGTCCATCCCCGCACCGGTGTCGCTGACTTCCAGTTGTACGTACTTTCCGGCTTTTGCGGTATCCGGCGTGAACAGCCCGGCGGCTTCGGACGCATCCAGGTCGCGCACGGACGTGCACACCGTGACGGTTCCGGCCCCACTCTCGCCGATGGCTTCCGCCCCATTGATCACCAGGTTCATGATCACCTGCTGGATCTGGGCCGGATCGGCTTCGACTAATGGAAGATGGGAAGCCAAATCGAGCTTCACGTCGACCGATTTCGGAATCGACGTCCGCACCAGGGTCGAGATCTCTCGAACCACTTCGCCCAGGTCGATTTCCGCAGTGACGAAGCGGCCGCGCCCCGCGTATGCCAGCATCTGGCGCGTGAGGAAGCCCGCCCGTTCGGACGCATCCACGATCTCCCGCAGCCGCAAGCGCAGCGATTGATTCGGGGTGGTTTCCGACAAGGCCAGGCTGGCGTTGCCGAGGATTCCGGTGAGCAGGTTATTGAAGTCGTGCGCGATTCCGCCCGCCAGAATCCCCAGGCTCTCCAGCTTCTGCGTCTCCTGCAGTTCGCGCTCGAACTTCTTGCGCTCGCTGACGTCCCGCATATTCAACTGAATCGCGCGGCGTTCCTCTTCGGAGTGCACGGTCGCGATCAGTTCCACGTCCAGGGTCCGGCCTTCTTTCGTCCTGAGCGTGACATCGTCGAGCCGCAGAACGCCGCGGTCGCGGATCTGTTCGACGAGTCCGCGGACATTGGGTACGCTGCGCATCGGCTCGACTTCCCAGACTTTCTTGCCGACCAACTCTTCCTTCTTGTGACCCACCAGGCGTTCGGTGAACGGATTCACGTCCAGAATCTCCCCGCTGGCGGCATCCACGATCACGATGCCGTCCCGGGCCGTCTCGAACAGACGCCGGTAGCGGGCTTCCGCCGCGCGCTTGCGGTCGGTGATGTCCTCAAAGGCCAGCAGGACCAGTTGTTCCTGATCGGGCGACCGGAGACGCCGGGCATTTACGAGTAACGTCCGCTTTTCACCACGGCTCGATTGCGGCGATACCTCCACATCCTTCAGTTCCGTGGCGCCGCCCAGCAGTTGATCGAAAAGACTGCGGATTTTCGGTGTCTCGAACAGGCCGTGAGCCGCTTCGAAAATGTTCTTGCCGGCCGCCGACGTCGGGGGTATCTGCATGGCGTCGCAGAAGGCCCGGTTCGCCTTGCGAATCGTCAGGCGTTCATCCAGCACGGCCAGGGGCTCGCGGATGGTGTTGACGATGGCCTCGGCGAAATCTCGCGCATACTTTGCTTCTTCGAGGCTGCGTTTGAGCTCGGTGACATCCAGCAGTTGCAGCACGGTGCCGTCGATGCGGTCATCGCCGGTCCGGTACGGGCGCACGCGCATCAGGTAGGAGCGGCCCTCCTGGTCCTCCACTTCCCGCTCCGAGGGCTGCAACGTCTCCAGCACGCGGCCGAGAACCTGCTCGAGGTCGGGAACGTTGATCCGCGGCTTGAGATCGGCGATGGGGCGGCCGACGTCGGAGGCAATCAGCCGCAGAGTCTTCTCCGCGATCGGGGTAAAGCGGCGGATTCGCAGGTCGCGGCCCGTCATCACGATCGCCATATTCATGGAGCCCAGCAGATTCAGCAGATCGTCGTTGACCTGCGCCATCTCCGTGTTGCGGCTTTGCAATTCCGCATTGATGGTGTTCAGCTCTTCGTTCGAGGACTGGAGTTCTTCCTTCGAGGTCTGCATTTCCTCATTGGTGCTCTGCAGTTCCTCGTTCGCCGACTGGACCTCTTCGTTGGTCGAACGGAGTTCCTCGATTACGGATTGGAGGTACTCGCGGGTCGATTTCAACTCCTGCTTCAGGCTTTCGGTTCCGTCCTCCCCAGCCGCGTGCCGGGACGGTTGCTCCTGCGGTTTCTTGCTAAAAAGGGCGTCATCGTGCTCGCCGCCAAAAAGTATCAGGAAATGCTGCGGGGATCCGGTGATAGACATCGGAATCACCGTAATCCCGACCGGCCGCTCGCCGTTGTTGCCGGTAGCCACGGAAGCTTTGGCGACCACCAACGAGTCGGTCCGCCTGGCCTGCTCGATGCTGGAACTCACGACTGTCCGCAGGTCCGGCCGGATCGAACTCATCAGCTCGGCGTGATGCGATTTCTCGGGGCTGACGAGGAAGCTCTCGATCTCTCCGCGGTAACCGACAATGCGCAAACTTTCGTCGACGAGCAGGCCGGACGGGCTGTAGCGCGACAGCACGATTTGATCGGCGTAACGCTGGACGGGCTCGCCATCCCGGCTGAGCGGCCTCAAAAGCGAGGGGGCGAGAGTTGGGGGGAACAGGTCCACCGGCTCGTCCGCCATCTGAAATAACTGTGGCGCGGATTGCGAGTTTCTGCTGTAGATCTTGCGCTGCTCGTCGACGACCGTGAAATGGTCCGCCAGGTTGCCGAGCGTTTCGGAGGGCCCCAGGATAAGGCAGCCGCCCTGTTGGAGCGCATAGCTAAAGGTTGAAATTACGCGGCGCTGCAGGGTGGGCGAAAAATAGATCAGCAGATTGCGGCAACTGATCAGGTCCATGCGAGAGAGCGGCGGATCCTTGGCCAGGTTGTGGCGGGAGAAGATGCACATCTCGCGAATGTCGCGGCTCACCTGGTATCCCGAATCCGTGCGCACGAAGAAGCGGCGCAGGCGTTCCGGGGAGACGCTCAGAACGCTGCTCGCCGAGTAGATTCCGCGGCGAGCTTTGTCGATGGTGCGCTCGCTGACGTCGGTGCCGAACATCTGAATGCCGCAGCCGAGATCGTTGGCTTCCAGAAACTCGGTGAGGGCGATGGCCATGGAGTAGACTTCCTCGCCGGTGGAGCAGGCGGGAATCCAGGCGCGGATGGTGTGAGGCTGCTTGCGGTTCTTGACGATCGAGGGGAAGGCCAGGTGTTTGGCGATCTCGAAGACTTCGGGGTCGCGGAAAAAATCGGTGACGTTGATCAGCAGGTCGTCAAAGAGGGCGTCGATTTCGGCCGGTTCCTTTTGCAGCAGTTGGAAATACTCGCTGAGAGTTTCGCATTTCCTGACGACAATGCGGCGGCCTAGCCTGCGCGCGATGGTGGGTTGTTTGTACTGGGTGAAGTCCACGCCCGTGCGGCTGCGCAGCAGGAGAAGGACGCGGTTCAGCGTGGCGCCATCGGCGGTGACGGGCCTGTCGCCAGCGACCGGCTGAGGACGGGCGGCGATGGATGCCAGTTCGGCGGCGATCTGGCGAGGGGCGAGCACGAAATCGACCGCCCCGGCAGCCACCGCGCTGCGCGGCATGCTGTCGAATTTCGCGCTGTGATTCTGCGCGAACGTGATGCCGCCCTCCGCCTTGATGCGCTTCAAGCCGAGGGTGCCATCGGTCGCGGTCCCGGAGAGCACCACGCCCACGGCGCGATTGCGGAACTCCTCGGCGAGAGAGGTAAAGAAGATGTCGATCGGCTTGAAACTTTCGGCCGAACGCGTCTCGAGTACCAGCTTGCGATTGCGCACAAGCAGAATGGTGTTCGGCGAAATCACGTAAACGTGGTCGGCGCGGATGGGAGTTTCCTGTTGGACCTGAACGACCTGCAGGCCCGTCTTTCCGGACAGCAATTCCGGGAGCACGCTTTCGTGGCGCGGGTCGAGATGTTGGACCACCACGAGGGCCATGTTCAGCCCCGAAGGCAGTGTGCTGAGAAGGTCGCCCAGGGCCTCGAGTCCGCCTGCCGACGCGCCGACGCCGACCACGACGAGATCGTGATCGGCCTGGGGGCGGCTGTCGCCGGGGCTATGCTCAAGTCCGCTCTTTTGTTCGTGATCGCTCATAGTGGCAGCGTCGCCGCCAAGGTTGGTTGCGTGAACCCATAATACCAATGAGGCCGGGCGGCGGCGCAGGCGGGAATGCAGTGTTGAATGAGAGTTGCTGGACTTCGGGTCCAGTTGATATGATCAAAAGCACGGGCCACCCTAGCTCAGTTGGTAGAGCGGCTGATTCGTAATCAGCAGGTCGCCGGTTCAACCCCGGCGGGTGGCTCCATTTTTCAATAACTTCCCCCCGGTTTTAGTCTCCGCTGCCTCATTGGTCCGGGTTTTGTCAGCAAATCGACAGAAGTCTTCAGGATTACGCGTATAGTCTGCGCCCATCTACAGCGCTACCAAGGCGGCGATTCACTCCTACCCTTAGTCACTGCGGTTCCAACTGGAGGACACCGGCGTAGAGGTGATCGAACTCATGCCCCCGGCCGTGAAGACCTCGCTCCCGGTGGATCTTGAAGGCGGCGTCACTCTCATGCCGGTCGACGAATTAGTGAAGCAATCGTTTGCGTCGCTAAAGGCGGGTGCCCTCGAGATCCGGCCCGGTCAAGCGAAACAGCTCGCATCCATGCGCCGCCTCGCGCCCAACTTCATTAACGGGGCAACTCTGGAAAGCCTCTAAGACCCTGGTGCCCGCTGGGCCACAGTCGCATGGCGCGCTATGAAGATGGCGCTGCTCCGCGCCCCGCCCTGATTGGGATAGCTGGGCGCGGTGTGCGGAATCAAATTGCCGGCGATTGCGAGCGGATCGACCGTCAAATTGGAATACTCAGATCAAATGGCGCCGGATAAGCCCGCTTCCGATCCAATACCCGCCCCCGCTCATACGGAGGATGGCGCAGGACGGCGCGGCGCAGCACCGCCTGCGAACGCGAATCCCGGAAGGGGACGTGGCGGCAACCCCACAGTTTTCCCAAATACGTTCAACCAACGCGATGAGATCGTGGGAGACGGCGAAGCATTAACGTTCCGGTCGCGATTCAACTATCACGGGTTCCGGTATGTACGGGTGATCGGCCTGGACAGCGCGAAAAAAGGCAAGTTTCGCTTGAAGGTCACAATTCCGCCGGGCACGACTGCGACCGTGTTCCTGCCCGGCAAGGCCGGGGTCGAAGTAGCCCCCGGCGCGCATTCTTTCGAGGCGACGTTATAGGGTGAGAGAATCAATTCACCGCTGAGGCGCGGAGGCGCGGAGGAAGAGGCGGAGGGAACGAGAGCCTACGCAGAGGATTTTCGAGTAGAGTAGGCGAATAGGGAATCGCCCGGCCACGCGTGCCGGGATTTTCAAAAGGGGGACGATATGACGAATGAACGTTCGAATGCGCGCTTGGGCGCGATGAATCGCCGGAATCTGCTTGGGACAGGAGTTGGATTGTTGGGCGGAGCCGTCGCATTCGCTCAGGAAAAGCGGACACCTGCCGCGGCCGCGGCAAAGGCTCCGGCGCCTGCTACCAGCCCGAACCTGAACCCGCCGGTGGTTACGGTCAAAGGCGGAAAACTCCGCGGAGTACGAGAGGGTAAGACTCACTCGTTTTTGGGCATTCGCTACGCAGAAGCGGAGCGGTTTGGCCAGCCTAAGCCGGTTCCGGCCTGGGAGGGAATTCGGAACGCTCAGGCCTTTGGTCCGTGCTGCCCGATTCCCGTGCAGAACTCGGTCGGGGCAGACGAACTGGTATTTCCGCACCGCTTTTGGATTCAGAACGAGAACTGCCAGTATCTGAACGTCTGGACGCAGAACCTCCACCCCGCCGCCAAGAAACCCGTCATGGTCTGGATGCACGGCGGCGGATTCACGAATGGCTCCGCCATCGAATCCTACGCCTACGACGGCAAAAGTCTCAGCGAGTTCGGTGACGTTGTCGTGGTCAGTATCAATCACCGGTTGAACATCCTGGGCACGCTCGATCTCTCGGCCTACGGTCCGGAGTATGCGAACTCGCGCCAGACGGGCATGGCCGACATCGTGGCGTCGCTCGAATGGGTACGCAACAACATCGAAGTCTTCGGCGGAGATCCGGGGAACGTCATGATCTTCGGACAGTCCGGCGGCGGCGGCAAGGTGGTGCGCCTGATGCACATGCCCGCCGCGAAGGGCCTGTTCCATAAGGTGTGCGCTCAGAGCGGCAGCGCTAATTACCGGAACACGGATCCGGCCGAAAGCATCAAGAGGCAACAGGCGCTCGCCGCCGCGACGCTCAAGAGCCTGAATCTCACCGGCAACGACATCGGAAAACTCAAGACCGTTCCGTACCTCGAGCTGCTTGCAGCGGGCACTGCCGCGGCACGAGAACTCGGCACCGGAGGCGGCGGGGGCTGGAATCCCATCGCCGACGACCAGTACGTCATGCGCGAGTTCTGCGACTGGGCGGATTCCATTCCCCTGATGGCCGGGACTGTGTTCAGTGAAATGCAGGGCACGCTCACCCGGGGCGACGGCCGTAAGAACGAATGGACGCAGAAGGAAATCGACGATCACCTGACCGAAACGTTCGCGGAGAAGAAGGATCAGGTCGTCGCCGAATTCAAACAGGCGTTCCCGCGCAAGAAAGTGCAGGACGTCCTCTACTACGCGGGCGCTTCCAGAGGCGGCCCGAAAACCGTGCTGGCGCGCAAGTTGGAGAAAGGCAAAACGCCTGTCTACAACTACCTGTTCGCGTGGGAATACCCGATCAATGGCGGCATCACTGCCTTCCATTGCTCCGAACTCGCGTTTTGCTTCCACGCGCTGAACGTTCCGCAGATCAAGACGGCAACGGGCGGCGGTCCGGTCGCAATGGCCCTTCAGGACAAGGTCTCGCAAGCATGGGTCAACTTCGCGAAGACGGGGAATCCCAGCCAGCCGGGACTCGAGTGGAGGCCGTATACGCCGGATAATCCGCAGGCCATGGTGTTCGACACCGTGAGCCAATGTAATCCGCTGCACGATGATAAATTGTCGTCGATGCTTCCGGCGACCGGAGGTCGCGGCGGCCGTGGCGGCCGTGGTGGTCCCGCTTAACGAGGTTGCGCCTTGAAACTCACTCGCCGAGACATTCTTTCCACATGGCCGATCGCAATAACCTGCGCTTCGGCCATCGCGCAAACCAAGGACGAGCCGCGGGACGTCGAGGTGAAGACCGCGTACGGCCGCGTCCGCGGTGCTCAGACGGACGGGCTGACCACCTTCAAAGGCATTAACGTACGCGGGCTCGGTTTCCGGGTCCAACCGCTTTAAGGCAGCGCCGCCGCTGAAGCCCTGGACCGGAGTGCGCGACGCGCTGGCTGTCGGTGCTCCCGCGATTCAGCCAGGTCAGCGCCGGAACGAGCCGCCTCCGTCGGAGGACTGCCTGTTCCTGAACGTGTGGACGCCGGCCGCTGACGGACGCAAGCGGCCGGTGATGTTCTACAGCCACGGCGGCGGTTTCGTCACAGGCTCCGGCGGCGCGGGATATCAGGATGGCGGCAATCTCGCGCGGACGTGGGACGTGGTTGTCGTGGCCACGAACCACCGCCTCGGCTTAATGGGCTATCTCTACTTAGGCGAACTAGGCCGTGAAGAGTACGCCACGTCCGGCAATCAGGGCCTGCTGGATATCTGCGACGGACTGAAGTGGGTGCACGAGAACATCGAGGGATTTGGCGGCGATCCTTCGAATGTGATGATCTTCGGCGAAAGTGGCGGTGGCGCGAAGACGTCTTGTCTCTACGCGATGCCCGCGGCGGCGCCATTCTTCAACAAGGCATCGATCGAGAGCGGCCCCGGCATTCGGATGATGCCTCGCCAGGCGGCGGCGGAAACCACGCTCATGGTCCTGAAGTACCTTGAGATCGAGAAGGCGGATTGGCGGAAGCTGCTCGATGTGCCGGTCGACAAGCTGCTTGCCGCGCAAACTGGCGTGCCCCAACAGGCCCGCGGCGGCGGACCGCCTGGTATGAACGGCGGACGTAAGGGCATGGGTGGCGGATCGCGGCCCGGCGGTGGATGGCTCAGTTCTGCCGAACCATCCCTTCGATCCGCAGGCGCCCGCGATTTCGAAGAGCAAGCCCCTCATGGTCGGCCATAACCGCGATGAGACGGTTTTCTTCTTCAACCAGCAACATAATACCGAAGCGTTCAACCTCAGCGAGGCAGCCCTGAAGGATCGGCTCGCCAGCGAGTTCGCCGGAAACGCGGATGCTGTCTACGATGCGTACCATAAGAGCCGGCCCGACGCCTCACCATCCGACCTCTACATTGCTATCTCGACTGCGCGGATGATCGGCATCGGCGCGATGACCATCGCTGACCGAAAGTATGCACAGCATGGGGCGCCTGCCTACACGTACATCTTCAAGCACGAGAATCCCGCGCTCATACCCGGGACGCAGCGCAAGATGGGCGCGCCGCACGCGATGGAAATCGCGTACAAGTTCAACAACGTTTCGGCGTCTACCGGCCGCCCGGAAAGCGTCAAAGCCGCGCACAATATGAGCGAGATGTGGAGCACCTTTGCGAGGACGGGCCGTCCGGCGGCGAGAGGTCAACCTGGCTGGCCGTCCTATACGGCCGAAAAGCGTTCGACCATGGAGATCGACGCCGAATGCACCGTGGTCGACGATCCATACCCGCTCGAGCGCAACCTTTGGGAGCGCCTCGATCCGTAAGCTCTGTAAAGTGCTGAGCGAAGTAGGTGGGACACGATATGATTGGAACGCTCTCGAACAGTCAGGGCGAGAGATTGGTCTGCCAAAGGAGATACTCATGAAGATTAAACTTGCAGTTTTGTTGTTACCCTTAGCGCTCGCCGCACTCGCTCAGGAGCCTCCGGCCGCTGCGCCGGGAACACCCGGGCGCGGCGGCCGCGGCGCCAGGCCGCCCGCCATCCGCTCGGCGGAAATTCTGGACGACAACCGCGTCACCTTCCGGCTGAGAGCGGCGAATGCGGCCGACGTAACGCTCAATGGCGACTGGCCGCAGGGCCGGGGCATCAAACTCACCAAGGACGATCTGGGTATCTGGTCGGGAACGGTCGGGCCGCTTACGCCGGAGTTGTGGAACTACACCTTCAACGTTGACGGCGCGCCGGTGCTGGATCCTGCCAACGCGAACCTCCTCCGCGATGGAACGCGGTATATGAATTTCTTCATCGTTCCCGGGCCGCTCTCCGAAAACTACTACCTCAAAGATGTGCCGCACGGGAATGTGAACATCGTCTGGTACGATTCGCCGACGCTCAACTTACAGCGACGTATGTACGTCTACACTCCTGCCGGATACGCAACCGGCAATGCGAGATATCCAGTGCTGTATCTCTTGCACGGCGCGGGCGGAGATGAGGACGCGTGGAATAACATGGGGCGCGCTAGCGTAATCATGGACAACTTAATCGCCGCCGGCAAGGCGAAGCCGATGCTTGTCGTAATGACGAACGGAAACGCCAACCAGAAGATGGCGCCCGGATACGGAATCGTGCCGGGACAGAGCACCAACGGGATTTTCGGGAACCCGGGTGAAGTTGGTGCGGCTGGTTTCCCCGGCCGCGGCGCGGCTCCGGGCACGCCGGCCCCTGCCGTGGCGGCTCCGGCTGCAACCGGCGGCGCGCCGGCTTCCGGAAGGGGAGCGGGCCGGGGAGGAATCGGTGGCACGGCCTTTCCCGAGAGCCTGGTGAAGGACGTGATTCCCTATATCGAAAAGAACTACCGCGTAATCGCCCGGAAGGATAGCCGCGCAATCGCCGGCCTATCGATGGGCGGCGCCCACACGCTGACCGCCACCAATACCCATCCTGAAGTATTCAGCTATGTCGGAGTCCTTAGCATGGGAACGCGTGACGATATAACCGATAAGTTGGAAGCCCTGAAGAAAGCGGGCGTGAAGTTCTATTATGTGGGTTGTGGAGAGGCGGACAACATCTGCGTGGAGGGCAGCAAGAATCTGGACTCGCTGCTTGCGAAGGTGGGCATCAACCATAAGACCACTTTCAGTCCCGGCGGCCACACTTGGGCCAACTGGCGAATTTATCTGAACGAGCTTGCACCCACGCTTTTCAAATAATCGAGAGATCAAGTGCTCTCGTGGACCGCCCCCTGATGCGCACGACTCCGATCGGGGCCGCGACGTCAGGGAGCGGTTTCCTCGCCCAAGCCCGCGTGCTGCCCGCATTTTCGGCCGCCCATCAAGCATAATAGAAAGGATTTCAGGACGGGATGTGCAAACAATGACGCAAAGGGTACAGCCTCGAATCTACCGATTTATTTTCCTTGCATCGGTGCTAGGCACTTCGGCCGCACTAGCGCAGCAATTCCCTGACGGCCCCGGCAAGGACACCACGATGCGCCTGTGCGCCGGCTGCCACAATGCAGACATCGTTTTTCAGCATCGACAGGGCCGGGATGAATGGAACGCCGAGATTCAGAAGATGATTGCGGCCGGAGCGCAGGGCACGCCGGCGCAGTTCAATGAGGTGCTGACGTATCTCGCCGGTAATTTCGCTCCGGAAGCGCCGGCGGGTGGGGGACGCGGCCGCCGCGGTGGCGCAGCAGCCGGTGGGGGGCGCGCGGCGGGTGGACGGCGCGGCGGATTCACTCAGTTTACGCGGCCGCTGGCGTCTCAGGACGTTCTAGCGCGCGGCCAGGGGCTGTACGAGACAAACTGTGCATCGTGTCACGCGCCCGACATGCGCGGCAGCGAGAAAGGCACCCGCCTGCTTCGCTCCCTCACTTCGCTCAACGATCAGCACGGGGAGTTAATCGGGAAGGCGGTGGCAGAGCATAACCCGAAGATCGTCCTGAATCAGCCCGACACTGTCGCGGTCGCGGAGTACATTCACAGCATCCTGGCGACTACCGGTGGGCAAGGAAGTCCTCCCGGGAGGAATCCGGCCGGAGTGAAGCTCGAGATCCTGGTGGGCGATGCGAAAGCCGGCGAGCGGTACTTCGACAAGGCCTGCGCCCGCTGTCACTCCGCTGTCGGCGATCTGAAGGGCTTCGCGTCGAAATACCCGGACCCCAGGGCATTGCAGAATGCCTGGGTCGGCGGCGCCGCAGCCGGCAATCCGTTCGGCGGAGGTCGAGGTGGCGGAGGAGGCGGCAATCCGGTGACGGTGACGATGGCCGACGGCTCGAAGCTCGAAGGCAAGCTCGTGCGCAGGGACGACTTCCTTGTGATCCTCACGCTCGCCGACGGCACAAGGCGTTCGATTGCGCGCCACGATGGCGTGCCGAAGGTAGAAGTGAAGGACCCGAATGAGGCGCACAAGAAAATGGTTCTCGAACTCGACGATCCGGAGAATAAGAACCTGCACGATGTGACCGCGTACCTGGCGACGTTGAAGTGAGGATAATCATGAGCCGACGATTCTTTGCGATTTCTATACTCTTCGCGCCGGTACTCGCGTTCGGCCAGGGCCGCGGACTAGACCCCGCCGACACTCTGAAGCCGCTCAGCGATCAATGGACGAGTTATTCGGGGGACCTCACGGGCAAGCGTTTCAGTCATCTGAAACTGATCGACAAGGACACCGTCAAGAACCTCAGCTTGCAGTGGGTATCGACCAACATCACAACCGGGTGCGGCCCAGCCGGGACGCCGCCGCCATCCGAAGCGGGGGGCGGTGGCCGTAATGGCCGCGGCGGTGGTGGGGGAGCTCCCGCGCCCATCGTGGTCGGAGGGTTCGGCACCGGCGAAGCCAACAATTGCGGAACGGCGCGTTTGGGAGGGGGCATTCTTTTCGTCGATGGCACGATCTACGCGTCTTCGCCCGATAACGTGTGGGCCATCGACGCTCGCGACGGCACAGTGCTGTGGCACTACTACTGGAAAACCCGCGGCGGCACGAGTCTTCAGACTCGCGGACTCGGCATGTGGAAGGACAAGGTTTATTTCGAGCTCCACGACGACTGGGTGGTCTGCCTCAACGCAAAGAACGGTGCGGAGGTCTGGAAGAAGGAGATCTCGAGCTTCGATGCGCAGTATTTCTCATCGAACGCTCCCATGGTTCTGGGCAATCACGTGATAGTGGGGACCGGGAACGACATGGATGCGCCGGGTTACATCAAGTCCTTCGATCCCGAAACGGGCGAGTTGCAATGGACCTTCTACACGGTCCCGATGAATCCCGGCGATCCGGGAGTCGATACGTGGGCGAGTCTGGACGCGGCACGCCACGGCGGCGGGATGACCTGGATCCCCGGGTCGTACGATCCTGAAACGAAGCTCTACATTTTCGGCACCGGCAATCCGACACCTGCATACACCACCGGACGGGGCGAGGGAGACAACCTGTATACGGGCGCTCTTATCGCGGTGAACGTCGACACGGGGAAGATGGCCTGGTATTTCCAGACGGCCCCTCACGACACCCACGACTGGGATTCGACGGAGACGCCGATTTTCGCCGACATGCCGTTTAACGGCCGGATGCGCAAGCTCGTGATGACAGCGACGCGCAACGGCTACTTCTTTGTGCTCGATCGGGTCACCGGCGAGCACCTGGTGACCAGCAAAATCGGGATGGTAAATAACTGGGCGTCCGGGCTGGACGCGAAGGGCCAACCGAAACGCAATCCACACAAAGACGCGACGATTCCGGGATCGTTGGTAAACAGCGACGTCACGAATTATCCCCCTCCGACTTTCTCTCCGGACACCGGACTGTTCTATGTGCATGAACAGAATTCGCTGCGCATCAGCTATCTCATGGACCCGGATCCGCGCGGTTCGATGGGGTTGGGTGGAACGGGCGGTGGCGCGAATCTGTCCTGGGGCACGAGTATCGTCGCAGTCGATTACAAGACGGGGAAAATCGTCTGGAGGAAAGAGATCAACGGCGGCAGTTCAGGACTGCTCTCGACGGCCGGCGGACTGCTGTTCCTCAGCGACGGTCCCAACGTCGAAGCTTGGGATGCCGTGACCGGCAAAGGCCTCTGGTATTCGCAAATAGGCGGTCTTTCGAGCCCGCCCGAGACGTTTATGCTAGACGGCAAACAGCATCTGCTGGCAACGGGAGCCGGCGCGCTGTATATGTTCGTCCTGAATTAACGGACGTGGCGGGAGGGAAGATGCTCTACACCAGGCGAGATGCCGCGAAGTTCGGGTTGGTCGCGGGATTGGCCTCGGCATTCGGTTCGAAGCTGATGGCGGCCGAGAAGCCGAATTCCAGAATTCATGGAGTGCAAATCGGCGCCATTACATATAGCTATCGGAGCATGCCGGATCAGAGCGCCGAAGCGACCTTGAAATACATCGTCGATTCCGGCGTCAGCGCGATCGAACTGATGGGCGGCCCTGTCAACGACTGGGCGCGAAAGCAAGGTCAGTGGGACTCGAGTCCCGCCGCAGCGGCAGCAACAGCCGCCGGCGGGCGTGCCGGGCGTGGCGGGCGCGGTCCTGGAGGCGGTGGCCCGGCGGCGACTTATCCGCCGGTTGAGGGAATGAAGACCGGATTTGGAAACGATCAGCCGGCCGGGCAGTGGAACGGAAAGGCCTGTCCGGAGGGCCGCGGCGGTGAGGGTGGACGAGGCGCCGGAGCGTTTCCACCTGGTGGCGGCGGAGGACGTGGCCGCGGCGAGCGCACTCCTGAGCAAAAGGCCGCGGCGGACGCGGAGCGCAAGTGGCGCCTGGGGCTGTCGATGGACATCTTCAAGCAATTACGCAAGCTCTACAACGATGCGGACGTGAGCATCTACGCTGTGAAAGATGTGAGGCAGGAGACGGACGAAGATCTCGACTACACGTTTACGGTGGCGCGAACTCTGGGCGCGAGCCACGTGACTCTGGAACTGCCGAGCGGCCAGAATGCCCAAGCGACTTTCCAGCGGATGGGAGAGTGGGCGCTCGAATACAAGATGTTTG
>Ga0207695_10004194_pt1 | contig 19808 bp, 25 predicted proteins | sample KBSC54metaG_FD_184354 | JGI IMG/M metagenome (GOLD analysis project Ga0207695, IMG submission 184354) | Corn rhizosphere microbial communities from Kellogg Biological Station, Michigan, USA - KBS C5-4 metaG (SPAdes) (version 2) | ecosystem: Host-associated > Plants > Roots > Rhizosphere > Soil... | reverse complement strand
GTAGTAGATCGCCAGGCCGATCGCCACGACGGTGAGCCCGGTGTACAGCGACTTACGATTGGCGAGGCCCGCGGTGAGGGCGGCCACCAGGAAGGCCAGACCAACTCCCAGGATGCCGACCACGACGATTCCGAGGGATGGGTTGTTCAGCCATCCCGTCAGGGTGACGAACGTCAGCACGGCCGCGGTTGCTCCGCCCGCAACGGCGACGGTGATGAGCCGCTTCTTGGCGTCGCCGCCGAGGATGCCCTGCCAGATACCGCCGGCGAGCAGGGCCAGGATCAGGATCACCCACCAGGGGATCACCGGCGACTGCAGGAAGTTGTTGAAGCCGATGCCGACGTACTGCTTCAGGATCACGGCCACGAAGAACGACGGCAGCGAGAAGAAGAGGAACGACAGCGTGGTGACCGTGTAGTCATAGCCGCTGTACTGCCGAAGCGCCGTCGTGATGCCGATCAGGATGCCGAAGATGATGGCCAGCAGTGTGGAGGTGATGAGCAGTTGCACCGTGACGCCGACGGCGGAGGCCAGCATGTCGGTGACCGCCTGGCCGCTGCGCGACTTTCCGAGGTCGAACTGCCCGATGAAGACCTTGAGCACTCCGCCCAACCAGATGAAGTACCGCAACGGCGCGGGAATGTCGAGGTTGAGCAGGTGGATCCGCTGCTGGATCAACTGCTCCTTGTTCCGCGCGGTGCTGGTGCGAAGGTCTTCGAGCGGATCGCCGGAATTGGCGGAGAGCAGGTAGACGACGTACGAGGCGGCAAGCAGGACGAGGATCGATGCGATCAATCGGCGAGTGAGGAAGGTCAGCATCTGCTCAACCGTTCTGCGGAGGTGGCGCGGGCATCGGCGGTGACGCGCGCGCGGGGTTCAGTCACGATCATGGCTTTTCCAAAGAGCTAATGGCAAGAGCTCGTGGCTCTCGCGCGGGCGCCGGGGGCGGTTAGCCCCCGGCGCCCGGTGAGACCCGTCAGGGTTGAGGTGTTACTTCTTGCTGACCTTGCTGGTCGACGTCCAGTCGAAGAAGTTCCAGAACACGCTCGGCGAGAGCGGGTTGTCCGAAACGTTCTTGACCTTGTCGGACCACGCCGTGACCTCCGGGAACTGGAAGATGGTCACGCCGTAGGCGTCCGCCCACAGGTCCTTGTCGACCTGGGCCAGCAGGGCCTGCTGCTTGGAGGCGTCGTACTCACCGGTCAGCTTGTTGAACGCTGCATCCGCGTCCTTGTTGCTGTAGCCGTTGAAGTTGTTGCCGCCACCGGTCTGGATCTGGGTCTGAGTACCCGTCACCGCCAGCGAGGTGAACTGCCAGGCGAAGAGCACGGCGTCGTAGGTTCCGTCGCCGAGCTTCTGTCCCCAGGTGTCGTCACCCTTGTCGATCACGTTGAAGCCGGCCTGGTTGGCCGACGCCTGGATCAGCGCGAACTCGCTCGCACGGCGCGTGTTGCTCTTGCCGTACATGAAGTTGACGTTCACCGGACCGGTCACTCCGGCCTGGGCGAGGAGCGCCTTGGCGCCGGCGATGTCGACCTTCGCGTAGTCGGCCGAGCCGTTCGCCGCAACCGACTCGGCGTATCCCGCGGCGCCCGGAAGGAACGTCTGCGAGTCATCGAGCTTGGCGTCGGCCTGGATCGGCTTGATCAGCTTGTCGACGATGTCCTGACGCGGGAGCGTCTTCATGAACGCCTGGCGCACCATCAGAGCCTTGTTGGCGTCGCCACCGTAGGTCGCCGGGTCGAACGGACCACCGTTGTTGAAGGTCAGGTCGATGTGCTCGTAGGTCGCCGTCGGCGTCGTGGTCGAGCTGATGCCGGTCGACGCCTTGATGGCGGCAACCGTGTCGGCGTTCGCCTGACCGGAGATCACGCTGACCTCACCGTTCTGCAGGGCCTGCACCTGAGCGGTCGGGTCCTGGATGAAGCGAACGGTGATCTGCGACAGCTTGGGCAGCGGGCCCCAGTTGTAGTCCTTGTTCGCGGTCAGGGTGATGTACTGGTCCTTGACGAGCTTGGTGATCGTGTACGGGCCGTCCGACACGAGCAGCTTCTTGTCGCTCGGCGTCGAGGTCATGTCGAATCCGTGGCCCCACACCTTGGCGAGCTTCACCAGGGTTGCGGTGTCGTCGGACTGGATCGCCTTGATGAGAGCGGCCTTGGCCTTCGCGGCGTCGGTCACCTTCGGGAAGGCCTCTTCGTAGACGATGTGCGCCGGCATACCCACGGTGAACGCGGTCTCCCAGTCGACGAAGTCCTTCGAGTAGACCAGGGTCAGGGACTTGTTGTTGTCCGTGATCTTCGGCACAGCGGTCACGCCGTCGAGTCCGCCACCAGCCGCGGCCGAGGTGAAGTTGACCTTGCCCTTGGGGTCGTTGTACTTGCTGATGTTCGCGGCCCACGCCAGCAGCATGTCCGCGGCGTCGACGGGAGTGCCGTCCGACCACTTGACGCCATCGGCGATCGTGTACTTGATCGTCAGCGGGCTCTTCGACACCACCGTGTACGTGCCGAACTTGGTGTTCTTCACGAGCTTCGGGGTGTTGTCGTAGTAGTTGAAGCTCGACGACGTCATGTAGTTGATGTTGTTGTTGTACGTGGTGTTGCCGTCTGCCGTACCGCCGTTGGCCCCGGTGAAGGCGGAGTTCTCGACGGCTGTGAGCGTCGTGCCCTGCTGGATCTCAGAGCCCCCGCCGGCGGCGCAGCCGCTCAGTACCAAGGCTCCCGCGGCGATGACGCCGACGAGAGAAACCCGTGTGAGTTTCAATGTTCCTCCTGTGCAAGATGGACGGCGCGTGGGCATGCCCCCACGCCGCGCTGGATACCTCGACCCTAAAGAGGGGGCCACGGCCTGACAAAACCCTAGGAGGAATCGTTACACGGCGGAAATGTGCTCTGCGGATTCTTGCGTAGACGCGCGACTATTGCACAGATGCGCCGCTGATCGCCGGATTCGTGCGTCGAATCCTGAACACCGCATCAAATCCTTTCGAGTCGACGGCGTACCATCGCTCCCGTGACCGGCGCTGGATTGTCGAAACCCTCCAGGGGCGGCCTTCTCGTCTTCGACGGAGACTGCGCGTTATGCAGCACGTGGGTCGAGCGCCTGCGCGAAGCTCTGCCCCGGTATCCCGAGACGACTCCCTATCAGTGGGCCGACCTGGATGCGCTCGGCTTGTCGCTCGAGGACGTCCAGCACTACGCCTGGTACCTGACCCCGACCCACCAGTACGCCGGCCACCTGGCGTTCTCCGCGCTGCTGCGCAGTCAGCCCCGGCTGGGGCTGCGATTCGCCGGGCAACTGATCGCGACGCCGCCCTTCTCGTGGGCGGCGGCACTCGGCTACCACCTCATCGCCCGCTACCGTCACCTGCTGCCGGGCGGCACACCGGCCTGCGCGCTCCCCCGTGACTGAGGCGACCGGTCCGGGTCTCGACCCGTACGAGCGCCGGCGGATCTGGTGGGAGATCGCCCTGGTTCTCGGGGTCTCTCTCGGGCAGTCGGCGGTCTACGCCATCGTCTCCCTGGCCGACAGCCTGACCCGACCGGCTCCGCTGTCGCACCAGACCGCGACCCTGAATCCCAGCCTGAGCGATCGTGAGGTGTTCGACCTCATCTACCAGCTGCTTGCGCTGGTCTTCGATGTGGTGCCGGTCGTCCTGGTCTGCTACCTGCTGTGGAGCCGCGCGCGTCCGCATCTGTCGCGACTCGGGATCGACGCGCGGCGGCCGCTCCCCGACGCCGGACGGGGCCTGGTGCTCGCGCTGGTGATCGGCATCCCGGGCATCGCTCTGTACCTCGGCGCCAAGGCGCTCAATCTCGGGGTCACCGTGGATGCCGCCGGGCTGAGTTCGCACTGGTGGACCATCCCCGTGCTGCTGCTGTCCGCGCTGCGGGCGGGCCTCCAGGAGGAGGTCATCGTGCTGGGCTACCTGTTCGAGCGACTGGGGCAGCTGGGCTGGGGCCGCTGGCGGATCATCGTGGCGGCGGCGCTCTTTCGCGGCAGTTACCACCTGTATCAGGGCTTCGGCGCGTTCGTCGGCAACGTCGCGATGGGGATGCTGTTCGGTTTCCTCTATTCGCGCAGCAAGCGCGTGCTCCCCTTCGTGATCGCGCATTTCGTCATCGACGCCGCGATCTTCGTCGGCTACCCGTGGGCCGTTGCGGCCTTCCCCGGGCTGTTCGGGGTGGTGAAGGGCTGATTGCGCCCGGCACCGCGACAATGAGCCCATGACGGTCTCCCGGCTCCCCCTGCGACCGCCTCCCGTCTCGTGGCGCTGGCCGCTCACCGGCGGGTTTCTCGCACTGACGCCGGTCGTGCTCACCCTGGTCGCCCTGGTGAGCATCTCGGATGCCTTCCCCCAGCCGGTCGACGTGAGCGCCTTCGGTCCGGCGGGCGCAGATCTGCTCAGAGGCCAGTGGTCCGCCATCTTCTCCGACTCGTTCATTCAGGCCGGGCCGTTCGAACTCGCGTTCTGGGGAATCACCGACCTGCTCCACGTGCACACGGCGCTGCAGTGGCGGCTCGTCGTGGTGCTGGGCTCGGCCCTGGCGGGACTCGTGTTCGGGGTGCTCGTCGAACGCATCCTGCGACCGATCACCCCCACCTGGAGTCCGGTGCTCGCGGCGGGCGCGACCCTGCTCGGCGCGCTGACCGCCATGCTGACGACACCGATCAGCTCGGGGCATCCCGCCGAGATCGCGGTGCCGCTGCTGTGGCTCGGTTCGGGGATGCTGGCGCGTCGCGACCGCCCATTCACCGCGGCGGTCCTGCTCGGCCTGTCGACCGGGTGGGAGCTGTGGGGAGTGCTCGGCGCCGCCGTGCTGCTGCTCGCGCCGCGCATCGACCTGCGGATGCTGTGGCGCTCCGCACTGGGAGTGCTGGCGCCGATCGCGGTGCTCTTCCTGCCCTTCGTGCTGCTCGGGCCGTTCGAGATGTTCTCGTTCCACTGGACCATCTACCCGGGAACGCTTGCCGAGTTGCTGTTCCCGCACGCGACGACGTTCAGCTGGCCGATGCGGCTCGTGCAAGCCGCGCTCTCGCTGGGCGGCGGTGCGGCGGCCGCTCTGCTGCTGCGGCGGCGGCCGACCGCGCTCTGGATCGTGCCGCTGGCGACCTGCGCCATCCGGCTGTTCCTCGATCCGGTCGATGCCGACTACTACCGGGCGACCCCCATCGCCCTGGTGATCGTCGGCATGATGATGGCGATCGCCCAGGCCTCGCTCCCGGTGTTCCTGGCGGCGGTCGTGCTGCTCAACCTCGTCGTCGACTTCCACCAGCCGAAGGCGCTGCTCGCCGGCCTGCTGGTGCTGGCGGTGGCGGCGACGGCCGTCCTCGTCCGGCGTGTCGGCAAGAAGGAGGACCGGCCGTCCCCCGCCGACCGGATTCCAGGCGCCATCGGCGCTCAGGAGTAGACAGAGCGTCCCTCCGGGCGGTCCGGCGCCACTTAGAATGACCGTCATGGGCGCCCTCGAGATCGGTGATCGCGCGCCGGAATTCCGGCTTCCCGGCATCCGCATGGTCGACGGGCGCTTCGAGCGCGACGACTACTCGTTGACCGAGCACCGGGGCCGGCCGGTCGTGCTCGCGTTCTACCCGCTCGACCAGAGCAAGGTGTGCACCGAGCAGATGTGCGCATACCAGGACGACTTCGAGGGGTTCGCCGAACTGGGCACCGAGATCTGGGGCATCAGCCTGCAGGGTGTCGAGAGCCACGAGGAGTTCGCCCTCAAGAACGGGCTGACCTTCCCCCTGCTCGCCGACCACCGCGACGGCGTCGGCCGGGCATACGGGGTCGCGCTGGGCGGCATGCTGCGGCGGGCCATCTTCATCATCGACGGCAACGGGATCATCCGCTGGAAGCACGTCGCCATGATCGGCTTCACCTATCGCAAGGCGGCCGAGATCAAGGAGCAGATTCTGCGCCTCTTCCCCGCGCCCTCGGGCTCGGCGTTCGCCTTCGCGCCGCCCGCCTGACCCCTCCCATCCGCGAGAGTACGCACTTGTGCGTACTCTCGTCGCTGAGATCCAGTCGGACGCCCTCTCTCAGTGCGCCAGGACGCCGGGGACCTGATGCCGCCCACCGCGCAGTCCCTCATCGAGAGCGGAAATCGCCCGTACTCTCGCACGTGAAAGCACGCAGAAGTGCGTACTTTCGCGGAATCGTCAGGCGAACGCCGAGATCGGCGGACACTCGCACATCAGGTTGCGGTCGCCGTAGGCCTGGTCGATGCGGCGCACCGGCGGCCAGTACTTGCGGTGCTGCAGCCCAGGCAGCGGGTACACCGCCTGCTCGCGGGTGTACGCGTGCGTCCACTCGCCGGCGATGACGGACGCGGCCGTGTGCGGCGCGTGCACCAGCGGGTTGTCGTCGGCCGGCCAGGTGCCGGATGCCACGGCATCCGCCTCGGCCTTGATCGCGATCATCGCCTCGATGAACCGGTCGAGTTCGGCCAGGTCTTCGCTCTCGGTCGGCTCGACCATCAGCGTGCCCGCCACCGGGAACGACATGGTCGGCGCGTGGAAGCCGTAGTCGATCAGGCGCTTGGCCACGTCATCCACCGTTACCCCGGTCGCCTCGCGCAGCGGACGCAGGTCGAGGATGCACTCGTGCGCGACCAGTCCGTTGTCGCCTGAGTACAGCACCGGGAAGTGCTCGCGCAGCCGGGCGGCGATGTAGTTGGCCGACAGCACGGCGGCGCCGGTGGCGCGGCGCAGACCGTCGGCTCCCATCATGCGCACGTACGCCCAGCTGATCGGCAGGATGGCGGGCGAACCGTACGGCGCCGCCGAGACCGGGGCTCCGCGGTGCTCGTACTGCCCCGCCGCTCCGGTCACCAGGTCGAACGCGGGATGCTGCGCGCTCTGCACCAGCGGATGCCCGGGCAGGTACGGCGCCAGGTGGGCCTTCGCCGCGACCGGGCCGACGCCCGGACCGCCCCCGCCGTGCGGGATGCAGAAGGTCTTGTGCAGGTTGAGGTGGCTGACATCCCCGCCGAAGTCGCCGAAGCGTGCGTAGCCCAGCAGCGCATTCAGGTTCGCGCCGTCGACGTAGACCTGCCCGCCCGCCTCGTGCACGGCATCCGTGATCGCGCGGATCTCGTGCTCGTACACCCCGTGGGTGCTCGGGTAGGTCACCATGAGCGCCGCGAGATCGGCGGCGTGCTCGGCGATCTTGGCGTGCAGGTCGTCCAGGTCGACGTTGCCGAGCTCATTGGTCGCCACCACGACCACCTTCATCCCGGCCAGCACCGCGCTGGCGGCGTTCGTGCCGTGGGCGCTGGACGGGATCAGGCAGGTGGTGCGGTGCTCGTCGCCGCGGGCGCGGTGGTAGCCGCGGATGGCGAGCAGTCCGGCGAGCTCGCCCTGGCTTCCGGCGTTGGGCTGCAGCGAGACCGTGTCGTAGCCGGTGACCTCGGCCAGCCAGCTCTCGAGGTGCGAGATCAGCACCAGGTAGCCCTCGACATCCTCGGCGGGGGCGAAGGGGTGGATGCCCGCGAACTCCGGCCAGGTGACCGCCGCCATCTCGGTGGCAGCATTGAGCTTCATGGTGCACGAGCCGAGCGGGATCATGCCGCGGTCGAGCGCGTAGTCCTTGTCTGCGAGGTACTTGAGGTAGCGCATCATCCCGGTCTCGCTGTGATGCGTGGTGAAGACCGGGTGGGTGAGGAACCCGCTGGTGCGCTGCAGCGGCTTGGGGATCGCCGCGTCGGCAAAGGCTCGACCGCCGGTGAGCCCGAACACCGCATCGAGGTCGACTTCGATCGGCGGCAGCGCTCCGCTTGCGGTGCGCTCGGCGCTGACCTCGTCGAAGCTGAGCGAGACCCGGTCGCGGTCGACGGTGTGCAGCAGGATGCCGCGCCCGTGCGCCGCGGCCACGACCTCGGCCGCGCGTCCCGGAACGTGCACCGTGAGCGTGTCGAAGAAGTCGTCGTGCTCGATGGCGATGTCGGCGGCGCGGAGCTTCGCCGCGTAGCCCGCGGCCTGCTGGGCGACCTCGCGCGCGATCCTGGTCAGTCCGCCCGGACCGTGGTAGACCGCGTACATCGACGCCATCACGGCGAGAAGCACCTGGGCGGTGCAGATGTTGCTCGTCGCCTTCTCGCGGCGGATGTGCTGCTCGCGCGTCTGCAGAGTCAAGCGGTACGCCGGGTAGCCCTCGGCATCGACCGAGACTCCGACCAGCCGGCCGGGCAGTTGGCGCTCCAGCCCCTCGCGCACGGCCAGGTAGCCGGCGTGCGGGCCGCCGAATCCCATCGGGACGCCGAAGCGCTGCGTGGTGCCGACGGTGACATCGGCGCCGAACTCGCCGGGCGCGGCGACCAGGGTGAGAGCGAGCAGGTCCGCCGCGACGACGGCCAGGCCGCCGTGCGTGTGGGAGGCGTCGACGACCGCGGCGGGATTCCAGAGCCGGCCGGAGGCCCCGGGGTACTGAACAGCGACGCCGAAGCTCTCGGGCAGGTCCGTCGGATCCGTGGCCGCGAGCGGCAGTTCGACGAGCTCGATGCCGACCGCCTCGGCCCGACCGCGCAGCAGCGCTTTGGTCTGCGGGAACAGATCGGTGTCGATGACGAACACGTTCGACGCCGAGCCCGAGGCACGGCGGGCGAGCAGCATTCCCTCGACGACCGCGGTGCCCTCGTCGAGCATCGACGCCGTCGCGGTGTGCATGCCAGTGAGATCGGTCACCATGGTCTGGAAATTGATCAGCGCCTCGAGCCTGCCCTGCGAGATCTCGGGCTGGTACGGCGTGTACGCGGTGTACCAGCTCGGGTTCTCGAGCACGTTGCGCTGGATGACCGACGGCGTGATCGTGTCGTAGTAGCCGAGGCCGATGAGCGAGCGCCGCACGGTGTTGTGCGCGGCGAGCGCACGCAGCTCCGCGAGGGCCTCGCGCTCGGTGGCGGGCTCGGGGATCGAGGTCGGCCCGCCCTCGGTGAGGCGGATCGCGGTGGGGACCGCAGCATCCATCAGGGCCTCGACGCTGTCGTACCCGACGGCCTCGAGCATCGCCAATTGCGCGACGGAATCGGTGCCGATGTGGCGATCGGCGAACTGGTCGGTCATGAAGTCCTAAGCAGTGAGCGCGGCGTACTCGGCCGCCGTGAGAAGAGTGGGCAGCTCGGTGAAGCGCACCTTGATCATCCAGGCGTCGCCGAACGGGTCGGCATTGACCAGATCCGGCTGGTCGATGACGGCCTGGTTGACCTCGACGACCTCGCCAGCGACCGGCGCGAAGAGCTCGCCGACCGACTTGGTCGACTCGATCTCGCCGACCACGGTCCCGCCGGTGACGGTCGAGCCCACCTTCGGCAGATAGACGTAGACCACGTCGCCCAGCTTCTCGGCCGCATACGCCGTGATGCCCACGGTGGCGATGTCGCCGTCCACGGCGACCCACTCGTGATCGGCGGTGTACTTCAGATCGGTGGCGGGCTCGGTCATGACGTCTTCTCTCGCTTGTAGAAGGGCAGGGCGACGATGGATGCCGGAACGCGCGTTCCGCGCACATCCAGATGCAGTGCGGTGCCGACCGCCGAGTACTGCGGATCGACGTACGCCATCGAGATCGGGACGCCGAGCGTCGGCGACAGCGCTCCGGAGGTGACCTCGCCCACGATCTGGGCGCCGTCGGGCACGACGATCGGATAGCCGGCACGGCCGGCCCGCTTGCCCTCGGCGATCAGGCCGACCAGCACGCGCGCATCCGGGGCCGGCCCCTCTTCGATCGCGGCGCGACCCACGAAGTCGCCCTCCTTCGAGAGCGCGACGACCCGGCCCAGCCCGGCCTGCACCGGGAAGATCGAGGTGCTCAGCTCGTGTCCGTAGAGCGGCATCCCCGCCTCGAGGCGCAGCGTGTCGCGCGCCGCAAGGCCTGCCGGCACGAGTCCCGAGCCGCCACCCGTCTCGATCAGCGCCTCCCAGAGGTCCGCGGCGCGCTCCGGCGCGAGGTAGAACTCGAAACCGTCTTCGCCGGTGTATCCGGTGCGTGCGACGAGAACGGGGTGCCCGCGGAAGTCGGCCGTGATCGAGTGGTAATACTTCAGTCCGTCCAGCCCGGGCAGATCGAAGCCCTCGACGTTGCGCAGGATCTCTTCGGCGATCGGCCCCTGCAGCGCGATCAACGCGATGTCGTCCGACTCGTCTTCGACGACGCAGTCGAAGATCGAGCAGCGGTCGCGCAGCTCCTCGGCCACCACCGCCCGGTTCGACGCGTTGGCGACCACCAGGTAGCGGTCGGCGCCGGTGCGATAGACGACCAGGTCATCCAGGATGCCGCCATCGCGGGCCAGCAGCAGCGAGTACTTGGCCTGGCCCTCGGCGATGGCCGAGAGCTTGCCGGCCAGCGCGTAGTCGAGCGCCTGCGCGGCCTCCTGACCGACCACCAGGATCTCGCCCATGTGACTCAGATCGAACAGGCCGGCCGCGGTGCGGACCGCCCGGTGCTCGGCCAGGTCGGAGCTGTAGCGCACCGGCATCTGCCAGCCCGCGAAGTCGGTGAACAGCGCGCCGGCCTCGACATGCAGCTCGTGCAGCGGGCTCAGAAGCTCGTCGAACGCGGCGTCGGCCGCCTCGGGGGTGCCCGGCGCGGGCTGCGTCGACGGGAGCGGGGCCTGCCGACCGGGATCGAGCTCCCCGGAATCGAGCGGTGTGACGGACATGGCGGCGAGTTCTCTCCCTGAGCGCGTGCGATGGCTGCGGTGAACTCCCCCTCTGTCGTGGTGCCTGAGAGCTTCGCCCGCGCGAGCGGGCTTTCACCGTGGGCGGCTCCACGCGAGCGAGGAGGATTTCGATACGGCGCTCACGCGCCTACTCAATCCGCTTCGCGCTTCGCGTGAAGCGCTTTTCAGAGTGGCCTGGTCGATGCGGTACACGTACCTGAGAGATTGGCGGGGAGGCTTGCTCCTTCGGTGCCGGGCTGGCCTGATGGGCGCTGCCGGCTCTCCCGCATCGCGTGCGGCCCGGTTTTCGGTTGTGCTGCGATCCTAGCCGCTGGATCAGCCGGGCGGCTCAGTCGGTCAGCCCGAGCCCGTAGAGCACGGCCGAGGTGACCGTGGCGGCGAGCAGGGCAAGTCCGAGCACCGCACCCAGCAGGCCGCGGACCGCGTTGGCGCGCGACCCGCCGGTGCGGTACCCGAACGCGCAGAGCATGGTGCCGACGATCCACGGGATGCCGAAGAAGACGGCCCCCGCGGCGTCGTACATGTAGCGGCCGCGGGCGCCGGTCGGCAGGCGCTCGACGATGCCGATGCCGCTCAGCCAGATCCAGCCACCCAGTGCGATGCCGACCAGGATGACGCCGACGATCGTGAGCACCGACGATCCGCGAAGCGGGTGGCGGTCACGGGCCGCGATGATCGCACCCGTGGTGGCGATGACGAACCCGATTCCGATGTCGAACACGATGAGCGCACAGAAGATCTGCTCGACCGGAGCATTGACCGGAAAGTTGATGCCGCCCCAGATCTCCAGGATCAGGCCGATCGCGAACAGCGTGGCGGTGGCGCCCAGCAGGCCACGGCTGCGGAAGGCACCGGTCACGGGGCGGGACACCGGGTCAGTCTGGCATCCCGAGGACTACTCTCGTCGGTATGAAGCGCATCTGGAACAAGCTGTTCGGGCGTGCCAGCGGTGACCCGTCGATGACGGAGCAGGAGAAGAGCGTCGCGCGCAACGACCTGGCCCGCCAGCAGGCGGAGCGTCAGCGCCTGCAAGACGAGATGAGTCTGCGCGCCGCACGCAACACCATCGGAGGGTTCTAACCGGTCTCCGCTAGAGGCTGAGCCGCGGTCCGCCTCTTCCAGCGGAATCCACTGTGACCGCGGATCGTGACGATCCCCACCGTGATCACCCACGCCACCCACGGGAAGGTCGCGGTCAGCGTCACGCCGACCCCGCCCGACGAGAACCAGAAGCGATCGCTCGTGCCGCCGAAGATGGTGGCGAGCCCGAAGATCTGCAGCCCGGCGACGACCCAGGCGACCACCCCCGTCCACCGGGGCAATGCTCCCGAGGCGAGCACCGTGTAGGCGGACGAGCCCGAGATCACCGCGAGCAGTACGCAGCCGGTCGCACCGAACATGACCGCGTGGCCCTCGGTCAGCGCCCGGATCGCCGAGGGATCTGGGGTCAGGTGCACGACATCCAGAGCGGAACCGGCCTCCATCGCGTCACCCGCCATGGTGATCGCCACGAAGACCAGCCCGGCTCCGAAGGTGATGTCGGCGATCCACTGCAGGTCATGGCGGGCGTGCGTGATGATCTGCCGGAAACCGCCCAGGAACACGATGATGTTGGCCATCAGGATGGTGTCGATCAGGACGATCGTGAGCAGCATGTTGTGGTGCGTCACGAAGAAGGCGGCGAGGGCCTTCGACTGGTCGAGCTCCGGGCGCGGACCGACCACCTGATGGAGGACGAACTCCGTGATCAGCAGCGCCGCGACGCCGGCGGCGGCGACCCCCGTCCAGCGTTTGACATCGGGCGACCGGATGGCCGTGGGGACCGGGGCGGACATGCTCCGAGCCTACGTCGAGGCCGAACCTCAGGCGTTATCGCGGATCCAGTGCCAGTCCTCCTGGCTGAGGTCGTAGCGGTCGGGCTCGACCTGGCCGACGCCCGGCGTGAACTCGCCCTCCGGCTCGCCTCCTGCGGCCACCACCGCGTCGAGCACCTCTTCGGTCAGGGCCTCGTTGTGGTGATGCTTCAGCCAATGCTGGGTGTCGGCGTCGAGCTGGGGCCACCAGGATGCTGCACTCATGCCTTCAGCGTAGCGATCCCTGCCGACGGCGCCGCGGGCGATCGCGAGGCGAGACAGTCACCCGGCGAGGAAGGCGTCGATGGCCGCGAATGTCGCGACCGGTTGCTCGAGCTGGGGCAGGTGTCCGGCACCCGCGACCGACTCGAAGCGCGCGTTGCCGAGCTGCGCCGCGTACGCGCGCCCGTATCCCGGGGTGAAGACACGGTCGCTCTCGCCCCAGAGCACCAGAGCCGGGATGCGGATGTCGGCGATCCGCGCCTGCAGCGCCGGGTCGGACATCCCGTGCGCGGAGGTGAGAACGGCCATGGTCGCCATGTTCGCGCGCTGAGCGGCGAGCCGCTCCGGCGGCCAGGATGCCGGGTCGACGAAGAACTTGTCCGCGTCGTGCCAGGAGTGCTCGGCCTGCTCGCGCGGGCTCAGGCTCGCGAAGTCGACGACCGGCTCACCGGGCACCTCGATGCCGGCTCCGTCGATGATGACGATCCGCGCGATCCGCCCCTCGGAGTCATCCGCGGCCAACTGCGCCGCGATCCACCCGCCGATCGACGACCCGATCACCAGCACCTCGGTCAGCCCACGGTCGGCGAGCAGCTGCCGATAGACCCCGGCGAGCGCGGGGATGTCGGTCAGCCACTCGGGCCGCGGCGTGCCGTTCCAGCCCGGATGGGTCGGCACCAGCACCCGCGAATCGCGCGCGAAGTGCGCGGCGATCGGCGCCACCGTCGCCGGGCCTCCGCCGCCGTGCAGTACCAGGACGGTACGTGTTGCCTCGGTCGGTCCGCTCTCGTCGAGCGCGAGGGTGAGGTCGGCGACGATGTCGATGTGCTCTGTGGTCATGGCGACACGGTATATCAACATGTTTATATACGCAAGTTGCGATACCCTCGGGGCATGACGACGCCGGAACTCGGGACGCTTCAGCAACTCGGACGCGCGGTGAAGGCCGCCCAGTACCGCCACCACCGCTGGGCCGACCGCGAACTGGGCACGATCGGCACGACACTCCCCCAGTGGGATGCCCTGCGCGCGATCGCGCGGCATCCGGGATCCTCGGCCCACCAGTTGGCGGGCGAGACCTTCATGAGCGACCAGGCCTTCGGAACGCTGGCCTCGCGCCTGGTCGACCAGGGACTCGTGGTCCGCACCCCCGGGCACGGTCGGCGGGTCGAGCATCAGCTCACCGAGGCGGGCCGCGCGAAGTACGAGGCCGGCATCCGGGTGGTCGAGGCGGTGCTCACCCGATCGTTCGGCGATCTCGACGCCCGTGAGCGGGCGACGCTGCTCGAACTCCTGTCGCGCATCGGCAACGAGGGGTCCGGTCAGGCTCCCGCGGGCGGATCCGCCAGAAGCTCGACGCGCTCGGCCAGGTAGTCGGCGAAAGGGGTCAGCGATTCCGGCGACCGTGTGCCGTTCCAGCTGACGAACAGCGCGCCGTTACGCAGCACGAGCGGCCCGACTGCGCCGAGGGTGTCATCCAGCGGGAGCGGCCACGCGTCGTAGTCGACGGTCTCGCCGGCCGCGAACCCCGCCCGGCGGGCCGCTTCGCGCACCTCGCGGCGCTCCTCGCCCGACACCGAGGTGAAGTTGGGATGCCGCGGATCGCGTGCCCGGGTCACCGAACCAGTCGCGAACAGGCGGGCTGCGTTGCCGGGCGCGGACTCGAGCAGCAGCACTCCGAGCCGCCACACCTGCGCCACCGGCACGAATCGGGGAGCGCGGCGGAGCGGCCCGATCGCGCGAGGGGTGCGCAGCTCGGCCAGCGACTCGGTGCGGGCCGCGACCGCCGACAACCGCTCGGCGGCCGAGGCGATCTCCATGCGGGCCGATGCCGCGGCATCCATCACGGGGCGACCTGAGCCATGTGAAAACCCTCGCACATCGTCAATCTGTGAGTCTCATGAACCCACTAGGCTCGCACCAACAGTCCGCGAGGCAAGGGGAAAGAGCATGGCCGACGCACCCAAGAAGAAGGTCGTCCGGGTCGAGGAGACCGCGGCCGAGAAGGCGGCCGACGCTGCTGCACCGTCGGCCGGCACCTGGACCCCGACCCCCGAGGCGAAGAAGAAGGCGACGACCTTCCGCATCCTCGCGATCGTGCTGTGGCTGCTCGCGATCGGCACCGAGGCGTTCGCGATCTTCTGGGTGCTCAAGCAGAGCCCGATCAACATGGTGCTGCTGATCGGCCTGCTGGTCGCCATCGCCGTGCTGGCCATCGGCGGCTCGCTGCTGTGGAAGCAGTCCAACCGGCTCGACCCGGCCTCGAAGTCCGACAAGGTGCGGTTCTTCGTGCAGAACCAGCTCGGCGTGATCATCTCGGCGATCGCCTTCATCCCGCTGATCATCCTGATCTTCACCAACAAGAACATGTCGGGACAGCAGAAGGCGATCGCGGGGATCATCGCGATCGTGCTCCTGGGCGCGTCCGGCACCCTCGGCGCGACCGTCAACCCGCCGTCGACGGAGCAGTACACCGCAGAGACCCAAACGGTCACGCAGGCCACGGGCGGCACCGACCTCGTCTACTGGACGAAGGAGGGCAAGGTCTTCCACCTCTGCGCTGCCGCGTCGGCCGTGAACCTGCAGTCGAAGGACAACCAGATCTACTCGGGAACCGTCGCCGAAGCTCACGCCGCCGGCAAGTCGCGCCTCACCCTGCAGGTCGAGCAAGAGCGCAAGCAGTGCGGCTTCGACCCGACCGACAGCCCGTCGCCGACACCGTAGCGACGCGGCGCGTTGCCACTCAGCCGTCGACGAAGGTCGCGAGCGGCTGGTCGGGGTCGACGACGTAGGTGGACAGCATCATCCCGGTGTCCGGTCCGAGGTCGAGCGCATTGTGCGGGGTGCCCGGCGGCATGAGGAATGGGTCGCCGGCGTTCAGCAGCAGGCTCGGCATCCCGTGGATCTTCATCTCGACGGTGCCCGCCAGGATGTAGCCGACCTCCTCGCCCGGGTGGGTGTGCCATCCCGATTCGACGCCGACCGGGATCTCGGTGAGCACCTGAACGATCTCGCGGCCCGGAATGGACGACGGCTGGTGCTGCAACTCGGTGCGCTTGAGCTTGCCGGCGAGCGCGTCGTCGCTCACTGGGTGACGGCCTTCCATGCCGCCAGGATGACGTCGGCCACCGCCTGCGGCTGCGCCACGAACGCCAGGTGCGAGCCGTTGAGCTCGGTGAGCTGCGATCCGGCGCGCTTCGCGTGCTCGCGGGTCAGGTCGGCCCCGGCGGCCTTATCGCCGGTGCCGACGACGGCCCACGAGGGCAGCTTCTTCCAGGCCGGGACGCCGGTCGCATCCTCGAAGGCCGCGGCGGCGATCGGGCGCTGCGACGCCGCGAGGACGGCGGACTGCTCGGCGGGAAGATCGGCCGCGAACACGTCGTGGAACTGGGCCGGGTCGACATAGAGCTCGACCGCGGTCTCGCCGCCCGATCCGGTCGGGAACTGGCGCTGCAGCAGGGCGGTGCTCAGGATGGAGTCCGCCGAGGTCGCGGCGACGGCGCCGAGCTTCTCGCCCTCGTCGGGCGCGAATGCCGACACGTAGACCAGGCCGACCACGTTGCTCGCCGCGGTGGCCGCGTTGGTGATGACCGCGCCGCCGTAGGAGTGCCCGACCGCGAGCACCGGCCCGTCGATCTGCGAGATGACGCTCGCGATGTATGCCGAGTCAGAGGTGACGCTGCGCAGCGGATTGGCGGCGGCCAGCACGGTCGCGCCGGCGGCCTGCAGGATGGCGGCGACGCCGGCCCAGCTGCCGGCATCGGCGAAGGCGCCGTGGACGAGGACGACGGTGGGGGATGCGCTCATGATCGAGATTCCTTCGGTGGTAAGGGGAAGGACCTGTCGAAACCTGAGACAGGTTCTGACAATTGATCTTGCTCCCTCGGTGGGGCGTCGGCCAGTGAATTCTTCCTCTTGGATGTGACATCTCTCATCGGGGAGGGCCGTCGGTCGCCCGCTCGATTCAGACTCCCTCCCTAGCGTGGAAGCGTGAATGAGCAGACTCCCTCTCTCGACGGTCCGATGCCGGCACTGGCCCGCTGGGGTCTGGACTTTCCGAGTGGCGCAGCCCAACCACGGGCCTGGCGATTCGTCCTCGCGACGGTCGTCGCAGTCGGACTCTCGATCGCGGCGTGCGCGGCATTGGTCGCGGTGGGCATCCGGGTCTTCCCGTCGACGGCCGGCTACGAGCACTTCCAGTTCGGCGACTACACCAAGCTGACGGTCATCGGCGTGGTGATCGCCTCGCTCGGATGGCCGGCCGCCTGCTACGTGACGACCCGGGCCCGCCGCCTTTATCTGGTTCTCGCGGTGCTGGTCTCGATCGCGGCCCTGGCCCCTGACGCCTGGATCCTGTACCAGGGGCAGTCGGCTCAGGCCGTGCTCGTGCTGGTGTGGATGCACCTGGCGCTTGCGGTGATCACGTTCCTCTCGATGGTGCTGATCGCGCCGCAGCGTCGGCGCGTCGCCGTCAGGAGCGCGTCTTGATCCATCCGTCGAGGATTCGCGCGACCTCGGAGTAGTCGAGCGCCCCCGTCGACACGGACATGACGAGGTCGTACGCATCGTCGTCTGGTGCGTCGAGCGTGAGCCCATTCAGGTCGAGGAACACCACGACGGCGAGCCATCCGATGCGCTTGTTACCGTCGACGAGGGCGTGGTTGCGGGTCAGAGATTCCAGCAACACCGCGGCCTTTTCCGGGATGCCGGGATAGGCCTCCTGCCCATACAGCGTGGTCTGCGGGCGCTGCGCGGCCGCCTCGACCAACCCGAGATCGCGCACGACGAGATCGCCCAGGTCGGCGGCGAGTTGCAGCAGATCCTCGAGGTGGAGGTACTCGACCGTCACTGCGCGAGGCGGTCGAGCAGCGCGGCGTAGCGCTCGCGCCCGGATGCCGATGCCTCACGAATGCGCGCCTCATGCCCGCGGCGCGCGGCCGCATCCGTGATCGCGCGGAGCGCCGCCTCCTGCTTGCTGACGCCGTCGGCTTCGGCAAGCGCGGCGAGCGCGCGCTCTTGCTGCTCATTGAGGCGGAGGGTCATGGCCATGGAGGATGATGGTATCACTTTGGTATCAGACTAGTTCTGCCGCCCCGAATCGCTGATGGGGGTAGTGGGCCTATCCCAAATCAGCCTGAGGAGCGGTGGCGACGAGTTCGTTGCGTTTCACAGCACCGGCGATCTTCTCGTAGCCGCGCCTTAGGGCGGCCTGGTCGTACCCAGCCAAGCCAAGCCCGTATCGAACTGAAACGCTCGCACTGTGTAGCTGCACGTACTCAATCGCTATCTCCGGATAGAGCGCCTTCACAAGGTCGCTGACTCCCGGAGCGCCTACGATTCCATTTCCACGGCGCGCTTGATGGTGATCGTTCTGCCTATCCTCGCGGCGCCAATTCGGGTCGAACAAAGCCAGGCGTTCAGGAGAGTTGAAGATCGGATCGACCATCAACGCGGACCGAACGGCGTGAAACGCGGCGTAAAAGTACGCGACGGCCGACCACTGGTTGCCGATGGCTGAAAGCTGCTCAGCGTCCTGCTGGAAGGCGATAGCTCGTTCTAGACACGCCGTTGGCGTGCGAACCGAGCTGACGGTCATGCGAAGCTGTACTGCGGCACCGAAGCCGTCTCGTCTGCGGTTAGGTCGATCTGATCGACGAACACAAAGCTGATGGCTACTTCGTCCGCATACACGCGTTCCACGTCAAACATCTCGACGATCGCAGCACGCTGAGCCTCATCGGATCGGTCGCGGAGTGCGATGCTCACGAAGCCGGAGAGTTCTCGCGGGTTCAGGATGACCTGCAACCCATCGAGCTTGTCCTTCCCCAGCAGATCGACGGTATATTCGCCGATCGCGGTAGTGAGGGCCTGAAACTCGTTCATGGCGGTCATGCTCGAAACAATACAACGCGTGTCAAGTCGAAAATCAGCGAGAATCACCCCAGATCTGGGTCATTTCGCCTGAATTCGTAGCGAGTTCACCGAATTGTGACCAAGAAAGTGGTCCTCGCGATTGCTCAGCATGACAGCAATTGCTCGGCTGGGGAGGAATCGAAGGGGTCGTTGAAGCGGAACTCCACGAGATGGCCCTTCCGGATCAACATCAGCCGACCGCCGCTTCGCCGACCGCCCGGAGCACCTGGGACAGCCAGACCGCGGACTGCGAGACGACTCCGTCAGTCCGCACGCTGTCGAGCAGGAACTGCCATGCCTCGGACAGCTGGCCAATAGTCAGAGAATCCGGCTGAGGCCGGGTTCCCACGTCATAGACAGCGGGACGTTGAATCCACCAGAAGTAGTCGTCCGGCAGCGCGACCTCGGTACCCGAGCCCTCTTCGATGTGAGCGATGACGGCCTCGAACGCCGCTCGCAAGTCAGCCGTCGAGACATTCAAACGAGATGGTTCGGTCACGTGGTCCCTACTTGGTCGTGGATGTTGAACTGAAGCGGAACTCCACCGCGTTACTTTTCGTCAGGGGTCCAGGAAGCGATGTAAGACGCGCCAGGCGGACATACCACCAGCAAACCGGCCGGGCCTGCGACCTGCCACGATTCGTACTGCGGATGCGGTGACACTGTCAGGGTCGCCTCACCGATCCCTAGCGTGAGTGTGCCGTCTGAAAGCACTCGAACGAAACGCACGGGTTGGAGCCTGAGCGGGATCAGAACCTCAGCAGCGTCGCCGCTGACAGGTTCTCCGCTGAAGGGCTTCACGCCCCCGACCATCGAGAACGGCGTCTCGACGGTCAGGAAGTAGTGGCCGCCGAAATCGATCTGCAGTCCGAAGCCCATTCGAAAGTCGAACAACTCTTGTCCGACCACGACACCCATCAGCCCATTGGCGAACTCGACATCCTCGGAGAGGCTCATGCGCCAACGATCCTTACTACTTGGTCGTAGATGTTGAACTGAAACGGAACTCCACGACGTCCCCGTCGTGCATCACATAGTCCTTGCCCTCGATGCGGGCCTTGCCCTTGGCGCGGGCCTCGGCGATCGAGCCCGTCGCGACCAGGTCGTCGAATGAGACGATCTCGGCCTTGATGAAGCC
>Ga0207695_10004193_pt1 | contig 19809 bp, 14 predicted proteins | sample KBSC54metaG_FD_184354 | JGI IMG/M metagenome (GOLD analysis project Ga0207695, IMG submission 184354) | Corn rhizosphere microbial communities from Kellogg Biological Station, Michigan, USA - KBS C5-4 metaG (SPAdes) (version 2) | ecosystem: Host-associated > Plants > Roots > Rhizosphere > Soil... | reverse complement strand
CTGTTCTACACCACGAACAAGACTTTGAACCGCGAAGCAACTTACTGGAAATGAGCAAAAAAGACTGGGAAGATATCACTGAAGATGTTTTTCAAAAAATATTTGAAAAATCTCCGATAAAAAGAACTAAATTTATAGGTATAAAACGAAACATTTCGTTTTTAAACGATCAGCCTGATCTGTAAACCTATTATTTAGTATTGCTTCATGAGAATACGTACCTTATTTACTGTACTTGTATATCTGTTTGCAATTGGGTTTTCGTGCAAAAAACCGTATAACCCGGCCATCGTTTCTTCTGATCAAAGCTATTTAGTTGTAGATGGGGTAATCAATAGCGGTGCTGACAGCACCATTGTATATCTAAGTCGCACTGTCAAACTAAATATCAAATCATTCAGGAATCCTGAGCAGGGAGCAGTCTTAAAAGTTGAGAGCGATAAAAATGATGTTTATACGTTACAAGAAACTATTCCCGGAAAATATGTCGCAACCAATCTTAACCTGCCAACGGACCGAAAATATCGTATACATATACTTACCGCCAATAATAAAGAATATGCCTCGGATTTCGTCGAAAATAAAATAACCCCACCAGTTGACAGCGTTTATGCTACTCCCCTAGTCACAGGGGTTCAATTCTCGGTAAGCACTCACGATAATACCAACAAAACCCGTTACTATCGTTGGGAGTACACCGAAAGCTGGAGTTATCAAATGGGGGAGACAGCATCCACACTTCTTTACAATAACGGGAATATCGTATCGCGCAATCTGGATAGCCTTGTTAACCTGTGTTACAAATACCCTGAGCATAATAGTTCAATATTCCTGGCCAACTCAGAAAAACTCACTCAGGATGTTATCAGTAAATCACCGTTGGGCTACGTTGACGGCTCGACAGGCAAGATCACCAACGTATACGAAATGCTGATCAGCCAATATGCGTTAACAGCAGAAGCATACAAATATTGGACACTACTCAAAACCAATACTGAAGGAATGGGAACCATTACTGACCCTCAGCCTTCGCAATCTATTACAAACATTCATTGTATAACCAACCCGGCAGAGCCTGTTATCGGTTATGTCAGTGTTTCAACCATAACTTTAAAAAGAGTGTTCCTTGCTGGACGTACTTTGCCTTTTGCCGTGAATCAATTGGCCAAGGATTCCGTCAGTTGTAGCGGTGGGGTTATCTGGATGCAACCAGAGAACACGTTTTTATCCCGGTTGCATGCTGTTATGGCTAGTGGTGATACATTGTTAGTCAGGTTTGAAACAGGTGGGAATGGGCGTACTGGTTACTCTTATGAAACAGCCATTTGTGCTGATTGCCGCCTGCGGGGTGGAACAACAACTAAGCCCGCATATTGGCCAACCGGTTTATGATTGATTAAATTTTTATGAAAGTATCAACTCCATACTGTTTTTTAATAACCATAATGCTGATCGCATTCTCATGCAGGAAGCCTTACAATCCACTGGTTGTATCGTCTGATCAAAGTTTTCTGGTTGTTGACGGGATGATCAATAGCGGTAGTGACAGCACGTTTATTTTTCTCAGGCATACGGTAAAGTTGAATAGCACCTTACAGGACGATCCTGAGCAAGGGGCGCGTATTTCAATTGAAAGCAATAAAAATGACGTTTATTCGCTACAGGAAACAGCCACTGCCGGCCAATATCTGGTTACCGGGCTCAATCTGCCAACTGACAGGAATTATCGCTTGCACATTTTTACCGCAAACAATAAAGAATATGCCTCTGACTTTGTGGAAAATAAGATCACTCCTCCGATCGACAGTGTCTACGCTGCTCCCCTGGTTAGCGGTGTTCAATTTTCTGTCAGTACACATGATCAGACCAACAAAACCCGCTATTATCGCTGGGACGCAACTGAAAGTTGGAAATATGATGTAAGTGGAGAACACCCGTCAAAATTGATTTATAAAGATGGCAATATTCTTCCGCGCAGTCCTGACAGTTTGATCAATATATGCTATAAAATACCGCAGCTTTCGAGTGCGATTTTTATAGGAAATTCGGGCAAATTAACCCGGGACGTTATTGAGAAGGCTCCATTGGGTTACGTTGACGCAAAAACAAAAAAACTTTCCTCAACGTATATGTTACTTGTAAGGCAGTACGCCCTTACTGCCGACGCTTATAAATATTGGAACCTGCTACAAACCTCTTCTCAGCACCTGGGTGGTATCACCGATCCGCAGCCGACATCAGCAATCACAAATCTTCATTGTATCACCAATCCTGCCGAACCAGTTATCGGATATGTAAGTGTATCTACCGTTACACGCAAAAGGGTGTTCCTGATGGGACGAACACTTCCATTTCAAGTTTTTTTTCCCGAAATTCCGGATACAGTAAGTTGTGGCGGTGGAGTAATATTTATCAAACCTCTGTCAACATTCCCCTATCGGTTAAGACAAACTTTTGCATCTGGAGATACTTTATTAATTGCTGCATTTACCGACTCAGGCAAAACAGTCGGATATAACTATAAGAGCTCGCTGTGTGCTGATTGCCGTTTACGCGGTGGCACAATCGAAAGACCACCATATTGGCCATCCGGATTTTAGTACGAACAAGCTAACTGATTAACCGATCGCTGATTAACTAATTACCCCTTCTTAAACTTATCACTCAGCATCTTCAGCATGTCGTTATCAACAGGTCTGGCCGGTTCATCCTTCTTAGGTGGGCGATTGTAGTTATTGTTATTATTATTCCTGTTATCAGGTTTGCGAAAATCCTTTTTGAACGAATTGTCCACAGGCTTCGATGTTGCAGCAGGTCTGTCAATATTTTGAGATGGTTTTTCCTGTTCTATTTTTGGTTGAACCGGCCTTTCTTTGCGTTCTGCCGCTCTTTTGGCGTTCCAGCGACTATAGATCTCTTCCAGTTTACGTTTGGTATATAAAGGAAAATCGCCCTGCATCATCCAGGCATAGTAGCTTGGCTCTGCAGTAAATACATCCTCTACTTTTTTACCCTTGTGTTTGCCAAAATTAAATAACTCTTCACCCTGCTCACTAAACACCATCCGCCCGGCAAAATCAACCGGTCTGTTCAGGTTAGTAAAATGATGTAAAGCTTCAACATCGTTAACAATAGGTTTAAGGGTGTTACCTTTCTTATCGATAAAATCCGCGTCTTTATACTTTTCTATCTGTGCCAGTAAAACTTCCATGGTAGCGCGGGTATCTGCCTCTGCAGAGTGCGCATTGATAATTTCCTTGCTGCAGTAAAATTGATAGGCAGCCTTTAAAGTACGCTGCTCCATCTGGTGGAAAATATTCTGCACGTCGACAAAATACCGGTTATCTATATCAAATGGTATCCCCGCACGCAAAAACTCCTCCATCAGCATCGGAATATCAAACTTGTTGGAATTATATCCTGCAAGATCGCTATTGCCAATAAACTCAGCTATTTCGGCTCCTACTACGCTAAAAGCGGGCTCATCCTTTATATCATCATCATATATACCATGCACCAAAGAAGTTTCCAAAGGAATAGCAACACCCGGATTAATGCGCCAGGTTTTAACTTCCTCTTTGTCTTCCGGGTTTAGTTTTATAACAGATATTTCTACAATACGATCGATCCCAACATTAGTTCCGGTAGCTTCCAGGTCAAAGAATGCAAGAGGGCGTTTTAAATTCAGTTTCATTTTTCTTATAAAGCAAGGCAAGCAAAGGTCTTAAAAAGTTTTAACAGGCAAAATTTTTAGTACATTAAATATTTATACATTTTAAATTTTAATTTCACCCTCGCTTAAACTTTTACCCCTATGTATAAATACCTCCTTTTCTTCTCAATTCTTCTTGCTTCTCTAACAGTAAAGGCCCAAAACTTCGATTACGGAAAAGCCACCCAGGCTGAGATGGATATGAAAACCTACGACAAGGACACTTCAGCGCATGCCGTGATATTAAATGAGTATGGCAAAGCGGAAATAGTTTTATCCTATGACAATAACTTCAGGCTGACTTACGAATATCATGTCAAAATAAAAATCCTCGACTCACGGGGCTTTTCTAGTGGGACAGTGATATTGCCTTTGTTCAACAATGAGGATAATACCCTTTCAGACGAAATCAATAACATCAGCGCCATAACTTCTTATAAGGATGATAACGGCGTAACACAGGTGGCAGAGCTCAATGCCAAAAACATCTATAAAACGAAAGTCAATAAATACGAGAACACCTGGAAATTTGCGATGCCTGAGTTGCGGGCGGGATGTGTAATTGAATACCGGTATATTTTAATATCACCTTTTTTCGATCATTTGCACAGCTGGGCTTTTCAATCATTCCTTCCAAAGGTGCATTCAGCATATGATGCTAAAATACCGGGATTCTGGAATTATAACGTAGCATTAAGAGGGTCGCTAAAACTATCGAAAAATAAGTCGGATGTCCAAAGCGACTGTTTTTCAGCGGGTAGCTCTAAAAGTGGGTGTTTATTGCTTAGCTATGCAATGGATGATGTGCCGGCTTTTGTGTTCGAGGAATACATGACTTCACCAAAAAACTATATGGCTACCTTAAATTTCGACCTGATCGAATTTACCAATCCATATACAGGGCAAAAAAAGAAAGTAACTAAGGAATGGAAAGACGTAGATAATATTCTAAAGGATAATTCTGAGTTTGGCAGTCTCCTGAAAAAGAAGAATGTTGTAAAAGAGCATATCCCGCCTGCTGTTTTAAATGTCAGCGATACCACGGCACGTGCAAAGGCCCTATACAGATGGGTACAAAGCTGGTTTAAATGGAACAATTTTAACGGTATTTATAGCCCGGATGGTTTGAAGAAAGCAATAGAAGCACATGCGGGTAGCGATGCAGAGATCAATCTGACATTAGTTGATGCTTTAAACATTGCCGGAATAAATGCAGAAGCGGTTCTGCTATCCACCCGGGATCATGGTTTGATCAATAAACTATACCCGGTAATAGGTGATTTCAACTACGTAGTTGCCAGGATTACGATTGGGGGTAAATCTTATTTTTTAGATGCCACAGATCAGCTTTTGCCATTCGGTATGTTGCCAATAAAATGTCTGAACGACCAGGGGCGCGCCTTTAGCCTGGATAAACCTTCTTATTGGGTGAATATGGAGACCCTTCAACGCAAGAAAAGCACCATTACGCTCGACCTGACGTTGCAGGAGGACGGAAAGTTAAAAGGAAAACTTAATCATTATACCCAGGGTTATGATGCTTACTTAAGAAGGAAGGAAATAAAAAAATTCAATTCAACGGATGAATATCTTGAAAGTCTCGAAGGGCGATGGCGCCATATAAAGGTTCTGAAGTCAAATATTACGAATATTGATAGCCTGGATGCACCTATTGATGAAGACCTGGATATTGAAGTGGATACAAGAAATAGTTTTGTTAAAGACCACTTTGGCTTTAATCCTTATTTTTTTGACAAAAAGAGTATCAACCCTTTTAAGCTGACTGATCGCAACTATCCTGTTGACATGGGCATGCCATCAGAAGAGCGCTTTGTCTTCGTTCTTCATATGCCTGATAAATATAAACTGGAAACTGCTCCGAAAAATCAATCGTTATCGCTATCTGAAAAGGATGCTCTTTTTACCGTTAAATTTGATGACAACGGCAATAATACTTATACATTTTCAAGCCTGTTCATGATCAATAATTCAATTTTCCCTGCCGGGGAATATCCTTATCTGAAAGAGTTTTTTAGTAAGGTAGTGCTTGCAGAAAAAGAAAACCTGGCATTTAAGAAGCTGCAGTAAACCTTTCCTTTTTAAATATGCGTTAAATGTTATAATTTAATGCCGCCTAAATTTTGTAACAATTATGAAAAAAACTTTACTCCTTTTTATAGCTCTTCTTTGCTCGGTATGCGCGTTTGGCCAGGATTTCCCTTATGGAGAGATAGACAATGCCGCACTGAACATGAAAAAATATGAGAAGGATACTTCGGCCCACGCAGTTGTTTTAAAAGAGTACGGCACATCCAGAATCAATTTAACCAGTGATTATCATATCCGTCTTACTTTTGAATATCATGCTAAAATAAAATTTTTTGACAACAAAGAATTTACTCATCTAGGCACATTTGAAATACCTGTCTACAATAACGACAACATGTCTTATGAAGAAGTCGATGATATAAAGGGTCTCACATTTTATAAAGATGACAACGGCACTATACAGGAAGCTGAGCTTGATCCTAAAAAAGTACTAACGGAAAAAAGCAGCAAACGTTGGAGTACCATAAAATTCTCAATGCCTGCGCTACGTAGTGGGTGCGTGATTGAGGTAAGTTATAGATTTACTTCACCCTTCTATCATAATTTTCATTCATGGCATTTTCAAGATTACATACCAAAAATCAGCTCTGAATATGAAGTGCACATACCAGGTGCATTCACATTTAATACTTCGTTGCGGGGATACTTAAAAATTACTAAAAACATATCCAAGCTTGAAAGTAAGTGCTTCACGTTTGGCACAGGCTCGGCTGATTGTTCCGATATCATATGGGGTATGAATGATATTCCTGCTTTCAAGCAGGAAGACTACATGACTTCTGTAAAAAACTATATGTCAGCCATTTATTTTGAGCTTGAGGAATATACAGACATTTCGAGTGGTGTAAAAACAAAGCACTCAAAAGAATGGAAGGACATTGATTATGACTTAAAGTCTGAAAGGTGGTTCGGTGGGCAGCTTAAACGCAACGGGCTAATGAAAGACCGCATTGTACCCGTGATAGCAGGTAAAACCGATCCGGTTGTAAAGGCCCAAGCTATTTATGATTATATTAAAAATGCTATTAAATGGAACGAAGAAGAGGATTTTGGAAGTGAAGATGGAATTCGCCAGGCCTTGATAAACCATACAGGAAATGCTGGTGACATCAATCTGGCCCTAGTGACGGCCCTAAATGCTGGCGGCGTACCTACCGAAGCGGTATTATTATCTACCAGGCCGCATGGAAATATAAACAAGCTATACCCCAATATTGGCGATTTTAACTACGTGGTAGCAAAAGCTAATATTGGCGACAAAAGTTATTTGCTGGACGCTACCGACCCATTGCTACCTTTTGGCATGCTGCCCATGCGATGTCTTAACGACCAGGGACGCGTTTTCAGTCTTGATAAACCATCATATTGGATTGATCTGAATACCAATCAGCGTGAAAACGTAACTTATGCTCTTGACCTTACTTTGCAGGATGACGGTAAAATGAAAGGTAGCATAACCCGTTACTCATCCGGTTATAGCGGGTACTTGAGGCGTATTGAAATAAAAAAATTCAATTCAGTTAACGAATATGTAGAAAGCATTGGCGAGAAGTTGCGCAAAACAAAAATCATCAAGTCTGACATTGTTAACGTAGATAGTTTAGATAAACCTGTGGGCGAAACCTACGAAGTGGAAATGAATACATATGACAGCATGAATCACGATCATCTTTCATTTAGCCCTTTCCTGTTAAATCAGATCACCACTAATCCATTTAAACTGGCTGAGCGTGACTTTCCTGTCGATTGGGGAATGCCTTCTGATGAGCGCTATATTGTTAATGTTCACCTTCCACATCAATACGCTTTGGAAAATCCGCCGCAAGCTATGGCAATAGCTATGCCTAACAAAGGAGGCAATTTCTTTACTGCCTTTGATGGCGACAACCAAAATTTCAGTTTCTCATACGATACCCGCTTCAACAAGTCTATTTATAGTCCGGAGGAATATCCATATTTGAAAGAGCTTTATAACAAGATCATACTGGCCCAGAAAAACGAATTTGTGTTTAAGAAAAAATGATAAAAAGAATATTCTTGTTTCCCTGTTTACTATTGTGCTGCATCGCGGTTAATGCGCAAAGCAATTATGCTGCAAGCCTGATATCCAAAAGTTTACTACCATATGCGAGTGCTGTTGTTCGCAATGAGGAAATAACTATAGAAATAAAGGATCTGGATAATGTAACCTACCATTTAAAAAAGGCTATTACAGTACTCAATAAAAACGGTGATGACATAGCCCATATGGCCGTTTTTTACAATAAAAGTGTCAGCATAAAAAATATTAAGGGCGTAGCATACGATGAATTTGGGAAACAAATAGGCAAGTTTAGTGAGCGCGATTTTGCCGACGAAGCTACCGGAGGTGGCGGCAATCTTTTCCAGGATTACCGTGTCAAACATTATATCCCATCCATTACGCTATATCCTTACACTATCGAATATGAATATGAACTGAAATATAAACAGACATTGAATATCGAAAGTTGGGAGCCTATCAGCGAGTCCAATACGGCTGTCGAACAGAGCTCTTATAAAATCATTTGCAAACCCGATTTTAATATTCGGTATAAGGAGATCAATGTCCCGCAGAAAGCCGAAATCGGCGCTACCAAAGACGGGCTAAAAACATATTCCTGGCAGATAAAAGATGTAAAGGCTAAAAAAAATGAACCCTTTAGTCCGGATTGGCATACCTATTTTACACGCGTATTAGTCGCCCCCGAAAAGTTCAGTTATTATGGCATACAGGGCTCTTATACCAGTTGGCAGCAATTGGGTAAATGGCAGTATGATAAACTATTGGCAAACAGGCAGGATGTACCTGCCGAAACTGCTGCTTATATTAAAGAAATAACCAATAACATCAGCAATCCTAAAGCCAAAGCACAAAAAATATATGAATACATGCAGCATAAGACCCATTATGTGAGCATACAGATTGGCATAGGTGGTTATCAGCCGTTCACGGCTTCTGAAGTAGATAAAGACGGATACGGCGATTGCAAAGCACTATGCAATTATACAAGAGCCTTGCTCAACGTAGCAGGTATCGAATCGTATTACTGCATTGTTTATGGCAATCGTAATGACAAGATCAGTATGCTGCCTGATTTCGCCAGCATGCAGGGCAATCATGTTATTCTATGCGTTCCATTTAAAAATGATACAACCTGGCTGGAATGCACCAGCCAGCAAATCCCCTTTGGATTTTTGAGTGATTTTACTGATGACCGTACCGTATTAGCTTGTACACCTGATGGCGGTAAATTAATGCATACGCCAAAATATACTGCTGAAGAAAATATCGAAAAACGAAAAGCTGACTTTGTGTTAAATGATCAGGGCGGCCTTTCAGGAAGTATGGAAACTATATTGAAGGGAACCAGTTACGATGATCGCTATCATATTATCGACGATGCCCAATCCGAGCGCATTAAAGACATCAAGAGATATTACCCCATCAATAACATGGAGGTTAAAAAGCTTACCTACAAACAGGATAAGAACATCAATCCCTGCACAACAGAAGACATCGAATTATCAGCCAAAGAATATGCAGCTATAAATGACGGCAAAATATATTTCTCGCTTAATTCGGTAAACCGTGCCCGTTCCCTTCGCCAGACGTTAAACCGCGTTAATCCGGTGTGTATACAACGAGGCTATACGGAGGAGGACGATATTACTTATACCTTACCCAAGGGTTATAAACTCGAATCTGAACCTATAAAAAAGCATATCACTAAGCCGTTCGGAAGTTTTATTATGACGATGAGCCTTGAGGACGACAAACTGGTTTATCACAGAACATTGCAATTGAAGGACGGAAATTATAACAAAGATACTTACCAGGAATTAGTCGACTTTTTTCAAACAGCAGTGGATGCTGATGAGTATAATGTAATATTGATTAAGAAGTAATCAGCTGAAAATAATGATACCAAGGATTATACCTACTATCATAATTACATAAAGTAAGATTTCGGTACTGGCAAAACGTTTGTATTTCGTCCAAAAATCGTAGCGTTCTTTTTCCTCCGGCATAGTGCTGCAAAGTTACGCAATTTACTTTTACCTGCTGTCTGATGCATTAACGGCGTTATCAGCAACAGCTACTGCACCACATCGCGAAAAGTATTTGTAGGTATACGGATCGTGCAGTTTGGTTATTGTAACACCCCGGGTAGAACTGGCATGAACATAATATCCGTTTTGAAGATAGATCCCTACATGACTGAATTTCTTGCCATCGTAATCAAAAAACAACAGATCACCTTCCTGTAGCTCTTCTTCATATTTTCTTTTGATGATCTGAACCTGCTGACCAGTAGTACGCGGAATATTGATACCATAAACCTGCTGTTGCAAGAGGAATGACAACCCGGAACAATCTATGCCGTCATGATCCAACCCGCCAAACCGATACGGTGTTCCCATCCATTGATCGACAAACGCATATAAACGGCCATTTTGTATAGAGCTGACGTCTACTCCCATCATAGCTGAATATTTTTCTGCGACAGAGGGCTGTGGGGCCACAACTTCACCTGGTTCGCCCTTCATCACGGCACGGCGTGAGTGACAGGCTGATAAAATTAAGATCGCCGCGAAAAGGATAACCAGATTGTACTTTTTGATCATGGAACTAAAAGTACACACATTGCTTAAAAGTTAATGGCATGGATTTCCAACATATCAACATTCGGATTTACGAATTTAGAATTACGATTTTAGATTTTCGACTCCAGATCAATCGTAATTCTAAAATCGTAAATAAAACTACCCATCCGTTTGGCTCGAATTGATCTCTTTCACCATCTTCCATGTTAACAGGCTCAAGAGAATCAGAACCGCTCCAATAACTACCCAAAGCAATAAGGTGAAGCGCCCCTTTACCGCTGCTTTGGAAGTAGAATACGCAGGGTTTTTATATACATCAGAGTGGCCAATAACCGGGAATTGAGACATAGGCTTTGAATGAACAAAACTCAGGTCGTAGCTCACCTCATTCGCCGCAGTGTCGCCGGCAAGCAAATAGTAATTGTGCCCTTTCTCCAGGTAGCAAACCGCAAAATCCTGTAACTGGAAGGCAGAAATATTTTTGATGACCAATGGATTATCATCGCCGTTTGCAATATCTATACGTAATTTATCGGTCTTTGCAGAAAAGGTTATTGCCTTGGTCGCGGATGACGATATACTGTCATCATAAAGCATTTCTTCGCCTTTATTTCCAATATCATAAATAGTTATGTGCCGGTTGTAATATTTAGGTGAAGAAACGTCTATTTTCAAGCTATTGATGATATAATTGCCGTTAAGATCAATGTAATATCGCGTCTGCTTATTGGCTGTTTTGTTGGTTAACCCTGCGGGCGGCAATTGTATGTACTGTAGGTTTTCGGCTGCGTTGTCCAGGTATATCCCACTCTTTGTGATCTTTACAAAATCTTTGCTCTTATTACCAATGCGAATTTTGAAGTAATGATAATCACTTATCGGGAAGCTCAGCATTTGCTCATAGTCAGCATCATTACCTGTACCGGCATCCTGTAATTGGATATTCTCTTTGATCGCGAACCAATGTTGCTGGTCATCACTGCCTGATATATCTGCCAAACGGTTTACCGCCGTGTTTTTTAATTTCAACCATAGCTGATTTACTTTGATCTTATCCTTATTTTCAGCAATGTAATAAGTAACAGTATCGTTGTTGGGGTTCTGTTTTACTTCCGGAAAATCGACAAAAACAGGTCTGGCCTTATCGGACGGATTACTGACTATAGTATAAGCAACAAACTTTCCGCTTTCGTCCGCAATACGGATATCGTACAAGTTTTTGCTGATGCTTTTGGATAAAAACCCAGGCTTCAACTCTACTTTATATACTCCGCTTGAATCGATCTTTGCAACGTCTGCCTTATACCGATAAGTGCCCTGTGACCACGCCTGCAACATTCCAAACGTGCACAGTATCGTAAAAATGAGCTTACACTTTTGATTTATCCTCATCGTCAGCAATTATATTTTTAACTTTTTGATACATGAATGATATGATCAGCAGTAGCACGCCCAGGCAGAAAAATGCAGCTATCTTTCCTGCTGCGGGTATATTTTCAATATCAAATACAAACAACTTAACAAGCGTAATACTAAATAATGTGAGCGAGATAATGCGCAATACCCTCGTCTTATAACGCATACCGAGCCACATCAGTGCGAATGAAGCCAGTCCCCATAACACGGGCAATGCTGTTTTAATATAAACAGTTGTAATATTATCAAAATTGCTGCCTGTGGAATAGAATAATCTATTTGATAATAAACTCAGTTCCAAACTCAGAAAGATCACAATAGCAGCTGATATAACCCAGCTTATCGGTTTAATGGCGTTTTGCAAATCGTCTTTACAGATAACGATCAGTTTATAAATGATCAGTATTATCACTATTGCAGATAGCCAATGTACAATAAAGTGCGAAGTATCTACTTTATGATGGATAAGCATTGCATCCTGCAAATTAAATGCTTCTGACAGCACAATTAAGTAGACCAACACCGTTCCGCCTAATTTAAGTGCCAATAAGCGCCTGCCAATACCCATTGATGGCATTCTATCGGCGATTTGGCAATACACGTATACGAACGCGGGGTAATACAACATCAAGTACAATATATTTAACCCTGTGCCAGGGTAACGGTTCATGAACTGGTGGTTGATCTCGAATGCACCAGCGGCGAAAAGTAGTGTTAACCCTGTGAACTTGAATACTGCTGCCGGTAGCATACGCATCGAACTTTCGGTCTTAGCTACCAAAGCCGAAAACAAAAAGCAACTGATGGCAGATACGAGTGTAGTTATAAAACCTTTATTGGCAATAATTATGTAAGTGACGCCGGAAGATGAATAAAGAGTTATCCAGTCCATACACAGGCTGCATATCATTGCTCCGCAGATGAGGGTGGATGCGATCTGCATCAATTTGATCTTTGATTTGACATAGAGCCAGTAGATCACCACACATTCAGCCGCCCAGAATATGGTGATAAAGTGTCCATGTAACTGTATGGGTGCTGTGAGTGATATGAACGTGAGCGTAATACCAATAAGCAAATACAAAATATTGATCTCTGCCTTTTTGGTTTTGAATAATATAAATGAAAACAACAAGTTAAGTCCAGCAATACTTGCCGAAAACAATCCGCGGTAATGTTCTGCATGCATCATTGTCAACAGAAACAACCCAGTACCAAAATATAATCCGGCGTTGGTAAGCAATATCATAAAATCAGAGGCGATGAACTTCTTATTCTCTTTAATATTATTGGCGATATTGATAAAGAAGAATAGCAGGTAAAGCACAGTAATATAAATGAATGAAATAAAATAAGCACCTGCAGGCAGTGTGTAGATAATCCCTCCCAATACCAGCACCGTTAGCCCGAATGCTGAAATATTGAGTATACGCCATGATTTGTTGTAGGCGATGATCAGCAAACCTGCATTAAGCACCATAAGATAGATAAATAAAGCGTTATAATTGGCTGTACCGGTACTAACCATAAACGGACTAGAGAAGCCGCCGACTAAAGCAATTACAGCCAGTTCCTGCCTGTCATAAAGCAATGATAACGCCACCGCAAAACAAGTAATGACGATCAGGATGATAAATGATACGGTTTGACTAAACAAATGAAACTGGTGAAACGCCAGTGTAATGGTAAAATAGAACACGGCTAAACCGCCTCCGACTAAAACCGAACTGAATGCCTTGTAGTTTTTGCGCAAACGGTGTGCAATTCCTATCAGGATACCACCGCATACTATACCTATTGCTACACGCCCTGCCGGACCAACCCAGTTATTATCGATGGCATATTTTACGAAGAATCCGATAGCCAGCACCAGGATGGCTATCCCGATTTTGTTTACCAGGTTTTCGCCGATAAACTTCTCCAGGTCAGGATGTTGTTCAAAAAAGGATGGTTTTGGTTCTTGAGATATTGGCTTTGATTGCTGAAATATTGGTTTTGCCTGCTGGTCATATAGTGATTTGACCTGACTTCTTTTCAATTGTTCAAGCGGATCAGAAATCACTTCCTGTTGACGTTCCACAACTACAGGAGGTGCAGTTTGCGGTGGCTGCATTGGCTTAATTGGCTCAACAACTTCCTTGGGCGTTTCAGGAATTATTGTCGGTTTGGTTTCAGCTGTCACCGTAGGTTTAAGCTGATCCGTCGCTGGTCGGGATTCACCTAGCTTCTTTACTAAATTTTGAAGATTAAAAACCAGGAACTCCAGGTTATTAATCTTTTTACTCAAACTGGATTGATTAGAGATCAACAAAATGATGATCACTATCAACAGTATAACATAAAGTGCGTCCATGGTGACAGGTTTGAACCACTAAGATAACCTGATTTACGAATTTAGAATTACGATTTTAGATTTTTAATTACTTTGGGTAATCGTAAATCGTAAATCTAAAATCGTACATAAAATCAGCTTTTAATCAACCGCTGTATCTCATCCAGCTTCATTAAAGCTTCAACAGGGGTAAGCGTATTTACATCGAGGTTATTTAGTGTATCACGGATCTTTACCAGCACTGGGTCATCAATACTGAACATCTGCATTTGCACTGCTTGTTTCTGTACCTTACGGATGCTTTCTTTAATATGCTCACCGCCGGTCCGTTCGTTTTCAAGTTTTTTCAATATATCGTTGGCGCGTGACAATACTTTCGCTGGCATACCTGCAAGCTTGGCTACATGGATACCAAAGCTGTGTTCGCTGCCTCCGGGAACCAGTTTGCGCAGGAAAATTATCTGGTGTCCTACTTCTTTTACAGTTACGTTGAAGTTTTTAATCCGTGGATGAGAATTGCTCAACTCGTTCAGTTCGTGGTAATGCGTGGCAAATAAGGTTTTGGCACGGGCTGTCGGGCTATTATGTAAAAACTCGGCGATGGCCCAGGCGATAGAAATACCATCATAAGTTGATGTGCCCCGACCGATCTCATCCAACAAGATCAAACTACGGTCCGACAAATTATTTAATATACTTGCCGTCTCGTTCATCTCCACCATAAAGGTTGATTCGCCTGACGAAAGATTATCCGAAGCTCCTACCCTTGTGAATATCTTATCAACCAAACCAATCGACACCTGCTTAGCTGGCACAAAGCATCCCGTTTGCGCCATCAGCACGATTAGCCCGGTCTGTCTTAACAAAGCCGATTTACCTGCCATGTTCGGACCAGTAATGATAATGATTTGTTGTGATTCGCTATCTAAAAAAACATCATTGGTAATATATTCTTCGCCTAATGGCAAATGCTTCTCGATCACCGGGTGCCGGCCACCTTTGATATCAATAATGCGGCTTTCGTTGATCTCCGGCTTTACATAATAGTTCTTTATGGAGATCGTTGCAAAATTGAGCAAGACGTCCAGCTTAGCGATCAATTGTGCATTGAGCTGAATTGGCTTAATATATTCGGTAAGCGAATAAAGCAAATCATTATATAACTGAGATTCAAGAGCAAAAATCTTTTCTTCGGCGCCTAATATCTGCTCTTCGTATTCTTTTAACTCAGGAGTGATGTATCGTTCTGCGTTTACGAGCGTCTGCTTGCGTATCCAGTCAGAAGGTACTTTATCGCGATGCGCATGCGTTACCTCAAGGTAATAACCAAACACATTGTTAAAAGCCACTTTAAGCGACGGTATACCCGTTTGCTCTGCTTCGCGTTTCTGTATCTCTAATAAATATCCTTTACCTCCGAAAGCAATTTTGCGCAATCTATCCAGTTCTTCATTTACGCCTGTATTGATAACCGAACCTTTGATCACGGCAATTGGCGGCTCAGGATGTAATTCCTTTTCTATCTTTTCACTCATTGATGAACAAGGATTCAACTGCTCAGCGATAGCTTTCAGAGGCTGATTATTGGTTTCCTCACATTGCTTTTTGATGGCCTCAATGGCCCGCAAAGCTTTTTTAAGCTGGCAAACTTCGCGCGGATTAGCTTTTTGCAGACCGATTTTAGAGATCAGTCTTTCCAAGTCGCCAATCTGGCGGATGTTTTGCTGCAGTTCATCCCGAAGTTCATCCTGTTTAACCAGGTACTCCACTACTCCCAAGCGATCATTAATTGGTTTGATCTCCTTCAGCGGCATCACTATCCAACGTCTTAGCAAGCGTGCTCCCATTGGGGAGCAGGTTTGATCCAGCACTTCCACCAGTGTATGCGCATTCTCATTAGATGAACCCACCAATTCAAGGTTACGAACGCTATACCTGTCGAGCCACAGGAAACGGTCTTCCTCTATCCTGCTTATGGATGAGATATGCTGCAGGTTGCGATGTTCCGTCTCGTTCAGGTAATGTAACGCCACGCCGGCAGCTACTATACCCAGGTTTAGTTTATCAATACCGAAACCTTTTACCGACTTTACCCCGAAATGCTTCAATAATGTCTCCTGGGCATAATCACCGCTATAAGGCCACTCATCCAACATATAAGTATAAAACCTGTCGCCATATAACTCTTTAAACTCGTGGTAACGGCTTTTTGGGAAAATCACTTCGCTCGGACTAAAACTTTGCAGCAGCTTATCGATATAAGCACCGTTTCCCTGGGCAGTATGAAATTCGCCTGTTGAAATATCGATCAGTGCGATGCCGATAGTGTTCTTCTCAAAATATAAGGATGCGAGATAGTTGTTACTTTTTTGCTGGAGGATATTGTCGCTTACAGCTACCCCCGGAGTCACCAGTTCCGTCACACCACGGCGGACGATAGTTTTGGTAGCTTTCGGGTCTTCCAGCTGATCGCAGATTGCCACGCGCTGGCCCGCCCTTACCAATTTTGGAAGATAAGTCTCTAATGAATGATGCGGAAAGCCAGCCAGTTCGATATGAGTAGCGGCCCCATTGGCACGTTTGGTAAGCACAATGCCCAATATACCGGCGGCCTTAACAGCGTCCTCGCCAAATGTCTCATAAAAATCACCCACACGGAACAGCAATAACGCACCGGGATATTTCCCTTTGATCTGGTTGTATTGCTGCATCAACGGCGTTTCTTTGCCCAAATCCTTTGCCAATAGTTTATCCTTTTTGTTAACGGGTAAAGTTAATTTATTGGCCTGTGATTGCCGTATTTGTTGAAAATTCGGAAGATTGTTAGTTATTGGAGAGGTTAATCAATACCCCTGTTCTACAATCAGCCCAAAGTATGCCGCCCATACAATGAAGAACACCTGCATAGGAATGCGCAGCCATAAATAATTAACCCCTCTGCCTTCGTAAGTAGCAGTCTGGTAGTCAACACTTTTGTAAGCAGCGTTAATATTGGCAGGCAATATGAGCAGGAAGAAAAGTATCAATAAATCGGCCGAGAGTCGCCGGGTTGATGGAATGCACAAGCCAATTGCAAAAAGAGCTTCTATTACTCCGGTAACATAAATCAACATTTTTTTACCCGGAATAAAGCTGGGCACCATCAGCATCATACCCTGCGAATAAATAAAATGTCCTACGGCAGTAAACACCAGCATAGCAGCCATACCCAGGTTACCGGCAATAACATAATCCCAACCTCCGGAAATGGCATGGGTGATCAATAGCACAACTACTGAAGCTATAAGTAAAACGATTAACGGCTTCATGATAAAGTCTTTGTAGCCTGAAAGATAAGAATTTTAATCCTAAAATCTAAATTCCAAACTCTAAGCCCAAATCGTAAATCGTAATTCTAAAATCGTAAATTAGACTAGCTTATCAATCCCCTCAGCCAGCTTACGGTCTTTATCGGTTACGATATCTCCGGCGTCGTGGGTGTTGAGCCATATCTCTACTTTATTCCAGGTGTTTGTCCATGTAGGGTGATGATTGCTTTTTTCAGCCAGTAAGGCTACACGGCACATAAATGAAAAAGCATCTGAGAAGTCTTTAAAAGTAAAAGCTTTATAAAGCTTGTTGTCATTCTCCTGCCACATGGTGATTGGGATTTTTAATAAAAACGTCCGGTTGATTGCATTGTTTCATCTTAAAAGTAAGAATTAAACTTTTGCAATCGTAAAGTCTTCATTAGTTTGAATTTAGCTGCTTATCTTTATTAAACCAATCGTCCGCATCATGAAAAAACTTCCTTTGCTTTTTGGCAGCCTGATAATCGTTTTTCTATGCTTTACAAATTTAACCTTTATTACGGCAGATCAGCATCCCACGCTGGCGATAGGTTCAGTTGCACCAGCCTTTAGTTTGCCAGGTGTTGACGGAAAAACCTATACGCTTACGTCATTTAAGGATGCCAAAGTATTGGTGATCGTATTTACCTGTAACCATTGCCCTACCGCGCAGGCTTATGAAGACAGGATCATTAAACTTACTTCTGATTATGCTGCAAAAGGCGTTGCAGTAGTAGCCATTATGCCAAACGATCCAAAGTCTATCAACCTGGATGAATTGGGTTATACGGACATGAGCGATAGTTTTGACGAGATGAAGCTACGCGCTGCACAAAAACATTTCAATTTTCCATACCTGTACGATGGCGACAGTGAATCTACTGCCAAAGCTTATGGCCCTATTGCTACACCACATGTTTTCATATTCGATAAAGATCGCAAACTACGCTACAGTGGCCGTATTGACGATGTAGAAAAGCCAACCAAAACGCCTAATACACTGGATGCACGAAATGCCATTGATGAAGTATTGAGCGGCAAAGAAGTAGCGGTAAAAACTACCAAAGTGTTTGGCTGCTCCATAAAGTGGACCGAGAAGAGCAATTGGATAGACAACGCACGTGCTGAATGGGCCAAAGAACCTGTAACACTGAAAACCATTGATGCAGGCGGACTAAAAGAGCTGATAAAGAACAACACTGACAAAGTAAGATTAATCAATGTTTGGGCTACATGGTGCGGACCGTGCGTGGTAGAATATCCGGAATTTATCACGATGAACCGCATGTATCGCCGTCGCGATTTCGAATTTATCAGCATTAGTGCCGACGATCCTTCCAAGCAAAACAAGGCACTGAAATTTTTACAGGAAAATCAGTCGTCGTCAACTAACTACCTGTTCAATACCGATGATAAGTATAAACTGATCGAAGCTATCGACCCCAACTGGCAGGGCGCTTTGCCTTATACTTTGGTTATAGAGCCCGGCGGCAAAATCGTATACAGCAAACAAGGGGCTATTGATCCCGCTGAGTTAAAGAAAGTTATTGTAGATAATAAATATATAGGCAGGTATTATTAAACAAAAAAGCCCCCTGCAATTGCTCGCAGAAGGCCGTGCGCAATAAAATAATTATTGCATTGTGATAATGGTTGTAGGAAGTATAGTAGCTGATATACCTGCTTTCAGGTAGTTGGTAGTCCAACCAATGGGTGCCGATACGCCTTTATCCACCCAGGCATCCCATTCGGTACCAGAGGTTTGGTAGTATTTTACCCAGTTATAACTCATGTTCACGTCTGTACTTGGCGCGCCGGAATAATTGGCGTAGCAAATACCTGAATTAGAATATGGCGTGCTTGAGCTATAAATTACGTTATGATCCATTTTGATGTGACTTCCGCCCTGTACCTGTGCACCCACATAACCTGGGTTTACCAGTTTATTCCAGCGTGCTACCTGGTACGAGCCGCCAACGTCACCTAACACAATACCTGCCGCACCGCCAGAATCATGCTGAATTTGTCCGCCCCTGATCCAGTTGCCTATCACCTGGATAGAATCGCCAGGTAAGCCGTTAGACTGGTATAAGCTTAATCCATCCTGCGGATGACCAATGCCTGGAATATCCTCGCATTTGTTGTTATTGATCTGGTTACCACCACCGCTTACACCTGCAAATTGTACAAAGCAACCGTCGGGGAATGGACCAAGCATGTTAAGAAACTGGTTGCTATTCACCTTAATGGTTGATCCCTGGTAAACATGCACGCCTGATTTCACA
>Ga0207695_10004192_pt1 | contig 19810 bp, 19 predicted proteins | sample KBSC54metaG_FD_184354 | JGI IMG/M metagenome (GOLD analysis project Ga0207695, IMG submission 184354) | Corn rhizosphere microbial communities from Kellogg Biological Station, Michigan, USA - KBS C5-4 metaG (SPAdes) (version 2) | ecosystem: Host-associated > Plants > Roots > Rhizosphere > Soil... | reverse complement strand
TGCCAACACTGGCTTTTAGGTCCTAGAACTATTCGCTAGTACCTAAGGTTTTCGGGCTACTGGGCGTGGCTGGATGCAATGGTCGAGCCTCGCAGATTCAGCAAGTGTTTTTGAATCAGCTGCTCTGTTTAGCAGCTAGTGTTGCTGATCGCTGTTTCTGCAGCCAACGCTCGAGAACCACGAGATACCACACTTGATTTGGCGCCGCGACGACGGCACGGCCAATCGCTGCTCGAAGACTCCCCTTCCGTATCCACCCATCCCGTTCGAGCAAAGTGTCTCCTTGCAAGGTTTCCAAGCTGGACTGCCATTCGCCGGCCAACCACTTTTCGGCCGGCACATGAAACCCTTGTTTGGGCCGATCGGCCACCTCGGGGCCGAGTCTTCGCCGCGCAATCTCACGTAACACGGCCTTGAGGGCGCCGCCATGGAAGCGAACGGACGGCGGAAGAGATGCCGCGAGTTCCCACAATGAGTGATCGAGAAAGGGGGCTCGCGCCTCCATGCCGTAGTACATGCTTCCGCCATCCACCTTGGGCATGAACTCGCCAGTGAAATGGGTCGCGCAGTTGTATTCGAACACTTCTTGCAACAGGTCTTGCGCGGACGACATCGAAGCGGGCATCGAACGCTGAGCCGGCCTCAGGCCTCGCAGCCGCTCACCCAGTAATCCGTGCTGCTCGAAGTACTGAAACCCAAAGCGAACACGGTTGTAAGCACCCAGCCCACCTACCGTATAATCCAAGAAATTCCTGGCTCGCCGAGGAACGCGTCCCAGGAACAGCGGGCGCACCAGACTCCAGCCCGCGGGTGCGAAAGTCGGCAGCCGGCGCGCTAACTTTTGTGCCAGCCAGCAGTTGTAGAAGAAGGGATAGCCCAAGAACACATCGTCGCCGCCGTCGCCGGTGAGCAGCACAGTGGCTACCGGTTTGATCGTTCGGGAAAGCTGTAAAATCCCCAGCGCTGACTGGCAGGCAAAGGGCTCGCTGAAGGCGTCCACCAACTCATCGATCGGATCCCCTTGACTCCGGTTAACCGTGATGGCTTCGTGTGGAATTCCCAGCTTGCGGGCCGTTGCGCGCGCCGCCTCGGTCTCATCCGAGGGATCATTGGGAGCGCTTACGGTGTAGGCCTTGACGTTGGCGTTGAGTTGAGCGAGCGCCCAACAGACCAGGCCGGAATCAATACCTCCGGATAGCAGCGCGGCGATCGGAACATCGGCGATCAGCCGCAACCGTACGCATTCGATCAAACGCTGTTCGGTCTGCTCCACCGCTTCCTCGAAGGAAATGCGGGAGTTGGAATCCTCCCGAGGAAGCTGCCAGAACTCGCGTTGGCTGATCTGACCTTCGTGCCACTCGACAATGGTTGCCCGCGGTACCTTGCGCACCTCGCCGTAGATGGCGTGCCGGTCGGTGACAAATCCAAATTCGAGGTACTCCATCATTGCCTCAGTGTCGATTTGGTCCCCTACCAAAGACGCCGCGCGCAGACTCTGCAGAGTAGAAGCGAATGCAATCTTCCGGCCCGAAGCGACGTATAGTAGTGGCTTCACACCCAATCGATCGCGTACCAAGAACAACCTTCGCTGCGCTTCGTCCCAGATGGCAAAAGCAAACATGCCGCGCAGGCGCGCTGTCAATCGGTCGATTCCCCACTTCTGGTAACCGGCCAGCAAGACTTCGGTATCGCAGCGAGACTGAAACCGGTAGCCTTCGACCTCCAGGTCCTTCCTCAAGTCGAGAAAATTGTAGATGCACCCGTTGAAGACTAGCCCTATTTTCCCGTCGGCCGAGAGCATCGGCTGGCGGCCGGCATCACTTAGGTCGATAATCGCGAGGCGGCGGTGCCCGAAGGCCACCCCGGGCCATGCGGCGAATCCCTCCCCGTCCGGCCCCCGGCGGGCGAGAGCCTCGGTCATCGGACCAATGGAAGCCTGAGCCAGTTCCGGCTGCTGGAGGTCGACACATCCCGCAATCCCACACACGTTCTACTATTATCGCGTGAACTTTCCCTGAAGCCGGTAGACGCTTGCAGAAGGGATATACTACTCTCGAACTATGACCTACGCAGAGTTCGTGGCCGCATTGGAGGAAACGGTAGAAGCGCCAGTTGGTTCGCTGGTGGCCACCCAAAAGCTGGAGGATCTGGATACATGGGATTCGGTTTCCATGGTCAATTTCCTCGCTTTGGCGGATGAGAAATGGGGCCTCCATTTGGCGCCGCACCAATTGACGTCCTGCGCTACCGTTGACGATTTGTTCCAGTTGACTCAAAAAGGATGAACGCAGCGATCCGGGCTGTCGACTATGTCTTGCCACAGGAAGTTCTCACCACGAACGACCTCGCGGCGAAATACCCGGACTGGAATGTTCCGAAGATTGACGAACAGACCGGCATTCACGAACGACATATCGCGGGTCCTGAAGAGTGCGCGTCCGATCTAGGCGCCGCGGCAGCCGAAAAATTGTTTTCATCTGGCATCTGCCAGCGTGAATCGATCGACTATCTTTTGGTGTGCACCCAAACCCCGGACTACTTCCTTCCAACCACAGCGTGCCTATTGCAAGACCGGCTGGGTTTACCGCGCAGCACGGGAGCTTTGGATTTCAATCTGGGCAGTTCCGGGTATGTGTACGGGCTGGGCCTCGCGCAGGGTTTAATCGCATCCGGCCAAGCAACCAGCCTGCTCCTTATAACCGCGGACACTTACAGCAAAATCATCCATCCGGCGGACCGCAGCGTAAGAACTATTTTCGGCGATGCCGCAACGGTTACCTGGATCACCGCCGAAAGCAGCGAGCAACCCTCCCTAGGACCCTTTGTTTACGGTACCGATGGGCGCGGCGGGCAGGACCTGATACTTCGCCGCGGCGGTTTTCGCAACAATCGCTCCGCGGATCGCGCACCCGAGGAGCACGATAGCAGCGGCAACATTCGCTCCGCCGACCACCTTTACATGAATGGGCTAGAGATCTTTAGTTTTGTGGTCCGTGTGGCGCCGCGTCTGGTGAAAGACACTTTAGCCAAAGCCGGGCTGTCTCTCGAAGATATCGACCTAGTCATTTTTCATCAGGCCAATCGGATGATGCTCGAACACTTACGCAAGAGTCTTCGTATTCCGCCGGAGAAAGTTTCGATCGCCTTGGCGCACTGCGGCAACACCGCTACGTCCAGTATTCCTATCGCCCTGTGCGAAGCGCTCCGCGAGAACCGCGTGCGTCCAGGATCGAAGGTGTTGCTGGCCGGTTTCGGCGGCGGTTCGTCCTGGGCTGGGACGGTTCTGCGCTGGACGCAACCCGTGACGGGGGTTGGATGAAACCAGACACCAGCGAGGGGCGGGAAGGACTGGTCAACGGATGGATCCTCAAGATCAAGCGCGCTGAGACGCCGTTTTACCGCGGGTTGAAGAGGGTGTTGGTAGCCTTGATGTCGCCGTCCTCGCCACGTGTGCCTGAGTTTCTGAAACCTTTAGGCCGCGGTCTTTACGAACTCCACTATCTGGCGATTGGTGTATTTCGATGGGTGCGTATGGTTTTTTATATCCATCCCTTGTTCCAATCGCGCTGCACTTCGGTAGGGAAGAATCTGAAGCTGGAAGGGGGAATGCCTTTTGTCAGCGGCCACGGGGATCTAATTATCGGAGATGACGTGCACATCGGCGGGCGGGTCTCGATTATATCGGGCCGAGTCTTCGACCGGCCCAGATTAGTGATTCAAAGCCGATCGCTCATCGGGTGGAATACCACCTTTTCCCTGAATCGGGAGATTGTCGTCGAAGAGGACGTAATGATCTCTTTCGATTGCCGCATTTCAGACAACGACGGCCATCCCCGGGACGCGTTGTTGCGTGCTCAACATAAGCCGCCTGCTCCCCGGGATGTACGGCCCGTCCGGATTTGCCGCTATGCCTGGATCGGTAACGGAACGCACATCGCGAAGGGCGTAACCGTCGGAGAGGGGGCGATCATCGGAGCCAATAGTGTTGTGCTCAGCAATATTCCTCCCTATTCGATCGCACTGGGAAACCCGGCCGAGGTGTATTTCAGGAACATCAACCGGCGGCAGCGGACTCCAGAAGGCGCCGCAACGCGGCCGTCTGACGCTCCACGTTAAATTGTTCCTCGAACCACGGAGCGGGAACGCTATCTTTCCAGGGCATCTCAAAAAACTCCGTGATGCGCTGATCCATCACGGATGGCGCGCTGCCTGCATACACGCAGCGGTAGGGGATGCCGCTGCGTTGCAGAATTCGTTCACTCGGGGAATCTGGGGGGACGTAAGCCAGTACGGGCCGTCCGATCTGAACATACTCAAATAGTTTCCCGGGAACTTGCAGGGTGGACAGTGGCTGGATCAGGAGCGTGGCGCCGGACGATGCGCTAATGCCCTGCGCCTCGCTTTGCGGGACCTGGGCGGCGATCAGTTCCAGCCATCCCAGGCGGGCCGCCTTTTCTAGAAACTCAGGACCGGGAACAGATCCGTCGCGGACCGGTCCCACAAGCCGCACGCGAATGGCTTCCGGTGACAGCCTGCCGGAATCAATCAACCGTCCGATCGACTCGAGGAGTGGCGTGGCATCGCGGCCCTCGTACAGTTCGCCGACGTGACTAATGATTTTGCGGTTGCCATCGGACAGGGGCAAGGGGCGAACCCGTGCTTCCGGGTCGAAGCCGTTCCATATCAGATGAATTTTTCCCTGCCAGGACGGATACAACCGCCGAAGCCTTTCCGCAGCGCCATCCGTGTTGGCGATCACCACTTGGGCATGGCGCACGCACTGGCTCTCCAGCCACGTCGCCACACGTCGGGACGTGGGGGTCATCAGCGCGTCGCCCGGGTTATCCCCCATCGGATCGCGAAAATCCGCGACCCAGGGAAGCTTTGTGAGACGTGCCAGGCGCCAGGCCGCCAGATGGGGTCCGAATGGCGGGTAGGTAGAATAGATCACCGCACAAGCGGACGGGTTCGCTACCAAGAAGGCTTGGCCCGCGCTGCTTGCCGCCCATGCCCAGCGCGTACCGGCCACTCCCGGGAGCACCAACCTTCTCAGAGCCCGCTCGAATTGCCATCCCACACTTCCGCGAGGTCCGCTTTCGAACGGATCCGGCATACTCTCAGCACTGGAAACGATAGTATCGGCGCCGGGGGCGACGGTGATGACGTGGCATTTCAAGCCGTTCCGTGACAAATATTTGTAAAACCGAAACGGACGGACTCCGCCAATCGCATTCTCAGGCGGGAAATGGTACGCAAACATCAGGACGGTGTCTGGTATCAAGATGTTTACTGTTCCTGCGGTTTGCTGCCTTGAAAATAGCTGCTGAGGACCGCACGGCAGCGCTGGCCGGCTTTCCCGTCCCACAACGGCGGCAAAACACCTCGGGGAGGAGCTTGTAGTACTGTGCGCCAAGCCTGCAGGATGGAATCCTTGGTTGTTCCCGCAAGCCGGTTGGTTCCACATTCTATGGTGATCGGCCGCTCGGTGTTCTCGCGGAGAGTGAGGCAGGGGACACCCAGCACCGTCGTCTCCTCCTGGATGCCTCCGGAATCGGTGAGCACGATGAAGCTCTCGGCCTGCAAGCGCAAGAAATCCAGATATCCCAGCGGTTCCACCAGGCGGATTCTGGGAGGAAGTGGAAACGATCCGCTCTCCAAGCGTGCGCGGGTGCGGGGGTGGACCGGCCAAAAGAGCACCAACTCCTCCGCGATTACGGACAACGCCACCAAAATCTCTGTGCGTTTCCGGTCATCGTCGACATTGGCCGGCCGATGTAACGTGACTAAACCATAACGCTCGTCCGCGATTCCCAACCGCTGGCGGACATCCGACTGCATAGCTCGGGATAGATGCTTGCGGAGCGAGTCAATCATCAAATTCCCGACCAGATGGATGCGTTCGGGCGCCACTCCTTCGCGCACCAGATTATTGACGGCGCTCCGTTCGGTTACGAGCAGCACATCGGAAATGGCATCGGTAACCAGGCGATTGATCTCTTCAGGCATGGTCCGATCAAAGCTCCGCAAACCTCCTTCCGCGTGAACCACGTCGATACCCAATTTCTTGGCGACGAGAGCCCCTGCGACGGTGGAGTTCACGTCGCCGACCACGATCACGCCGCGCGGGGATCGCTCTAGAAGCACGGGCTCCAATTGCTTCATGATTTGGGCGGTCTGCTGGGCGTGGCTGCCTCCTCCCGCGCCCAAATGATAGTTGGGTTCGGGGAGTCCAAGATCGCGAAAGAACTGCCCGGACATGCTGTCGTCGAAATGCTGGCCCGTGTGAACCAGTGTGACGGTAAATTCGCGGTCTTCCGAAAGAGCGTTCCACAGCGGCGCAACCTTCATGAAATTGGGCCGCGCGCCCGCAACGATCACTAACTCGACTGGCATGTCTTACAATTTCAGCACACCTTGCATCGCCAGAATTATTTTTTCTCGAGCACCAGATGAATCCAGTTGGCGTGCGGCTTCGTGAAGCGGCGCTGGAGGCGGTTCAGCGCGGATGCTGACGCCGCGAATAGCCGCCCTAGCGTCGATCTGGAGGCAGGCGGAGACAGCTTTGCCCCGCAGTGTCCGCAACGTTCCTGCGAATCATAAACGCCCCAGGGATTCCCGGCGCGATCCATCAGCCACGCTGCCACAGCGCTGGTGTGTTCATCATTCGTCCATACGAAAGACCGCTCCACGACTCGCAAGGGGGTGAATAGGGTTTCGAGTTTCTTCTCATCAAAGGAATTCACATGTCCCCACGGAGGATTTGTCCCATGGCAGCTTCCGCAACTCGTTCGGCCGAGCCGTATATCCTGGCGGTAAGGCACGCCAATCAGCGCTTCATGGCGTGTCACCCGAACGATCTCGGAACAAGCCTTTTCGAGTTTCGGAATGTGCTCCAGAACCTCACTGCAAAAGACCACGTCGAAGCTGTTATCGGGGAAGGGCAGCCGCGTCAGATCTCCCTGCACGCATCGGATGCCATCCATAGTCGATGGTTCTAGGGGGTTCATGTCCAAAGCGGTAACGGCCTCGAAACGTTCCGTCAAGAGACGTGAATAATAGCCGTCGCGAGCGCCCGCATCCAGCACGCTTTTATATCCAGCCGGTGTAAGGCGCAGCAAGTCGGCTGTTCGGGCGCACTCGCTCTCAGTTTCGTGTCTTTGGCCGGCCAGGCCCCCATGGATCCCTTTTTCGTTAAGCTCGCCCTCAGTCCTGGAAACCATCTAATCAATCTCGCCTGGATGTCGCGTGCACATGCTTACAATAATATCGATTCTTCAGTCGGTAGCCCGGTTAGCTCGTAAGGCATAAGTGTGAAATAGTTTAGCCCCAGAGCGGAGAATGTATTATGCTGTCTTAGGGTCGTTCAAGTTACCCTAGGAGTCATCGAGATACGTTCCATGATCGGCGCCACTCTCAAATTTGATCAGTACGAAACTGGGCGTTGTCGGCCGACTGCATGAGGCGGGCCACGGAGAAGTCGGCATGGCTTGATCGGGCGCCTGCCGATCCCGTGTTTCCCGGAGCGTGATCAATTAGCCGCATGGCAACGGTTGTTCTGTTCGCTGGAGCCGCAGCGGTCATTTTCTACGTTGTTCTGGCTTACCCCGTGCTGCTGGGATGGTTATCGCGGCGCTTTGCGCGGCCCGTGCAGCGGGCCCCCATTCGCCCTTCGGTTTCCATCATCGTCGCCGTCTACAACGGCGAGGCGTTTCTGGCGGATAAGCTGAACTCAATTCTGGCGCTCGAATATCCGAGAGACCTGGTGCAGGTGATCATCGTTTCCGACGGTTCAACCGACCGGACCGATGCAATTGCAGAAAGCTTTGCTTCGAAAGGTGTGCGTCTGCTCCATTTATCCCGCGGCGGTAAGCCCGCGGCGCTTAACGCGGCAATTCCGCTCGCCAGCGGAGAGATCCTCATTCTCACCGATGTTCGCCAGGTCCTGGCGCCCGACAGCGTAGGCTTGCTGGTAGAGTCCTTCGCTGATCCTGAGGTGGGAACGGTAAGCGGCGAGCTTGTTATCCGCAAGGGAGCGACGGAGGAGGAGTCTAACATCGGTCTTTATTGGAGATTCGAGACCTGGATCCGCGACCGTCTTGCCAGTATAGATTCCATGTTCGGCGCCACCGGACCTTTTTATGCCATGCGCCGGGAACTGGCTGTTCCCATTCCGCCCGATATGCTGCTCGATGACATGTACTTGCCTTTGGCCGCCTTTTTCCGCGGATATCGGCTAGTTGTAGATATGCGTGCCCGCGCCTACGATTATCCGACCGCGCTGGACACCGAGTTCCGCCGCAAGGTCCGAACGCTGGCAGGAAACTATCAGATTCTGCTTGCTTTTCCCGCGCTGCTGGGACCTGGAAATCGCATGTGGCTGCATTTTGTCTCCTACAAGCTGGGGCGCCTTCTGCTTCCCTGGTGCCTGATCGCCGTAGCCGTTTCCTCGCCTTGGCTTCCTGCCCCGTGGAACATCGTTATGTCGGCTGGCCAGGCGGTTTTCTATGGCATGGCGGCATTGGATTTCGTGCTTCCCGCCGGCGGGCAGCTCAAACGGGTGTGCTCTCCGATCCGGACCTTCGTGACCATGATGATCGCCGCGATTCGTGGATTGTCGGTTTTTTTTGTGCCTGCCCGCTCTCTGTGGAAGGTGACTTCCGCCACCAAGTGACGCAGATTGCGCGAAGCTGCTCGATTGGGGTTCGGATTACATTCGGAATTACCGTTGGCCTTCGCGCGAATTCCCACGTAACGCGGGAATTAGGCGGACTTACGCCAAATTCCAATAATCGTTTTGCCTGCCGAATAAAATAAGAGCGGGTCAAGAACGCGCGAGACGGGAACGATCCAGTTATCCCAAAACTGGAGTTGACCTTTATGCGGCATAGACTGACGTAGGAACAATGAGTTTGCTAAGGAAGCAAGCAAACCGACTGAATCTAGGTATCTCATTCGGATGAGGGTCAAATCGACAGGTGAGACAGCTCGGAGAGATGAGCGGTTGTAGCGTCGGAAGTGTCCAATGGCGGCGTCGAAAGGCGAATAGAGTCTCTGATGAGCAGGAGATAACACAATGATGTGACCTCCCGGGCGGAGGTGGCGGGCCGCCTCGCTGAGCTCTTCAGAATCCTTCTCGATGTGCTCCAGGACATCAATGTAAACGATCGTATCGAATTGCTGGCCCGCCAAGGAATGGAGCGTGCCGCAGACCGGCTCATACCGGCTGCTTTGGCGCTCATCTTGCAGTTTTCTCGTCAATTCAGTTAAAAGCGTGGCGTCCGGCTCCAGGCACACCCACCTCCCAGTCCCGCCAGCGTCTAGGGTGCGCGTATTGGAGCCGATTCCGGCACCCACCTCAACTACGTCGCCTGCAACAAAAGGTCTAATCTGCGAAAACCAATACGATTTCCAATTTCGCGCGACGGCAAAGAGATCCAGTTCGGAACCAACATATTTGAAGTCATTCATTTTGGGTAGATCTCCGGAACCTCTTCTACAAACAAGGAGTAGTCGCGGAGGGGAATGAATCCCAGGTTTATTCTGCTGGAAAGAGTGAAAAACGTAAAGCTTGAGGCGACAGCGATGAGTTGAATCATGATTACAACCAACGTTGCGACGACGTAGGTTGCCCAGCCTGGTATGGCCAAGTTGGTCAAGGAGCGGATTGCTATTACGACTATGATCCCGACCCCGGCCATGAACGAACCTGCAAGGGCGGCGATCATCAAGCGTACGCCAACCACATCGCCAAATACCGAGATCGCGCTAAGCCCATGTAAGACCAAAGCGACAAAATTCATTGTCGATTTCCCCGAGATGCGCTTCCCGCGAGCTATTGGGATCATGGTATGCGGGAGTTTTGATCGGAAGAGGGCTGCGGCATAGTGATTCCATAGTTCAGACAGAACCGCCAGGGTGCTGAGGTAGGCAGCGGGCAAAACGCTGAAGTTTCCCACTCGCACACTAACACCGGTAAGAAGCCAGTGCAGCCCTCGGTACAGATGGTAAAAAACCCGAAACAGCATGGATTCTGACCGCTTGCTCCGCTCGGCAAAGACGGCCTTGGTGCCGCCATTCTGGCAGAAGACGGCAAGCAGTTCCACCAACCCTTCCGGAGTATCTTCACCGTCGGCATCCATAACCGCGACGGCATCGCAGGCAAACTTCGCTTGTGTGTATGCCAGTCCAATCGCGATAGCCCGTTGGTGGCCAAGATTCCGGCGCAGGCAAAGCACCCGTATTTCTCGCACGGCGGTGAAAGGGCCTGCGAACTTCGAGGCATCGCACTTTTTCACCGAACCATCGTCGATCAAGACGACGCTAATGGCATAGGGGGAAGACTGCGCCGCTCGGTCGATACGGCGAACGAGTTCCTCGGCGCAAGACCAGTCATCACGCAAAGGCATCAAAATAGTAACGCGCAAAAGGTTCTGGTCCGCGGTCGTGAGAGGTTCCACTTTCACGTGTATTATTTGGACTGATGCAAAGTCACTTCAATTGGGTGACGGTAGTATCAGAATTGACAAAATAACACGCTTCATTCGCTGCCAAATGGTTGCAGTGTCCGGGTAAGTCATGGGTCTCAAACACATGAACTTTTATTTTGGGATTTCCTGTTGCAACCTGCAAAGCGCTTTCAACGGCCACCAGCCCATAATCGGGGTCAGTGCCGAGCGTGTCGAGTCCGGCATAGTTATAAAGCCCGTAACGCGGAGGCGTTATTTGGCCGGGGCCTTTGGCCAAGTTGACAAGCCATTCTCCTTTAAGTAAAAGCGGCGAGGAGAGGTTGGACAGAATTTGCTTTGCGCTTGAAGCGCAGGCTGCAACCTGTTGATTTCGCACCCAGGTTGCTGAGCAAAAGAGAACTGCGAAGGTGCCGATCACAATCCACTTATATGTGGGCCACGAAATCAGGGCAAGTAGACGGGCGAGAGATAGACAATAAAAAGCAACTGGTAAGGTTATGTAAGTTTCCGAGACGTGATCGGTGAAAACGAGAAACGGGAAGATAGACAACAGCGATGCCAGGAGCAAGAAGAGCAATTTATACCATTCTTCCCGCGGCAACAAGCCAGCAATAGCCTTCTTATTCTTTATTCCGGCGAACCCGATTAGCGCGCCAAGTAAGAATACCGGCGGCAGGAAGACAGTTACAAACCTCCGAATGTCCAATTGGCTGGGAAGTGGTGTTCCAAACCAATGGTGGGCCAGGACCACATCAACGGGTAGAAGTAAAGCGCCCGAATATTGTATGAACGCTTTCAGTGCGACTAGGGGTCCGTAGATCGGCGTGCGAGTTCCATGGGTGAAGTGTTGGCGAACGACCAAGTACGACCCAAAGAGCAAGCCGCCGACTATTGCAAACACCACGAGAGTGCGCAGTTCCGGCAAACGTTTTGTGCGAAGGTAGGTGAGTCCCCACCAGCTCACCATTATTCCAGGCAGTACGATTGAGGACTCATACCCATAAAGCGCCACAAACCCGCTCAAGAGACTCCCGCAAAGCAAGACGGAACTCCGCCGCTTTTCAGAGAGAAAAAATAGGATCAAGCTGAGCAAGAACAGTGAGTTGGCAACAGGATTTCCCCCGACCGATTGCAAGATAGGCTGGTTCGCCAAAGGATGAACGGCGAAAAAAAAAGCCGCCACCGCAGACACAACCCAGGAGTCGAACAAAATCAAACCAAGACAATAGATCGCAACCACGCATAGTTCGTGAAAGAAGAGATTCCTTGCGCGGAAACCGATCGCCTCACCTGGGGCTACCAAATAGGAGAGTAGATTTGCAACCCGCTGGAGAGGCCGGTATTTGAATGAGCCATAGTGGGTTGTCGTGAGGATTAAAGAAGGCTGGAATTGGTCTACAAACTCAGCCCGCTGTACGTCGAGAAAATCATCGTAGCCGCAAAAATAACTCGTTGTGACGTGTGCATAAAGCAACGTAGCAAAAGCCAAAATCGAGGCGAGAATGGCAACATGCCGCCACATCTATCAGAGTATCTCATCGGCAAACTCGTGTGTCAACAATAGGGTACGTTTTCATAAGACACGAGCAAACAAAAGTTTGAGCGGAGGTCTTTCTTTTAGCTTCGACGCTCGTTATCGTCGAGATGGAGCCATGCAACATTCGCCATCCAAGGCGCTGTGAATGTCACTAGGCGGCCGAGCCGAAGGTCCGCGGAGTTACCATTCTTATCGGTCAAAGCTGATAAGGTATATCTGTGCGGCAGCGCCCATTTCTATGGATCAGCTATATATGCATCGTGGGTCTCCTAGGTTGTAGCGCAATCGCCGCGGCGCAAAGCGTTACGCTCTCCTTGGGCGTCGGTCAGGAAATCGGGGACGGCTCTGTGGTAGTTCCAATTAGTCTAGTGTCCCTGGGCGGAGCCCAGACCGCTGCCATCCAATGGTCCTTGAGCTACTCCTCCGATGTGACCGGTGTCACCTTCGCAGCCGGAACCGCCGTCGCGAATGCCGGCAAATCACTCGTCTGCAATGGCAACGCTTGTTTGATTTACGGTCTGAATTCCACAAGCATTGTGGATGGAGTTGTAGCGACTGCGACATTGCAGATTTCACCGCATCCATCGTCACCTGCCGTGCCTATCCAAATCGTCGGCGTAGTCGCAGCCACGCCATCTGGCAATTCGATTCCGACTCTTGGGGTGTCCGGACTAGCTATACTCGCGCCCGCGGCGTCTGCGACTTTAGTAGAGCAGCCGGCGCCCACCACGGCGGTCTCGGTGTTGCCAAGCGGAAGCGGAGGCCTGAGTCAAACGTTCACTTTTGTTTTCTCGGACAACCAAAGCGCCACTAATCTGGCTGCCGCAGCGATGCTGTTCGCAGCCGGACCGGTTGCGCAAGATTCCTGCCTCATCGTTTACGACCGCGATCAGGGGACCATCCAGTTGGAATCGGACGACGTTACCAGTAGTAAAGTCAAGCCAGTCGATTCATCCGCGACCCTCCAAAATAGCCAGTGTTCGATCAATGCAACTTCATTGGAAGCGACATCCTTCTCGACGACAATTACCGTGGGAATTACCTTCACCAGCGCGTTTGCCGGTCTCAAGAACATCTACACGTATGGCGCCGATGGGGACGGTTCCATCAACACTAGCTGGGTACAGGTGGGTACGTATAAGGTGGCCGTCGACGCTCCCGCGGTGCCTGCGGCGGACTCAGTATTACCGAACGCCGGCCAGGGCATCACGCAGAGCTTCACCTTTGTATTTACTGACAGTCAAAACGCTGCGAATCTGGCTGCCGCGGCGATGCTGTTCGCGCCACTGCTGGATGTCCAAAACTCGTGCTACGTCGTCTACGACCGGAATGTGGGAAGTCTCCAGCTGGAATGGGACAGCGCCATGGGTGCCGACGTGAAACCCGCTGGTTCGTCCACGCCGGTGCAGAATAGCCAGTGTGCGATTGGCTCGACCTCGGTGACAACGACCGAGCTATCTACAGTTATTTCGCTCGACATCACGTTTAAGGGCGCCTACACAGGCCCGAAAAACATCTATATGTATGGCGCCGATGGAGACGGTTCGACCAATACAGGCTGGGTGCAGAAGGGGACTTGGGACCCAAGGTAGCAGACCGTCAAATCTCGCTGTTCATTGAGCTGAAGCCCACTAATTGAGCCGGCCCTAGGGGCCAGTTTCCTGTGAACCTAAGGCATAGAAGGTTCCCGGGGCGCCTTGATTGTGAAATTCCGTCAGGATCCAGTCGGCCGATCGGACGGTATTCGATACGCGCAGCTCATCTAGCTTGCCGCTAAAAGTCTCTCCCCCGCCCGATGAACCTCCGTCTGCTCCCGAATCCGTGATATTGGCCGTGTATAGAATCGCACCGGTCACCGTCGTATCCACTGCACCATTCAAGTAGTAAATAAAGTTCACCCCATCCTGCACGATCACGGCGTGATACCACGTCCCAGTCGATAAGACAGCCATTCCATCATGCGCTCCATTGGTGTACAGGCTGATCTTGCCGCCATGCATCCACCAACCCAGGCCGCTTCCGGTGGTGATTACATTCTGGTAGCCGGCAGTGTTGGTCAGATTGACCCAGGCTTCCATCGTGAACGTACTGCCCGTCGGTATTCCCGAGAACGATACGCCATTGCTCCCGTTCAGCGCGAACCCTCCACCGATTTGACCTGGAGTATCGAGCGTGCTGCTGTTGGCCGATGCCGTCCCATTGTTGCCGTTTGACGTCGAATCGGTCACTGCGGGCGTGGCGGTGTTGTCGGCCAAGTGGATCACCGCGCGATAACTGCTATCCCAGACTGCAGCCTTGTTCTGCTGGTTCGCAGCCGCAGCGTTGCCGTAGTAGATGTAGATGGTGGTGTCCGCCGTCGGACTCAATGACGGTACTTGCACCCACGCGTTCAGTTTCCCGTTACTGGAGCTGTACGACTCGATCTCGTGATTTAATTTGCTCACTCCATCGGAAGCTGTGAACAGGATGTCGTTCCCGTTCGATTGTGCCAAGGCTTGCAGATTCGTATCGCTGGCCAGCGAAATCAGCACCGGGAAGTTCGTGAGATTCGAGGCTCCCGACACCTTGGTGTGATCGATGGTGATGGCCTTGCGGTTGGTCCAGGAGGAGTTGTACCAACTCGGTCCTCCACCACCGCCGCCACTGATGGTGTAGGCGGCCGAAGCCACCAGGCTGTCGGTCATCCCGGTCTTGTAGGCGATGGCCTTAAGTGTCAGGTTGCTGCTTACCGGAACCGGGCTGACATAGACCGTCCCGAAGCTGGAAGTGGGGGTGGATCCATCGGTGGTGAAACGGATCGAAGCTCCCGCAGTAGTTGTCCCGATCGTTATCGACTGCCCCGAACTATACGTTCCCGCGGGCGGCGTAAACGTCGGCGTCGCCACCTGCGTAGTAATTACCGTAAAGGTCTCTGCGTTACTGGTACCACCTGCCGTGGTCACTGTCACATTTCGGACGCCCGCAGCCGCGGTAGCGGCAATCGTAAATGTGGCGGTGATTTGAGTTGCGCTGGTGCTGACATTGCTTGCGGAAACGCCCGTGCCGCTGATGTTGATGGTTCCACCGCTCAGATTTGTACCCGTGATCGTGATTGGAACGCTGCTGTTTGCGGCGCCGCTGCTGGGGCTGATTGATGCCGTCAAGGATGGCGCGTTTGGCAGGCTGAGCGCACAGTAGCCCCCGGACGAATTTACCCAGTTTTGCTGGATCAGGTAATCGAACCCGCCAAGATTCATGTTCGCTGAAGAACCGTTGATGGCGGGGTACGTCGTTCCAAACGTCCAGGCGCATTTGTCGGCGTTTTCTTCCCCCGAGCTGTCGAACCAGGCGTTCAAGTCCGGATCGCTGGTGGATTCCTCTAATTCGTGGGCGATCACGGAAGCCATGGCGTCAGCTGCGGGATCGCCATTCGGACTGCTGATAGTCTGCTCAGCGCAAGAGGTGAGACCTTGAGTGTTCGCATCGCCGACGAAGGCATATTTAATGTCCACCCCGCCAACGGTGCCATTGGTGTGCCAGCCGCAGTACTTCCTGATGAAACCTGAAGTTTCCTGGACGTCCTGCCACGTGAGTACAAAATAGACGCCGTTCGGGTCGCTAGGGAGATGGCCTCCGGTGATGGCCGCACTTACAATTGCCAGAATGTCCGCGTCCCCCAGAACTTTGCCCCGGGAGTAGTTATCCGAGTAAGACGGCCCAAAGTTCATCGAATTGCTGATGTGCGTCGCGCTTCCGTCGTAGTACGTAGTGTTGACGCCGTAATAGGGCGATCCTCCTTCGAACTGAATGAGGTGTTGGAGAATCGTGACTCCGGTTGGGTCGGAAGCCCAATTGCCGTACCAGATGTAATAAACATTGGGAGTGCCGAGCATCAACGGACCGCCATGATAGGTGATCCCGTTGCCAGCCGTCGCCAATTGGCCGATTCCTCCGCCAGTGCCCTGATTGGCGGTAGTCCCACTCACATTGTCGCGCGAGGGAAAGATGTGCTTTAGAAACGCCGGAGAATTCTGCTGGCCCTGAAGCGGTAGAAGGACAGCTATTGAAGCAACCAGAGCATGCCTGAAACGTGGTCGTGAAAACATCATAGGTGTCCGAACTGGGAGATCCAGGTATTTTAACAGTTCGTACGCCTGCCGCAGGTCGATCTGGCCGTTTTCGGCTTATCGCACAGTCTGGTTGGATTTAGTCGATTGGCGGCGTCCGCCTGTTCGCTTATGCCGGTGGGCTAAGCGGCCCATAGAATCGATGGCTCAAACTCGCTACTGGGTTACCGGAATGATCGTCGTAATCGAACCCGTACTCGCAAGGTTCGAGAGCAATGCTAGTACCGTGAGCTTCGCCGGATCCGCATGAATCCGCAGAATACCCTTTTGCCCCGCCAAGGCCTGATATCTGTCTGTCGTCACGAAGGCGGTGTGTTGCATCGCGAGCAGACTCGTTGTAGCCGATTGCAGCAGATTATTGGATTGATTGACAAACTCCATTGCAATGCTCGGCATGTCGACAGTCGTCGTATTGGCGATGGCGATTGAAGTGACGTATTGGCCGTTCGTGTTATCGAATGGGATCAGGATTACGGGATCACCGGACGGCGGAAAAGGAAGTATGCATAGCGCTGAGCCAGGCAACGTCAACGGAACCACGGCCTCCGAGATACCTCCCTTCGGCAGGAAAACGCGAAAGGAGGCTTGTCCGCGCACGGCACCCGTGGTGCTCATGCTGGCCCAACCCTGAATCGTGTTAGGGTCCGAGGTGGAAAGCACAACGCTCTGCGAGCCACCTGGCGGAATTGCAAAGGTGTAGACAGAGACGTTCCCATAGCCTTGGACCGGAGCAATCAGGGGCGAACCGTTATCTCCGAAAAAAGAGAGTGTGCCGGTGGCCGTACTCGCTGAGCTCAGGTTGACCAAGGTGAACGTGGTTTGCCAACTGCCGCCATAAGCGATCTGGCCGAAGGAACCTTGCTGTCCGAAAGCGGCTCCTGCGCATAGAACGCCCAGAGCAATAAATCGGCGAATGAACTTTGGCATCAAGCCTCCCTGTCTTATCTAACGGATAGATCGGTAGATTCCGGCAAAGTTTTTAGTGGCCGAACACCTAGAATATGGGTGATTTGCGGGATTCTCTCTGGAATCAGGGCTGGGGGGCGGCTATGCTGCCAGTGTGGGTTTGGGAATCCCCCTTCTGGATTCGATAACTGTCCGTATCAAAGTGCTGACTCGATACCTCGAAGATGGTCCCGTCGGTCAGTGCTTCCACTTGATGCGGCTGACCGGTTATATGGCGAACGACATCACCAGGAATTAAACGTTGCTCATGATGCTGCCCAATCTCGGTATCCACCCATCGATGGATAAACTCGCCGGCAGCGACGTACCACGTCTCATCTTTGAGCAGATGGTAGTGCATGCTGGACTTTGCGCCCTTACGAAAGACTAATAACTTGCCGCAATACAGCTCGCCGTTCGCGAATATAAGCTCTTCGCCCCAGCCTTTGGGAACCCTCGATCCACGCGTGGCTATGGGCTTTATCATTTAGGTTCACGCTCTTGAGATATGTGGTGCATGTTGCCGAGGACGGCCGGGGCCGGCTCATGCACAAGGTATAACACAGCAAGGACTAATGGGCGTTCCAATAGTCTCGGATCGCCGTTTCAATCCGTTCGCTGGCATGTCCATCATCCGGACAATCAAGTAGTGTCATGGCTTCGCGGACGATGCGCCGGTTGTCGCGGCAAGCACTCGGATGGAAGCCGGTCCACGCCCTGAAAGAGAGCTGGCAAATATCACCGGAATTCCCCGATAGTAGAACTATCCGGCTCAGGGTTCTAATGCAACGACCTGAGTCATATAGGGCCGCAGACCTATTTCATTCCCGACGGGGAATGCGGAATATAGGATTATGCCGCAAACCACACTCCTGGACGCGCCTGTTTCGCTCGATCGCAGCCGTGACCAGAGTTCGGGTCAAAGCTCCATACCCCTTCTGGATCAGCGGCAGGCAGAACGCCACCAGCTCAGTCACCCGGCCATGGTAACCGTTGTTGGGGCACTCGGCCAGATTCTTCATGGCGTGATTCGAAACCTCAGTGAAGGGGGTACCCAGATCCGACTCGACGAGCCCTTGCCACCCTCCACACTGGTGAAAATCGAGTACGACGACAATTTGCTCCTGGGCGAAGTGGTGTACTGCAATCAGGAACAATCTAGTTGGCTTGCAGGCGTTCGAGTCGAACACGGTTTGTTCGAACTAACGGCTCTCGCCAGGGCCATGCAGGGGTTCTGAAGTCGCGCGATTTCGAGACCCGCTAGTCTGCCTGCACCAGGCTCAGCTCCTAAATCCCGGAAGCGCGTCGCTGCGATTCCGTGGTGCAGACCAATATCATCACGCTGCACCTTGGAGGCGGATGCTCCGCGATGGCCATCAAGAACAGCGAATCCGCGGACACCATTGATCCCGTGCCGCTGATCTCCACCGACCTTGCTTCAGCCGAGATAATCAAATACGCGGCGAACGCTTTCTTGTCAACTGACGCCAGCGGGAACGCGTTGTGAAAAAACTGCTCGGCGAACTGAAAATTCTTAAAGGCCACATCATCGGGCTGCTCGGCCTCGCGTTCAAGCCTCACACCGACGATCTGCTGCGCCATTCTACGCTCCCGGAGAATACTCATACTCTTCGAGCTTCAGTTGATCGCCACGCTCGGTTCCGGTCTGCTCCAGCGTCCCCGCGGGCAGCTCCAGCACAGAGTGCGCCATCAAGCTCAGGGCGATCCGTCTGCGCACCATATTTGGCCGGACCTTCAGGATCTTGCGCTTGCGATTGAGGAACACGACATCGATCGGGAACTTCATGGCAAAGGTGTGGACGCCTTCGCAAGGAACAATCCACAATCCCTCGCCGGGAGCCAGGCCCTTGTGCTTCAGCAGACCGGTGCGACGCTTGGCGCTGGTGTCGGCAATATCGGCCCGATCGGCCAAGATCCGCCCGCGAGTCTGATTTGTAATACGAAGCTTGGGCAAAACCCAGACTAACCCGTCTTTTCTGGTTCCGGCAAGCCGGGGCGGTACAATCAAGGTATGGAGACGCAGTTCAGCAAGGCCAGTTTTGGTGCCGGCTGCTTTTGGGGCGTGGAGGCTGCGTTTCGCCGCCTGGCTGGAGTGAAGTCTACCCAGGTCGGCTACATGGGCGGGAACACAAAAAATCCAACGTATGAAGACGTCTGCACCGATCGCACAGGCCATGCAGAAGTTGTCGAGGTCACCTTCGACCCGCATGTAATCAGCTATCACGACCTGCTCGATGTCTTCTGGAGCAATCACAACCCGACCACGCTCAACCGGCAGGGTCCCGATGTGGGCGCGCAGTACCGCTCGGCCATTTTCTACTACACGCCGGAGCAGCTAGTGGAAGCTCGCGCGTCGCGCGAAGCGGCCCAGGCGAAGTTTCCCAAACCGATTGTGACCCAGATCGTCCCCGCCAGCGAGTTCTGGCGCGCCGAAGAGTATCATCAGCAGTATCTCGAAAAGCGCGGCGAATCGCACTGCCATATTTAGGATTCCCATTTTGAAAATTGGATTTGTTAGCCTGGGTTGTCCCAAAAACCTCGTCGATACCGAGGTGATGATGGGCCAGCTCACCGCGCAAGGTCATGAGCTCACGCCGCATCCTTCCGACGCCGACGTGATCGTGGTCAACACGTGCAGCTTCATCGATCCCGCCAAGCAGGAATCGGTCGACACCATACTGGAGATGGCGGAATACAAGAAAACCGGCCGTGCGCGCAAACTGATTGTCGCGGGG
>Ga0207695_10004191_pt1 | contig 19810 bp, 17 predicted proteins | sample KBSC54metaG_FD_184354 | JGI IMG/M metagenome (GOLD analysis project Ga0207695, IMG submission 184354) | Corn rhizosphere microbial communities from Kellogg Biological Station, Michigan, USA - KBS C5-4 metaG (SPAdes) (version 2) | ecosystem: Host-associated > Plants > Roots > Rhizosphere > Soil... | reverse complement strand
CATCAACAACGCCGGGTTCGGCCGTTTTGCGCCGCTGGTCGAGACAACTGTCGATGACATGCGATCCGTATGGGAGACGAACGTGCTCGGCGCGACGCTCGCCGCCCGGGAGTCGGCCAAACACTTCATCAAGCAATCGTATGGCAACATCGTGAACGTCGCATCGACGTCGGCGGCACACGGCTCGGCGAACGGGTCGGCTTATTCCTCGTCGAAGTTCGCGCTTGCATCGCTCACGGAATGCTGGCGCGCCGAGCTGCGGAAGAGCAACATCCGCGTGATGCAGATCAATCCGAGCGAGGTGCTGACCGAGTTCGCGCATCGCGCTCGCGGAACGGCCCGCGTGGACAATCCGAGCAAGTTGCGCGGCTCGGATATCGCGGCCGCCATCGTGGGCATGCTTGCACAGGACGACCGCGCGATGGTAACCGAGATGACGGTATGGGCGAGCAACCCGCGCGATTAGGCGACCGGGGTTCCCTGTAAACCGATCGCCTCTGCAGATCCCTGCAGAGCTGCAAGCACGAACGCGATGTGCTGGTCGAGGTCGACGCCCAGCTCCTGTGCGCCCTGAATGACGTCCTCGCGGCTCACTCCGCGCGCGAACGCCTTGTCCTTCATCTTCTTCCGCACGGAGCGAGGCTCGACGTCGTGCACCGACCTCGATGGCTTGACGAGGGCTGTCGCGGTGATGAGCCCAGTGAGCTCATCCACCGCGAAGAGCGTGCGCGCCATCAGACTGGTCCGCGGTGTGCCAGTGTACGCTGCGTGACCCATGATCGCGTCGAGAACATCTTCAGGGTATCCGAGTCCGCGAAGGATTCTCACGCCCTCGCTCGGATGTTCTTCCGTCGCTGACCGATTCGCGTTTGGAAAGCGCTCGTAATCGAAGTCATGCATCAGGCCGGCGAGTCCCCATCGTTCCACGTCCTCGCCGTGGTGAGTGGCGTAGGCTCGCATGGCCGCTTCCACGCCAAGCATGTGCTTCCGAAGCGATTCCGACAGCGTGTATTCGTACATCAGCGCGACTGCGGCGTCGCGCGTGGGGAGTGTGGCGTTGCTCATTTCGGTTGCTCGTGCCAGCTGGCGGTGACGGTAAACGTCGCACAAAAAAACGACGGTACGAGTGATTTTCGTACCGTCGCTGAATATACTGCGCCGCATGTCGCAATCCATGCGACGTGACCCCTGCACTACCGGGGCGGAATCTGCAATGTTACCTCGTCGCCACGTGTCACGAGGATGGAACTGCTGACCGACGGGCGAATTCCGCCAATGGGGTCAGCAATGAAGCGCAGCGAGGTGTTCGCGCCAATCAGGACGTCGGATGGGATCGTCATCTTCGTAACCGTCGCGGCGATCGCCGTACCGAGGCGAATCCTCTGACCGGCGGGGACGCGAACGACATATACGTCCATGTCCAGCGAACCCTGATTGTCCACCTTGAGCGTGGTAACCTCCGCCGGTGCGGCGGCGCCACCAGCGCCAGATGAGGTTGCGCGGCTGCACGCCGCTGCACCCCCCAGACAGATCAAACCGAGAGCGAGTGCAACTGCCTTCATGCGCATTTGATTCTCCTTGTCACGATTCATCAGAGCATAGCGCATTCCCCGCGCCACAAACGCATTTCAACCGTTACCCCACGATGCGCCGCTGTATGCTTTCGGGCTCGTAGGTAACCTTGCGGGCAGGTTTATCGTCGCGCACACCGAGGAATATCGGCTGGCGAAGGCGGCCGTCGGCGGTCCATTCGCTGAACTTCACTTCGACGACCACGCTCGGTCTTACCCAGGTCGCCGGCTCGTTTGTCTTGGGTTCCGTTTCGAACGGCGATGTCTTTCGGATCAAAGGGTCGAGGCGCTCGCGCATCTCCCGGAGGCCATCGCGAGTGAAGCCGCCGCCCATGTGGCCGGCGTAGATCAACTTGCCGCGAGCATCGAAATATCCAAGCAGAAGAGCGCCGATGTCCTTGCGACTCTTGCGCGGCGCGGTGAAGCCGCCGACGACGAACTCCTGCTCGAAGTCGATCTTGAGCTTGAGCCATGCGTCGGATCGAGCACCGGGCGTGTAACGCGCGTCGGTGCGTTTTGCGATGACGCCTTCCCAACCCTGTTCGCGTGCGCGTTCAAGCATCGCGCTGCCGTCTCGTCTCGTTGGTGAGAGACGCAAGTGCAGAGCGACGGTATCTGCGGTACGGCCGCGTTTGGTCGTCGCCAGCTCGGCGAGGAGTGATTCGAGGTGTTCGCGACGCTCGGTCCATGGTAGCCGAGTGAGGTCCTTGCCGTCATCGCTCAGGATGTCGAAGGCGACGAGTGCAGCGGGCATGTGCTGAGTCGCGGTGGCGATGTCATCGGCGCCTTTCAGATGCATGCGGCTCTGCAGGGCCTGGAACCGAGCGGGCTCACCGTTCACCAGCGCAATGATCTCTCCATCGATGGTGAATGGCTGCCCGAGTCGCACGCCGAGCTCGGCGAGCGCGGCGGTGATTTCGGGAAACTGCCGCGCCTTGTCGTTTCCGTTTCTGGTCGTGAGGTGCACGCCGCGTGCTGTCACCTGTGCGAGCGCCCGGACACCGTCGTACTTGGGTTCGAAAATCCAGTTCCGGCCGGTGGGTATTTCGTGGCCCACACCGGCGTACATGGGCTCGAGCCCCGCAGCGGCGCCGTTGCCAGTCGGGCTCATGGCAGCGCCACGACTACTTGAGGACGTTGTTCTGCCATGATCCGTACATCGGGTTTGGAAGAGCGAAGAACGTGTCTCCGAATCGGGCGAAGGCACTTTCAGGCTCATTCCGGATTGCCTGGGACAGGTACGGAAAATCCTGGATGTTGTCGCCAATCCATTCGAGGACTGCAATCGCCGGAAAGTCGGGTGACGCGGTCCCGTTCTGCACCGCGTCGAAGCGCGGGTTCTTGTCATCCTTGTCGGTCTTGCACAGAACCAGATCCGGCTTGATCGAGACGCGATCGAGGTTGGCGCGTGTTGCCGGGCACCCCTTGTCGCTTCGATTGGTGACGATCACTACCTTGCCGCCCAACTGATGCACGCGGCTCGTGAACGTGACGGCTCCGGGAAGTGCCGGCGCGCGTCCGGCCGCTACCCAGGCGTCCCATACGTTGGCGTCGAACGACCCGCCGAAGGGTACGCGAGCCAGCTCATAATCCGAGTTGTCGAGAACGGTTTCGTCGGCGTCCAGAATCACGCCCCACGACCCCGGAGCACGGCCGGCGGCGAGGGACACGAGTCTGTCGGCGGCAGCGCGATATGTCTCGACGAAGATCGCAGTGTGCTCGGCGGACACCCGGGACCACTGGACGTCGCGCGCAGTGACAGCAGCCGACGCAATCGCCGGTGCGGTCGCCGGGGCAGGTGTCGCGGCGACATTGGGGGCCGGCATGCAGGCGCCCAGTGTTGCGGAAAACAGGATTGTCGCGAGAGTGGTAGCGGCCGATCGCGTTGTCATGGATTTCGGTTGGCGGTTGATCGAACGGTCGTTCTAGGCAGTAGGTAATCACAAATATTGTATTCTACATTCGGCACTTGTCTTGCTCCCTTTCTCGTTTGCAAGGACCGGGCTTCACCGGCCTTCACGAGGAGATGGGTAACATGGCTAGCGTCTGGAAAGGGTCACTCAGCTTTGGTCTCGTGAACATTCCGGTCGAGCTGCGTCCGGCAGTGCGGGAAGACCACGTCAGCTTCCGCCTTCTGTACAAGAAGGACCTCTCTCCGGTAAAGTACGAGCGCTTTTCGGCAAAGGGAGAGGGTCCACTCGCGTGGGACGACATCGTGAAGGGATTCGAGTTCGAGAAGGGGCAGTACGTCGTCCTCACCGACCAGGATTTCAAGGCAGCGGCGCTTGGCAAATCGGCATCGATCGAGATTCTGGATTTCGTGGAGCAGGGTGAGATCGATCCGCGTTACTTCGAAACGCCATACTATCTGACGCCAACCAAGGGTGGCGAAAAGCCATACGCGCTACTGCGTGCTGCAATCAGCAACACGAACGTAGTGGGCATCGGGAAGATCGTGATGCGCAACACGCAGCATCTCGTGGGCATCAAGGCGAGCGGCGACGCGTTGATGCTGGAGATAATGCGGTTCGCGAACGAGCTGGTGGAGACCAGCGAGCTTCACTTCCCCAAGCGTACCGACGTGCGGCCACAGGAGCTCCACATGGCGGAGCAGCTGGTGCACAACCTTGCAGCCGATTTCGATCCTGACAAGTACACGGACGAATACCGCGCTAATCTCATGAAGATCATTCGCGCGAAGATGAGCGGCAAGAAGGTGAAGGGTGTGCGGACGACAACCGCAGCCACGGACGATGACAAGGTCCTCGACCTGATGGCGCGTCTGCGTGAGAGTCTTGCGGAAGGCAAAAAGAAGCCAGCGCGTGCAGCACGAGCGCGCAGGAAGACTGCAGCGCGCCCGAAGAAGAGCGCCTAGGCGCCGAGGGTACGCGGCGCGGCTTCACACCCGCCGCGCCGGAGCGTATGCTTCATTGGTGTGGCGCATCCATGTTACCGACCTGCAACATACGTCTCCCGCGGTCGCGGGAACGACGGTCTGAGGAAACGACGATCGTGTCGTTCCGCCTTCTTGTTGCATCACTGCTCCTTGGCAGCGGCATCGCGGCACCAGCAATCAACGCACAGCAAGTGAAATATCCCCAAACGCACCGCGGCACGGTTTCCGACGATTACTTCGGAACCAGAGTTCCGGATCCGTACCGCTGGCTGGAAGACTTGAACAGTCCACAAACAGCGGCGTGGATCGGCGACCAGAATCACTTCACCAACTCGTTCCTGGCGCAGTTCCCGTTGCGTGACACACTGCGCAATCGACTGACGGAGCTGTTCGACTACGCACGCGTGACGGTGCCGCAACTGGTTCCCGGCAAGCGACTCTTCTACCAGCGCAACGCGGGTCTCCAGAACCAGGCCGTCCTCTACGTGCGCGACAGTCTGGATGGCACGGCACGCGCCCTGCTCGATCCCAACACGCTCTCGGCTGACGGATCGATCGCATTGCAGGAATGGGCGCCGTCGCCCGATGGACGGTACCTGGCCTACGCGCTCGCGCAGGGTGGCGCAGACTGGCGCACGGTTCACATTCGCGATCTTGCATCGGGTCAGGACGTAGCCGACACGCTGCGCTGGGTGCGTTTCTCGGATCTTTCGTGGACGCGCGATGGCCGCGGATTTTTCTACTCGCGCTATCCGGAGCCACCTGCGGGCAAGGCGCTATCGGCAGCACTATCCGGGCACGCGGTCTACTATCACACCGTGGGCACGTCGCAGGCCGACGACCGCGCGATACTTGGCGGCGGTGAGCTCGTCCGTTACTTCGTGGGATGCAACGTCAGTGACGACGGCCGCTACGTGTTCTGCACCGCAAACGCGGGCGCCGACAACAAGAATCGGTTGTACTTCGCGGATCTGGCCGATCCAATGAATCCGAAGGTGAGCACTCCACTCACTGCGATCGTGAGCGAGGATCTGGCACAATTTCACGTCATCGGCAACATCGGGTCTACCGCGTACATTCTGACCGACGATGGCTCGCCACACCGCCGTGTCGTATCGCTGGATCTCGCGACTGCGGACCGTGTGCACATGCACACCGTAATTCCTGAATCGAACTTCGCAATCGAATCGGCGACAATGGCCGGCGACCGAATCGTCGTTCAGTATCTCGAGGATGTGAAGAGCATCGTACGAATCTTCGACATTCTGGGCAGACCACTCGGCGCCATTCCGTTGCCGGGAGTCGGTACGGTGAGCGGACTGAGCGCACGGAACGATACGCCGGAGATGTTCTATGCATTCACGTCGCCGCTCGTTCCGACGAGTGTATACCGGTTCAACGTGGAGTCTCGCGAGACCAGACCGTTCGAGCAACCCAGGCTGACGTTCGATCCGGCGGCGTACGAGACGCGTCAGGTCTTCGCGACGTCGAAGGATGGAACGAAGATACCGCTCTTCATCACGATGAAGCGGGGAACAGTGCTGGATGGATCGCATCCGACGATTCTGTATGCGTATGGCGGATTCGACGTCAGCGTACTGCCAGCGTTCAGCCCGGCAATTCCGGCATGGCTCGAGCGCGGCGGCATCTACGTAACCGCGAACATCCGCGGCGGCGGTGAATATGGCGAGACGTGGCACGAGGCGGGCATGCTCGCGAAGAAGCAGAATGTATTCGACGACTTCATCTCCGCAGCGGAATATCTCATTGCGGAGCAATACGCGTCGCCACGCAGGCTGATCATGCAGGGTGGCTCGAATGGCGGACTACTCGTCGGCGCGGTTACAACGCAGCGCCCCGACCTGTTCGCTGTCGCGCTTCCTGCTGTCGGCGTGATGGACATGCTCCGCTACGACAGGTTCACCGGTGGCGCCGCGTGGGCCACGGAATATGGATCGTCATCCGATTCGACGATGTTTCCCGTGTTGCTCAAGTACTCGCCATTGCAGAACATCCGGACCGGTACGTGCTATCCCGCAACGCTTGCAACTACTGCTGACCATGACGATCGTGTGGTGCCGAGTCACACGTACAAGTACATAGCGGCACTACAGGCGGCGCAGGCGTGTCCGAAGCCGGTGATGGTGAGAATCGAGACCCAGAGCAGTCACGGCTACCGGCCGACGACGAAGCTCATCGCGGAGATTGCGGACGAGCTGACCTTTGCGCTGGTGAATACGCCCTGAGATCAGGAGCGTACTACGTGTGCCGTTACCATTTGTAATTCCAGGCGACGGCCATCCCGCGTCCGCCGCTCATCTGAGATACACCGACGGGAAGCAGCCATCTGTCGATGGCATTCTGCGGATGTGCGCGCGCGTAGCGGACCACGACTCTCGACACCAGAGTTCCGACTGCGGCGCCGGCGACGACGTCACTTGCCCAATGCTTGTCTTCATAGATTCGTGCGACTCCGACAAGCGACGCGGACGTGAACAGTACGGGCGTCCACAGGTGGGACGCGTGTGGCCACAGGTATCCGATCTCCTGACTTGCGGCAGACGCTGCCGCAAACGCCGTCGTGACGTGGCCCGATGGGAACGATGTGTAGTTGTCGTCGTGAAATCCGCGGCCGAATTTGTACAAGTGCGGATTCGTGTCGCTGCTGACGTACGGGCGAGCACGGCCGGCGAATGCCTTTATGACCACTGTGGTGAGTCCCGCTGCACCTATTGACTCGATCGTACGGAGGCCAAGCTCCGCAGAGCGTGGGGAATCTTCTGCCCGTCCGTAGACGTACGTGGCGCCAGCGATGATGATCGACCCTGGCTCGCCGAGCACGCGGATGCCGGTCATCGTGTGCCGGAGTGCGGTTTTGTTCTGAAGCGACTGCCGTTGTGATTCGACTGCAATGTGGCGGTCCAACGGCATGACGGCCGCCGTGCCCAGCACGAAAGCGGCCGCGGTGATCGCATCGCGCCGATTCAGGATACCAGTGTGATGGACTGATGTATCACTTGTGGTCCGCGGCGCGGCAGGTTGCAGCGCAAGCGATTGCACGGCAACCTGTTGCGCGGCAACTGACGCGGACGGAAGAATTGCAAGTGAGATGCATGTGGAGACCAGCCTGATGCCATGAACGCGATGTTTCATGCCATCAAGTGTAACCGTTTCTCCTTACGCATAGATGTCAGCTCGAGTCAGAGGAATCTCCGAGCTGCCGTCGTCCCTGCGTTTGGCCAGCAACACCTGATCTATCGCCAGGCGTCCGGAGGCGAATCCGTATGCCGAAGCGGCCATGTACAGGCGCCAGATTCTGTAGATCTCCTCTCCTGCGGATGCCACGGCGGCGTCGTGCTCGGCCTCCAGCTTCTGCACCCACTTGCGCAACGTGAGCGCGTAGTGCTCGCGCAGCGATTCCGCATCGCGCGTCTCGAAGCCGGCGGCCTCGGCGGTCGCGACGACTTCTGCCAGCTCCGGCAATTCGCCGTCAGGGAACACGTACGTGTTGATGAAGGCGTTGTCGCCCCAGAGTCGCTCGAAAACCCGATCGCGAAGCTTGGATTTCCGCTGGCCGCCGGCGTGGACGATTCCGTGGTTCAGCAACAGGCCGCCGGGCCGCAAGTACTTGAAGAGCCGCTCGAAATACACGGGCAGCTTGGCGCGCCCAACGTGCTCGACCATGCCGACGCTCGCAATCTTATCGAAATCTTGATCTGCAGTCAGATGACGATAGTCGCGCACCTCGACCGTGCAGCGCGATTCGAGACCTTTCTCCCGGATTCGCTCGCGTGCGTACGCCGCCTGTTCGTAACTGAGCGTTATCCCGACGGCGCTGACGCCGAAGTGCTCGGCAGCGTGCATGATGAGGCCGCCCCAGCCGCAGCCGACGTCGAGCATCCTTTCTCCAGGGCTCAGCCGAAGCTTTCGGCAGATGTGCTCGAGTTTGGCCTTCTGCGCGTCGTCGAGCGAGGCATCGGCGTGCGTGAAGTAGCCGCAGGAATAGACCATTCGTTCATCAAGCCAGAGCTTGTAGAAGTCGTTGCCGACGTCGTAATGAGATCTGACGGCTGCGGCGTCGCGCTCGGGGGTATGGAGAGCGCCGGAGTCCGGCGCTCTGACGACCGGATGCGGAGCCGGCGTATCGCCCACGGGGAGAGTCAGCAGTGCGCGGGTTATCCTTGCGAGGCGGAACGGACTGGAAAGGCCGCCCCTCAGGTCGCTCTCGAGCGCGGTGGCCCGCTCGATATCGCCAATGACGTCGAAATCGCCTGCGATGAAAGCTTCGCAGATGGAAAGCTCGAATGGCGGGTGCAACATCCGGCGCAGCGTGCCGGGATGGTTCAGCACGAGGGTGAAGGCGGGCGTAGGATCGTTGGTGCCGTCGACCTCGCCATTCCAGAACTGGACAGCGAAGGCTCGTTCCTCCGGCGGCCCGAAAATGAGCTCCAGGGCCGTACGTGCGGCTTCGAACTCACGGGAAGTTTTCGGGTAGATCGGGGGAGTGGGAGCTGGCGCCTTGGGAGCGTCAGGAACTTCAGAAGCTTGTGCTGGGTCGTCTGTCAGGCGGCGGCGTGTCCGTGCCTGCTTGCGATCAATACCAGTACCCATGTGGCCATGCACTCCATGAGCGCCCGAGGCGCGAATGTGGTTCACGAACCCACGTTGCATAAATCGCGCAGCGGCCGCGGAGCCAGGTCAGGGTCTGGGAACATCTGCGGCCAGAAGGCAATTCCAAACGTTTTGGCGTAGCAACCTGTAATGATGTTAGAAGAGGCCGAATAATTTTTCGACCTCTCCGGCGGAACGCCGGAAACGCAGAGGCCGGCGGACGCTGCTAGACTGGCAGCGACGGCACACGGTGCCCGCCGCGGCCGGTACAAACAACTTTCATGACAATTCAATTGCAGCCTAGAGGAATTTCCGGCCGTTGGGGCGTCAGGACCGCGGGGCGGACAGGGGGCCGACTTCTTCTTGTTCTGGGAGTCGCAGTCCTTCCCGTCTTTGCGGCGGGAGCACAGGGCGTCACGAAGACTCAGGATTCCGTGAGCACTGGCACTCAGCCAGTCACGCTCTCGGAGGCCATCCGGCTCGCGCAGCAGAACTCGCCGGGATCCGTCGCGGCGCGCGGAAGTGTCGAGTCCGGCAAGGTGGCTGTTCGCACCGCGTACGGCGCGTTCCTGCCAAGCATCACCGCGAGCTTTGGCGCAGGTCGCCAGTTCACGGGTGCAGGATCACTTACCCGCGTGAACTCGGCCGGTGAGACTGTAACGATCGCGGGCGACAGATGGAACTACAACAACTCGCTCGGATTCAGCGCTCAGCTGTTCAACTTCCAGAACATTCCGAACCTTCAGGCAGCGAAGGCCGAGGCGGCGGCGGCCACACAAGCCAAGGTCACGCAATCGTTCACAATCGCGCTGAACGTGGAGCAGCAGTTCTACGCTTCGCTCTCGGCGCTCGAGAGTGAACAGGCAGCACGCACCCAACTTGCGCAGGCGGTCCAGCAACTGGATGCGTCGCGCCGGCGCGTTGTAGCGGGTGCCGCGACCGCGTCCGATTCACTGACCGCTGTCGTGCAGATCGCCAACGCACAACTGGCGCTTCGCTCGGCGCAGAACGCGAGGCGCGACGCCAACGCGACGCTCACTCGACTGGTCGGGTCGAGCGTGCCACTATCGGCTGCGCTGAACGATCCGGAAGTAACAGCGCGCGACACGGTGCAGATCGACAGTGCCGCGGTTGTCGCCCGGGCGGAGGCAGCGCCCAACATTGCTCAGGACGTCTATCTGCTGGCTGCCGCCGAACAGCGACGCAAGGCAGCACGCGCCGCATATCTCCCGACAATCAGCGCCAACTACTCGCGTGGCGGAAGCGGCGCCGGAGTTTACGGGCTTGGCAACAACCCTTTCATATATACCGGACAGCTCAACTTCTCCCTGAGCATACCGATTTTCAATGGATTCCAGAGGGAAGGACAGTTGGCGAACGCCGCCATCAATCAGGCCAACGCTGCGGCGACGCTGCGGGACGCCAAGCTGGCAGCACAGCAACTGTCCGTGCAGTTCATCGATGCGCTTCGTCTCGGACAGGAGCAGATCCTTGTGCAGACGGCGTCGATCGCCGCGGCAACTGAAAATGTGCGCGTGGTGCAGCAGAGGTACAATCTCGGACTATCAACCATCGTGGACTTGTTAACAGCTCAGACGACATTGAACCAGGCACAAGCAAACCTCATCGCCGCGCGCAACACAGTACGGTTGGCAACGGCGCAGATCGAAGCACTCATTGGGCAGCCACTCGTCACCGTAACAACCGGATCGAACGGAGTCACACGATGAACGGACGTACCAAGCTGCTCCTCGTATTGGCGGTAACGTCAATCGGCGCTTGCAGCAAGAAAAAGAATGACCAGGCAGCGGTTCCCACCGTTGCGATCGGACGTCGCGATATCATCGTCACGGCCCAGGCAACGGGAACCGTAGAGCCGGAAGATACGGTGCCAGTGAAATCTCAGGCATCGGGCCTCGTAATGAAGATGCCGGTAGAAATCGGCCAGGTCGTCAAGCCGGGAGATCTGCTGGTGCAGATCGATACGCGCACTCTGAACAACGATTACCAGCGCACCAAGTCAGCTGAAGCTGCTGCCGAGGCGAACGTCACGGTTACCAAGGCCGCGCTGCAGCGCGCGAATGAGCTGTATGCGCAGAAGGTGATAACGGCCGACGAGCACGAAACGGCGATCATCAATGCGGCCAACGCAACGTCGCAACTGGTCGCCGCGCAGGCCGCGCTCAGCACTGCGCGACAGAACCTCGACTATGCAACGCTCAGGTCGCAGGTCTCCGGTACGGTCATCAGCAAGACTGCGGCTGTCGGCACGGTAGTTTCATCGGCGACATCGAACGTTGGTGGTGGTAGCACCATCCTCACGGTGGCCGATCTGCACCATGTTCGCATGCAGGCACTCGTCAACGAAACGGATGTCGGCAACGTTCACGAAGGCATGCCGGTCTCGGTCACGATCGACGCGTTTCCCGGCCGCACGTTCGCCGGCACCGTGGAGAAGGTTCAGCCGCAGGCTGTCATCCAGAACAGCGTTACCATGTTCCCGGTTCTCGTCTCTCTGCCGAACACGGATCTGGCACTGCTCCCAGGCATGAACGGCGAAGTTTCCATCATAACGCAGCAACGGCGTAACGTGATCGCAGTACCGAACGACGCCGTGAGAAGCATGAAGGACGCAGTCGATATCGGCGCAGAGCTCGGCATCAGTCAGGACACGATGGACGCGCTCGGGGTGCGCCGCGGTGGCGGGTTTGGAGCTGGTGGCCCTGGCGCCGCTGGTGGTGCCGGTGGCGCGGGTGGTGGCGGCGGTGCGCGCGCCGGTGGAGGTCGCGGTGGCCGCGGTGGTGGTGCCGGTGGTGCTGGCGGTGGTGGGTTCGGAGGCGGCATCACCGTGCCGGATTCCGTCTGCACCGGCGTAATGGCCAAGCTCAACAAGGTCAATGCGCGTGCCCTGCTCGACTCTGTGCGCGCTCAGACCCGTGCTGGCACGATTGATTCGGCAACCGCCCACAAGAAGACTGAAGCGATCTACAAGAGCGCGAGCGTCTCGGCCGATACGGCGCGTGCATGTATGCGCGCAGCGTTCGCCGGCGGTGGATCGGGCGCAATCGGGGCACCGGTCGTAGCATTCGTCAAGACCGCAACTGGATGGTCGCCGCGGGTGGTAAGACTCGGAGTCAGCGACTTCGATTACACCGAAGTGATCAGCGGACTGAAGGAAGGCGATGAGGTCGGGCTTCTCGCCACCATAGCTCTCCAGGCGTCACGCGACAGATCCAGCGCGCGCGCACGGTCGATGGTTGGTGGTGCATTGCCAGGTGGAAGCAATACGACCCGTCCGGCCGCTGGTGGAGGCGGAGGAGGACGTCCAAGATGATGCCCGTTGGAGAAACCCTATCGATCGCGATGACCGCGCTCCGAGCCAACAAGATGCGCTCGGTGCTCACGATGCTTGGCGTGGTTATCGGCGTCGGAGCGGTCATTGCGATGGTGGCGATCGGAAATGGAGCCCAGGAGGCCGTGAAGGCACGGATATCCGCGCTCGGAACAACTCTGATTTCGATCTCGCCGGGACAGATCTTTTCGCGCGGTCTGGCATCGAGCACCGACCGCGCGAAGTTGACGATGGCTGATGCCGAAGCGCTCCGGGTAAACGCGAAGCTCATCACGCAGGTCGAGCCGGAGATGCAGAAGACGGCACAGGTTCAGTATCTCAACAAGAACACCAGTACCGACATCATCGGTACGACTCCGAATTACCCGCAGGTTCGCCTCTACACCATCGCGTCCGGACGCATGTTCACGAACGCGGAGGACAAGGGCAGCCAGCTGGTTGCGATACTCGGTGACGCGGTACTTCAGGACCTCGGTATCACGAATGGCGAGTCGGTCATTGGTGAGACCGTCCGAATCCAGGGAATCCAGTTCAGGATCGTCGGAACGCTGGCACCAAAGGGTCAGGGCACCGGATTCGGCAACCCCGATGATGAAGTCCTCATCCCCATCACGACGATGCGCTACCGCATCTTCGGGAGAGATCAGCTACGCACGATCAATGTGCTCGCTCCCAACGATTCGCTGGTAACGGCGACGATGGCCGAGGCGCAGTCGATCCTCGCGCGTGCACACCGGCTCCGGCCGGGCGCCGAGAGCGACGTCAACATTCGAAGTCAGGCCGACTTCCTCAACACACTCGGGGAGACGACGGCGACGTTTACGTACCTGCTTGCCGGCATCGCAGCGGTCAGTCTGATTGTGGGCGGAATCGGCATCATGAACATCATGCTCGTATCGGTGACGGAGCGCACGCGTGAGATCGGGGTGCGCAAGGCGCTTGGCGCGACACGACTGAACATCCTGCTCCAGTTCCTTATCGAGGCCGTGGTGCTCTGCATGCTTGGCGGCATCGGGGGAATTCTGATAGGAGGTGGAGGCGCACTGGCGATGACCAAGATCGCCAACTGGAACGCATCGATTTCGGTGAGCGCGGTCCTCGTTGCATTCGCCTTTTCCGCCGTCGTCGGAATATTGTTCGGCGTGTGGCCAGCGCGTCGCGCAGCTTCGCTCAACCCGATCGACGCACTGCGCTACGAGTAGCGCGGACCCGTTGTTCGAAGTGAAAGAGGGCTCTGCATTCGCAGAGCCCTCTTTTTTTTCGTCATGCTGTCGCCAGTCCTACAGCGTGAAACGCCATATCTCCTCGCCACCAGCCGGATCCGGAATGCGTCGCGCAGTTACCCGAAACACCCGCTCGATGAGCTCGGTAGAGAGCTCCCGGGCATCGTCGGCTTCCTTTACGAGGCGCCCATGTTCCATCAGAAAGAATGCATCTCCGTAGTGGAACGCGACGTTCATGTCGTGAAGAATCGCAACCACAGTGCATTCATGCGCCAGCAATTCACGCGCAACGTCGAGCAGATGAATCTGGTAGTGAACGTCGAGGCTCGCCGTTGGTTCATCAAGAAAGAGATAGTTGTGAGCCGACGCACCGTCGTAGCTCCATATCTGCGCGAGTACTCGCGCAAGCTGCACTTTCTGCTGCTCGCCGCCGGACAGCGTAGGATAGTGTTGCGCACGCCGGTCGAGCATTCCCACCATCTCGAGAGCGCGATCGACGATCTCGACGTCGTGAGCCCCCGGAGATCGACCGTAATGCGGATACCGGCCCATCAGAACGACATCCCGCACCGGCAGCGGAAAGGCGAGCTCGACGTGCTGCGACAGCACCGCACGCCTCCGTGCCAGTTCGGCCGGTCCAAAATCGCGCACAGATCTCCCATCGTACGTAACGTGGCCGGCCGAGGGCCGCAACAGCCCGGTAGCAATCTTGAGCAGTGAGGACTTTCCGGCGCCGTTCGGTCCCAGAATTACGTTGAAGCGCCCACGACGGAAACGCGCAGTCACATCGTCGAGAATCAGATTGCCGCCAGCGCGATAGCTGGCTCCGACCACCTCAACCATAGAAGCTCGCCGCGCCGCGCCGTTGCTGCCGAAGCAGAATCCAGAGGAATACCGGTGCGCCCACAACCGCCGTTATGATCCCCACCGGCAGCTCCGCCGGTGGAATTATCATGCGTGCCACGATGTCGACGACGGACATCATCACCGCGCCCAGCAACGCGGACGCAGGAATCAGGAATGTGTAATCGGAAGACTTGAGCATTCTCAACACGTGTGGAATCACGAGTCCAACGAAAGCGATGACACCAACCATCGCAGTTGCAACGGCAACCATCACCGTGTTGACTATGATGAGCCGCAGGATCAGCTTCTCGGGCTCCGCACCGAGAAAGGCAGCCTCGTCCTCACCCAGCATGAGCGCATTGAGCGACTTCCCATGTCGAACGGAAATGGCGAAGCATCCAGCGAACGCTGCAGCCACCATCACGACGCCGCGCCAGTCGGCTGTCGTGAAAGTGCCAAGGTTCCAGAAGGTGATGTTGCGCGCCTGTGGATCGCGCGCGACATACGAGAGAAAGCCGGTGCCTGCTCCGCACACGGCATTCACTGCGATCCCCGCCAGCAGCAACGTGAAGACGTTGACCTTTCCGAACGAAGTGGAAACGCGGTACACCAGCATGGTCGCCGCAAACGCGCCGATGAATGCCATCACGGGTACCGCCAGCGATCCGAGCGGCCGTGCCAGCGCGCTCGTGGTTCCAAACACGAACACCAGGGATGCGCCGAGCGCCGCGCCGGCGGAAGTCCCTGCGAGTCCTGGCTCGACTATCGGGTTCCGGAAGATTCCCTGCATCAACGTGCCGGAGACGCCCAGCACCGCTCCGGTCAGTGCCGCGAGGAATACGCGCGGTAACCTGAGCTGAAGAAATACGTTGCGGTTGAGCGTGTCGGATGGCGTCGTCGCGATCCATCCAAAGCCTTCGCCGACGTACCGCACCATCTCGGAAGGGGTGAACGTGAACGCGCCGATGCCCGCCGAGGCGATAAGCGAGGCCAGCAGAACGACTCCGAGAACAAGGTAAGTTCCCGAATAAGCCGAGCGATTCAGCATTTCATGAATGGTGACCGGATTTGATGGCCGCGTGCGAACCCGCATTAACAAAGCATAAATAGTTCATTAACAGCCTAATGTAAGCTGTCCGCTGGCGTCGAACGCGCGCGAATTCAAACGTCAACGAACCGCTCTGTGACCACTATACCGACCCTCCGCCTCACACTCGCCCGTGCCACACTCGCCAGTGCAGCCATTCTCGCCTCTGCGATCGGCTGCAGCGACAGATATACCGATCCCAGTCTGACGGCACCGCCTGCCCCACTCGCCGTCAGGATGATCAACACCAATCCAGACCTTCCCGACGCCGCTGAAGTCGATTTCATGCAAGGCACCGCGGATTCGGTGCGCGCGCATTACGCCTCCTCCGACAGCAGCGACGTTGGAGTGACACCGTGGTCCCGTACTGGCCAGGGAACGCTGTCCCTGATCGGTCTGCGCGCGGGGACGTCCTACAACATCACGCTGGAAGCACGGCGCGCCGAAACGTCGGTGCTCGGGCCCAGCGCATCATACACATCTCCTCCGTTACCGCAGGCACTCGCCGGCGTAAGTATGACGCTCGTGTCCGGCACGCCGCCCACATCCGGTTACACACTCACTGCCATCTCCGGCATCGCGGGTCACGGCTACCTTATCGCGTTCGATGGAGCCGGAAACATCCGTTGGTATCACGACTGCGGTCCGTTGTACGTGCAGGAAGCGAAGCAACAGAGCAACGGGGACATGACAGTGTATGTCGGCAACTCGCGAGGAGGAGATCCAGACCCGGGTGCATTCGTCGAGATAAGCCCGAAAGGCGACTCTGTAAGGAGCATCACCGCAACAGGCAGCGAGTACACCGACGGTCACGAACTGATCGTCACAAGCGATGCAAACGGAGCGCGAACTGCGGACTATCTGTTTGGATACGACATCCGCAATGTCGATCAGTCAGCATATGGCGGTGGCACCGATGACCAGGTCGCGGGGCATCAGCTCGTTCGAATCAGTGCAACTGGCGCGGTCGACACGCTCATGCAGGGATGGTCATACTGGACCCATGGCGACAAGGTCGACCCTCCACTCGATGACCAGTCCATCGATCACCCCAACGCAATCGATTTCGATCTCGACGGCGGAGTAATCGCCTCGTTCCGCAACCTCGGCGCGATCGTAAAGATCGATCCGAACACACACAAGGTCCTCTGGCAGCTCGGCGGCGCACGCAATCAATTCACGTTCATCAACGATCCGCAAAACGGGTTCAGCGGGCAACATTCAGTGCGTGTGTTACCGAACGGCCATTTCCTCCTGTTCGACAACGGCGTGTCCAACACACCCGGCGCTTCACGGGCAGTTGAATACGCAGTGGATGAATCGGCGAAGACGGCGACGATGGTGTGGCAATATGTCCCGCAACCGTCCGTATTCAATCAGTTCACCGGATCGGTGCAGCGACTCGCCAACGGCAATACGGTAGTCGCGTGGACCAACTTCGGACTTATCGACGAAGTCGCACCAAGCGGCGCGCTCGTCAATCGCATGCAGATCAACTCCGCGCCCGGCGTCGCCGCCACTGCAGCCTATCGCGCGATTCGCATCGACAATCTGTATCGCTACGTCAAACCCTGAGTGCCGTGCTGCCGGCGCCTCAACGAGGCGCCGGCTGGCCGCCGGGATTCCAGTGCGGCACCGGGCCATCCGCAAGAATTCTCACCGCCTTCACACCCGCCTGAATGACACGCGTCATGTGATGGAAATCGACGCGCGACAGCTCGTCCGACGGCTTGTGGTAGTCCGTGTGCATGTTGTAGCTCGACATCGTGTGCGCCGGAATGCCCATCTCCGCGTAAGCGATGTTGTCACTTCGCTCGAAGAAGTGCTGGTCCGGGCGCTTGTCGGGACCAATCGGCAGGCCCGCAGCTGCGAACATCGGGCCCATCGTCGAGCGGTCGTATCCCGTCAGCCATGCGCGTCCCACGCCGCCTGACAACGAGTCCGGGCGACCGATCATCTCGATCTCGAGATTGGACACGACCGCCTTGAGCGCAACCGGCGGATGCTGGATGAACCAGCGAGTACCCAGCAGGCCGACCTCCTCGCCCGTCGTAGCGACAAAGAGAATGGTGCGCCGCGGTGCTGGTCCAGCCGCGATCGACCGGGCAATCTCCACAACGGCCGTCGTGCCGGATGCGTCGTCGTCCGCGCCGTTGTAGATCGAATCGCCATCAACGGTCTTGCCGATTCCGAGGTGGTCATAGTGAGCGTCCACGAGCACGACTTCCTGGGATAGCGCCGGATCACTTCCACGGATCATCCCCACCACGTTGACTCCGAGCTTGCGGTGGTCGGCTGGAAAGGTGTCGAGTGCCGCGAAACTGGCCGCCAGCGTCAGCCGCTCCTGCCCGTTGGCCCGGCGCGTGACAGCGATCGGAACCCGCTGGAAATAGCCGCTATCACCCTGTGGAACCAACCCGATCGACCTCATTTGCCCGGCGATGAACGCCGCGGCCTTCGCGGAGCCACGCGAGGCGGTCATGCGTCCTTCCATCGAGTCGTCGGCCAATGCCGACATCACAGCCCGCACATGCGATTCCGCGACTGAGGCATCGGCCGCCACCGGCTGGTGCGGAAGTCCCGCGGATGCACAGGCAACGGCCCCCAATATGGCCATTACGCCGGTCATGCCGAGGGATCGTTTTATCATTCTATTCATCTACTGATGTCTCACTCGAATGAAATTCCGCTGTAACAGGAACCAATCCAGTCACAAACGCGGTGGAATTGTCGTGCATATTGGTCATCAATGCAACGTGCTACAGTCAAAGCGAGCGCCAAGCTCGCGCTTCTGGTCATCATACTGGCCGCGACGTTCATCGTCGCGCGCCATCTTGGGCTGTCGCACGGGGGGATGACCAAATTTGCCCAGCGTGCGCGGGCGCTGCGCGATGCCCCGTATGCTGTGCCGCTCTTCCTGCTGGTTTATGCAGTTGCCGGGACACTGGGCGTGCCCGGCTCAGTGCTTACGCTTACGGGGGGAGCAGTGTTTGGCTTCGAGCTGGGCACGCTCCTCAACTGGATTGGGGCCTCGATCGCCGCCATCGGTGGCTACTGGCTCGCCAGACTACTCGGCAAGGACGCCGTCGAGCGCATCGGCGGGCGAAAGATCTACGCCCTCGAGAAGCTGGCAGATGCCCACGCCTTCTCCACGGTCCTGCGGCTGCGGCTCATACCCGTGCTGCCGTTCAACGCCCTGAACTTCGCCTGCGGCCTCGTCGGGCTCGATTTTGCGTCCTATGTGGCCGGCACGATGATCGGCGACTTGCCGGTAACTGCCGCCTACACCTACTTCGCCGACGCCCTGCTGTCCGGCGTGGCCGGCGCCCGCCGCACCGCGTTGTTCCACGCGTCGATCGCCGGCGCCCTCCTGATCCTCCTCTCCTTCGTCCCCGGCATGATCAAGCGGGCAAGGGACCGCCGGGCCAAAGAAATTCGCGAGAGAGAAAGTCGAGCTTGACAGGCAGTTGAGTGAGATATAGTGTATTAGGCAACTGGTACACCATAACACCGCTGTTATGCTAATCTCGCTGGATCCACAGGACACCAGACCCATCTACATCCAGATCGTGGATGAGGTACGACGTGCGCTCGTTCTCGGCACTCTGGCGCCGGATGGCCCTCTCCCATCGGTCAGGGACCTCGCTGTCAAGCTGCGAGTGAATCCGAATACCGTGAGCCAGGCTTATCGTGAACTCGAGCGGCAGGGCATGGTTTACGTGCGCCGAGGACAGGGGACGTATGCCTCACACGGCCAGACGGATGGAGTAGAGCGTCGCACACTGGCCGAAGGGGTCGCGCGGCGAGCTCTGCACGACGCGAGACGCAACGGGCTCGGCGTGGATGAGCTCGTCGACGCCATCCGAAGCTACGAAGCCCAACGCAAGCAAGAGGAACCTGTATGACGAGCTCCCTACCAACGCGACTCCGCGACGGCGAGCTCGCCGTCGATACACGAGGACTCACCAAGCGATTCGGTGATCAGGTAGCACTGAACGACGTGACGCTGCAGGTTCCGACAGGTGCCGTCTATTTGCTGGTTGGACCCAACGGTGCTGGCAAGAGCACGACGCTCAAGGTACTGCTCGATCTGGTGCGCACCGAGCAGGGAGCTGCGGAGGTATTCGGCCTGAACACGCGCGAACGTGCGCCGGAAGTGCGCGCGAACGTCGGCTACGTGCCCGAGTTTCCCACTTGGGGATATGGATGGATGCGCGTCGGCCG
>Ga0207695_10004190_pt1 | contig 19814 bp, 23 predicted proteins | sample KBSC54metaG_FD_184354 | JGI IMG/M metagenome (GOLD analysis project Ga0207695, IMG submission 184354) | Corn rhizosphere microbial communities from Kellogg Biological Station, Michigan, USA - KBS C5-4 metaG (SPAdes) (version 2) | ecosystem: Host-associated > Plants > Roots > Rhizosphere > Soil... | reverse complement strand
GCCGAGCGGCGGCGCTTTGCGCAGGAGCTGCACGACACCATCGGCTCGGCGCTGGCGGCATTGAGCATCAACATGACCATCATGAGCGGGGAAATCGCCGGCGCGAATGATCATCCGTCTGCCGGCATGGCGGCGCGCCTGAAGGACTCCATCGTGCTGCTGGACGACACCACCGATGCCGTGCGCCGGCTGATGGCCGAACTGCGGCCGCCAGTGCTGGACGACTACGGCCTGGAAGCGGCGCTGCGCTGGCAGTGCGAATTGTTTGCGGAACGCTCCGGCTTCCGGTTCACCGTGGATGTCTACGGCATCGCCGACCGGCTGGAGCCGGAGCTGGAAATCTCGCTGTTCCGCATCGCCCAGGGCGCCATCACCAACATCGCCAAACACGCGCGCGCCACCAACGTCGAGGTGATGCTCAACATCCTGCCGACCTCGGTGACGCTGACGATCATGGACGACGGCGTCGGCTTCGTCCTCAACAAGCAGCGCGACCACAAGCTGAAACCGACGTGGGGCCTGGTCTCCATGCGCGAGCGCGCACAGGCCCTGGGCGGCCACCTGAAGATCATCTCCGAGCCCGGAAAAGGCACCTGCATCGAAGTGGTGGTGGAACTGTGACGGCGCCGATCCGCATCTACATCGCCGACGACCACACCATCGTGCGCGATGGACTGGCCGTCATGCTGCAGGTACACAGCGACATCACCGTGGTCGGTTCCGGCAGCGACGGCCGCCAGGCCGTCAAGGAAATCGAGCAGCTGCATCCCGACATCGTCATCATGGACATCGCCATGCCGAACCTGAACGGCATTGAGGCGGCGCTGCTGCTGCGCGACGTGGCGCCCGCCGTCAAGACCATCATGCTGTCCATGTACGCCACCAAGGAACACATCTTCCGTGCGCTGCAGGCCGGCGCGCGCGGCTACCTGCTGAAAAATTCGGCCGGCTCCGAACTGGTCAACGCCATTCGCATCGTACAAAGCGGGCAACGCTACCTGAGCCAGAAGATTGCCGACACCGTGGTTGACGACTACCTGCTCGAAAGCCGCGCAGCCGGACCGCTCGATGCCTTGAGCACGCGCGAACGCGAAGTGCTGCAACTGGTGGCGGAGGGGCACTCCAGCGCGCAGGTGGCGGCCATGCTCTCGCTCTCGCCCAAGTCGATCGAAACCTATCGCAGCCGGCTGATGCAAAAGATCGGCGTCAGCGACCTGCCCAGCCTGGTCAAATTCTCCATCCATCATGGCCTGATTTCGCTGGAATAACGCTGGAATAACTCTCGCCCCGCCATTACCTGCAGGCATCATAGGAATGCTTCGCATTTGTACGGTTCTCCCGACATATTTTCCGGCGCGCCGGTACTACCATCATCGCAGTCCGCGCCGTTACGCCTCACCACCGCGCGCGACGCCGGCCCAGGCGATCCACCCGATCCGCAGCGCGTCTCCGTCCGACCCGGGCGACCGATTGGCATGCAGAATAACGCCGGCATACCTGACCGATATTCACGCCGACGGATGGAAAAATGCGATCACTATTTGGCCTGTTGCTGGTGCTGCTCTGCTTGCCTGGATTAAGCGGATGCGAACGAACTCCGCTGGAGCGACTTGTCTATGAGCACGCCCGCGAACAAGCTCAGGTGAACGCCGTCAATTTCGAACGCAACAAGGAAGCCCGTGAACGCCAGCAACTGGCGTTGCGCCGGCAATTCGGTTCGGACGACGATGGCGACTGACAGCGCCCCGCCCGGGCATCCGCGCGCAAAACACGTTACAGTTCCGCATCGGATACTTGGGAAACCACATGAACATCTTTATCACCGGCGCGACCGGCTACGTCGGCGGCTCCATTGCAGTCCACCTGATCAAGGCCGGGCACAGCGTGCGCGGACTGGTGCGCGACATGCGCAAGGCCGACGCGCTGGCGCGGCTGGGCGTCGAAGCGGTCCAGGGCGATCTCGACGACCGCGACGTATTGATTCGTGAGGCGCGCGCCGCCGATGCCGTCATCAATTGCGCCAGCAGCGACCATCGCGAAGCCATCGAAGCGCTGATCGAAGGGCTGGCCGGCAGCGGCAAACCCTTGCTGCACACCAGCGGCTCCAGCGTGATCGGCGATGCCGTCGCCGGTAACGCGCTGAACCCGACCATCTTCGACGAAGAGACACCGCTGGTGGTCGATGAAGGCAAACGCGCCCGCCATGAACTCGACCGGCGCCTCCTCTCGGCCGAAGGCATCCGCGGCGTGGTGATCTGCAATACGCTGATCTACGGCAAGGGTCTCGGCCTGCAGCCGCATAGCGTGCAGATTCCGGCGCTGGTGGACAAGGCCCTGGCCAGCGGCGTGGTGCGCATCGTCGGTCGCGGCCTCAATCGCTGGTCGACCGTACATATTGAAGATTCTTGCGCGCTATATCTGCTGGCATTGGAAAAGGCGCCCGCCGGCGCCTTCTATTTCGCGGAAAACGGCGAGTCGTCCTTCGCCGACATCGGCGCCGCGCTCAGCAAACGGCTGGGCATCGCCACCGTCGAGAACCTCACCGAAGAACAAGCCATCGCCATCTGGGGCGTGGCCCGCGCGCGCTATTCGCTCGGCTCCAACAGCCGCGTGCACGCCGTGCGCGCCCGCAAGGAACTTGGCTGGAACCCGCAGCATGCTTCGGTGACCGCCTGGATCGAGAATGAAATGGACAAGCCGGCCTGACCGGCGTGACCATTCCGGCGCTTGCCGGAACGGCCACACCTCCTTGCTTCAGGGTCAGGTCTTGTAGAAGCGCTTGGCGCGTTCGGCCGCCCGGTCGATGGCTTGCTGCACGGTCTTCGAGCCGCTGGCCGCTTCCGCCACCATGTCGACCAGCACGTAATCGGCCAGACAGGCCGCTGAAGCCTGCCCCAGCGGACCTGCGTGGCCATGGTCCAGCATCAGCGAGGCGGCGTCGCGGTAAGGCGTGGCCTTGGGGTCCGCCGTCCAGACCGGATTCTTTTCGTAGGCCTTGAGCGGCTGGCTGACGTAGCCGATGGCCGCCTTCATCCACGGATTGAACTGATCCGGCTCCATCATGAACTGCAGGAAAGCCTTGGCCGCATTGGGGTACTTGGTGTGCTTGAACGCCATCATCTGGGTCAGTTGCATCAGCTCGGTCGGCTTGCCCGAGACGCCGATCGGATAGTGCGCATGCTGGGTGTCCTTCGCCAGCTCCAGCAGTTTCGGATCGGTCGAGTTCTTGGCCGCGTAATAGATCGAGATGCCGTTGTTGGTCAGGCTCACCTGGCCGTCGAGATAGGCCTTGTTGTTGGAGGGGTCCTGCCAGGACAGCGTGCCCTGCACCATGGTTGCGTACAGTTGCTTGCCGTATTCAAGCGCGGCGCGGGTCTCGGGCGAGTTGATGACGACGCTGCCGTGCTCGTCGACCAGCTTGCCGCCGTGCGCCCACAACAGCCAGTGCGCGTAGTTGTTGGCGTCGCCGACCGCCTTGCCGTGGGCAAAGCCGATCGGCGTGTTCTTGGCTTTGAGCGCTTGCGCCATCTTGAGGAAGCCCGGCAAGTCCTTCGGCACCGCTTCGAAACCGGCCGCCTTCAGATGGCTGTCGCGATACACCAGGCAGATGCCGATGACGCCCAGCGGGATGGCGATCCACTTGCCGTTGCTCTTGCCGTATTTCTGGAACACGTCGTACCAGCCGCCGTAACGGCTGCCGAGCGAGTTGGCCAGGTCGGTGACGTCGAGCAGCTTGGTCGGATACTGGTGTGGGTCATCGAACCAGCCCAGCACGATGTCGGGACCGCTGCCGACGTTGGCCGCCACCGCCGCCTTGGGTCGCACATCCTCGAAGCCTTCGCTGTCGGTGCGCACCGGGACGCCGGTCAGCTCGGTGAATTTCTTGACGTTCTCGTTCCACAAATCCTCGTCGCCCTGGACGAAGCGCTTCCAGCGCAAGACGCGCAGGGTCGCGCCTTTTTCTATCGGGTAATCGATGCCGCCGGGCGCGGTGGGCGCAGCGAACGCCGCACCTCCCACGGTCGAGGCGGCGGCAGCCGATGCTGCGCCGGCGATCAGAAATTCGCGTCTGCTTAACTTCGTCATGTCTCCTGCTCCTTCTGTTAGAACGGATGGATCCGCGTGTGCGCGGTTATATGTATTGACGTCTATGCAAGGCAGTGAGGGTGTGGTGAGTGGCGCTCTCCTTCAGTTAAATGAGTGACTGCAACGACAAACGCCGGCCATCAGATGGCCGGCATGAACATCTCCACCAGTGCGATCGAGGACAAATCAGTCAAACATGTCGGGGCTGGTCTGCACCAGTTGGTCATAAATCGGCTGGAAGTGCAGCCAGCCGATGAAGGAGTTGCCGACGTTTTCGCGGCTATAGCGGGCGCGCTCCGGCGACACCATGGTCGGCTTGATGCCGGTGGCTTCGACCATGAGCTGGACCTGGCAGCAGCGTTCCAGCGCGATGAACCAGAACGCCGCGTCTTCGATGCTGTGGCGGCTGGCGGTGAACAGGCCGTGGTTCTGGTGGATCGCCGCCTTGTTCTTGCCGAAGGCCGCGGCGACCGACTTGCCTGCCTCGGCCTTGACCGCGACGGCGCCGGCTTCGGCGGTGATCACGACATGGTCTTCAAAGAACACCGCAGCATCCTGGGTAATCGGGTCGAGCGGGCGTCCCAGCGCCGCCCAGGCGGTGCCGTAGACGGTGTGGGCGTGACACATTGCGACGATATCCTGGTGCATCTCGTGGACCGCGGCGTGCAGCACGAAGCCGGCGCGGTTCAGCGCATAAGTGCCCTGCACTACCTCGCCCTGGTGATTGGCGAGGATCAGGTTGGACAGCTTGACCTGGGAGAAATGCACCGCCATCGGATTGGTCCAGTACAAGTCCGGGAACTCCGGATCGCGCACCGTCAGGTGACCGGCAAAACCGTAGTCCAGGCCATGCAGGGCAAAGGCGCGGCAGGCGGCGACCAGGCGTTCCTTGCGATGCTGGCGTTCTTCAGCGTGGGTGGCGAATACCGGCACCTCGGGAAATCTGAGCCCCTGCTGCTCGGGCTGGTACACCGAGACGCGCTTGTCGCCGGCGTCGAGGGCGCTGAAAGTGGATGTGGTCGGCGTAGGGGATGTGGCACGGTCTGCGACTTCGATCATGGCTGGTCTCCGTTTTAATATCTTTTCGATGCGCTGATCATCCCAAGAAGCCCGGCGCTTTGACAAATGACGAGTATTCACAATATGATGAATCTGATTCACCTCATCGATTCATTTTATGAAGCGCCACCAGGGCCGCAATGCGAAAACTCCCCAGTTTCTTTTCCCTGCGCGCCTTTGAAGCCGCCGCCCGCCTGCAGAGTTTTGCCCTGGCCAGCGAAGAACTGCATCTGTCGCCGTCGGCCATCAGCCATCAGGTGCGCGGGCTGGAAACCTATTTCGGCAAACCCATGTTCACCCGCTCGTTCCGTCGCGTCGAACTGACCCCGGAAGGACGGCGCCTGCTCGACCAGTTGTCGGTCGCCTTCGACCTGATGGAAGCGGCCTGCGAAGAACTAGGCCCGGCGCGCCGCGGCGACGCGCTGGCGGTACATTGCTCACCCAGTTTCGCGACCAAATGGCTGGGGCCGCGGCTGCCGCGCTTTATGCAGCAATACCCTGACATCAACATCAGCATGTCTTCCGGCGCCGAGCCGGTCGACCTGCTGCGCCACGAAGAACTCGACCTCGCCATCGCCTATGGCAGCGCGCCGCAACGTGCCGGCATCGTCAGCGAAGCGATCGGCTCGGAGACTATCGTGCCGCTGTGTTCACCCGCGCTGCTGCATGACAAACCCGCATCCGCCCTGACGCTGGCCGATGTCGCCGGCATGACGCTGATCCATTCCACCCTCAATCCGGTGCGCTGGAGCGACTGGTTTGCGCTGAACGGCATGAAGCTGCCGCCCGGACGGCCGATGCCCTCATTCGACCGCGCCTCGCTGGCGTTGGCGGCCGCCGTCAACAGTGTCGGGATTGCATTGGAAAGCACGCGCCTGGCGGAGCAGGAAATCGCCAACGGCGAACTGGTTCGGCTTGATGGGGGAGAACTGAAATCGGTGCTGCGCGAAACCCATTTCCTGAGTTATCGCGAGGGCGAAAAGAACAGCAAGAAGATCATGCGCTTTCGCGACTGGCTCTTCTTGCAAGCGGGATTAAATCAAACGTAATCAATCGACTGCAACCGATTTCTCACAAATCACTTCCACTCCAGAATGGCATTCTTCCGGTCGAGCCAGTGCACCTTGATGGTTGCCGCATTCACCTTGCGCCCGGCGCACGCGCTGGCCGCAAGCGCAAACGGCGTGTCGTAGTAGCGACCGTCGTTGGACGAACGCATGCGCGTCTGCGGCGCATTCTGCGCCAGCCATTCACCGGCATTGGTGCGCATGTAAATCATGCAGGCGCTGCCGCTGGTGTCGGCCACTTCGCATTTGCAGGTGTTGGCGCTGGTCGTGACGACCGGCTGTTCCGGCTCCGGGCGATCGTAACCGAGCGGATACGGCAAGCGCGGCTGCGGTTGCGCCGACGCCAGGCTCGCCGCACCCAGCGACATGGCGATGAAGAGTGAAATTGCTTTCATGACATGCCTTTCAAACAATAAAAGCTGCTTCCAACATTTAAAATAAAACATTAACTATCGGCTGCAATCAATTGTTTACATTGATTATTTTGCCTTCAAAACCCATAACGACGTCACTTCCTTCACGCGTGCGGCATGCAACGGATCTTCAACATCGCTGGCGCGCGGATGACGCGGCTTGATGTCTTGCTTCAATGCGACGCGCAGCCCTGCCTTGTCGAACATCGCCTGCAATTCATCGCGCGAGCGCAAGCCCAGGTGCTCGGCGAAATCAGACAGGATCAGCCACCCTTCGCCGTTCGGCGTCAGATGCGCTGCGAGACCATCTAGGAAACCACGCAACATGCGGCTGTCGGGATCGTAGACCGCGTGTTCGATCGGCGAGCTCGGCTTGGCCGGCACCCACGGTGGATTACAAACGATCAGCGGCGCTTGGCCCGGCGGGAACAGATCGGCGGTGACCAGTTTGACCTGCTGGTCGACGCCGAGGCGTTTCAGGTTTTCCGCCGCGCATTCCAGCGCGCGGGCACTCTGGTCGGTGGCGACGATATGCTTGACGCCACGCTTTGCCAGCAGCGCCGCCAGCACGCCGGTGCCGGTACCGATGTCGAACGCCAGCTGCACGGACGGCAAGTTGGCACGCCCCACCAGATCGATGTATTCGCCGCGCACCGGCGAGAACACGCCGTAATAAGGATGGATGCTGCCTCCCAGCGCCGGGATCGGTACGCCCTTCTTGCGCCACTCATGCGCGCCGATCAGGCCGAGCACTTCGCGCAGGGTCGCCACGCTGGCTTCCCGCCCTGCGCCGTAGACTTCTTCGCACGCCTGGCTAACGTCGGGGGCGCGGCGCAGCGGGATGGAATAGTCGGCTTCCAGCGGCACCAGCAGCATGCCGAGGATACGCGCACGTTGCGCTTGCGCCTGGCGATGCTGGTGGAACCTCTGGGTGATGGTGACCGACGCTGCGGGTGTAGCGGCGTCTTTCTTGTCTTTCCTGTCTTTCTTGTCGGCGACCTTGAGCGACTTGCGCTCGGACTGCTTGTCGATGCGACGCGCCAGCGCCTGCAGCAGTTGGCGCGCGTTCTGGAAGTCACCGCGCCAGAGCAGACCGGTGCCTTCGCAGACCAGTTTGTAGGCGACGTCGGCGGGGATGCGATCATCGGCGACGATGACTTTTTTCGGTGGCGGATTGCCGGCTTCGGAGCGCCAGCGGGCGGAACGATTTTCCTCTGCTTCGGTCCAGCTTATAAGAGGGAAATCAGGGGCATCGTTCATTGCGGAGCTTTCTTGAGTTGGCGCCAACGCTGGCGCCCGAGTTCATGTCGGAATGGCATGCCGCAGTGTAACAAATGTGGAGACTGCGATTCATCCAGCACGAAGTCACGACATCTCTTATCATGGATCATTGAATATTCAACAACGCGAAACTTGGCAAAATTACAAGTTACGCGTAATTACCGATCAATCACAGCCCGGAGCCGACATGTCAGACCCCATACTGCGTCAAGACGATGCCAACCACGTGCGCCTCAAGCACATCCTGGCCGAACTGGAACAGGCGCTGCAGGACATCCCCGCCGACTCGCCGCAAGCCTCGCTGCTGCGCAAGGATTTTGCGTTGCTCAAAAGCCATCTGGACAGCCCCGAGGTCGAAGCCGCAGTCCTGCGCGAACACATCGGCAAGACCCGCAATTCGGCACAGGACCTGATGGATTCCGTGGAAGGCGCGATCCTCAAGGATAGCCCTTATGTCGCCGAGCTCGGCCGCATTCTCGGCATGATCTAGACCAAAGGACACCAGCATGTACGCAAAGATCCTCGTTCCTGTCGATGGCAGCCACACTGCCAATCAGGCCCTGGACGAAGCCATCAAATTGGCAAAGACACTAGGCAGCACCATCGAAGTGCTGCATGTAATCGACAACAGCCACCTGCTCTACGACACCGGCCTCAGCGCATCGGCCGACGTGCACGGCAGCGTGGTCGATGCCGGCAAGACCATCCTCGAGCAGGCCAGGTCGCGCGTGACCGCGGCCGGCCTGCGCGGCGAAACCCGCATGATCGAAGACCCGGCGGCGCTGGGCGACATCCCCGGCACTATCCTCAAGGCGGCCAAGGACAGCAATGCCGAACTGGTGGTGATCGGTTCGCATGGCCGTACCGGCTTCCGCAAACTGGTGCTGGGCAGCGTGGCTGAAAAGGTCATGCATCAATGTCCGCTGCCGGTGTGGATCATCCGCGGCAAGGAAGCCTGACGCCAGCGGGATACTCTGAGCACAACGAAAAACGCCCTGGCAATCAGGGCGTTTTTCTTTCCGGCGTTTGGTTTATCGGGCGCAAGCGCTTACTTTTCCGGCAGCGGAATCCATTCCACTTCACCCGGAATCGCACCGAACACGGCACGGTCCTGTGCCCGCCACGCCAGCTTGGCGCTTTCGATCAACTCCTTGCTGCTGGCGACGAAATTCCACCAGACGAAGCGCGGACCGTCGATAGGCTCGCCGCCCAGCACCATGAACAGCGTGTCGCTTTGCGCGCTCAAGACGACCTCGATTCCAGGCTCCAGGATCGCCAGCACGCCGGCTTCCAACGCTTCACCGTCCAGCGTCGCGCCGCCGGTGACGACATACACCGCCCGTTCGCTGTAATCGGCCGGCAGGCTCAGCGTTCCGCCGGCCTTGATGCGACCGCACACATACAACGTCGGGCTGGAAGTCTTCACCGGCGACTCATGACCATAAGCCTTGCCCGCCAACAGGTGCAGACTGGCGGCACCCACGTCGATGCGCGGCATGTCGTCTTCCGCATAGTGATGGAAGCTGGCTTCGCCCTGCTCCTGGTCCTTCGGCAAGGCCACCCACATCTGCAGGCCGTGCACCGGCACCTTGTCGTCGCGGATGTCGTCCGGAACGCGTTCGGAGTGCACGATGCCGCGCCCCGCCGCCATCCAGTTGACCGCTCCCGGCGTAATCCGCTGCACGACGCCGAGGCTGTCGCGATGCATCATGGCGCCGGAAAACAGATACGTCACCGTCGCCAGGCCGATATGCGGATGCGGACGAACGTCGCCTTCGGTGGTGCCGCTGTCGAATTCGACCGGGCCCATGTGATCGAAGAACACGAACGGACCGACCGTACGGGCGGCGGCGGCCGGCAACAGGCGGCGCACCGGGAAACCGATGTCGCGCACCAGGCCGTGGATCAGATGACGAATGCTGCTCATGTGGCGTTCCTTGTCAAAAAGTGATGGTTCAAAACTTGCCGGCGCGGAAATCGTCGATGGCCTGTTCGACCTCTTCGCGGGTGTTCATGACGAACGGTCCCCATTGCGCGATCGGCTCATTGAGCGGCTCGCCGGAGATCAGCAGAAAGCGGCTGTCCTTGCTCGCCTGGATTTCAACGCCTTCCGCGCCTGCCGTATTGCTGAGGATCGCCATGCGTCCGGCGGCGGCCACGCGCTGGTCTTGTCCGATCAGCAATTCGCCTTCGTACACATACAGGAAGGCATTATGCGTCGCCGGAATCGGCAAGGCGAGCCGTTTATCGGCCTGTACGTTTAGATCCAGATACAGCGGCGCCGTAGTCGGACGTTCAACTGCACCCTTGACGCCGAAGGCCTCGCCGGCCAGCACGCGCACCTGCACACCATCCTGCGGCGCCACTTCGGGAATCTGCGCCGACGGAATGTCGCTGTAGCCCGGCGTGGTCATCTTGTCGCGACCGGCCAGGTTCACCCACAGCTGGAAGCCGCTCATGAGGCCGTCTTCCTGCTCCGGCAATTCGGAGTGCACAAGACCGCGGCCGGCGGTCATCCACTGCATGCCGCCCGGTTCCAGCAGGCCTTCGTTGCCGGCGTTGTCGCGATGGCGCATGCGCCCTTGCAGCATGTAGGTCACGGTTTCAAAGCCGCGGTGCGGATGGTCGGGAAAACCGGCCAGGTAATCGTCGGGCTTGTCCGAATGAAATGCGTCCAGCATCAGGAAAGGATCCAGGCGACGTTGCAGGTCATGCGTCAGTACACGGGTAAGGCTGACACCGGCGCCATCCTGGGTCGGGATGCCGTTGACCAGCCGTTCCAGCTGGCGGGTAAAAGTGGTGCTCATGGTATTTCTCCTGTGAGGTGCGGAGATGACGGCAGCGGATGTGCCGCCGTCACCTTGTTACCAGATTGTTGCGATTGCCGTTTTATCAACGATGCAGCTACGTCAGCTTATTTCAGCTCATTCGTCGGCAGGCTTCACCGACCAGACGATCAGCAGGCCGCCGATGATGGACACGTTCTTCAGGAAATGGGTCAGCTGGCCTTGCATGGCGGCAGCGTCGACAGCCCAGAAGCGGTGTGCGGCCAGCGTCGCGCCGACGGTAAAGATGGCGATCAGCAAGGCGGCAGGACGGGCAAAACGGCTACCTGTCAGCAACAGCAGGCCGGCGCCGACTTCAACCAGGATCGTCACGATCACGGCGACGGTCGGCACGGGAATGCCGAGGCTGCCCATGTAACCGACCGTGCCGGAAAAGCCGATGATCTTGAAGATGCCGGAAATGACGAACAGCGATGCCAGCAGGACGCGGCCGACGGTGAAAGCGGATTTGGAAATGATCATGATGAAACTCCCTCGAATGAATAAACGAATGTGGTGAATATTGGATTTGTGAATCTGATCTGTCGCTGAGCACTGATGTTTCAGAAAGCACGATCAGAATAATGCGAATAATCACAACAAGAAATTGATTATTTTTCTATAATCACTATCTAATAATTAGATAGTGTTGACGATATGAACATAGAACGCTTTTCCCTCGACCAGCTGCGCGTGTTCGTCCAGGTGGCCGACAGCGGCAGTTTCCTCGCTGCCGCGCGTGTCCTGGTCCGCGCCCAGTCGGCGGTCAGCTACGCCATCGGCACGCTGGAAAGCCAGCTCGACGTCGCCCTGTTCGACCGCAGCGGTTACCGTCCGCAACTGACTGACGCTGGTGAAGCGTTGCTGCGCGATGCGCGCCAGGTGCTGGACCAGGTCGACTCGCTGCAGGTGCGCGCCAGTGCGTTTTCGCAGGGGCAGGAACTGGAAGTGGCGCTGGCGGTGGATGTGTTCTTCCCCACCGATTGCCTGGTCGATCTGCTGCGCCGCTTCCGTGACGCCTTCCCGGCGGTGACCGTACGGCTGGAAGTCGAAGCGCTGGGGGCGGTGGCCGAGCGCGTGATCGACGGCCGCGCCATGCTCGGCATCCTGGGCACGCTGCCGACCACGCCGCCCAATCTGCTGCGCGTGACGCTCCCCAGCGTGATGGTAGTGGGGGTGGTGTCGCCGCAGCATCCGCTGGCGGCGGTCAAAGGAAGAATTCCGGACAAACTGCTGGCGCAGCAGACCCAGCTGGTGCTGAGCGACCGCAGTGAACTGACGGCGCGCCAGGACTTTTCGGTGCATTCGCGGCTGTCATGGCGCATGAGCGATCTAGGCACCAAGCATGCGTTGCTGCGCGCTGCCATGGGCTGGGGTTATATGCCGGAGCACGTGGTCAAGGACGATCTGAAGTCAGGCAAGCTGGTGCGCATCCTGACTTCGCAGCATTCACCCGAAGGCATGGCCTTGCCGATCCAGTGCGTGTACCGGCCCGACTATCGTGCCGGACCGGCCTTGTCGTGGTGGCTGGATTCGCTGGCGGGGTTGAAGACGCTGGATGGGATCAGCGTCATTTCCTGATGATTTATTCTCGGTGTGCTGCTCAGTGCGCCGAAAACCGGCTGCGGTATTGCGCCGGGCTCACGCCGAGCTGGCGCTGAAACACCCGCCGCAGATTCTGCTCTTCGCCGTGGCCGGTTTCGGTGGCGATGCTCTTGAGCGGCAGATCGGTTTCTTCCAGCGCGCGACAGGCGGCTTCCAGGCGCATGGCTTCGACCGTCTTGGCCGGCGTGCGGCCCTGCTCGGCGACATAGGTGCGAGCGAAGGTGCGCGGGCTCATGTTGACGCGGCTGGCCAGGTTTTCCACGCGCAGGTCGTGCTTGAGATTGGAGGCGATCCAGGCGTGCAGTTCGGCGAAACGGGCGTTTTCCGAGGACTGCGACACCAGCGGCACGCTGAACTGCGACTGCCCGCCCGGCCGCTTGATGAACATCACCAGTTGCCGTGCCGTGGCGATCGCCACCTTGTGGCCGTAGTCCTGTTCCACCAGCGCCAAGGCCAGATCGATCCCAGCCGTCACGCCCGCTGAAGTCCAGATGTCGCCTTGACGGATGAAGATCGGTTCCGGATCGACTTCAATCGCAGGAAATTGCTGCTGCAGGCGCAGCGCCCAGTCCCAATGCGTGGTTACGCGTTTGCCGTCCAGCAGCCCGGTGGCCGCCAGCAGGAACGCGCCGGTGCAGACCGAACACACCCGCCGCGCGCGACCCGCATGCTGCCTGATCCAGGCCACCAGCGCCGGATCGGCGTCGAAGCGTTCGCCGACGCTGCCGCCCGGTGCGATGATGGTGTCGATGTCCAGCTGGTCAAGCGCTTCCAGCGCTTCGGTCTCCACGCTCAGCCCGGCGCCGGTCATCAGGGCGCCGCCGCGCGACGACAGCACGCGCACTTCATACAGGGGACGCGGATCGCTCACACCCGCAGATGCCGCCACCCGGCCCGCGCTCACAAAGGTTTGCAAGGGGCCGCTGAGGTCGATCAGGTTCATGCCCGGATAGGCCAGCAAGGCGATGCGCAAGGGATTGCGGGGCTTCATGGGTGGTCTTGTCCTCTTTGTTGGTTCAGCTTGCCGTTGCGGTCTTTGCTGCGGCATTTTTGGCATCGGCGGCGTTCGCCAGCATCCACCAGATGCTGACGGTCGCGCAGATCAGCAGCAAGGGCAGGATCGCCAGGTTGAGCGCGGACCAGCCATAATGTTCCAGCAAGGGGCCGGCGGCCAGCGTCGCCAGCGCGGTAGCAGCATAGCGCAAAAATTCCGACAGTCCCTGTGCCCGCGCCCGTTCGCTGGGCCGGTACGATTGCGCCAGCAAGGTGGTGCCGCCGACGAACATGAAATTCCAGCCTACGCCCAGGCACAGCAAGGCGACGTAGAACGCCGGCAAGCTGGTCGACGCCATCGCGATCAGCGCACACGCCAGGTTGAGCGCCACGCCGGCCAGCACGATCGGGCCGAGTCCGAAGCGCTTGATCAGGGCGCCGGCAAAGAATGACGGCGCATACATGCCGACCAGATGCCACTGGATGATGTTGGCGCCGTCGTCGATGCCGTGATGGCATGCCACCGCCGCCAGCGGCGCCGCGGTCATGATGAACATCATCACCATCGAACCGACCACGTTGTTGGCCAACGCGGCGACGAACACCGGCTGGCGTGCTATCTCGCCGGTGGAGCGCGCCGGCAATGCGGGTTCCGCAGCAACCTGCACGGCAGCGGCGGCTTCGGTATCGCGATAGAACGCCAGCAGGACCGCCATCGACAGCAGGCTCAGCAGCGCCACCATCAGGTAAGCCCCGGCGAACAAGGCCGTCGGGAACAGATCCTTGCTCCATGAAGCGAGGGCCGGTCCCAGCACGGCGGCAATCACGCCACCGGTCAACACGGTCGAAATGGCCCGGCTCTTGAATTCGGCGCTCACCGCGTCGGCCGCCGCCAGCCGGTAGTACTGGGCGAAGGCCTGGAATACGCCGACCCCGGCGGTGCCGATGCAGAAACTCCAGAAATGCCCGTGGAACACCGACCACACTGAAATTGCCCCGCCGATCGCACCCGCCAGCGCCCCCAGCGCAAAGCTCAGTCGCCGTCCCAGTCGCTGGATCAGGAATGCCGCGAACCAGGTCACCACCGCCCCGGCCACGGTGATCAGCGCAAACGGCAGCGTCGCCAGCGACTTGTCCGGCGCCAGCTGGTAGCCGGTCAGCGCGGTGAGCGTGAGGTCGATCGAAATCGCGCAGGTGAACAGCCCCTGGCAGATAGCCAGGATGCGGGCGTTGCGATACCCTGAGCCATAAGAATCGGGTAAGGAAGCCCGGTTAAGATCCTTTTTTTGATGCAATATTGGCAAGCTCACGGACTTCCTTCAGAACAATGACGATGGTCAAATTGTCGAATCCGTGGGTAGTGCGGTCAATGACACAAAACATTCAATTCCTGCCACCTCGATCCCTAGGGGGAGATGCCTTATGCTGATGAATGCCAACGAATCCGCCCTGCTGATCATCGACGTGCAGGAAAAACTGATGCCGGCGATCCACGACGGCGCGACCGTGCTGGCACAGAACATCCGTCTCGCCACCATCGCCAGCCTGCTCGGACTGCCCGTGATCGCTACCGAACAGACGCCCGAGAAGCTCGGCCCCAACCATCCCGACGTCAAGCGGCTGTGCGATCGTACGCTCGCCAAGACGCATTTCGACGCCTGCGTCGACGGTCTGCCCGCAGCCTTCCTCCCGGCCTGCAAGGAAGTCGTCATCAGCGGTTGCGAAGCCCACGTCTGCATGCTGCAGACCGCCATGACGCTGCTGCAGAACGGCTATCGCGTGTGGGTCGTGACCGACGCCACCGGCTCGCGCGAGACCTCTGACCGCGACGCCGCCTTCACGCGGCTGGCGCAGGCCGGCGCGTATCTGGTGACGCTGGAAATGGTGGCCTTCGAATGGATGCGCGACAGCCGGCATCCGCTGTTTCGGGAAGTATTAAAGTTAATCAAGTAAACTCCCTGCATTACACTTACACCGGTGACGACCTGCAAGGTCGCAGTCCACAGAAAAAAGGAACCAGCTTCGCCTATGTCTCTGCCCGCCAACGCTGCCGATGCTTCCGCTCCCGCTGCCGCTCCTGCACCAGTCCTGCAGGCGCTCAAAGCCGGTTGCGCCTCTTGCAGCCTGCACCAGCTTTGCCTGCCCATGGGACTTGACGAAACCGACATGCAGCGCCTCGACCAGATCATCGGCCGCCGTCGACGCATCAAGCGCGACCAGAGCCTGTACCGCATGGGCGATTCGTTCGACATGCTGTACGCGATCCGGCTTGGCCATTTCAAGACTTACCAGGTCAACAGCAACGGCTCGCAACAGATCACGGGTTTCCAGATGGCGGGAGAACTGCTGGGCATGGACGCCATCGGCACCGGTCGGCACCAGTGCGAAGCGGTCGCGCTGGAAGACAGCGAGGTCTGCGAAATCCCGTTCAGCCAGCTGGAAGAACTGTTCCAAGACATGCCGGTGCTGCTGCGACAGTTCCATCGCATCATGAGCAAGGAAATTTCGCGCGAACAAGGCGTCATGCTCACGCTCAACAGCATGAGCGCACAACAGAAGCTGGCTGCCTTCCTGGTCAACCTGTCCTCGCGCTACGCCGCGCGCGGCTATTCGGCCAGCCGCTTCCAGCTGCGCATGACACGCGAAGAAATCGGCAACTACCTCGGCCTGGCGGTCGAGAGCGTCAGCCGCCTGCTCTCCACTCTGAAGAAGAACGGCGTGATCGACGTCAATCACCGCGATCTGGAACTGATCAACCTGCCGGAGCTGCGTTCCATTGCACTGGGCGCAGATCCGTGCGCCTGATGTACTGAGCGAATCGACCACTGCAATCCGCATGACGCGACAAACTCCACCTGTGTCCTTTCTGCGCGCACGATTTGCGCGTGACCATCATCTCGGACTGCCGCTGACCACCGGCATCCTGACGGTGCTCAGCGCCTGCGCGCTGTTCGCCCTGGTCGCCGCGCATGCGCTGTCGCCGGGCGCGCTGGTGGATTTCGACCAGCAGATTGCCGACTTTCTGCATGCACGCGCCACCCCCGGACTCACGCAAGCGGTACTGGCGTACACCCATCTGCACGGCACTGTCGGCGTATTGGCGATGAGCGCGGTGCTGGCGTTTTTCCTCCTGCGGCAACGGCCGCGAGCGAGCGCCTGGTTGTTGACGCTGGCGATCACGGTGCCGGGCGGGATGCTGTTCAACTATTGGCTGAAATTCCAGTTCCAGCGCATCCGTCCGTATTTCGACCAGCCTATCCTGGTGCTGCACAGCTACAGTTTCCCAAGCGGCCATACCATCGGCGCCACGCTGTTTTACAGCGTGCTGGCGGCGTGGCTGGCGAGCCTTCCCGGCAATCACGCACGACGGCCGGCAATTATTGCCATTGCGATAATATTGACGGTGCTGACCGCACTGAGCCGGCTCTACCTCGGCGCCCATTTCTTCAGCGACGTGCTGGCTGCAATGCTGGAAGGACTGGCCTGGTTCGCCCTATGGGCGACGATTATTTTTACCGTGCAGCGGCACCAATTGGTGAGAAAGTCTTCAAACTGATTTTGACGATAACTTTCTGCCAATGACAATAAGACCAGCCACAGAATCCGAATCTCCGCGCAGCTCTCCTTCCCCCACCCTCAAGGTCGCCGTCATCATCAATGCCCACGCCGGCGGCGGGCATGCCCAGGAACTGGCGCAACGTGTCACCGACGGCTTCCGTCAGCATCAGGTTGAGGCAAACGTCACGCTGGCGGCAGACGGCGCGGCCCTCATCGATGCCGCGCGCGCCGCGCTTGAAGATAACGCCGACATCATCGTGGCCGGGGGCGGCGACGGCAGCGTCAACGCCGTGGCATCGGTAGTCAGCGGCAGCAAGGCCGCGTTCGGCGTGCTGCCGCTGGGGACGCTCAACCATTTCGCCAAGGACCTCAGCATCCCGCTCGCGCTCGACGACGCCATCCGCAACATCGTCGAAGGCCGCCGTCTCGCCATCGACACCGGCGAAGTCAACGGCGTGCTGTTCATCAACAATTCCAGCCTGGGTTTGTACCCCGACATCGTGCGCGACCGCGAAAAGCAGCAAAACCGCCTCGGCCGCGGGAAATGGCTGGCGTTCTGCTGGGCCGCGATGGGTGCATTGCGGCGCTATCCTTTCCTTGACGTGCGCATGGACATCAAGGACGACGAAGACAATGCGGAAAGCCACCGGCGCCGCACGCCCTTCGTCTTCATCGGCAACAACGAATACCTGATGGACGGCCTCAATATCGGCAAGCGCAATAGTCTCTCCGACGGCAAGCTCAGTCTTTACGTCTGTCATCGCACCGGCAGGCTCGGGTTGGTCCGGCTGGCGCTGCATGCGCTGTTCGGCCGTTTGCAGCAAGCGCGCGACTTCGACATGCTGAGCGCGGCGGAGATTGAAATCGATACCCGCCACCACCACGGGCAACATCGCGTCAAGCGCCTGCGCGTCGCCACGGACGGCGAAGTGACGATCATGCAAACGCCGCTGGTCTATCGCATACGGCCGGCGTCGCTGACGGTGATGGTACCGGCCGCCGCCGATGCAGAAGTTCAGGAAACCCGCACTCTCACAGCACAGGAGGCATGACATGCGCACCATCGTCCATCTCTCCGACCTGCATTTCGGCCGTGTCGACGAAACGCTGATCGCGCCGATCGTTGCGCAGATCCATGAACTCGCACCGGACTTGATCGTCGTCTCCGGCGACCTGACCCAGCGCGCACGCTCCGAGCAATTCCGCGAAGCGCGCCAGTTCCTCGATGCCTTGCCGCAGCCGCAGATCGTGGTGCCCGGCAACCACGACATTCCGCTGTTCAATGTGGCGGCGCGCTTCTTCAGTCCGCTGACCAAATACCGCCGTCATATCACGGAGCAGTTGCAGCCGATTTTCATCGATGAGGAAATCGCCGTCATCGGCATCAACACCGCGCGCTCGCTGACGATCAAGGATGGCCGCGTCAACGACCGCCAGATCGAGATTGCACGGCGCGAACTGGCCGCCGTCGGTGATCACGTCGTCAAGATCATCGTCACCCACCATCCCTTCGACCTGCCGCCGGGACCGCAGCACCACGACCTCGTCGGCAAGGCGCTGCCGGCCATGCGCGCGTTTGCCATTTGCGGTGCAGACGTGCTGCTGGCCGGCCATGTGCACACCAGTTCAGCAGCCAGCAGCGCTGCGCGTTATGACATCCAGGGATATTCGGCGCTGGTGGTGCAGGCCGGTACGGCAACGTCAACGCGCAGTCGCGGCGAGACGAACTCGTTCAATGTGTTGCGCGTGGAAGCGCAGCACATCGTCGTGGAACGGATGCATTGGGAAGCGCATGAGGGGAAATTCATGCAAACGGCAAAACACGCATTCGAACAGCGCGGCAACGAATGGTTTGCCATGTCATGACAAAGGAAAAGGCCCCGCCTCGGGAGAGGCGGAGCCTGCAGCAGTGCACGCACCGACTTGAGAACAAGCCTTGCGAGTTACTTTGCTGATTTATTTCTTCGAGCCGGCATTGCCCTTCATGTCCGGATTATTCACCGGAATGCTCTTGTCGTCGCCATCACCACCGGACGACTTACCCATTGCGCCTGCCTCGGAAGCGCGTTTTTCCTTGCGCTCGGCCGCCTTCGTGGGGCGCGATTTTCCCTTTGCGTTTTCGGTCACCGGGTTGGCGGCGTTACTAGCCGGACCCGTCTTGTCATCGCCGTCGCCGCCGCCGGCATTGACCGCATGTGCCTGGATGCCGGCAGTCATTGCGCCGACCATGAACAACAGGGCAAGTTGCTTCTTCATAGATATCTCCTTGGAAGTAGTCGCCGCGACAGTGTGCCCGGCGTGTCTCCATGGTAGAAGCTCACGTGTTGAAATGAAGTCGGTGCACGCCGCGAGCGCGCGTCAGCGAAACCATCGCAGCGCTGTCAGCGCATTGCCGGACAAACGCGAGCTGTTTCAGCGCTGCGGCGGATTGTCGATGAAGTCGGCGACCCGATCCAGGGTCGGCGCCACATGGCGGAACGGCCGCGACAGACTCAGCACCAGCGTCACGTGCGACGTATTGTCGAAATACAGCTCCTGCACCGGCACGCCATGTTCACGCAGCAGGCGCGCCAGGCCGCCGGTATTGCGATCCGCCTCGACCAGCTTGTCCTTGTGCGACGCGACCAGCAAGGCTGGGACGCGGCTTTCGCCGACGTGGCGCACCGGCTGAGAATCCGGCGGCGTATCGGGAAACCAGAATACCGGCTTCACGTCGGGATTTTCAATCGGCAGGAAATCATAAGGACCCGCCAGCCCGATCCAGCCGCGCAATTGTTGCGGCGATGCGCCCGCCTCCTTCAGCCAGCGCGGATCAAGCGCCACCATGGCGGCGTTGTAGGCGCCGGCGCTGTGTCCCATCACGAATATCCGTTTAAGGTCGCCGCCAAAGTCTTGCGCATGCTGCAGAGTCCACGCCACCGCGGATG
>Ga0207695_10004189_pt1 | contig 19817 bp, 17 predicted proteins | sample KBSC54metaG_FD_184354 | JGI IMG/M metagenome (GOLD analysis project Ga0207695, IMG submission 184354) | Corn rhizosphere microbial communities from Kellogg Biological Station, Michigan, USA - KBS C5-4 metaG (SPAdes) (version 2) | ecosystem: Host-associated > Plants > Roots > Rhizosphere > Soil... | reverse complement strand
GCTCGACCGGGCGGCCGCGTTCCTGCGCCGCGTCGCGGTCGAGCGGGCGGTTCAGCGCGTCGGCGAGCCGTCGATCGCGTGATACGCGGCTTTCACGGCCACCGAGCCGTACTTGCGCTCGAGCCGGCGCACGGTGAAGTGGCCGTGCGCCATCTGCTGAAAGTGGTCGATGAACAGCGTGTTGACGGTCGCGCCGAGCACCGCGCCGATCGCCGGGATCGACTTCGCGGCCATCTGCTCGGTGACCTGCACCGAGAAGCGTGACGCGACCGTCTGCACCAGCTTGAACACGGCCGCCGAGCTGTGCGCGGCGATCCCTTTCGTCGTGATGTCCGACGACGCCTTCGAAATCGCCTGCGCGAGCGCGCCGCGCAGCACGAAATAGCCGAGATCGGCGTCCTCTTCGTCCTTGTCCGGGTTGCCGCCCATGCCGAGCACGGCCAGGCACTGCAGCTGCGTATCCACCGAGCCCAGGTCCTCGCCCTCGCTGCGCGCGATGTCGCACACCGAGCGGAAAATCAGCGTCGTCGTCACCGGCAGCTCCACCGGCAGCGCGAGGAAGCCGAATGCGCCGCCGGCGGCGCCGGTCGTCGCGACCGCGAGCTTGTGCAGCAGGTTGCTCGGCTTGTCCGGCTCGGCATCGGGCGTCTGCGGCTTGCCGAGCGTGCGCAGCGCGATGTTCAGGCACTTGCGCAGCGCGAGCTGCGTCGCGTCGTTGATCTTGCCGGTCGCGAAGTCCGGCAGCCGCGCGATCATTTTCTCGACCGGCGCGCCCAGCATGCCCGTCAGCTTCATCGTCAGCGACGGGCTTTCCAGCACCTGCTTCGCGCGCCGCAGCGCGTCCTGATCCTCCGGCGACAGCGTCGCGGCAGGCGTGATTGAAATCGGTTCCATCTTTCTCCTTGGCGGCCGGGGCCGGGTGAACCGTCGCCATCCTAGATTACTCCGGCGTGCTAGAATTTTAAGATTGTTTGACTCGTCAAAAGTTGCATCAACAAAAAATGGCCGTCCATACTGCCGCCCACCATTCGAGCGGGCAAGTCCTGCCGTTCCGCGAATCGCTGCTGGCGATGATCGGGATCTCGTTCGTCACCATGCTCGTCGCGCTCGACCAGACCGTCGTCGGCACCGCGCTGCCGACCATCGTCGCCGAGTTGAGGGGCTTCGACCTGTACGCGTGGGTCGCGACCTCGTACCTGCTCAGTTCCGTGATCACGGTGCCGATCTTCGGCCGCCTCGGCGACTACTACGGCCGCAAGCCGTTCGTGATCGTGTCGATCGTCGTGTTCACCGGTGCGTCGGTACTGTGCGGGATGGCCAACGACATGCTGACCCTCGTGCTCGCGCGCGGGCTGCAGGGGATCGGCGGCGGGATGCTGGTCGGCACCGCGTTCGCGTGCATTCCCGACCTGTTCCCGGATTCGGTCGTGCGGCTGCGCTGGCAGGTGCTGATGAGCTCGGCCTTCGGGATCGCGAACGCGGTCGGCCCGTCGCTCGGCGGCGTGCTGACCCAGTCGTTCGGCTGGCGCTCGGTGTTCTACGTGAACCTGCCGGTCGGCCTGCTGTCGCTGCTGTTCGTGTGGCGCTACCTGCCGCACCTGCGCCACGTCGAGCACGATCGCAAGATGCGGCTCGACTGGCCGGGCGCGCTGCTGATCGCGCTGTCGCTCGGCGCGCTGCAGCTGTTCGTCGAATGGCTGCCGAAGTACGGCGTCGCGAGCTGGGCGTCGCTGCTGCTCGTCGTCGCGGTCGCGGCGGGCGTCGGCCTGTGGCACTGGGAGAAGCGCTGCGCGCAGCCGATTCTGCCGTTCGACATGTTCGGCAACCGCGCGCTGTCGGCGCTGTTCGTGCTCGCGATCCTCGCCGGCTTCTCGATGTTCTCGCTGCTGTTCTACGCGCCGCTGCTGTTCCAGGGCGGCTTCGGGATGTCGCCGAAGGAGGCCGGGCTCGTGATCACGCCGCTCGTCGTGTTCATCACGATCGGCAGCATCATGAACGGCCGCGTCGTCACGCGCATCCGCAATCCGAACGCGATGCTGCACGTCGGCTTCGTGCTGTTCGCGATCGCATGCGCGGGCATCGTCGTGTCGACGCACACGACGCCGACCTGGATGCTGATGGCGCTGATGGTCGCGGGCGGCATCGGGCTCGGCTTCGTGCTGCCGAACCTCACGGTATTCGCGCAGCAGGCGGCCGGCCGCGAGCATCTCGGCATCGCGACGGCGCTGCTGCAGTCGCTGCGGATGGTCGGCGGGATGATCGGCACCGCGCTGACGGGCACGCTCGTCAACCAGATGTATTCTGGCGGCGTGCGCAATGCACTCGCGGCCGACCATGCGATGCAGTGGCATGCGCAGCTCGCCGATCCGCAGATCCTGATCGACCGGGCGGCGCAGGGCGGTCTCGTCGCGGAGCTGACGCGCGCCGGGCATAATGGCGCGCTGCTGCTGGAAGCGGCCCGCGAAGCGCTCGTCGGCGCGATTCACCTGGGCGTCGCGATGGCGGCCGTCGTCGCCGTGGTGTCGGTATGGCAGTGCCGCCGCGTGCCGCCGATCGCGCTGCGGCGCAAGATCGAGCCGCACGTCGCGGCCGATTAACGATTCAACGATTCACCGGAAACGAAATCAGCGCATGGAAGAACAGGACCGCGTCGCGATCTTGCAGCAATTCGGACGCACGTATCGCGCGTTCATGACCGCGTTCGAAGCGCACGTCGGGCAGCCGATGCCGCGCTGGCGCGTCATGGTCGCGTTGCACACGATGGGTGGACATTCGTCGCAGAAGAAGCTCGTCGAAGTGCTGCGCATCGATCCGGGCGCGCTCACGCGCCAGTTGAAGTCGCTCGACGCGCTCGGCTGGATCGAGCGCGAGTCCGACGCACGCGACAACCGCGTGACCAACGTGACGCTGACGGACGACGGCCGCGCCGCGTTCGATGCATGCCTGCCGCGCCGCAAGGCGTTTCTCGAACAGACGGTGGCGCAGTTGCCGGACGACGTGCTGAATGCGTTGTCGGGCGCGCTGGCGATGCTGGAATCGCGGATCGCGGACGTCGGTTCGACGCCGGTCGCGCGCTGAAGCGCGGCGCGGGCACGCGCGCACGCCGCGCCCGCGACCGATCGCCACCGGCAAGCGGGCATGAAATCCCGCCGCCGGCCGGCGCTTCATCTCATCTCATCTCAATTCACTTCAGGTTCACAGCTCGATGCGCGTGCCCAGCAGCGCGAGGAACTGCGCGAGCCATGCCGGATGCGCGGGCCACGCAGGTGCGGTGACGAACGGCGCGTCGGTCACGGCCGCGTCGACCGGGATGTCCGCGTATTCGCCGCCCGCGAGCTTCACCTCGGGCGCGCAGGCCGGGTAGGCCGAGATGCGCTTGCCGCGGATCACGTCGGCGGCCGCGAGCAGTTGCGCGGCGTGGCAGATCGCGGCGATCGGCTTGCCGGCCGCAGCGAACTCGCGCACGAGCGAAATCACCTTCGGGTCGAGTCGCAGATATTCGGGTGCACGGCCGCCCGCGATTGCGAGCGCGTCGTAGCGCGATGCGTCGACGTCGTCGAACGCCGCGTTCAGCGTGAACTGGTGGCCGGGCTTTTCGGTATAGGTCTGGTCGCCCTCGAAATCGTGGATCGCGGTCTTGATCTTGTCTCCCGCGCGCTTGCCCGGGCAGACTGCGTCGACGTGATGGCCGACGGCCTGCAGCGCCTGGAACGGCACCATCGTTTCGTAGTCTTCGGCGAAATCGCCGGTCAGGAACAGGATCTTCTTCGCGGCCATGGCTTTCTCCAGTGAAGCAGCGTTGAGGGCCCCGTTCGCGCCGTGTGCGGCAGACCGACGCAACGGCCGCGAGGAGCCCCGAGGACGAAAGCGCAGTGTACTCCGGCAGCTTGAAGCGCGCGTGACGGCCGCCCCGCGCGAGCGGCGGGGCGGCGCGCGCAACGTGCGTCAGAAGAACGTTTCGACCACTTCCGTCACGCGGAACTGCGGATCGAGCACGAGCACCTGGCGCCACTTGTCGAACGTCAGGCACGGGTGCGAGATGTCGAACGCGACCATGTCGCCGACCTTCACGTCGGCGCCCGGCGGGATCTGCAGGTACGCGTGCTGGTCCATCATCCCGGTGACGGCCCAGCCTTCGGTGGCGGCGACGTCGCGCGGCGCGGTGTCGCGGCCCGGGCGGAAGTGGCGCGCCGGCTCGGGCAGGCCCGCGTCGAACGCCGCGTCGCGCTTGCCGAGCGCGACAATCGCGCGATTCTGCTCCGGCACCGACTGCACGTACGCCCACAGCTGCAGCGCGGGCAGCAGCCCTTCGCCCATCGTGCGTGCGATCGGGTTGCGCGCGAACACGTCGGTCTGCGCCTTCTTGTAGATGCCGACATCGTGCGTCAGGTAGCAGCCCGGACGCAGCACGACTTCCGCGAAGCCTGCGTCGGACGCCTTCGCGAATTCTTCCGCGACCACGTCGTACCACGCCGAACCGGCGCCGGACAGGATCGCCGGCGTGCGCGCGAAGCGGCCGGCGTCGGCCAGCTGGCGCGTAAGCGCGACCGCGTCCTGCAGGAACGCGCGGATCTCGCCTTCCTCCTTCAGCACGCCTTCGTAGAGTTCGATGCCGGCCAGCTTCAGCGTGTCCGGATAGCGCGCGAGCGCGGCGAGCACGGCCTCGCGCTGCGCGGCGTCGCGTACGCCCGCGCGGCCGCCCGGCACGCCGAGCTCGAGCAGCACGTTCAGCGTTTTTTTCGCGTCGCCGAAGAAGCGGCCGAGCTGGTCGACGCCCTCGGCGGAATCGACGAGACAGAAGAATTCGAAGTCGGGATCGGACAGCAGCCCGGCGATGATCGTCATGTTCTGGCGGCCGACGAGCTGGTTCGCGAGCAGCACGCGCCGCACGCCGCCGTGATACGCGGCCTGCGTCTGGTGCGCGGTCGCGAGCGTGATGCCCCACGCGCCCGCATCGAGCTGGCGGCGGAACAGTTGCGGTGCCATCGTCGTCTTGCCGTGCGGCGCGAACTTGACGCCATACCGCTGGACGAAGGCCTGCATCCAGTTCAGGTTGTGTTCGATGCGATCCTCGTAAAGCACGGCAGCCGGCAGGCTGACGTCTTCCGCGAGCAGGTTCCACTCGAGGCGGCCCGCGTCGCCGAGCGGCACGCTGGCGCTCGGCAGGTTGCCGAGGCCCTTGCCGAAAGGATCGATCGTCGCTTCCTGATAGTTTGTAACTTTCATGTCATCCCGCTCCATCATCACTATGCATTGCACTGAAGTTGACATGCCGATGGTACAGAAAGTAGCATCGGCGCGGTGATGTTATTTAGTAACATCAAGCTTCGCAACCTTTCCCGCAGATGAATACGCCCGCCACCCCGTCCGCTCCGCTCGCGGCCGAGCCCCATCCGGCTTCGGCCGCCCCGCCGGTCCTCGACATCGTCGCGAGGATCGCCGAATGCGCGCCCGAGCTGCGCGAAGCCGAGCGCAAGGTCGCCGCGTTCATCCTCGCCGATCTCGCGCGCGCCGCGCATGCGAGCATCGGCGCGCTCGCGCGCGACGCGGAGGTCAGCGCCGCGACGGTCACGCGTTTCGCGAAGGCCGTCGGCTGCCGCGACGTGCGCGAACTGAAGGTGCTCGTCGCGCAGGCGGCGGCCGTCGGCCAGCGTTTTCTGGTGCCGTCCGACGATGCCCCGGCCGCCGACGCGAGCCCCGCGTCGGTCGTCTACGACGAGATTCGCGTGGCGCTCGCGCACAACCACCAGTTGCTGCGCAACACGTCGTTCGACGCGGCGGCCGACCTGCTTGCCGGCGCGAAGATGATCTATGTGTACGGGCAGGGCGGCGGCTCGACCATGCTCGCCGACGAGCTGCGCTTCCGGCTCGTGCGCTTCGGCCGGCCGGTCGCGAGTTACCAGGACAGCCTGCTGCAGCGGATGGTGTCCGCGACGCTGTCGCGCGACGCAGTTGTCGTCGCGTTGTCGGTGAGCGGGCGCGTGCCCGAGCTGCTCGAGAGCTGCCGGCTCGCGAAACGCTACGGCGCGAAGCTGATCGCGATCACCGCGCCGGCTTCGCCGCTCGCGAAGCTCGCCGACCACCTGATCCCGGTCGTCGCGTTCGAAACCGATTTCATTTACAAGCCGTCGACATCGCGCTACGCGATGATGATGGCGATCGACGTGCTCGTCACCGGAGTCGCGCTGCGGCTCGGCGATGCGGGCCGAGAATCGCTGCGCCGCATCAAGCATGCGCTCGATGCGCATCGCGGCGGCGGAGACCGTCAACCGGTAGGAGACTGACCATGCATTCGCATCCCGAAGCCGCCGATACACTGATCGTCGGCGCGCAGTTGTACGACGGCACCGGCGCACCGCCCGTCACGCGCGACGTCGCGATCCGCAACGGCGTGATCGCGGCGATCGGCAACCTGTCGAACTGGCTCGCCGAGACCGTCGTCGAGGCGAACGGCCGCGCGCTCGCGCCGGGCTTCGTCGACGTGCACACGCACGACGACACGCACGTGATCCGCGCGCCGCAGATGCTGCCGAAGATCTCGCAGGGCGTGACGACGGTGATCGTCGGCAACTGCGGGATCAGCGCGTCGCCGGTGACGCTCGCGGGCGATCCGCCCGATCCGATGAACCTGCTCGGCGAGCGCGGCGCGTTCCGGTACCCGACCTTCGCCGACTACGTCGCGGCCGTGAACGACGCGCGCCCGGCCGTGAACGTCGCGGCGCTCGTCGGCCACACGGCGCTGCGCAACAACCAGATGGACCGCCTCGACCGTGCGGCGACCGGCGGCGAGATCGCCGCGATGCGCACGCAGCTCGAGGAGGCACTCGCGAACGGCGCGCTCGGCTTGTCGTCGGGCCTCGCGTATGGTTCCGCGTTCGCGGCGCCGGCCGAGGAAGTGATGGCGCTCGCCGAGCCGCTCGCGAATGCGGGCGCGCTGTACACGACGCACATGCGCACCGAGTTCGACGCGATCCTCGACGCGATGGACGAGGCGTATCGCGTCGGCCGCCATGCGCAGGTGCCGGTCGTGATCTCGCACCTGAAATGCGCGGGCCCGTCGAACTGGGGGCGCAGCACCGAAGTGCTCGCGTCGCTCGAGGGCGCGCGCCGCTACCAGCCGGTCGGCTGCGACTGCTATCCGTACAGCCGCAGCTCGTCGACGCTCGACCTGAAGCAGGTGACCGGCGACATCGACATCACGATCACGTGGTCGGAGCCGCACCCGGAAGTCGCGGGCAAGCTGCTGAAGGCGATCGCGGCCGACTGGGGCGTAACCGAGCAGGAAGCCGCGCAGCGCATCCGCCCGGCAGGCGCCGTGTACCACAACATGTCCGAGGACGACGTGCGGCGGATCCTGTCGCACCCCGCGACGATGGTCGGCTCGGACGGCCTGCCGAACGATCCGCTGCCGCACCCGCGGCTGTGGGGCGCGTTTCCGCGCGTGCTCGGCCATTACGTGCGCGACACGAACCTGCTGCCGCTCGAGGAGGCGATCCGCAAGATGACGTCGCTGTCCGCGCGCCGCTACGGGATCGCGCGGCGCGGAGAGGTGCATGTGGGCTATCACGCGGATCTCGTGCTGTTCGATCCGGCGCGCGTGATCGACGCCGCGACGTTCGAGAAGCCGCAGCAGCCCGCGCACGGGATCGATGCCGTGTGGGTGAACGGCGTGCTGACCTACGAGAACGGCCAGCCGACCGGCGAGCGCGCCGGCGGCTTCGTCGCGCGCGGCGAGCGCGTGCCGGTGGGCGCCGACGCCGCGTTCTGAGCGCGGCGGTTGTTCCGATCTTCGCGCGCGCCGCTGCCGGCGCGCGCATCCGCAACCGAGCGTTGCATGGGATCCGGGGCGGTGCTGAAGCGCCTGCCCGGGTCGACAAAACAAGGAGTGAAACGATGAAGCGATATGGCGTAGGCGAAGCGAAGGGTACCGGCGGCCAGGTGATGCCGTTCGCACGTGCGGTCGAGGCTGACGGCTGGCTGTATGTGTCGGGCCAGACGCCGATGGTGAACGGCGAGGTCGTCGAAGGCGGGATCGTCACGCAGTCGAAGCAGACGATCGAGAACGTGATCGCGATCCTGAAGGAAGCCGGTTATGGGCTCGAGCACGTCGTGCGCTGCGGCGTGTGGCTCGACGACGCACGCGATTTCGCGTCGTTCAACAAGGTGTTCGTGTCGTACTTCGGCGAGCATCCGCCGGCACGCGCGTGCGTGCAGTCGAGCATGGTCATCGACTGCAAGGTCGAGGTCGACTGCATCGCGTACAAGGCGCAGGCGAAGTAACGCGGCGACGGCGAGCCGATACGCAACGGGCTCGGCGCATTCATGTGCGCCGGGCCCGTTTTATCGTGTGCCGCACGATTGTGAGGAGAGGAAATGCATGGAATGGGCTGCGCTGGTGCCGGAGCTGGTCTGCACGGACCTTGCCGGAAGCATTCGCTTCTATCGTGATGTGCTGGGATTCCGGATCCGCTTCGAGCGTCCGGAAGACGGATTCGCATACATCGAGATCGGCTCGGCCCAGCTCATGCTTGAACAGCACCGTCCGGAGAGCTGGCTGACGGGCCCGCTGGAACCGCCGTTCGGCCGTGGGATCAATCTGCAGATCGAGGTCGATTCGCTCGAACCCATCTACGCCCGGATCCGCGCCGCAGGCGTGGCGATGTTCGTCGAACCGTGCACTTCCTGGTATCGGCAGGACGATATCGAGCACGGCCAGATCGAGATGCTGGTGCAGGACCCCGACGGTTACCTGCTGCGCCTGGTGGAAATCCTCCCGGAGCGGCCGCTGCAAGGATGACTCCGGGCAGTTCGCCGTCCGGGATGCCGTGGCCCCTCGTCGAGAGGGGGCGCTCGCTCACTGCCGCGCCGTCCGCGCGTTGTCCGGCATCGGCTGGTTGTAGTTCGTGCGGAACGGGTTGATGTCGAGCCCGCCGCGGCGCGTGTAACGCGCGTACACCGCGAGCTTCACCGGTTTGCACGCATGCAGGATGTCGAGGAAGATTCGCTCGACGCACTGCTCGTGAAAGCCCGTGTGATTGCGGAACGAGATGATGTAGCGCAGCAGGCCGGCATGATCGATCTGCGGCCCGACGTAGTGGATCTGCACGCTGCCCCAGTCGGGCTGACCGGTGACCGGGCAGTTCGAGCGAAGCAGGTCCGACACGAGCGTCTCCTCGACCGGCGCTTCGTTCTCGGCGGCCGACAGCAGCGACGGATCGGGTTCGTACACGTCGGTGTCGAGGTCGAGCCGGTCGAGCGACAGCCCGTCGAGCTCTTCCATCTCCAGCTTGCCGAAATCGTGCGCCGACACGAGCTGCACCGACACGCTCGCGCCGCACGCGGCCGACACGTCGCGCTTGAGCACGTCGCGCACCGCGTCGACCGAGTCGAACTTAGATTGTGCGAACGAACCGAGATACAGCTTGAACGATTTCGATTCGACGATGTTCGGCGATTCGGCCGGCACGAAGAACGTCGCGACCGCGACCTGCGGCTTGCCGCGCGCGTTGAGCCACGACAGCTCGTACGCATTCCAGATGTCGGTGCCGAAGAACGGCAGCGCCGACGCGATGCCGAGCTGCTCGCGCGCGCCCGCGCGCGGGATCGGGAACAGCAGCGACGCATCGTACCGGGCTGCGTAGACGGTGGCCTTGCCGAGCGGGGAATGTTCGGGATTCATTGCGTGACGCCTTTACGACAGGAAGAGGCGGTAAGCCGGGTTGGCGCTCTCTTCGACATACGGATAGCCGAGTGCCGCGAGGAAGCCCTCGAACTCGGCGCGATCGGCCTGCGGCACCTGCAGCCCGACGAGGATCGAGCTGTAGTCCGCGCCCTGGTTGCGGTAGTGGAACAGGCTGATGTTCCAGTCCGGCGCCATCGACGACAGGAACTTCATCAGCGCGCCCGGCCGCTCCGGGAATTCGAAGCGGAACAGGCGCTCGTCGAGCGCGAGCGGCGAGCGGCCGCCGACCATGTAGCGGATATGTTCCTTCGACAGCTCGTCGTGCGTCAGGTCGACGGTCTTGAAGCCGTGCGACTCGAAGTTCGCGGCGATCTCCGCCGATTCGCCGCGCCGGCGGATCTGCACGCCGACGAAGATGTGCGCGGACTGTGCGTCGGCGATCCGGTAGTTGAACTCGGTGACGTTGCGGTCGCCGACGAGCGAGCAGAAGCGCTTGAAGCTGCCGCGCTCCTCGGGGATCGTGACCGCGAACACGGCTTCGCGCGCCTCGCCGACCTCCGCGCGCTCGGCGACGAAGCGCATCCGGTCGAAATTCATGTTCGCGCCGGACGTGACCGCGACGAGCGCCTGGTTCTCAATCCCCTCGCGTTCCGCGTACAGCTTCGCGCCCGCGACCGCGAGCGCGCCGGACGGCTCGAGTACGCTGCGGGTATCCTGGAACACGTCCTTGATCGCCGCGCACAGTGCGTCGGTGTCGACGGTCACGACGTCGTCCAGGTATTCGCGGCACAGCCGGAAGGTTTCCTCGCCGACGAGCTTCACCGCGGTGCCGTCCGCGAACAGGCCGACCTCGGTCAGCTCGACGCGTTCACCGGCCTTCAGCGACTGCGCCATCGCGCACGAATCCTCGGCCTGCACGCCGATCACCTTGATCTCCGGGCGCACGGCCTTCACGTATGCGGCGACGCCGGACGCGAGGCCGCCGCCGCCGATCGGCACGAAGATCGCGTGGATCGGGCCCTGGTGCTGGCGCAGGATCTCCATCGCGATGGTGCCCTGGCCGGCGATCACGTAAGGATCGTCGAACGGGTGGACGAACGTGAGGCCGCGCTCTTCCTGCACCTTGACCGCATGCGCGTAGGCATCGCTGTACGACTCGCCGGCCTGGATCACCTCGACGCCCGGGCCGCCGTGCGCGCGCACCGCGTCCACTTTCACCTGCGGCGTCGTGACGGGTACGACGATCACCGCCTTGACGCCCATCCGGGCCGCCGAGAACGCGACGCCCTGCGCGTGATTGCCCGCCGACGCGGTAATCACGCCGCGCGCAAGCGCGTCGGCTGGAATGTGCGCCATCTTGTTGTACGCGCCGCGCAGCTTGAACGAGAACACCGGCTGGTTGTCCTCGCGCTTCAGGTACACGGGGTTGCGCAGCCGGGCCGACAGGTTGCGGGCGGGTTCGAGTTCCGTCTCGATCGCGACGTCGTAGACGCGCGCGGTGAGGATTTTCTTCAGGTAATCGTGGGATGCCATGGGCGCTCGCGTGCAGTGCGGAAGCAGACGGTAAAGGATCAATGATAGCGCCAAGGGTCCGCCCGCATGCAAGCGGCATGCCGGGCGAGCGGCGGCGGGGCGGCGCGGGCGGCGCATTCGCGACGCCGGGCGTCCCGTTTTTACCGGTTTAACCGCGCGGTTACCGACCGGACGGGCGGCGAATGATCGCACGAATCCGCGCCGAACCAGGCCTGGCGCGGCTTGCGGGGATAGCCCCACGACCTGTCCGGCGTGTCACGCATGGCCCGATCATGGGTTAGAATTCCGTTTTGAATCAAGGATCGGAAGATGCAGAGGCACCCTCGGATCGCCCCGTTGAAGCCGACGCCGCGCGCAGCCAGCCCCGCGGCGGAACGGCACGCGCGCCGCGCGCGATCGTGCTGATGGTTCCGAGTGCCGCCAGGCCCTGTCGCCGGCCAGGAGGGGCGAATCAACGCCCGCTCCGGCCCCATGAAGGACAGCCGCGCGCCTGGTAACAGAACAGATTTCCCCAAGATTGCGCCCACGCGCTTGCCGACGCCCGTGCACGGGGTATCGGCCCTCCGAGTCGTCCGAACATGAACGCACCACAAGTTTTCGATCCGAATGGCGCGGCCGCCGCCGTCGCCGCCGACCCCGCGCCCCGGTTGCGCGAGATCCCCTACAACTACACGTCCTTCTCGGATCGCGAGATCGTGATCCGCCTGCTCGGCGAAGAGGCGTGGTCGGTGCTCGACGAACTGCGCGCCGAACGCCGTACGGGTCGCTCGGCACGGATGCTGTATGAAGTGCTCGGCGATATCTGGGTCGTGCGCCGCAATCCGTACCTGCAGGACGACCTGCTCGACAATCCGAAGCGCCGCGCGCTGCTGATCGAGGCGCTGAACCACCGCCTGACCGAGATCGGCAAGCGCCGCAGCGCGGATCTCACCGCGCACCGCGACGACGCGGGCCGCGAGCGCGCGGTGCGCGTCGAGATGCTCGAAGCCGCCGCGCAGCGGGCGGTCAACGAGTTCGCCGACGAATTCGAGAAAATGGCCGACCTGCGCCGCCGCGCGACCAAGGCGCTCGGCCGCTGCACGCAGAAGGACAACATCCGCTTCGACGGGCTGTCGCGCGTGTCGCACGTCACCGACGCGACCGACTGGCGCGTCGAATACCCGTTCGTCGTGCTGACGCCCGATACCGAAGCCGAGATCGCGGGCCTGATCAAGGCCTGCTTCGAGCTCGGCCTGACGGTAATCCCGCGCGGCGGCGGCACCGGCTACACGGGCGGCGCGGTGCCGCTCACGCCGTTCTCCGCGGTGATCAACACGGAGAAGCTGGAACAGCTCGGCGCGGTCGAGCTGACCGAGCTGCCGGGCGTCGCGCACAAGGTGCCGACGATCTTCTCCGGCGCGGGCGTCGTCACGCGCCGCGTGACCGAGGCGGCCGAGGCGGCCGGCTACGTGTTCGCGGTCGATCCGACTTCGCTCGACGCGTCGTGCATCGGCGGCAACGTCGCGATGAACGCGGGCGGCAAGAAGGCCGTGCTGTGGGGCACCGCGCTCGACAACCTGGCCTGGTGGCGGATGGTCGACCCGGACGGCAACTGGCTCGAAGTCACGCGCCACGAGCACAACCAGGGCAAGATCCACGACATCGCGGTCGCGCGCTTCGAGCTGAAGTGGTTCGACGGCGCGTACGCGCCTGGCGAGAAGCTGCTGCGTACCGAAATGCTCGAGATCGAAGGCCGCCGGTTCCGCAAGGAAGGGCTCGGCAAGGACGTGACCGACAAGTTCCTCGCCGGCCTGCCGGGCGTGCAGAAGGAAGGCTGCGACGGGCTCATCACGTCCGCGCGCTGGGTGCTGCACAAGATGCCCGCGCACACGCGCACCGTCTGCCTCGAATTCTTCGGCCAGGCGCGCGAGGCGATCCCGAGCATCGTCGAAATCAAGGACTACCTGTTCGAAACGTCGAAGCGGGGCGGCGCGATCCTCGCGGGCCTCGAGCACCTCGACGAGCGCTACCTGCGCGCGGTCGGCTACGCGACCAAGAGCAAGCGCAATTCGTTCCCGAAGATGGTGCTGATCGGCGACATCGTCGGCGACGATGCGGATGCAGTGGCGCATGCGACGTCCGAAGTGATCCGGATGGCGAACGGCAAGAGCGGCGAGGGCTTCGTCGCGGTCAGCGCGGAGGCGCGCAAGCGCTTCTGGCTCGACCGCAGCCGCACGGCCGCGATCGCGAAGCACACGAACGCATTCAAGATCAACGAGGACGTCGTCATCCCGCTGAACCGGATGGGCGAGTACACCGACGGCATCGAGCGGATCAACATCGAGCTGTCGCTGAAGAACAAGCTCCAGCTCGTCGATGCGCTCGAAGCGTTCTTCCGCGGCGGCAACCTGCCGCTCGGCAAGACCGACGACGCGAACGAGATCCCGAGCGCCGAGCTGCTCGAGGATCGTGTCCAGCAGGCGCTGGAGCTGCTCAAGCGCGTGCGTGCGCGCTGGGAATTCGTGCGCGACCGGCTCGACCAGCCGCTGCGCGAGGCGCAGCACTACCTCGTGCAGCTCGGCTACGAGGCGCTGGCCGAGAAGTTCGCGGATCGCGCGGACGAGCAGCCGGGCGCGACCGTGTTCCACATCACGCAGGACCGCACGGTCCGCATCTCGTGGAAGCAGGAGATCCGCGCTGAACTGCGCGCGATCTTCAACGGCGGCGCGTTCAAGCAGATCCTCGACGAAGCGCAGGCGATCCACAAGCAGGTGCTGCGCGGCCGCGTGTTCGTCGCGCTGCACATGCACGCGGGCGACGGCAACGTCCACACGAACATCCCGGTCAACTCCGACAACTACGAGATGCTGCAGGACGCGCACGCGTCGGTTGCGCGCATCATGAAGCTCGCGCGCTCGCTCGACGGCGTGATCTCCGGCGAGCACGGGATCGGCATCACGAAGCTCGAGTTCCTGACCGACGACGAGATCGCCGAATTCCGCGCGTACAAGCAGCGCGTCGACCCGAACGGCCGCTTCAACAAGGGCAAGCTGCTCGACGGCGCCGATCTGCGCAACGCGTACACGCCGAGCTTCGGGCTGATGGGCTACGAGTCGCTGATCATGCAGCAGTCCGACATCGGAGCGATCGCCGATTCGGTGAAGGACTGCCTGCGCTGCGGCAAGTGCAAGCCGGTGTGCGCGACGCACGTGCCGCGCGCGAACCTGCTGTACAGCCCGCGCAACAAGATCCTCGCGACGTCGCTGCTGGTCGAGGCGTTCCTGTACGAGGAACAGACGCGCCGCGGCGTGTCGATCAAGCACTGGGACGAGTTCAACGACGTGGCCGACCACTGCACGGTGTGCCACAAGTGCGCGACGCCGTGCCCGGTGAAGATCGACTTCGGCGACGTGACGATGAACATGCGCAACCTGTTGCGCAAGATGGGCAAGAAGAAATTCAACGCCGGCAATGCGGCGGGCATGTTGTTCCTGAACGCGACCAATCCGCAGACGATCAACGCCGCGCGCAGCGTAATGATGGGCGTCGGCTACAAGGTGCAGCGCTTCGCGAACGACATGCTGAAGAACGTCGTGAAGAAGCAGACGCAGCACCCGCCGGCGACCGTCGGCAAGCCGCCCGTCGTCCAGCAGGTGATCCACTTCGTCAACAAGAAGATGCCGGGCAACCTGCCGAAGAAGACGGCGCGCGCGCTGCTCGACATCGAGGACAACAAGATCGTGCCGATCATCCGCAACCCGAAGTCGACGACCGTCGATTCGGAGGCGGTGTTCTACTTCCCGGGCTGCGGTTCCGAGCGGCTGTTCTCGCAGGTCGGCCTGGCGACGCAGGCGATGCTGTGGGAAGCGGGCGTGCAGACGGTGCTGCCGCCGGGCTACCTGTGCTGCGGTTATCCGCAGCGCGGCTCGGGCCAGTACGACAAGGCCGAGAAGATCGTCACGGACAACCGCGTGCTGTTCCACCGCGTGGCGAACACGCTGAACTACCTCGACATCAAGACGGTGGTCGTGTCGTGCGGCACGTGTTACGACCAGCTCGCAGGCTACGAATTCGACAAGATCTTCCCCGGCTGCCGGATCATCGACATCCACGAGTTCCTGCTCGAGAAGGGGATGAAGCTCGACGGCGTGACGGGCACGCGCTACATGTATCACGACCCGTGCCATACGCCGATCAAGACGATGGACCCGGTCAAGCTCGTCAACGAGCTGATGGGCACGGAGAAGGACGGCTACAAGATCGAGAAGAACGACCGTTGCTGCGGCGAATCGGGCACGCTCGCGGTCACGCGCCCGGACGTGTCGACGCAGGTCCGCTTCCGCAAGGAAGAGGAAATCCGCAAGGGCGCGGCGAAGCTGCGCAGCATCCCGGTCGTCGCCGGCGATGCCCCGGCGACGACCGCAGCGGCCGCGAACGGCCCGGACGTGAAGATCCTGACGAGCTGCCCGTCGTGCCTGCAGGGCCTGTCGCGCTACAACGAGGATGCGAACATCGAGGCCGACTACATCGTGGTCGAGATCGCGCGCCAGGTGCTCGGTGAAAACTGGATGGCCGATTATGTCGCACGTGCGAACCATGGCGGGATCGAGCGCGTGCTGGTCTAATGCGGGCATGACGACCGCCCGACCGGGCTTGGGATGAGAGCGGGCGCCGGCGCCGATGCGCGGGCGCCCGCCCACATGGGAGCGACGATGGAATGCGTGTTTTGCCGTGAAGACGGCGGCGAGCTGCTCTGGCGGGACGATGCGCTGCGCGTCGTGCTGGCGACGGGCGAGCACGACTACCCGGGCTTCTGCCGGGTGATCTGGGGTGCGCACGTGGCCGAGTTTTCCGATCTCGGCGAGCCCGAGCGGGCACACCTGATGCGCGTGGTCTACGCGGTCGAGCGGGCCGTGCGCCGCGTGATGCAGCCGAACAAGGTGAATCTCGCGAGCCTCGGCAACATGGTGCCGCACGTGCACTGGCACGTGATCCCGCGCTTCTCGAACGACGCCCATTTCCCGCAGCCCGTATGGGCGCCGCGCCAGCGCGGCGTGTCCGAGGCGCTGCTGCGCACGCGCGCCGCGCAGGCCTCGCTGCTGCACAATGCGGTGCGCGAGGAAATTCAACGAACGACCGATTCGAGGCAGCCATGAGCGGTTTGACTTCCACGACGCCGATTCCGTCCGGCGTCGTCGTGCACGCGGTATCGCGCGTGCTCGAATTGCAGTACCCGAACGGCGACAGCTACCGGATTCCGTTCGAGCTGATGCGCGTCTATTCGCCGTCGGCCGAGGTGCGCGGCCACGGGCCCGGCCAGGAGACGCTGCAGACGGGCAAGCGCGAGGTGACGATCACCGCGCTCGAAGGCGTCGGCAACTATGCGCTGCAGCCGACGTTCTCCGACGGCCATTCGACCGGCATCTACTCGTGGGACCTGCTGTACGAACTGGCGACGCAGCAGGACGCGCTGTGGCGCGACTATTTCGACAAACTGAAGGCGGCGGGCGCCGATCGCGACGCCCCGATGCAGGCGGCCGCGGCGCCGCACGGCCACTGCCACTGAAATCGACGGCGCCCGCTCGGCGCCGTCTTGCCATTTACTGAGGATCAACGCGATGAGCAAAACCCACTTCGGCTTCGAAAGCGTCGAGGAAAACGAAAAAGCGAAGAAAGTGGCGGGTGTGTTCCATTCGGTCGCGAGCAACTACGATCTGATGAACGACCTGATGTCGGCGGGCATGCACCGCGCGTGGAAGGCGTTCACGATCGCGCAGGCGAACGTGCGTCCCGGCTTCAAGGTGCTCGATATCGCGGCCGGCACCGGCGACCTGACCAAGTCGTTCGCGAAGGCGGCCGGGCCGACGGGCGAGGTCTGGCACACGGACATCAACGAATCGATGCTGCGCGTCGGCCGCGACCGGCTGCTCGACAAGGGCATCGTGACGCCGTCGCTGCTGTGCGACGCGGAGAAAACTCCCTTTCCGGACAACTACTTCGACGTCGTCACGGTCGCGTTCGGGCTGCGCAACATGACGCACAAGGACGCCGCGCTGGCGGAAATGCGCCGCGTGACGAAGCCCGGCGGCCGCGTGATGGTGCTGGAATTCTCGAAAGTCTGGGATCCGCTGAAAAAAGCGTACGATCTGTATTCTTTCAAAGTATTACCGTGGCTTGGCGACAAGTTCGCGAAAGATGCTGAAAGTTATCGGTATCTTGCTGAATCTATCCGGATGCACCCCGATCAGGACACGCTGAAGACGATGATGGAACAAGCGGGCCTCGATGCCGTCAAATATTACAATTTGTCAGGTGGCGTGGTAGCTTTACATATGGGAACCAAGTACTAAGGGGTTCTTTCCATACATTCGCCTTACATCTGGAGAAAGTGATGTCCGAATCGCGTTCGTTGTTCAACCGTAGCAAGCCGTCGAAGCCGTGGGCTCGACGGGTCGGCACGCTGCTGATGGTCGGCCTGCTCACGGCCGGCACGTTCGCGTCGCTCGACGCCGAAGCCAGGCGCATGGGTGGCGGGCGCAGCATCGGCCGCCAGAATTCCACCGTCACGCAGCGCCAGGCCACGCCGCCCGCGCAGCAGCCGATGCAGCAGGCCGCGCCGTCGCAGGCGCAGCGTGCCAACCCGGCCGCGCCCGCGCCGGCCGCGCAGCCTAACCGCTCGCGCTGGCTCGGGCCGATCGCCGGCCTCGCGGCCGGTCTCGGCATCGCGGCGCTGCTGTCGCACTTCGGTCTCGGCGAAGCGTTTGCCGGCATGATGTCGAACATCATCGTGATCGCGCTGCTCGCGATGATCGGCATCTGGCTGGTGCGCAAGTTCATGAACCGCCGTCGCTCGCAGGAGCCGGCGTATTCGGTCGGCGGTTCGGCATCGTCGTCGGGCGGCTACTCGCAAAGCCCGTCGTTCCAGCAGGGCAACACCGGCAGCAACCAGGCGGGCAGCGGCAGCAGCTACGCGAACGAAGCGCAAGGCGTGTTCGGCGGCGGTGCCGCGGCTGCCGGCGCGGCAGCGGGTGCGATGGCCTCGGCCGCACCGCTCCAGGTGCCGGCCGGCTTCGACACCGAAGCGTTCCTGCGCAGCGCGAAAGTCTATTTCGTGCGCCTGCAGGCTGCGTGGGACCAGGGCAACCTGGCCGACATCCGCGAGTTCACGACGCCCGAAATGTTCGCCGAGATCAAGATCGACCTCGATTCGCGCGGCAACGAGTCGAACCAGACCGACGTCGTGCAGCTCGACGCGGAACTGGTCGCGATCGAGGATCGCGGCATCGAGCAGTCGGCGAGCGTGCGCTTCCACGGCCTGATCCGCGAATCGGCGAATGCGTCGGCCGCGCCGTTCGACGAAGTGTGGAACCTGTCGAAGTCGGGCAGTCAGGGCTGGCTGCTCGCGGGCATCCAGCAGCTCAACACGCACTGAGCGTGACCGGCGGCCCGCGCCGCCGGATGCCCGGGCGAGCGCCGCCGCACTGCGACCGCTTGCCGCCCGGGTGTACGGTCGGGCACGGTCTGCCGACGATCCGACGTTACAATAGAAACCCGCGTGGGCGCCCGGCCTGCGCGGGTTTTTTCTTTCCCAGCCCGATGACCTTTGCCGCCAAGCCTTTTGCTGCTGCTGTCAATCACCTGCTCGCGCGCGAATCGTGGGCGCGCGACCGCCTGATTCCGTATGCGGGCAAGACTGCCCGGATCGACGTGCCCCCCGTCACGCTCACGCTGCTGGTGCAGCCCGACGGCTACCTGTCGGCTGTCGACGCGCGCGATGCGCAACAGGTCGACGTGTCGATCGCACTCGCGGGCGACACGGTCGCCGCGTTCCTGCAGGGCGGCCAGGCGGCGGTGATGAAGCACGTGAAGATCGACGGCGATGCGGAGTTCGCGACGCAGATCGCGAAGCTGGCCGAGCACCTGCGCTGGGAACCGGAAGAAGATCTCGCGAAGCTGGTCGGCGACGCGGCGGCACACCGGATCGCGACGGTCGTGCGCGATGCCGGCGCGCGCGCGCGACGTACCGGCCGCAACGTGCTCGATTCCGTCGCCGAGTACTGGCTCGACGAGAATCCGCAAGTCGTCCGGCGCACGGCGCTCGGCGGCTTCGACGCCGAACTGGCGCGCGCACGCGATGCGCTCGCGCGGGTCGAAAAGCGGGTCGAGCGACTCGAACAAAAAATCGGCGCGCGCACGGGTTCAGGCCCGCGCGGCGCGCACTGAGGGCCGCAGGGCATGCGCATTTTCCGTTTCATCAAGATTGTCTACACCGTCATCCGCTTTGGCCTCGACGAAGTGATGCTGTCCCGGATCGACGACCGGCGCGTGAAGCTGCTGCTGCGGATCACGACGATCGGCCGCCGCTACTCCGATCCGCCCGCCGTGCGGCTGCGTCACGCGCTCGAAAGCCTCGGCCCGATCTTCGTGAAGTTCGGCCAGGTGCTGTCGACGCGCCGCGACCTGCTGTCGGTCGATTTCGCGAACGAACTCGCGAAGCTGCAGGACCAGGTGCCGCCGTTCGATTCGGCGGTCGCGATCGCGATCATCGAGAAGTCGCTCGGTGCGCCGGTCGACGAGCTGTTCGACGAATTCGAGCGCGAGCCGATCGCGAGCGCGTCGATCG
>Ga0207695_10004187_pt1 | contig 19822 bp, 12 predicted proteins | sample KBSC54metaG_FD_184354 | JGI IMG/M metagenome (GOLD analysis project Ga0207695, IMG submission 184354) | Corn rhizosphere microbial communities from Kellogg Biological Station, Michigan, USA - KBS C5-4 metaG (SPAdes) (version 2) | ecosystem: Host-associated > Plants > Roots > Rhizosphere > Soil... | reverse complement strand
TGTGGAGGCCGTGCTGGCTGTGAACGCCAAGATGGCCGAGCCGCTGCTCGCTGCCGTGGCCAGCGCCAAGGCGCTCAGCGCCTGGCGCTACAAAGTTGAAGGGCGGTTGATGGTCTCAGGCACACGCGCCGCCCTGATGGATTTGGACGCCATCACGCGCTGCAGTGGAAATCCGGTCGCGTTCATGCTTCTGGCCTATCTGCGCAGTCACCATGACACAGAACACCTCTTCGCCATCGTACCGGCAGCCGTGGCGCGAATCCTAGGCCAATCTCACAACACGGTCCGCAAGGCGCGAGACAGGCTCATCGACGCCGGATACCTGACCCTCGAACGAAGTGGCGGCGGGATCTCCCGGGCGACGGGCTCCGGCATCACGAACCTATACCGCCTGACCAATGCGGCATGACTGGCGTAAAAGATGCGCGGGCGAACCTCACAGCATCAAGCTAGTTAAATCGCACCGCGTGACTGCAAGTCTGACTCCAAAGCTTTGATGATCCGGCGATAGCTTACGACTTTGATCTTGGCATGGTTGCGTACGAAATCTGAGCGGAACCTACGTTGAGCATCACTTTCGATATCAGAGTCTCCCATCAACAAAATCGCGCCCTCCGGCTGGATAAGCTCGGCCACACGGATGTTATTGCGAATGGTGTCTACGTAATCTTGGAAATGAGTCAGGTAGGCGTTGCATTGACCGATGGCCTTGTTGCCTTCGGGGCTAAATGCATCTCCCTTCTGATTTGCAAATTGTTGGTCAAAGCGTTTGAGTTCGACAATGTTCCAGAAGTATCCCAATGAGGAACGGGACACGACCAGATAGTCCGGTACCAGTCCTTGAGAGCCATCCGCGCCACGTGGTTTAATCATCTGCTTCGGGAAGACCCAAACTCCGTGGTGCCCCGAATGATCAATGGCATACTGGATAAGATAGGGGTCGGCAGTGAGAACTTCCTGTATCGCCTCTTCCGATTCAGCTCCCAACGCTGCCCTGAACGACGCTAGTGTGGCTGCCGTAGCATCTCCAGGCCAGCCAAACAGGGCGCCTGGAAAATACCCGGCCCATTCCTGCCTGCGCTTTTCCCAGTACTCTGGCGTGAGCTGTTCGATATTTGGCATCGCGATCATCGCTTTGTTTGGATCGATTCTTGGCATCTGTTGCTGACTTCAGGATAGGCAGTGGGATCGCTACCCTCCAAATTATGGAGGGAATAGAATAGACACTTTACTGCGCGCTCCCTGCTTTCCCGGTCCGTTAAGCCCGAACAGAACGCCGCAACTAGATTTCGGACATCCTCGCGAAATAATGCGCGGGGTCCGGTCCGCGAGAAATAATTAGGGTCCCTGACCGCCACGGCCATGACGGCAAGGGTGGCGGGCCACATCCCAAAAACATAATTTCGCTCCTTACGGAACGCGCGAAAGGCCTTCCCAAAAAGCAAAGCTTCGTCCAGCACGGCATCGGGTGCGCTTGGCGCTGGAGGTGATGGAAAAAGCCAAACAGGGAACTTTGCGCTTGGATCGGTAGATCTAGGTCGAGAGAACAAGGCCAAAAATACGTTTGGAAAAGTGTAAAATTTGACCGGTATTGGGCAAGACTAGCGGGCAGTAGGCCCGAATGCCGAGGGGACTCCGCCGCTCAATGCCGCCTACACTTAAGTCATTGTTTTAGTTATAATTAAAATTTGATAATGTTTTCAATGGTCCAAATTCAAACCGCGGATTCACTGGGGCGAATGCTGCGGCGTTATTTTGGGTGGCATATTGCAACGAAGATTTCACATCCTACTTCTCATACTGTAAGACAATTCGCGGGGCTGAAACGGAGAGCAAAATGGGTGTGCAAGCGGCCGACCCGCTGATTGATAAGGCGCCCGAAGAAATTCCCCTGAAAGATGCTCCCCTGGTTCGCGTCCTTGCGCAGGTCCGGTTCTCCGAAATCCTCTCAATTATGAAGGAAGATTTCGTGGCCGGTTTTCAGGAGCGGCTGCGTCAGAAATACCCCCTGCTCACCCGTCAAGACGGCCAGATCATCATGATCACGCCGCAAGGCCCGGAAGTCCGCCCGGATGCCAGCTGGCGGCTGGCCGATGCCCACGATCAGTGGCGGTTAACCCTGTCGACCAGCGCGGTGACCTTGGAGGCCGTCCGGTACACATCGCGCAAGGACTTTTCCGACCGTCTGCGCGAAATCCTCGCCGCCGTGGCCGAGACCTTCAAACCCGCTTCGGCCACCCGGGTCGGCATCCGCTACGTCGATCGCGTCGTCGGCGAGCCCCTGACACGGCTCGATAGTCTGGTGCGTGACGAGCTTATCGGACTGGCGGTCTTGCCTCTGCGGGACCGGCTGGAACGCAGCCTTTCCGAGGCCCTCTGCGAAACCGCTGAGGGCCAGCTCCTGATGCGCTGGGGCTGGATGCCGGCAAACGGATCCTATGATCCCGCCATGGTGCCATCGGTCGCCGAGAAAAGCTGGCTGTTGGACATCGACTCATTCAAAATGTGCGGGCCTGATCAAACCTTCGACGTTGATCAGCTCAATGACCTCGCAGTTGGCCTGGCGACGCGGGCTTATACCTTCTTCCGCTGGGCCATCACCGACGACTTTATCAAAACCTATAAGGGAGCCGCATGACTGCCCTTCGCCAGCGCGAACTTCCCCCGTCCATCGTTTGCGGGACCGGTCATTTTCGGGCCGGACAGCTGTGGCAGGAGCCCGCCTCGGAGTTAGCCCCCATGCCCGAACTGACGCGGGGGTTTACCTTCGATCAGACCGGCTGCTCGGGGCGCGGCATCGTTCTCGATAACAATATCGTTCTGACGTATCTGGCGGTCGCCGGTGCCAGCACCACCGCCGCCCAGAATGTCTGCGTCTATCTGGCGGGCGATCCCGCCCAGGTCATGTCTCCGCCCACGGACGCACAGCCTCTGATGGAGCTGCGCCGTCTCAGCGGTCTCAGCTGGGAGCAGATCGCCGCCATGCTGGGTGTCGATCGGCGCTCCGTCCACAATTGGGCCGCTGGCAAACCTATCGCCCTGAAGAACCAGCAGCGCATCGGCGAGCTGCTGAGCTTCCTGCAGTTCATGGATCGCGGCGCCGCCCATGAAAATGTGGCGCTGCTGCTAGCGCCAACGGCAGCCGGCCCGACCCTGCTGCAGCTGCTGACCGAGGAAGAATACCGCTTGGCGCAGCACCTGGTGGGCAAGGGCTCCGGCCGGACGGTACCCGCCAGCCGCGTCGCGGGCGAAACCAAACTCGGCATGGAGTCCCTCGGCGAGGCCTATGCGCCCGACGAAGATCTGAAAGACGAAGGCCAATCAATCACCGTGCTCAGCAAGCCCAAGCTGCGCCGCATCAAGATCCGCAAGGCGTCGGATCGCAAGCGGTGACGGCGAGTGAACCAGGAAAATCCTCCCGCTAACGCCGCGCCCGCGGCAGCGTCACTCAGCGAGTGGCGCCAGGGAGATTATGTCCTGGATGGCTGCGCCTTCCTGCAGCTCGAGACCGGCGAAGGGGAGCCCGGCACCGCTGAAGCTGTCGAAGACGAAGGCAGCATCGGCCTAGTGGTGGTCTCGCAGACCTGCGATATCGTCGGCGACCACCCGAATATTGTGCTGTGCCCACTGGTGGAAGTGGCCGAGAAAGACGCCGGCAACATCAAAGCCGGCCGCACACCGCAATTTGCTTTCATCGAGCACGCCCCCAAACCCAATATTGTTGCCGACCTCTCCCGCATGATGACGGTCGGCCGCGAGTTGGTGGCGGGCTGGACGCGCACGCCCGGATTTTCGGACGAAACACTGCAGCGCAAATTTGCCTATGCCCTGGAACGCAAGTTCGGTCGATTCGCCTTTCCCGACGCCTTCAATGCCTCGATCGGAAAATTCCACGCCGACATCCGCAAGAAGCATGGCAAGGATACCGATATCGGAAAGGCCCTGGCGACACTCAAGGAAATTCGCGTGCGCGCGACGCCCAATTGGGACGCGAACCCGGCCGAGATCCTGTTCTATTTTCTTTTCGAGCCGCCAATCGATCCGGCACAGCTTCAACTAATGCGCGCAGAGTTGAGCAAGCTAGTGGACAAGATTGCCTGGACCGACGCCTATCGTTGGGAACTGGACAGCAAATTCGTCCTGGTCGCGCTCGATGACATCACGGGACGCGATTACGCTGAAAGTGTCGCGCTGGACTACTACGCATTGACGCTGGCCGCTTGAACCGTCGCTGTATACTGAAGGCCTAGGTCCTTCCAGGGGCGGACGAGCTACGAAGCCGGGATATTGCCGTCGTCACCGATGTAAAACACCTCCCGGGATCGGAGGCGCAGCCCCTCATCGCCTCGGGCCAGAGCGGTTCTGGTTGAAAGCTTTGCTTGCAGACTGCACGCTGCCGGCGGCCATTCGCCGAGACTGTGTTCAAGCGGCTAGCGGAATCGAGAATTAAACTAATCGAATTTAATTCGTCTGCTCTCGTTCGGCCGGCTGGGGCGCGGGTCGGAATACCGAGCAAAATTATCGGTTTAAGCCGATACGCTGCCGGAATAATGCTCGAAAACGTATTGGAAAGTTCGCTCGACTTTCTCCTCCCAAATGCGACGGTCGTAGACTTCCGGAAGGTCGTCGAACTCGACCCTGATCGTCTGGCGCACATCGGCCTTAGCGTTTTCCTTCAATCTCCAGTCTAGGATCAGCTTCTCGCGCTTCAGGGCCACCAGGAGCTGCCGGGCGATACGCTTGACTTCGATCTCCTGGGCCCTGGTGAGCTTGGGCTCCGGCTTGGTCAGGAGGTCGAATATTGCCAGCTCTTCCTCATCGAGGCCCTCGCGGGCCGCGCGCTGGTCTTCCTCGCTCATGCCATGGATGAAATCCATGAGCTGCTGAAAGAGCTGCTCAACGGTCGCGCTGCCGGCATTGTATTCCGCAATCATATTCTGGAAGCGTTCCAGCATATCGGCGCGGGTTGGGTTCTGGCGAACCATGGCGGTAAGCCTCTGTTCGGCCTGGGCGCGCAGCAACTGCAGCTGGGTCTTTTTTTGCCCATTCCGGAACGCTGCTGACAGCCTGTCGAAATCTATACTGCGAAGATCAAACAGCCCGGCATAGTCATCAGGGCCACGGACTGGCGCCCGAATGGCATGACCAAGAATGCTTTCATCCAGGAGGTCATCGATGGCGTCCAGGACGCGTGACACATCCGCCCTGGGGGTTAGCGAGCGCAGCCGGTCAGCCAGAAGGTGAAGCACGGCCATATTAGCGCTGTAAGGCGCGACCCGAGGGTCAGGCAGAGCGGCCTTGAACAGCTTCCAGGCCTGGCCTTCAAGGCGCAGATAAGTCTGCTTTTCAGCGTCGGTGCCCATCAGCGCCTCGGTGGCATCTGCGATGCCCTTTAGCCGAGCCATGCCTTGGGCTGCGGCGATGGCCGAGGGCGTGACGCCTCGAAGCTCTGCAAACTCGGCGACCATGTTTAGGGCTTTGGCCATCTCGCCCAGCAAAGCGGCCTTATCCCTAATCGGCATTTCGCCCGACGCCGTGCCCCGCGCGTAGATGGCAAGTGCCCGCTGGAGGTTGCGGAACACGCCGACATAATCGACGATCAGCCCGGCTTCCTTGTCTCCACACACCCTGTTTGCCCGAGCGATGGTCTGCATCAGCGAGTGGTTCTTCATCGGCTTGTCGAGGTAAATGGTCGAACAGGACGGCGCATCAAAGCCGGTCAGCCACATGGCGCAAACGAACACCAATCGGAACAGGTCCTCGGGGGTCTTGAACCTGGCTTCCAGATCCTCATCATTCATGCGCCGCCGGTGGGGCGTAATATCCAGCCCCTTAGCCGCCATGTCAGCCTGTTCGTTCTGGCCGCTGCTGACCACCACGGCCATGTCGGTGGCACGCATCCAGTCTATCTTGGCCTCATGGGCGGCCCTCTCTGCCTTAGAAAGCCGAGCTAGCCCATCTTCCATACGCCTGATTTCTGCGGCCCAGCGAGCCTGGACCTTATCGTACATGCGGACAGCGGTGACCTTGTCGATGGCGATGTACATAGCCTTGCCGCGATAGCCACGCCCGGCGAAATGGCGCACCACATCGTCGGCGATTTTATCCAGCCTGTCGTCGCGGGTGATGAGGTGGTACTGGCGTGAAAATACCTGGGTGAGCCGCGCCTCCTGCGCTTCATCCAGGTCCGCGTCCTCGATGACCCGGTCCAGCTCGTCGGACAGGTCATCATTGGCGAGCTGAAGTTCTGGGATACGGTTCTCGTAATAAAGCGGGACTGTCGCGCCATCCTCTATGGACTGGGCGAAGTCATAAATGGAGACATATTCGCCGAACACGTCTCTGGTCTTCTCGACATCTGCAGCTATCAGCGGCGTTCCAGTGAAGGCAATGAAGGCGGCGTTGGGCAGCGCCCGGCGCATATTCGTTGCCAAGGTCGCATACTGCGACCGATGCGCTTCGTCGGTGATAACGATGATGTCGGATCTGTCCGAGAGCTTGGGGAATGTCTCGCCGAGCACAGTGCCGAATTTCTGGATAAGGGTGAACACATACCGCTCATTGCCCTGGAGCAGCTCCTTCAGATGCTCCCGGCTCTGCGCCTGGATGTCCTCCCGCTCCTTGCTGGTGGCACCGCAGTTTACGAAAGTATCGGCGATCTGCCGGTCCAGCTCGGTGCGGTCGGTCACTACCACGAAGGTCCAGTTGCCAGGCTTCGTCCGTAACACTTTCTGCGCGAAATAGAGCATGGACAGGCTCTTGCCGGAACCTTGGGTGTGCCAGAACACACCCAGTTTCCCCTGGGTCTCCCTGATCTCATCCACAGCGGCGACCGCGCGGTTCACTCCTAGGAACTGATGGTTCTTGGCCAGCTTCTTGATGAGCCCACCCTTGGCCTTTTCGAAGGCTGTGAAGTTCTCGACCAAGTCGAGAAACCGCTCCGGCTTACCAATGCCCCGGATGGCCACCTCCAGCCCGGCGGCGGGCGCCTCATCTTCGCTTTCAGCCTTCTTCCATTCGATGAAATGCTCATAGGGCGCGTGGGTGGCCCCGACCTTCGTCTCCATCCCATTCGAGATGAGCACGGCGGCGTTATAAGCAAAGACTTGCGGAATATCATTACGGTAGCTGCGGATATTGTTGTCGAAAGCGTCTCGGACATTCTCACCAGGACCTTTCAGTTCGATCAGCAGCAACGGCAGACCATTGACGAAACCAACCAGGTCAGTGCGGCGCTTGTACAGTTCCCCCTGGAACCAGACCTGCTGGGCGATGAGGAGGTCGTTAGCCCGCGCGCCGCGCCAGTCTATGACCCGCGCTACCTCTGTCCGGCGCTCGCCGTCAGGTCCTTGCACGTGCACAGGAACGCCGTTCTTGAGCAGGGCATAGATTTCGGCGTTGGCATCGGTCGGCAACATCGCCGAGCGGTCGCGAGTGATTTCGGCGGCGGCCTCGTTCAATGCCTCTGGCGGCAGTTCAGGGTTCAACTTTCGCAGCGCCGCCCAAAGCCGATTGGGCAGCACCGCCTCGTGCATGGTACGGCGACCTTCGCAGCTTTCCCCGCTGAATTCCTGGTAGAGATTGGCATGACTCCAGCCGATCTCGCGGAATAACTCGGACGCAGGGCCTTCGACCGCGGCATCCTCCGTGAAATTGCCTTGACGTGGCGTGGCCTCGGGATAGCGCGGATTATCGACGCCTAACGTCATTCGGCTGCCGCTCGCGAAATTATCGCCTTGGACCTGTATGCAGCACTCTCAAAATTGATCTTGCCAGAAATGAGGTGCGGTAAAAGGAGGTCACGTGCAGCACGCAGCGAAAGATTTGTCTTGGACAGCTGCCAACACAATTCGTGCATTGGACCCGCTAAATCACTCCACGCAGCTTGCAGCTCGGGCGGGGGCATGACTACAGGCAGACGTTTGAAATCCTTTAGAATAATGCGGGGAATAGCGGCACCAGAGACGCTACGCTTGATCCGGTCACTTACTTCTTTCGACCTGAGCAGCCCCAATAGAAATTCTTTTGGTACTTCAGGCTTAGGTCGCAGGATGGCAATTGACGACAGCAAAACTACATTTGGTTCATCTCGCATGAGGAAGGTATGCTTATTTAGATTGGCTCCGTCCTTTGCGATTAAGATATCTCCGCGCTTAGGTTTACAATCATTTCGTACTAGATTTTGAAATTCGTCCTCGCTGATATATCGGCATTGAGTGAGATCAAATCCCCAGTCGCGCATATCCTTGACCGACGCCATCAATCGACCACCTTCTGCCGTTGTAGGACTTCGATGCGCGCCATCGGTAATTCGTTGGCAATAGTTCTCGAGCGGAACAATAGCCCAGCCCTTCGGGATCAGCCCAAGAGCCGTCTCGATATATTCAAGAGGAATGCTTCCCGGAATGCGGAAGTTGACAAACCACTCGCCGAAAAAGCGGTGGGCCATTTCTTCCAGGATCGCAATCCGTCGTGTGTTCACTTCAATTAGATCGTCAAAGGCCGACAGAACACCCACAATGCGGTGTTGAATGTCGAGGGGCGGCAAGGCTATTTCTATTTTCTCGAACGCCGTCTTGTTGAGTATGGGAGTCGCAACGCCGGACGCTTTTGCAATCAATTCGCCGCGCTTAAGCCGCAGGGAGTAGTATGCAAATCGCGGGTCGATTTTAGTGGTGTCGCAGACTAGGGTATTAATCTGCTGGTTGGTCAGCGTTCGCCGATCGGTCATGCATACCTTGCCGATACTCGCGATACAAACCACGCTCACAGAACTAGCCGGCACGATGGCGCGGAAATATCGCTCCAGTCCGATCGAGGAAATCGCTCTTTCCGCAACAACCGAACGCCGGTCGAAATCCATATCAGAAGGAGTCAGAAATGGTGCTACCTCTCCAAAACATTCTGGCTCTGACGAGCGAGGGGTTCGACCCGTAATCACCCGACCCAATGAACCAATAGGCGCGAAGGGCCAGTTCATGTGTTGAGCAGCTCAGCAACATTTTGGGCAATCCGAGATTGTAGGACAGCGGCTTCACCATTTAACGTCTCTAATTCTTCCTGCAGCGCCTCCAGCTGTTCACGGAAATCGATGTCATCAGCTAAACCCGGCGCAACGCCAACATATCGACCCGGATTGAGACTCCAACCCTGCGCCTCTATTTCCTTTCGGCTCGCGCGATAGCACAGACCAGGCACATTGACGTATTTGTCGTCAGGGAAATGTAACTTCATGTCGGAGGACGAACCCTTGTCGATGAAGGTTTCAGTTCCGCGCCATTTCCGAACAATATTGGCCAAGAGCTCGACCTGTGAAGACGTGAAATCTCGATGCGCTCGGTCAATCTGGCGGAAAATATGGCGGGCGTCGATGAATAGTACTTCGTCATCGCGCCGGCCTTTTGTCTTGCCCTTATCGAAGAACCAAAGCGTGCAAGGAAGCGTCACGGTGTAGAAGAAGTTCGTTCCGACCGAAACGATCACATCCACTGCGCCGCTTTCGATCAGTTTCTTACGAATTTCCAGCTCTGAACCCCGGGCATCGGCGGCGGAATTGGCCATCACGAAGCCGGCCCGTCCCTTGGCGGCAAGAGCGGAATAGAATAGTTCAATCCAGAGGTAGTTGCCGTTATCCAGCGTTGGCAGACCAAACGGGAACCGCGCATCACCAGCGAGCCGGTCCTTGTCAACGCCATCGACGTTGAACGGTGGATTGGCCATCACAAAGTCGAATCGCCCGAGACATTCGAACGGGTCTTCGTAATAGGAATTGGCTTCCTTGATCTCGCCTGACAGCCCGTGGATGGCTAGATTCATCTTGGCCAGGCGCAAGGTCTCCCGCGTCTTCTCGATGCCAAAAACTGAAAGCTCTTTGCCCGGCTCATGCTTGTGCTCGCGGACGAAATTGGCCGAATGCACGAACATGCCGCCGGAGCCGCAGGCCGGGTCTAGGATGCGTCCGTGATAGGGCTCGATAATCTCCACGATCAACCGGACGATGGCGGCGGGCGTATAGAATTCGCCGCCCTTCTGCATCTCCTGCATGGCGAACTCGCCCATCATGAATTCGTACACGCGGCCGAAGGCATCACCCTCCAGGTCCACCGGGTCGAGCAGCTTGATGAGTTCGATCAGGACCGGGTTCGGCACATCCTGGTAGTTCTTAGGCAGTGCGTCCGCGACCTCAGGATTGGCATTCTCAATGTCGGTCATGGCCTGGTTGAGGGCGCGGCCGATATTGGAGCCTTCGGGCAGGTCCCGAAGGTGCGAGAACCGGGCCTCAGGAGTGAGATAGAGCACGCCCCTGGCCTTGAAGGCGTCCGGCCCCAACGTGAGCCGCGAGCCGGGCTTGGGTTTCAGAGCCGCCTCTGCTTCGGCGAACTTGGCGTCAGCGTAGCGCAGGAACAGCAAGCCAAGCACCGGCCGGGAATATTCGGAGGGTTTCAACCCTGAATTGGCCCGCAGTTGATCCGCCACGGACCACAGACGCCGCTCAACTTCGGCAATATCCGCCGCCATTCACTCTCTCCCTGCCCTGGAGCCGGAACCCTATTATGGCGTCTTTCCCAGAGCCACCCTGGATTTGACCCGCTTACGCGATCCCCGTCGCTTCAGGTTGGCGGCCAAGTGCTGAAAGACGAAGCCTAGGTTGGCGGCCTATCGAGCAAGCCAATTTATAAGCATTTCCGCGCCGCGAATTCGCGGCTCGCGGTACCCTGGCGGTACCCCGGCACAAATCAAAAAAGGCCACCTCTCGGCGGCCTCAATTTAACTGATTGATGTAATTCAACAAACTGGAGCGGGCGAGGCGAATCGAACGCCCGACCCTAACCTTGGCAAGGTTATGCTCTACCCCTGAGCTACGCCCGCATTCCAAGTTCGAGGGAGGCGGTTATGGCTGATAGCTTCGCTCGTTTCAAGCCGGTCCGGCAGACGATTTTAGCCGGCCATCAGACGGCCGAAAACCGCATGGACTTCGTCCTGGCGGGCGGCAAGTTCCCGCTCCAGCTGGGTAAAATTGACGGCATCCCCGGCATGGACCAGCAGCGCCTTCAGCCCGGACGAAGCGGCGGCCGGTTCCAGCGTCTCCTCCAGGGCGATCCGCAGGATCTGGGTCAGCGAGGTCTGCAGCCGGGCGCCCTCCAGCAGGATATGGGCATCGCTATCGCTTAGGATCCCGGCAGCCGCGATCTTCTCCAGCGCCGCCACCGTATTGGTGTCCAGAATATCCGGGCGCGCCGAGGCATGGATCAGTTGCAACGACTGGGCGAGGAATTCGATATCGATCAGCCCGCCCGGTGCATACTTCAGGTCCCAGCGGTTGCGGCCGGGATATTGCCCGGCGATCTTTTCGCGCATGTCGCGGGCATCGGCCAGGATCCGCGCGCGGTCGCGCGGCGCCGTCAACCGGGCGGCAATTTCGGCTTCGATACGCGCCTGCAATTTTTCCGGACCGGCCACCACGCGCCCGCGGGTCAGAGCCAGATGTTCCCAGGTCCAGCTTTCGCGGGCATGATAATCGGCGAAGGATTTGAAGCTCACTGCCGCCGGGCCCTTGTTGCCGCTGGGCCGAAGCCGCATGTCCACGTCATACAAGGTGCCAGCTGCGGTGGGCGTGGTCAGCGCCGAAATCAGCCGCTGCGCCAGCCGCGCGAAATAGAGCGTGGGCGAGAGCAGCCTTGATCCATCCGACCCTTCGACACCTTCGGGCGTGTCATACACGAACACCAGATCGAGATCGGAGCTGGCGGTCATTTCGCGTCCGCCCAGCTTGCCCATGGCGATGACGGCGAACTCCGCGCCCGGAATGTTGCCCGCATGGGCTGCCAGCTCATGGCCTGCGACGGGCAGCAGCCCAGCGATCACGCATTCGGCAATGCGGCCGAATGCCGGTCCCGCCTGCTCTGCTTTCGCTGCTCCATCCACCAGTTGAACGCCGACGCGGAAATTTTCTTCCCGTGCAAATCGCCGCGCGCCGTCCAGCTGCTCTTCGTATGAACCTTTAAGCTGGCGCTTGAGATGGCTGTCCAGTTGCAGCCGGTCCGGCAGGCGCGCCAGAAAATCCGTGTCCAGCAGCGCGTCCAAGGTGGCAGGCGTACGGGCGAGATGCGTGGCCAGGCGCGGTGCCGAACCCACAATTTTTGCCAGAAGAGCAAGGAATTCCGGCCGCGCCAGGAACAGCGAGAACAACTGCACGCCAGACGGCAGGTTGGAAAGAAACCGGTCGAACTGAAGAAACGCCGCATCGGGATCGGCAGTGGATGTCAATGCCTTGAGGATTGCCGGCGTCAGCTTGGTGAGCAATTCACGCGCCCGCGCCGATCGCATGGCGCGAATGCGGCCATGATGCCATCCGCGGATGGTGCCCGCCACCTGCGAAGGCGCGCCGAAACCCATGGCGCGCAGGGTCTCCAGCGTTTCCGGATCGTCTTCCACGCCGGTGAAGACCAGGCTGCCGTGACTATCTGCCAGATCCGCTTCGCGCTGAAACAATCGCGCATAATGACCCTGGACCGTTTCCAAAGTCCGCGTCAGAGCGACGCGGAAATCATCCGCGTCGTGATGGCCCATAAAGCAGGCAACATGCGCCACGCCTTCCTCACTTTTCGGCACGGTATGGGTTTGCTCGTCCTCGATCATCTGCAAGCGATGTTCCAGCATCCGCAGATAACGATAGGCGCGGGTGAGGTCCGCCGCCGTCTCCGGCGCGATAGTGCCATTCGCGGCCAGCGCTGTCAGCGATGCCAGCGTGGAGGGCGTGCGCAAGCCGGGATTGCGGCCGCCCAGGATCAGCTGCTGGGTCTGGGCGAAGAATTCGATCTCGCGGATACCGCCCCGGCCCAGCTTGATGTTGTGACCGGCCACCGCCACTTCGCTGTGTCCCGCATGGGCATGGATCTGGCGTTTGATCGACTGGATGTCCTCGATGGCGGCGAAGTCCAGATTCCGCCGCCAGATGAAGGGCGCGATCATCTCCCGGAACGCGGCGCCGGTCTCTGGATCGCCGGCGCAGGGCCGCGCCTTGATCATGGCGGCGCGCTCCCAATTCTGTCCCAGATTCTCGTAATAGGCTTCCGCCGCGTCCAGCGAGATCGCCACCTGGGTGGCGCCCGCATCGGGGCGAAGCCTGAGATCGGTGCGAAAAACATAACCGTCCGACGTGATCTCAGCGATGAGCTTGACCAGCCCGCGCACGATATCGACGGCGGCGCCCCGCGCATCGCCCCGCTTGGCGAAGGGAAAACGCTCCGCGTCGTAAAACACCACCAGATCGATGTCGCTGGAATAGTTGAGCTCATGGGCGCCATATTTGCCCATCGCCAACACTGTGAGCCCGGTGGTGACTTCCAATGTCGCGCCGTCTTTTTCCGCCATGCCGTGCAGCATGGCCGCTTTGCGCAACAAAAAGCGCAGCGCGCTCTGCACACAGGCATCGGCGAAGCGGGTGAGCGCGCCCGTGACTTCTTCCAGCGGCCAAAGCCCGCCGATATCGGCCAATGCAATGGCAAGCGCCGCCGCACGCTTGGCTCCGCGCAGTTCGGCCATGGCCAGCGCCTCATCGTCCAGGAACGCCACCACGCACGCACGTGCCACCGCCGCGTCTAATGCGGATGCCGGCCCCGCCGTGACGATCTGCTTCAGGACTTCCGGCTCGCGCAGGGCCAGACGGCTGAGAAAAGCACTGTTGCCGAATACACCTTCCAGCAGCGGGCGCGCATGTGCCCCCGGCGCAAAACCGCGTTCGGCCAGCGTGTCAAAAGTGCGTTCCACACGCGCGGAATCGAAAGGGCGGGGCGGGATGTGCAAATCGGGCATGGCCCGACCTTAAAATCTATTCGGCCGCGGTGCGAGAAGGGATTTGCGCGGGCTTGGTGCCGGGCGGCGTCAGGCGGAGAGCAGGACGCGGGAAGCACAAGGTCGCTTTCAGGCCGGGCGCATTGTCTTCCAGAAGCAATTTCGCATTGTGGAAATGCGCCACCGCCGCCACCAGCGACAGGCCCAGCCCCGTCCCGGGAGAATTGCGGCTGGCCTCCAGGCGCACGAAGCGCTCCACCACCCGGGCGCGGTCCTCGGCCGGAATGCCCGGCCCGCTATCCGCGACGCAAAGATCGATGCCCGCAAAGCTCTGGCTGATGGAGATCGCGACGCGCCCGCCCGTGGGGGTGTATTTGATGGCGTTGTCGACCAGATTGGCCAGCGCCTGCGCCACCAGGCTGCGATTGCCTTCGATGGCCGGCACGCTGGCCGTCACCAGGGTCAGGGTAACATTCTTTTCGTCGGCCAAAGGCTCGTACAATTCGCTCACGTCGCCCGCCACCGACGCCAGATCGAGCGGCGACATCGCACCCCGCGCCGCGCCCGCATCGGTCTCGGCGATCAGCAGCAGCGCATTGAAGGTTGCGATCAGCTGATCGGTGTCGGCGATGGCGCGTTCGATTTCGCCGGTATCCGATCCGGCCGCCGCCATCCGCACCTGGGACTGCTCCAACCGCTGGCGCAGCCGATTCAAGGGGGTGCGCAGATCATGCGCCACGCTGTCGGTCACTTCGCGCAAGCCTTTCAGCAGCCGCTCGATCCGGTCCAGCATGCGGTTGAGATTTTCCGCCAGCACATCGAATTCATCGGCCGCTCCCGACACCGGCACCCGCCGGGTGAGATTGCCGGCCATGATCTCGTTCGAGGCGCGATTGATGGCATCGAGCCTTCTCAACATGTTGTGGCTCATCAGCGCCCCGCCCAGAAGACCGAACACCAGGATCAATGCCACGGTCCAGGGCAAGGTGGTGGTGAACATGCGCTGGGTCAGGTCGCGGTCGTGAACGTCCTGCGCCACCAGAAGATAGAAATTCCCCGACTGGGGCAGCATGAACAAGCGTCCGCGCGCGCGCCGCGTTTCGGGCACGCCATTGACCCGCCGCTCATAATCGAATTCCACGAAATTACCGGGATTGGCGGTGATCTCGGGCCAGGCATCCAGATTTCCCGCCAGCACCCGGTGCGAATTGTCGGTGAGAAGATAAAGCGCCTGGCCGCCATGCAGCGACCGGCTCATCACGCTTTCGCCCAACCCGTGCAGGCCCAGCCGCTGATACTGTTCGGACAGACCTGTGATCTCGGCTTCGATGATCTGGTCGGTCTGCGCGTCCAGGGTGCGGCGGGTGTTCCAGTAAGTAAAGAACAGCAGCGCGCTTACCGAGACGGCAAACAGCAGCACATAGGCAAGTACGATTCGGAAAGCCTGGGTGCGAAGGAGGCGAAGAACGGCGCGCATGGCCTCCCCTTTTTACTCCTACCTGGCCCGTATCATATAGCCCGCGCCGCGGATCGTGTGCAGCAGGGGCGTATCGAAGCCCTTATCGATCTTGGCGCGCAGGCGCGAGATATGCACATCGATCACATTGGTCTGGGGGTCGAAATGATACTCCCACACGCTTTCCAGGAGCATGGTGCGGGTCACCACCTGGCCGGCATGGCGCATCAAATACTCCAGCAGGCGGAACTCACGGGGCTGCAGGTCGATGGCCTGTTCGGCCCGCTTGGCGGCCCGGGTGAGAAGGTCCAGATCCAGATCGCCCACCGTAAGCCGGGTCTTTACGGTCACCGGCGAACGGCGGCGCATCAGGGCGTCGATCCGGGCCAGCAATTCTACAAAGGCATAGGGCTTGGTGAGATAATCGTCGCCGCCCGCTTTGAGGCCCTTCACCCGGTCGTCCACTTCCGACAAGGCTGACAGGAACAGAACCGGCGTGGCGTTACCATGTTCGCGCATCTCGGCGACCACGCCCAGCCCGTCCATTTTGGGCAGCATGCGGTCGATGATCGCCACGTCATAAGGCCGTGACAGCGCCAGCGAGAGGCCGACATCGCCGTCGGCGGCATCATCCACCACATGACCGGATTCCTTCAGTCCCTGGACCAGGTAACGCTGGGCTTCCAGATCGTCCTCGACGACAAGAATTCGCATGCGGTGAAACTCCTTTGCGCCAATAGGGTCCGCGCCGGCGGCGTGGGTGGGGGGACTGCCGCCACCGGCGCGGGGGGCCGGGCGGAAAGGCGTTCACCCTCCGCCCGATAATCGCCTTAACTCAAACTCACGCGCCGACATCCACGGCGACGAAGCGCGATCCGCCCTGACTGGACGCGACCAGCAACAGCACGCTCTTGCGGCCGCCCTTCTGCGCTTCATTTACGCCGGATTGCACGTCGGCCGGGGTGTGGACGGCACGTCCGCCCACCCGCTGCACGACATCGCCCGGCTGCAGGCCTTTCTCGGCGGCATCGCTATTGGGATCGACCTTGGTGATCAGAACGCCGGTGGTGCTTTCCGCCAAGTTGAAGGACTTGCGCGCGTCCGGCGTCAGCGCCGCCAGGCCCAGACCCATGGCGTTGCCGGTGGCGGCCGGACCCGAAGGCTGGTTCGGCATATTGGCCGCGACCTTGTCGTCCGGGCGGTTGCCAATCTCGACCCGGATATTCTGCATCTTGCCTTGACGAATGACCGTGAAGTTCGCGGTCTGGCCAGAAGCGACCAATGCCACTTTGCGCGTAAGATCGCGATTGTCATCCACCGCCTGACCGTTGATGGCGGTGACGATATCGCCCTGCTCGAACCCGGCCTTGGCGGCGGGACCGTTCGGCACCACATCGGCGACCAGCGCGCCCTTGGTTTCCTTGATACCCAGCGAGGACGCGATTTCCGGCGTCACGCTCTGGATGCTGACGCCCAGCCAGCCGCGGGAGACTTTGCCATGCGCCTGGAGCTGACCCACCACGTCATGGATGGTGGAAGCCGGAATGGCGAACCCGATGCCCACGCTGCCGCCCGAGGGCGAGAAGATCATCGAGTTCATGCCGATGACCTGTCCGCGCAGATCGAAGGTCGGGCCGCCGGAATTGCCCCGGTTGATCGGCGCATCGATCTGAATGAAGTCGTTATAATTGCCCGCGCCGATATCGCGGCCGATCGAAGAGACGATGCCCGCGGTCACCGAATTGGAAAGGCCGAAGGGATTGCCCACCGCGACCACCCAATCGCCCACGCGCAGCTGGCGGTCGTCGCCGAATTCCACGGTGGGAAGCGGCTTGTCGGACTTGACTTTGATCAGCGCGATGTCGGTGGCCGGATCGGTGCCCATCAGCTTGGCTTCGAAGCTGCGGCCGTCCGGCAGCTTGACGGTGATCTTCTTGCCGTTATCGACCACGTGATTGTTGGTGACGATCAGTCCGGTCTTGTCGATGATGAAGCCGGAACCGGCGCTGATTGCCTTGTGCGGCCGCTGCGGCTGATTTTTGTTGAACTGGTTGAAGAGATCGCGGAACGGCGCGGGGATGTTTTCCTGCGCATCGTCGCTATCATTGTCGGTGGTCATCGTCTCGGAGGTGATGGTCACGACGGCGGGGCTGACGCGTTCGACCAGATCGGCGAAACTGAAGGGCGAGGAATTCTCCAGCATGCGGGGCGTGGCGCGCGTGTCGTTCGCCGCCAGTTGAATCGGCTTGGCGGTGTCGGCGATCTTGGTGGGATGGGTCTGGGGGATCAGAGCGAAGGCGCCAAGCCCCACGACCAGGATCGCGGCGGCGCTGCCCATGGCCAGCAGACGGGCGCGGGTCCGGCGAAGCGCGGAATTGGTGGATTGGGGGGTGTTGGGATTTTCGGTCTGCATCATATGCTCCTTGAAACTGGCGCCGTCCGCCCCCGGAAGACCCCATGAGGGGACTATGCGCCGGAATTCTTGCTCATTTCTAACGGATATATTACAAAATATACAGAATTTATAGAGGCTCAGCACCGGTCGGACGCGCGCGGCGGATCGCCCAGAAGGCAATCCCTCCCGCGCCGATCAGGACAATGAAAGGCGCCAGCCACAGCAGATAAGTATCGGGCTGAAGCGGCGGCTGCATCAGGATGAAGGCGCCATAGCGGGCGACCAGATAATCCTTGATCTGCTGGTCGCTTTTTCCGTCCGCGATCTGCTGGCGCACCAGATGTCTCAAATCGGCGGCCAAGGTAGCGCCCGATTCGTCGATGCTTTCGCCCTGGCAAACCAGGCAGCGCAATTGCCGTTGCAGGGCGCGGGCGCGGGTCTCGGTGGCACGATCCGCAAATGTATCCGCCACCGGCGCCGCAAAGGCCGGTGCCGATGCCGTCAGCAACAACAGAAAAAGCAGAACCCGGCTCATTCGGCAGGCTGGATGGCAGGCGACGCGGTGGCCAGCTTCAGGCGCAAGCGTCCCCACAGGCTGAGGAACCCGCCGGCTGCCATCACCAGGGCGCCCAACCAGATGAACGGCGCCAAGGGACTGACATAGGCGCGCACCGTCCAGCGGCCATTGCCGCGGTCATCGCCCAAAGCAAGATAAAGGTCGCGCATGCCTGTGGTGCGGATCGCCGTGTCCGCCACTTCCTGGCCTTCTGCGGGATAGACCCGCTTTTCAGGCCGCAGCACCGTCACCACGCGGCTGCCATCCATCAAGGCAAGCTGCGCCTGGGTCGCCTGGAAATTCGGCCCCTTCACCTCGGCCACGCCGTCGAAGCGCAATGTGTAAGGTCCCACCGTCATGGTCTCCCCCGGTCCCACCACATCCAGCGCTTCACTGCGCCACAAGGTGGTGCCGGCAACACCCATCAACGTGACGCCCAATCCCGCATGCGCCAATGCGGCAGCGAAAGCGCTGGCGCGCGCGCCCTTGCGCTTGAAGAAATCCAGAACGGACGCGCCGATCAGCCAGCCCGCCACCGCGAATGCGAGCGCACCCGTCAGAAAGCGGGGGCTTGCGATGGCCAGCACCGCAACCGCCGCGACACCGCCCAGGCCCAGTGCGGGCAACAACGCACGAAAGGCGGCTTTGTGATCGCCGCGCCGCCAACCCAATTGCGGCCCGAACGGCACCAGCAAAAGCAGCGCCAGGAAGATCGGCGCGAAGGTCAGCGCATAATAAGGCGGGCCGACGGAAATCTTCTGGCCTGTCATCGCGTCCAGGCCCAGCGGATACAGCGTGCCGACGAACACGGCAGCGCAGGCGCCCACCAGAAAGACATTGTTCAGCAGAAGCGCACTTTCGCGGCTCACTGTGTCGAAGGTCGCGCCGCTCTGAAGCGTGGGCGCGCGCCAGGCGAACAGACCCAGCGCGCCGCCGATGGCGCAGAAGATCAGCACCATGATGAAGAAGCCGCGGGTGGGATCGGAGGCAAAAGCATGCACCGACGACAAGACGCCCGAGCGCACCAGGAAGGTGCCGATCAGGCTGAGCGAGAATCCGCCGATTGCCAGAAGCAGAGTCCAGGTACGGAAGGCTCCGCTCTTTTCCGTCGCCAGCGCCGAATGCAGAAGCGCGGTGGCGATCAGCCAGGGCATCAGGGAGGCGTTCTCCACCGGATCCCAGAACCAGAATCCACCCCAGCCCAGTTCGTAATAAGCCCACCAGCTTCCCAGTGCGATGCCGCAGGTGAGCGCGATCCAGGCGATCAGCATGAAAGGCCGCGCCGCGCGGGCCCAGCCCGCTTCGCCCACAATCAGGGCGGCGGCGGCGTAAGAGAAAGACGCGGAGAGCCCGACATAACCCGCATAGAGCATGGGCGGATGGACCGCCAGGCCCGGATCCTGCAGCAACGGATTGAGGCCCGCGCCTTCGAACGGCGCCGGATCGAGGCGCAGGAACGGGTTGGAGGTGAAGAGAATGAAGAGAATGAAAGCAACCGCCAGCAGGCCCTGCACGCCCAGCGCGGCACTGGTAAGCCTGGGTCCGCCGCGTCCCATCGCGGCCACGGCGCCGGCATAGAGCGACAGCACCAGCACCCAGAGCAGCATGGAGCCTTCGTGAT
>Ga0207695_10004186_pt1 | contig 19828 bp, 16 predicted proteins | sample KBSC54metaG_FD_184354 | JGI IMG/M metagenome (GOLD analysis project Ga0207695, IMG submission 184354) | Corn rhizosphere microbial communities from Kellogg Biological Station, Michigan, USA - KBS C5-4 metaG (SPAdes) (version 2) | ecosystem: Host-associated > Plants > Roots > Rhizosphere > Soil... | reverse complement strand
TAAGGAAGGAGATAACATCCTGCCACTGGTAAAAGCAAAGCTTGGGTTGAAATAAGAACTTATCGATAATATAAATAAAAGGCGCCTATAAGGCGCCTTTTTAATTTATTCTTCGACTGATTTTCCGAATAGTTTTTCACCCGCCCTGATATGCACCGAGAGCTTATTTTCGTCAGGTGGTATAGGGCATGAATAACCTGATGCAAAAGCACAGTAAGGGTTGTAGCAAGTATTAAAATCTATAGTCAGCTCGTTTTTCTTAATGTCATTTATTGAAATGTCGATATAACGACCCCCTGCATAAGTTTCTTCATAATTAGTGAGATCTGTAAATGGAATGAACAGATCGTCTTTATATTTGGGGTCTTTACTGAGATTTATATTCTGATAAACATGCAACACTAACAACGTGTCATGCAATTTAAAAGTAGCGATGCCGTATTGCCGGAATATCTTATCCTTGCCGCTATGTGTGGGCATAGAAAACTCCTTAGCCTGGGGCGTAAGCACAAAACTTGACTTGACCCTATATGAAATATCAACGGGATAGAACCTGAGAAAACCTGTATCTGCTACTTTTAGCGGACTGCGAGCGTCAGTAAGAAAATCTTCTTTATAATGCTTCCTATACAGATTTATACTGTCAGTATAATTCTGTGCATTTGCCATGGCAGGCAACAAGCAACATAATATGGGCAATACAATGCGTCTCATACAGCGTATGTTATGCTTGTTGTTCGCTGATTGCAGCAGCACGTTCCGGGCGCATTTGCGGGAAAAGCAGTACATCCTGTATGGATACCTGGCCTGTAAGCAACATAGCCAGGCGTTCTATACCAATGCCGATACCGGCAGTTGGTGGCATACCATATTCAAGCGCGCGAAGAAAATCATAATCTATAAACATTGCCTCCTCGTCTCCGCGCTCCATCAATTTCACCTGTTCTTCAAAGCGCTCACGCTGGTCTATCGGGTCATTCAGCTCACTGTAAGCATTTGCTATTTCCTTGCCGTTTATTATTAGCTCAAAACGCTCCACAAGCCCCGATTTGCTGCGATGCTTTTTGGTAAGCGGGCTCATTTCTATAGGGTAGTCTATAATGAATGTTGGCTGCACATAATGAGCTTCGCATTTACCGCCAAATATTTCATCTATCAGCTTGCCTTTGCCCATAGAGTCGTCAACATCAATGCGTAGTTGCTTACAAACATCTCTCAGACCGGCTTCGTCCATATTGCTAATGTCTATGCCTGTATGCTCTTTGATAGCATCATAAATGCTCACTCGTCTGTATGGGGCTTTGAAATCTATATCTGTACCTGCGACATTAGCTACTGATGTGCCATTAGTAGCAATAGCTGTTTTTTCCAGCATTTGTTCCGTAATGTCCATCATCCATAGGTAGTCTTTGTAGGCTACGTAGAACTCAAGTATGGTAAACTCAGGGTTGTGGGTACGGTCCATTCCTTCGTTACGGAAGTTGCGGCTGAACTCATATACCCATTCAAAACCGCCCACTATGAGGCGCTTCAGGTACAATTCATTTGCTATACGTAAATACAAAGGAATATCCAATGCATTGTGATGAGTAATAAAGGGCCTCGCAGTAGCGCCACCAGGGATATTCTGTAATACAGGAGTATCTACTTCCAGCGCACCACGGTCATTAAGGAAAGAGCGAATGGCGTTCTTCATCTTAGTGATGCGGGTAAAAGTGTCGCGCACCGAAGGGTTTACAATAAGATCAGCATAGCGCTGGCGATATTTAAATTCAGGGTCGCTTACTGCATCAAACACTTCACCATCTTTTTCCTTAATAACAGGAAGCGGGTGCAACGACTTAGTAAGAATAGTAAACTGCTCAACGTGAATAGATATTTCGCCTGTTTTAGTAGTAAAAACATAGCCCTTTATACCTATTATGTCACCTATATCCAGCAGCTTTTTCCAAACAGTATTATATAGCGTTTTATCTTCTTCAGGGCAGATATCATCTCTGCGAATGTAAATCTGCATGCGACCGGTACCATCCTGCAATACTGCAAAATTAGCCTTGCCCATATCGCGCACGCTCATGATGCGGCCTGCAAAAGATATATTTTTAAACTGATCTTGCTTTTCTTCAGTGTATTCGTCACGTATCTGCTGCGCAGTATGTGTAATCTCAAAAAGAGGAGCAGGATAAGGGTCAATACCTAAAGCGTGTAGCTCTTTCAGCTTTTCACGACGTACCAATTCCTGTTCGCTAAGTGTTACTTGCATGTAGTTTTTTTCTAAACCTGAAAAATAAGACTGTAAAATGATTGCAAAAATAGTTGATAAGTTGATAGTTTGGTGAATTGATAGAAAGGGAAATATGAATGTTTCCCAAAGAGCTACTGTATAACCAGCCGGTAAAGCGCTCCGTTGTCACCAGAAACCATTAAATCACCGTTGGGGCAGGGGGTAATACTTCTTAAGGCATCAGGTGTGAAATTATCATATTCCATCCAGTGGTGGCCGCCATCATCTGTATGCAGCACTATACCATTTTCACCTACAGCCCAGCCGTTTATGTCATCATTTTGGAAGTAAATATCATATAAATGAAAATTGGGGACATTAATATTATTCCCATCGCGCAATTGCTTCCAGCTTTTACCGGCATCAGTGGAATGATATACGCTGCCTGCATAGCCGCATATCCATACATCTGAAGGGGAATGCACGTCAAGCCCGGTAAAATTGTCACCGCTGACATTTAATATATCCCATGTCTGCCCGCCGTTGCTTGTTTTTTGCATTACGCCATAACCGCTAATATAGCCAGTATGACCATCAGCCATCTTTATCCGGTTTAGCTGGTATGCAAGTGAGTCATATTTCAGTGTGTTGCCTGCACTATCTATATAAAATCTGAAGCCTGATTCAAAGCTTACGCCTCCTATGCCTATGCCATGCTGTGCATCGGGAAAAGCAATATCATTAAAGGGCAGGTAATAGATTTGTTTATATATCCAGTTACTACCATTAAGCGATGACAATAACTTGCCGTCAAAACCAATAGTGTAAATGGTACCTGAAGGCGATATTGCAATGCCATATAAACATTTACCAGCATCAGGAAAAGTGGAAAGACTATATGTATAGCCGCCATCCTTTGTGGTAAGGATAACACAATTTAAAAAGCGCTGACCACCTACTACATATCCCAAAGTATCATTAACAAAAATGCTTCTGGTCAACCTGTCCAGCGTTGTATGGCTGTCAATTTTTTGCACTTTGCTAAAATGCAACAGGTCTTTTTTGCAGCCTGTGGCAAGTAAAAAAACAAAAAGAAACAAGAACGGAACTTTGTTCAGCTTCATCCTCAGCAAAATAATTTTAAGCAGTATTGCAATGTATAAAATTATAGGGAACTATTGAAGCAGTAATGTAAAAGGCCGGGTGTATACCCGGCCTTTGATTGTAAAATCCAAACCCGGCTACTGTTTTATGAAAAGAGCGGTTTGTGTGCCTGTGGCACTATGATGTATAAGTGTGTAAATGCCCTGATTAAGCTTGTTGATATCAATGGAGATGCCTGATGCACTTTTTGAAATGTTAACATTCATAGTTCTACCTAATACGTCTATTACCTGCAGATTCTGCAAGCTAAATGTGCTGTTTTTAATATTCAGGATGTCATGTGCGGGATTGGGGTATATTTCCAGCGGCCCGGCAGCTGCAATATTCGCAACACCTGTTGGTACAGATGAGGGATTATTGAAATAATGCCAGGATGAGTCTGCCATTTGTTTCAATTTGGTAATATCTGCATGGGGGCAATAATTATCAGCCGACGTGTCAGTAACAACCAGGGCGAAAATGTATTTAGCATGCTGGTTGGTGGGGAATGTATAATCGCCGGAGCCAATAATAAATCTCCGGTCACCTCCTATGTTTTTAGAGGCGCACTCCGACCATTGACTTGTATCTGCCGGGTTACCGGGAAATATATAATTTGCAAGAGGGCCGGTGCCGCCACCAAATGAATTTTTTCCATAGCCTGTAAAATCATTAACTAGATGCTGTCCTTTTCTGAATGTTGCGTTCAGATAACGGTAGTATTCCGTATCGTTGGAAGGATTTCCATAGGCGCCAAAATCATTATTGTAGTATATAAAGCTACCTGCAGGTGTTAGTGAGGCCCCATCATTAGGCATTTCAATGACACTAACTCCCGCGATTGGCATGCTGCTTCCATAACCGTAGCCGGAAGGAGACCGGTCCGGAGTTTCGCTATTATAGATATAACCCATTCGGCGTGTGGAGTCGAAACCAATATAATCATCTAATGAGTAGCCGAGGTCCATATCGGACCACATACCCATGCGGAAGTTATTATAGGTTACACCTTTGTTTATAACATCGTATTCGTAGTATTGTATGTTTTTCAACATGCCGGGCCTGTTATACCCATATGCTGAGGCATGTACTTCTACTTTAAGCGGCAAGGCGCCTGTTTCACTGTGCGTTGGTCCATTGTCGCTGAATACCCACCACAGCATCTGGTCGCCTTTCAACATAGGATAATCTCCGCTCAATGGCTCGTAAGTTCCATTGCCATTTACATCTACAAAGGGCGCCATATCCTGAGAAATAGAAAGGGAGGCACCTGCAGCCCCTTTTGCATAGCTATTCCCTTTTGCCGGCCATTCTAATATAGCTGTAGGCGTATTGGTGAGTGTATGGGTACTAACTGATTTAAAAGAATCAATTTGCTTATAATCGATTTTCCAAACCTTGTCCCATTGATTGGAGACTGCAGCCGTTAAGGTATCTGAACTATTCAATGGACCAGGCCAATAATCGTTTCCCTTTTGCCTGTATGTTTGTGCTGCCACATGCAGTTTCCCCGCAGCATCAACACAGCCCATCCAAAGACTGCCTCCAAAAGAAATAGATACACCTGATCCTTTATAAAACTCGCATGAGGGAGTTTGCGTTGCAGGGTCCCACCACATGTCGCCATGCGTTAGGATGCCAGAACTAATGTTGTTAATATCGAGTTTCGCAGCTACCTGTGCATGAAGCGGCAGTTTGAAAATGAGAATGGAGAGAAATAGCAGTGTGGCGTAATAGGCTTTTCGCATAAGAAATGGTTTTGGTTACAAATATGTCTGCAATAAAAGACGTATGAATGTAATAGATAATTGGTATGAGTATTTAGCATTTTGTCATAAAACTGTAAATAGCATTGCCACGAGCAAAAAATAAAGCCCCGGTATATACCGGGGCTATTTGCAACCAAACGTGCATATTTCTGAACAAGTTTACTGTTTTGTAAAAAGAGCTGTTTTCATATCTGTGTATTTTGGGGTTACATTATAGTGGGTATCAAGTTAAAAGACGTATAAATAAACTAATTACTTTGGTAAAAATTCCAACTATTTCGAAAATCAGTCATAGCAACTTTATATAATTTACAGGTAATACCTAATGGGTATAACTATAAATTAAAAAAGCATGTCAAGCTACATTACACTACAGGTGAAGGGCATTTCTGGAAAATAAATTAAAATAATATTGTAAAAGAAAGGCTCCTTTTAAAGGAGCCTTTCTTTATTTATCTTCATCCGGTTTATCACTCTCTGGCGCGTCAGGATTGTTGTCCTTTTTGCTTTGCTCATTCTCTGCATGAGATTTTTTAAGCTCTATTTCCAGCGCTGGATCAACGTCGGCTGCTGAAATTTTCTTTTTATCTTCTATTATTTCATCGTGATGTTCCTGCAGGTAGGCAAGCTTCTTTTTGCCATAGGCAGCTTTTGTAATGAGTACAAATAAAACAGGTACAATGAAAATGGCCAATGAAGTTGCAGCCAGCATACCGCCGAGTACCGTGAAGCCGATAGTGCGACGTGCGACTGCCCCCGCGCCTGTAGCTAGTACCAATGGCATAACGCCCAGAATGAAGGCAAGCGATGTCATGATAATAGGTCGCAAACGCAGGCGTACAGCCTCTAAAGTAGCTTTAATAACGTCTTCGCCCTGGTCTACACGTTCTTTTGCAAATTCCACTATAAGGATAGCATTCTTTGCTGCGAGGCCAATAAGCGTAATAAGACCAATCTGTGCATATACGTTGTCTGTAAGGCTTGGTACAAAGGTGAGTGCCAGTATGGCGCCAAATGCGCCTATAGGTACGGCAAACAATACGGCAAAAGGCACACTCCAGCTTTCGTATAATGCTGCAAGGAAAAGGAATACGAAGATTATGGACAACAGGAAGATATATATACTACTTGAGCCTGCCTGTATTTCCTCATAACTAAGGCCGGAGAACTCATAGCCATACCCTTGTGGCAAGACCCTGTCAGCAGTTTCCTTTAGCGCTTCAAGCGCCTGTCCACTACTGTAACCATTGGCGGGGGTACCGTCAACCTCGGCAGAACGGAAGATATTAAAATGTGATATTAAAGGCGCCGTTTCTGATGGGGTGTAGCTGATAAGCGCTCCCAATGGTATCATTTGCCCTGCCTGATTACGTACATAAAACTTGTTCATATCCGAAATCATAGTACGATAATTAGTGTCAGCCTGGGCAACTACGTGGAAGTTGCGGTTGTACAATGTGATATCATTAATGTAATAGCTACCCATATAAGTTTGCATAGCATTAAAGACATCAGAAAGGGAGACCCCCATTTTTTTACATCTTTCCCTGTCCACGGTAACATTGTAGCTTGGTGTATGTGCTGAATAGAAGCTAAATGCATTGCCTATAGCGGGATTTTTATTTAGCTCGGCGACAAATGATTTAACTACTTTTTCAAAGGTCTTCACATCATCTGAGGTTTGTCTTTGTTCTATCTGGAATGAGAAACCCGCTGTCTGCCCAAGACCTGGGATAGGTGGTGGTGGTATTACTACTATATTAGCATCTTTGATGCCTGCTTGTGCAAAACGTTTTTGCAGCACACCAATGATGCCAGGTATCTGCTCTTCTTTTTTCTTACGATCATCCCATGGTTTAAGCTGACAAAATATAGTACCACTGTTTGACTTAGTAGAGAAGTTAACCACATTCAGTCCACCCAATGCAGCAAAGTGACCTACACCCGGGGTTTCACCCACTATCTTCATCAGCTTATTCAATACTTCCAGCGAGCGGGTAGTGGAAGATGCTTCAGGAAGCTCATAAGTAATGTACACGCGGCCATCATCTTCTGTAGGAATAAAGCCTGTAGGTTTACTCTTAAATAATAATAGAGTTCCTACGCCAATGCAGATAAGGAGAATAACTATGTATCTGGAAGCTTTAATGCTACGCTTAACACCGTTAGAATATTTATCTGATATACGGTCGAACCATTTGTTGAATTTGAAGAAGAATTTATTTAGTCCCCGGGCATTATTGTCCAGGTGTTGTGGCTTCAATAGAAGCGTACATAACGCAGGCGTTAATGACAATGCTATGAATGCAGATAACATTACTGATATGGCAATGGTAATAGCAAACTGCTGATACAGACGACCAACGATGCCAGGTATGAAACCTACAGGCACGAATACAGATGCTAATATCAATGCTATTGCTACCACCGGGCCGGATATATCGCGCATTGCATTGTAAGTAGCCTCTTTAGGCGACATTTTTTCATGGTCCATATAATGCTGCACGGCCTCTACCACTATAATGGCATCATCTACCACAATACCGATGGCAAGCACAAAGCCGAACATTGTAAGTGTATTGATAGTAAAGCCCAGCGGTATAAAGAATATGAACGTACCAATGATAGATACCGGTATAGCAAGAATAGGAATAAGTGTAGCACGCCAGTTTTGAAGGAATAGGAAAACCACCAATGCCACCAGGCCCAATGCAATAAGGAGCGTTATTAACACTTCATGCATAGAAACCTTTACTACTGTCACAGATTCAAACGGAACGCTGTAATCAAGATCAGGAGGGAAAGAGGGTTTTAATTTTTCAAGCGCTTTATATACGCCTTCTGCAGTTTGCAGGGCATTACTACCCGGTGCCTGGTAGATGAGCAAGTAAGAAGCGCGCTTGTTATCAACAAATGAATTACTTGCATAAGAGAATTTGCCCAGTTCCACGCGGGCTACATCCTTCAGGTATGTTATGCTGCCATTAGTAGGGTTAGTTTTCACTATCACATTCTCAAAATCCGTTACCTTATTGAGGCGACCATTGACTATAAGGCTATATTCGAATGCCTGGTTACTTCGCTGTGGCGGCACACCAACAGAGCCGGCCGCAACCTGCACGTTCTGCTCATTAAGCGCATTAATAACGTCCTGGGAAGTAAGACTGTATTCGGCCAGTTTATCTGGCTTTAGCCAAAGGCGCATACTGAAGTCGTCGGTACGTGAGAAAACGTCACCCACGCCTTGCACACGCAGCAAGGCATCTCTCACAAATATATTCGTATAGTTATCGAGGAAAGTAACATTGTGCGAACCCTTAGGGGCATAGATGGCCACAAGCATAAGGATACTCGGGTTGCGCTTACGTACTGTTAAGCCAAGGCGTTTTACAACATCGGGCAACTGTGGCGTAGCAATGCTTACACGGTTTTGTACATCCAGCGTTGCAATGTCAATGTTAGTGCCTACGTGAAAGGTTACGTTCATTGTCATCTGTCCATTGCCCGTGCTGTTGCTCGTTATGTACTCCATGCCGGGTGTGCCGTTTACCTGCACCTCTACAGGGGTAGCTACGGTTTGTTCCACCGTTTGCGCATCGGCACCTGTAAACTGCCCTGTTATCTGCACCACAGGTGGCGTAATCTCCGGGTACTGACCTACGGAAAGGTTGAATATACATATAGTACCTACCAACAGCAATACAATAGAAATTACTATTGCTGTTACAGGCCTTTTTATAAATGTGTTAGCGATCATGGAGTTTCTGCTTCAAAGAATAAATGATTAATGACCGGCTGCGTTTTTCTTAACACTATCCTGTGCAGCGGTGCTAGCATGTCCCGGACTAACAAGTCCGCCATCGCGAACCTTTTGTGTACCATCTACTATTAGCTGCTCACCTTCTTCAAGGCCGCTTTTTACTATTACGTTGCCGCCAATAGTCTGGCCAAGTATCACTTTTTTCTGCACAGCCTTCATCGGCGGCGGCCCTTGAGGTTCGTTAGCATTATGCCCTTCTTTTTTCTTGCCGTCTTCCTTCAGCACCGTATCCTTAACTACATACACAAAGTATTCTCCCATCTGCTCTATCGTAGCCTTTGATGGGATTATTATTTGTGGCTCATTGTTTTCGTTACGTACACGCACCTTACAGCTCATTCCTGACCTTAGCTGGTAATCAGCATTAGGGAACACGATACGAACTTTAATAGTACCTGTTAATGGATCCACACCACGATCTACTACAGAGATCTGCCCTATATAAGGATATATTGTATTGTCCGGCAACACCATGGTAAAAATGGAATCAGCGGGGTTAGGTTTGTTTTGTTGCAACTTCAGGAAATGAGATAATTGTTTTTCGTTTATCACAAAATCTACAGCTATTGGGTCTTCGGTAGATATAGTATTTAATATTGTTTGGCCGGGTGTTACCAATGTACCCAGCTTTACCTGGGACAAACCTATCGTTCCGTCAAATGGAGCAACAATAGTGGCAAAGCGGAGATCTGTCTGGGCTTTTACAAGGTCTTGCCTGGCAAATGATACCTGGTTCCTCGAGTTTTGCAAAGTAGTCAGTGCATGGTCCAGTGTTTGTTTTGCAATGGCATCATGCTCATTCAGATAAATATATCGGTCTGCATCTTTTTTTGCCTGTGCTTCATTTGCCTCAGCTACTTTAACCCCTGCTACAGCCTGGTCGTAGCTGGCCATATATTTACTCTGGTCTATAGTATATAGCTTCTGGCCTTTGTGCACATGGTCACCCTCCTTAAAGAATATGCCGGTAATGTAGCCTTCTACTTCTGCATGTAGGTCTACCTGGCTAAGTGCAACCGTATTGCCGGGGTATTCTTCGAAATAAACAGCCTGTTGTTTTTGTACCGTGTAGAGGTTTACAGGTGTAGGCATATTGCCTTTATTGTCCTTTTTACTGCCCCCGCATGAAAACAAGCCCAGGCTGACAATAAACACCAACGCAATTCCTGATAATGATTTATTCATATTCTCTAAAATGAATTTTAGTATAATTAATTATTAGGCGAAATATCACCCATTGCCTTTTGCAGGTCTATCTTGCTGGATAGTAATTGGAAAAGGGCATTCAAATAATTTATCTCTGAATTAATTAGGTCAGATTCGGCTGTTATCACATTCAGGTAAGTTTTTATGCCTTCCCTGTATTGCAGGTGCACTATATCATACACTTCTTTAGCCATCTGTACATTTTCGCGCTGGGCTACAAGGTTATAGTAATTGCTTTTGTAGTTGGCCATCGCCTGTTTGTATTCTGTATATATCTGCAGTTTTACGCTTATTACATCCCAGTCATCACGCACTTCCTGCAATTTTGCTTTATGGATGTTCTCCAGTCGTCTGAAACCCTGAAAGATGGGTACTGAAAGGTTGACGCCAAATAAAGAATATGGATATGCTTCTTTATACAAATCAGCAAACTTATCGTTAGCGTATTGTTGATTATAATTATAGAATACGGAAAGAGAAGGTATAAAGCCCAGTTGGTAATAGGCCGTAGTTTCTCTTGCCAGCCTTCTTACTGTTTCCAGTTGCTGGTATTCTATTCGTTTTTCATAATTAAGGGCTTCGCTGGTATCAAAGTATGCTTCCTGCAGCATCTGTGCAGTATCAAAAATTACTGTGAAATGCTTGTTTTGCGGGTAGCCCATTAATTGCTTCAGGGCTGCGTATTTAGCTTGTACGCTTTCATTAGCGCTTTTTAGCTGGGCCATGGAATTATTGAGCGATATAGAAGCTTGCTTATAATCCACCTTATCTACTATACCACTTATATATTGATGATAAGTATCCTGTTGGTTTTTTATCAGGCGGGCTGTGTCTTCTTTCAGCACATTTATTTGCTGCAGCGTAAGCAGCAGGTCATAAAATGCCTTACTTACATCTGACACTGTGTTTATTTTAGTATTGGCCGTGCTTTGTTTTGCAAATAAAGTATTAAGCTTCGATGCCCGTGTAGCAAGAAGCACGTCGGTGCTGAAAATAGTTTGGGTAGCTGTAATGGCAGGAGTTGAAGTATTATATACGCCGGAGGGTATTGGCTGTTTCACACCATTGACGGGTATGAAAGCTGTAGGGAGTTGAAAATAGTGCTGCAAATTTGCAGTGCCGTTTACCTGTGGCAGCCACTCAGAAAAGGCTATAGCATTGTTAGTGCGGGCAATAGACTCGTCTATATAAGATTGCTTTACAGCAGGCTGATGCGTGGTGGCATAAGCAATACATTGCTGTAGCGTGAGGTCTTGTACTGTGGTATCAATTACAGAGTTATCTGAAAGTGTATCGTTCTGGCAATATGCATTGTTTGATAGGGTGAAAATGCATACCAGTAACAGGAGCGTTCGATTCAACATATTGTTATTTAATCACAAACTGTTTATACAACTGCCTATTGGGTATTATTAGTTAATATAAGTTTGGCTGACAAAAGTATTGATATGGGATTTATCTGCCCATTATTTTTATTGATTAGGAAAGCTTTTAAAGTTATACCCATATTTATAAAAGGTCTTATGATATTAAGTTTATTTATAAAATATTTATTGTCAATGTGCTGCAATTAATTGTCTATCAAAGGATAACTCCTGAATAGGAAAATAAATTGACATAGTAGGTAAAATATTTTTAAGCGTTTGTTAACCGCAAATTAAACTGGTGTTAAGCGTGTGTCTAAGTTTCACTAATAAGCTTTCAGGGAAGATTTTTGTATTTCTGATTTGTTCATCTAAAAACAACACAACATGAAAAAAATGTTTAGTCCATCAAAACTGGTTTTGGCTGTATTCCTTATGGCTAGTCCTGTTTTGGCAAGAGCTGATTGGGATTATGGCCATGACGGCGGCGGGGATTGCGGTACACCTGCTACAGCACCAATTGATGGCGGCCTGAGCTTACTGCTTGGTGCCGGCGCTATTGCTTACGGCAAGAAGAAACTTGCAGAAAGCAGGAAAAACAAAGCTGAGCAAGCTGAAATGGAAAAATAATTTTCTACCCGGAAGTTGTTTTTGCAGGGAATATCTAAACATATTCCCTGTTTTCTTTTATATGGAATAGCAGTTCTTCTCTACCTTTGGGCGTATGAAAAAATACTTACTGCTCATTTTCTCTTTTACGTTGTTTATTGGTGTTCAGCTACATGCACAGCAAAAAGAGGAACCACCACATATCTATAACCCGAAAGCAGATGCACAGGAAGATATAAACCATGCTGTTGCCCTGGCTGCAAAGGAACATAAACATGTCTTTGTGCAGGTGGGTGGCAACTGGTGTATATGGTGTGTTCGCTTTAATAAGTTGGTAACCACAGACGAAGACCTGAAGAAGCTGATGGCTGAGAACTATGTGGTAGTGCATGTTAATTATAGCCCCGAAAATAAAAATGAAAAGGCACTAGCCTCGCTTGGGTATCCACAGCGCTTTGGGTATCCTGTATTTGTGATATTAGATGCCAAGGGCAATAGAATACATACCCAAAACTCGGGCTACCTGGAAGAAGGGCCTGGGCATAGCAAAAAGAAAGTGGAAGAGTTCCTGAAACAATGGACACCCGCGGCCCTTGATCCTAAAAGCTATGATAAATAATATATTGGGCATGCTTTCAATAAAAAAAGCGGATATAACAGACATCCCATTAATAAGGGAATTGACGATGCAGGTATGGCCGCAAACATATACGCCTATTCTTGGTCCTGTGCAGGTAGGCTATATGCTGGATATAATGTATAATGATGCTGAACTGGCAAGGCAGATGGTGGCCGGCCAGCAATATATAATATGCTTCGATGATGAAATTCCCGTAGGCTTCGCTTCTTATAGCCAAACAGAAGCGCTGGTGTTTAAGCTAAATAAGATATACATATTACCTGAGCAGCAAGGCAAAGGCATTGGCCGCCTTATGCTTAACTATATTATTAAAGATATTGCAAGTATTGGGGCAAATGCACTGGACCTGAACGTAAACCGTTATAATTATGCTGCGCAAAACTTCTACGAGAAGTTTGGATTTAAAGTGCTGAAAGAAGAAGATATAGATATAGGTGGCGGATACTTTATGAACGACTATGTATTGCGCTATAGTTTATAAACCCAAAGCTACTTGCACACCTCCCCATACGTGGTAGTTACCTGTATTAAACTCCCTGCTGAGGTAAGACTGGAAGTATTCTAAGTAAATGCGCCGGTATTGCAATACAAAGCCAAAACGATTTTGAAAGGTAATTCGATTGAGCTGGCTGGCTGAAATAGTGTAGGGGCAGGAGCGATTAAATAATCCGCCTTCCAGTGTTGCATCATAGCCGATTACATTTACCTGCGGATGGTCATAAGCGTAAATGTAGAAATTCTTCCCATTCGCAATAGTTGTTTGAAATGGAGAATTGAAATAGCCCATCATTAGGGTAAAACCAACAGCTGCTTTGTCGCTTAGTGTACCTGCTCTCGCTATGCCATCAGCATCAAGCGAAAATATCTTACCGAGGCTTATTAATTGCTTCTCATAATCCACCTGGTAGTTTAGCACAGCATCATTGTGTATCTGGTTGGGCCAGCCATGAGGTATTACATTGTTTAGCGCACGATGTATGCCCGTTTGCATCTCCGCTCCTCCCGCGGCAGGGCCAATAATGCCTGCTGTAAGGGTGGTAGATAAGCGTTGTCTCTTAATTGTGTCAGTAGATATCTGGAAGCTTTTGAAAGTAAGTGTAGCTGCAAAAGGACGGTCACCATACAATATTTCATCATGGCCTATACTGGTAGGCGTATAGCCATCATGCTCCAGGGCAATACCATAGCGGGTATTGTCATAGTGAGGATGTAACAATAATTTATTTAGCGGAAAAGTCGATAATGAAGGTGAAACAACTTCTAATGAAACTCCCTGTGTATAATAGATATCAGTAGCAGAAAAAAAGTCATTTTCGTAGCTTAACCGGAAGTACCTATCGCAATTGATGTTCTTATATGACAGCGTATTATCAATTTCCTGTGCTGAAACAAAGAGCGGGAAAATGGTAAGAACTAGGTATAGAGCTTTCAACTTCATAATTAATATACGATAGCTTCCTTTATTAAGATTGAAAGGGGCTGTTTTAAGCCCCTTTCATATATAGCAATCTATATAGCAATTTTACTTAAGCAGTGCAGGTGTTTTAAATACTGGGTCAGGATTTTTGAGTGCCTGGTAATCTGCTAATGTACTGGCAAAGCCTGTCCATAATACGAGCGGCAGATAGTCCAATGCCAGTTTTTTATCGTCTTTCATGGCTATAATAAAGCTTGCGGTTGCTAAAACAGCATCAGACATGGTCCATGCCGCTGCAAGTATTGGACTTTTCTTTCGGAAATACACGTAGTTAAATGAGAAGAATATTGCCCAGATAACACCTTGAAGCAACATCAGTTTTCTTTTTTGCGTGATGTCCTTGTTTAATATCTTTATTAAGGCTTTTATAAGGAAGAAATTATTAAATGTCCAGGCCGGGGCAAATAGCCATGCCGATGGCGCCCATGGGGCTTGTTTGGTTTTCTTATTGTATAATTGTCTTTCTTCTTTTTTAGGTACGCCGCCCGATAATCCTCCAATAAAAGACACACCTGCAGCTATAAGTGCTAATTGCCACCATTTTAGGTTATAAGATTTAATGCTGGTCATCATACCTTTTTCCATACAAAATGAGTTTGTAATTGTAATAAGATAAATACAATGCCAGTACAGTAAGATATATAGTTACATTGCCAATTGTTTAAAAAAGGAATGTCGTTAGTCCAAAGACGATAAACAGAAGTATTATATTGCAATTTATGAGCAGCATTAAAGAGGAGTTATACAGCTATTGCCTCCACCATATTGAGGAACAGGCTGCGGCAATACAGCAGAAGATAAACGATGCACGGGATGCGGCAAGTGAAGATACCAAAAGCAGTGCAGGGGATAAATATGAAACTGGCCGGGAAATGATACAGCAGGAAATAGACCTTAACATGACCAGGCTGAATGAAGTAAAGAAATTGCGCGAGATAATGGACCATATAGACCCCATACTGAAAAATGATATAGCAGTGCCCGGAAGTATAGTGAAAACAAACCACGGCAATTATTACATAGCTATAAGCATTGGCAAAACAATATTGGACGACAAAATATACTACATAATATCAGCAGCATCGCCGATAGGGTCACTATTAAAAGGCCACAAGAAAGGGGATAGCTTCAGCTATAATGCTAAAGAATATGTGATAAAAGCAGTGGAATAAATCTATATCAGTTCCTTCAGCTTTTCTATTACAGTGTCTATTTCTTCTTTCGTATTGTGGCGGGAGAATGAAAAGCGGATAGGAACTATTTTATCTGAGCAGCCATTGTAGATGGCTTTAATAACATGACTGGTGCTATTCGCACCGCTGGTACAGGCACTGCCACCACTTACACATATACCTGCCATGTCCAGGTTAAATAACATCATATCAGAGCGCTCAGTAAGCGGAAAGGCCACATTAAGTACTGTATATAAGCTACGCCCGTTGCTGTCACCATTGAAAGAAACATTTGGGAAGGTTTCTTTCAATTTTGTGCCCATATATTGCTTCAGCTCTTTTATATAATTGCTGTCTTCTTCGTAGTTTTTGGTAGCCAGCTCCAGAGCTTTTGCAAAACCTATGATACCATAAAGGTTTTCAGTACCCGCACGCATGTTACGTTCCTGGGCACCGCCATTTATGTATGGCTTTATGCTTATGTTTTCATTTACATATAGCATACCTACACCCTTTGGGCCATGGAATTTGTGTGCAGCCGCATTTATGAAGTGCACATAAGTGTTGCGAAGGTCAAAAGGGTAGTGGCCTACAGTCTGTACTGTATCACTATGAAAGATGGCATCATACTTTCTGCACAGTTCGCCTACGGCCTTTATATCCAGCAGGTTTCCTACTTCGTTATTGGCGTGCATCAGGGTTACCAATGTTTTCAGACTGCTATCGGCAAGCAGTTCTTCCAGGTGAACCATATCTATATGGCCATCTTTCGTGAGTTTCACATAGCAAAGCTTTGCCTGGCCGCTATGCTCCATGTATTCCACCGTATGCAGGGTAGCGTGGTGCTCTACAGGAGAGGTAATGATGCGCTTACAGCCCAAATCACGGATAGCTGCATTGATAGCAGTATTAGTGCTTTCAGTACCGCCGGAAGTAAAGAATATTTCACCCGGATTAGCATTCAGAATACGCGCCACCGATTTGCGTGCGTTCTCAATAGCCAGTTTTGTTTCGCGGCCATAAGAATATATAGAAGAAGGATTGCCAAACTTTTCGGTAAGAAAAGGCATCATAGCATCTAATACTTCAGGATTGAGAGCAGTGGTAGCAGCATTATCTAAATAAATACGGGACATATTCCGGGGCATTTTGGAGTGCAAAATTACATTTTTTTATGTTTAGCAGTAGCCAATTGGGCGACTATTCTATAGAATTCAGTTTCAAGGGGCTATCTACCTATAAAGACGTAAATTTTGAACGAAAGTTTAGGGTGTCGATGTGTTAAAAAAAGCCAGCCTTTAAGGCTGGCTTAATGCGCTTATAACACGCTTTAAAATGGTATATCGTCTTCTGAATTAGGCTTCTTATCAGATGGTGGAGGAGGAGTACTGCTATCATCATCATCCCAATTCATATTGTTTGCCTTAGATGGCATGGTCTGGAAACCGCCGCCACCGCCTGGTATAAACAACTTGGAACCGCCAAATTCACCCGGGTCGCGGCGAATGCCTGCCTGTGGATTGTCGTTAAACGGTGTAAAACTGCCGCCTCCACCAAAATTGCCGCTAAAGTTATTATCCTCGAGGTCCACAAACTTCTGGTATTCTTTTATAAAGCGCACTTTTACGGTATCTGTGCTACCATTACGGTGTTTTGCTACGTGAATATGCGTTTCGCCTGCTATTGGTTGCCCCATTTCATCGTTGTTAATACCATAGTACTCCGGACGATAAAGGAACATAACAAGGTCGGCATCCTGTTCTATCGCTCCCGATTCACGAAGGTCACTCAACTGTGGCACCTTAGACTCTTTACGGGACTCAACCGAACGGTTTAACTGGGAAAGTGCTATGATTGGTATTTCCAATTCTTTTGCCAGCGCTTTAAGGTCACGGGAGATTTTGGATATTTCCTGCTCGCGGTTACCGCCTTTATCAGTACTTCCCTGCATTAGCTGCAAGTAATCTATGATAATCATCTGAATATCATGGCGTTGCTTCAATCGGCGAGCCTTTGCGCGAAGCTCAAATATATTCAAAGCAGCCTGGTCATCAAGATAAATAGGGGCCTTTGCTAGTTTATTCATGCGTTGGGTAAGCTGAATAAATTCATGTTCCTCCATTCTTCCCCTCGATATGCTTTCCATGCTTACATCAGTAACGGCGCTGAGCATCCTTTTTACAATCTGCCCAGAACCCATTTCCAACGAGAAAACCGCTACAGGAAACTCTTTTGCCGAATTCATTGCGGCATTCATAGCCAGGTTAAGCGAGAAGGCCGTTTTACCCACAGATGGACGGGCAGCGAGGATAATAAGGTCCGTTTTCTGCCATCCATTGGTAAGCTGGTCCAGTACAGCAAAGCCGGATGGCACACCAGTAAGGTCTTCCTTTTTGTTTTTACTTTCTTCTATTTCGTGTATTGTAGCCACCAGTACGTCCTTCATGCTTTTGAAGTTCTTGCGCAGGTGCTTATCGGTAATCTCGTAAAGGTTCGATTCAGCTTTGTCCAGTAGGTCAAACACGTCGGTGCTGTCCTCATAGGCATCGCTTATCACATTGCCGGAGATGCGTATCAGCTCGCGCTGAATGAACTTCTCCATTATGATGCGTGCGTGTGCTTCTACGTGTGCGCTTGATACCACGCTCATGGTGAGGCGGGTAAGATAGTAGGCGCCACCTACTATTTCCAGTTCGTTGCTCTTTCTTAGTTCTTCCGTGACAGTAAGCAGATCTACCGGCATACCCTTGTCAAACAGGCGACGGATAGCGGCATAAATTTTTTGGTTTGCATCTACGTAGAAGCATTCTACGCTTTGTATAATCTCGAGTACTTCAGCCAGTTTATCTTTTTCAAGCATCACTGCACCAAGCACCGCTTCCTCCAGCTCTATGGCCTGAGGTGGTATTTTACCGTATACAAGGGAGTTGATATCGGGTTTCCTTGCACGGTTATTACCAAAGTCCTTCTTAATGTTTACTGCCATTATGGGTTAATCTATTAGTCCTTTTATTTTTATTTTTTATCGTCGACACTGCCTTAAACCGTCTATAAGAGTTAGTCCGGACTCTCATTTCAGTTACCTGTTTAAACACTTTTATGTGTTAAGCCAGTATTAATATAACGTTAAGTACAGTGGCGGGATGACGAATGTAAATGCCAAAAATTGAATCGCAAAAATTTTAGGAGCATATAGTTATAATTCGGTTCTGCACCACTTGTACCCATACTTGCCAACATAATATGCTTAATTCTCCTTTGTTACTCACAAAGTTAGCAGGAAATGAACAGCTATACACATTTAATTCACATAAAATTGTGAATAAATGGATGTGTTGCGGATTTTTTATTACGGATGCAATTTGCTATAATCATAAGCTATCTTTACAAAAATTTTAGGCTTTAATGATTGTTTCTTACAAATGGCTGCTCGAGTACCTGCCGGAACCACTGGCTATAGAGGAATTGAGCAAAATACTCACATCTATAGGGCTGGAAGTAGAGGGTACTGAGGCAGTAGAGGCAGTAAAAGGTGGTTTGGAAGGCCTGGTGACGGGCGAAGTGCTTACTTGCGAAAAACACCCCAATGCAGATAAACTGAAAGTAACTACCGTAAATGTAGGTACAGGAACCCCATTACATATAGTTTGCGGCGCTCCCAATGTAGCCGCAGGGCAAAAAGTGATAGTTGCGGTTGTGGGTACAACAGTGCACCCTACTGAAGGAAAAGCTTTTCTGATAAAGAAAGCTAAGATAAGAGGCGAGGAAAGTGAAGGAATGATATGTGCCGAAGACGAAATAGGCCTCGGTAAAAGCCATGCAGGTATAATGATATTGCCTGAAGATACGCCTGTTGGTCTTGCTGCGAAAGTGTATTTTAATATTCCTGAAACAGATCACGCAATACATATAGGCCTGACACCCAATCGCTCAGATGCTATGAGCCATATAGGCGTAACAAGGGATGTATGCGCTTATCTTACCCATCATAAAGGAAAGAAATACACGGTACGTCAGCCGGAGGTGAACTTGCCCGCCAAAGGCAATACGAGCTTAGATATAAAAGTAAATATAGAGGCAGCCGAGGCCTGCCCAAGGTACACAGGCATAAGCATAACTAATGTAAAAATAGGTCCCTCGCCGGAATGGCTGCAGCAAAGACTGGCGGCTATTGAGCTTCGCCCAATAAATAACGTAGTAGATATTACTAACTATGTGCTGCATGAGTATGGCCAGCCCTTACATGCTTTTGATGCAGACAAGATAAAAGGCAATACAGTGAATGTGCGTCTATTGCCTGAAGGCTCAAAATTTGTAACCCTGGATGGCAAAGAAAGAACCCTGAAAGCCAGCGACCTTATGATATGTGACGCGGAAGAGGGTATGTGCATAGCAGGTGTATTT
>Ga0207695_10004185_pt1 | contig 19830 bp, 17 predicted proteins | sample KBSC54metaG_FD_184354 | JGI IMG/M metagenome (GOLD analysis project Ga0207695, IMG submission 184354) | Corn rhizosphere microbial communities from Kellogg Biological Station, Michigan, USA - KBS C5-4 metaG (SPAdes) (version 2) | ecosystem: Host-associated > Plants > Roots > Rhizosphere > Soil... | reverse complement strand
CGATCACGTCGCCCGCCAGCTTGCTCCGCGTATAGGCCTCCGGTTCGTAGAGCTTGGCGCTCTCGCCGTGGCCGCGCTGGTCGAGCCCCACCACGCGGATGCCGCGCCGCTCGAAGGCGCCGTACCAGCCGGTCCGGCGCCAGCCCTCGTGCTTGTTCGACGTGAAGCCGTGCAGCAGCACGATCGTCCGATCACCGCCGCCGGCCGGGGAGATGTCGTCGTAGGCGAGGGTGACCCCGTCGGGCGTGCTAAAGCTGGCCATGGGGCACCCTAGGGGTGCGGACCCGGGCTCTGCAACCCGCGAGCGGCCTCACGGGCGGGCGCACGACCAGCGCCAGGATGACGACCGCCATCGCCGCCACGAACCGGACGATTGCAGGAGCCCTGTTGCTCACGTCGGCTAGCAACGCGCGGTCGCACGCCGGGGCCTCAGTTCAGCTCCGCCAGCGCAGGGTCGCCGGCTCCACGGGGTTGACCAGCGCGCGCCGCTCCCGGCGGCTGGCGGCCCACTCGCGTTTCAACTGATGGTACCACTTGGCCTGCTTGTCGGCGTCGTCGACCCACAGCAGCGGCGGATCGTACTTCAGGCCACGGTTCTGCAGGTTCACCATCGCCCCGTCCTGCCGCAGGAAGGCGCGCGCGCCGGCGGCGATGAACGGCTTGAGGAAGACGAACGCCGGGTGGTCGGACCAGACGATCTGGGTGATCCGCGTCCTGCGCTCGTCGATAGGCGTCAGGCAGGTCAGCGACAGCACCTGGCGCTTGCCGACCGTCACGTGCTCCCAGCGGAGACCGGGCAGGCGGAAGGTGATCTCGGTCAGCGGCTCGCCGCCCAGGATGGCGTAGGCGCGGGAGTTCTTCGAGGGCTCGTGCCGCACCATGGCGAAGCCGGCCTCGCGCGGCTCGAAGCGCTTGGCCTTCTCGTGCTGGCTGGCTTTGGAGCGCCACCACCACTGCTGGTGCACGTAGGGCCCGTGCGCCGGGTCCATCAGGCCGACCACGGCGTGGTCGATGTGGGCGTCGAACTCCATGCGGTCGACGAGCCTCGGTCGGCCGCCCACCACGCCCGGGAAGACCGGCGGCGGCTGGTCGGGCTCGGCCTCGCCGCGCGCCTCGCCGGCTATCCAGACGAACACCAGCCCCTGGCTCTCCGCGACCGGATAGCTGCGCACGCGGATGCGCGCGACATCGAAGGCCTGGTCCTCGACCAGCGACGGGATCGCCGCGCAGGCGCCGTCCGCGCCGAACCGCCAACCGTGGTAGGGGCACTCCACCGTCTCGGCGCCGGACGCCTCGCGATGGAAGCGGCCGGCCGAAAGCGGCGCGGCGCGGTGCGGGCAGATATCGCGAAGCGCGAACAGCCGCCCGGCTCTCGAGCGGCCCAGCAGCACCGGCTGGCCAAGGATCTCATAGCGGGCGAGGCGACCGGGCTTGAGGTCCGACGCCAGCGCGGCGAAGTACCAGATGTCGGTCACGAAACCCTGGCCGAACCGGCTCTCGCTGCGCACGCTCTTGGCCTCGCCGTCTGGCATGGGCTCCCCTGTAGCCTCCCGCCCGCCGACTCGGAAGGGCGCGCGGGCTCAGCTTGCCCCGCCGGGAGCCCGACGTCACATTGGCCGACCGCTGCAGCACGACGAGAGGACGGTCTCATGAGCCGGACAAACCGCGAGATCCACCTGGCGAAACGCCCGGACGGCCCGCCGGCCCTGGACGATTTCAAGCTCGTCGAGGCGCCCCTGCCGGAGATCGCGGACGGCCAGGTGCTGATCCAGCAGCTCTACATGTCGGTCGATCCGGCGATGCGGCCAAGGCTCGCCAACGGCTATGAGCTCGGCCAGGCGATGTCCGGCGGCGCGCTCGGGCGGATCGTGCAGTCGAAGACTCCGGCCTTCGCCGAGGGCGAGTTGGTGCGCAACCCGCTGGGCTTCCGAGAGTACGCCGTCTCCGAGGCGCGCGGCCTGCAGAAGCTCGAGCCGGAGCCGGGCGTTCCGCTCACCGCCTACATGTCGGTGCTGGGCGGCACCGGCTTCACCGCCTATGGCGGCCTGCTCGAAATCGGCAAGCTGAAGGCGGGCGAGCAGGCCTTCGTCTCCACGGCGGCCGGCGCGGTGGGCTCGGTCGCGGCCCAGATCGCCAAGATCAAGGGCTGCTACGTGATCGGCTCGACGGGCTCCGACGAAAAGGCCGCTTGGCTGCGCGACGAGGCCGGGCTGGATGCGGTGATCAACTACAAGACGACGCCGATCCGCCAGGGCCTCAAGGCGGCGGCGCCCAAGGGCGTCGACGTCTATTTCGACAACGTGGGCGGCGAGCATCTCGACGCGGCGCTCGCCAACATGAACAGCCTCGGCCGGGTCGCGGTCTGCGGCATGATCTCCGGCTACAACAACGCAGGCGCCCGCACGCCGGTCTACAACCTCTCCAACATCATCTACGGCCGGATCAATCTCCGCGGCTTCGTGGCCACCGACTTCATGCACCTGCGTCCGCAGTTCGAGAGCGACATGCGCGAGTGGCTGAGGACCGGCAAGATCAAGTGGCGCGAGACGGTGCTGGACGGGATCGCCGAGGCGCCGCACGCCATGGTCGGCCTGATGCAGGGCGAGAACATCGGCAAGATGCTGGTCAAGCTCGCGGATTAGGGAGCCGCCCGCCGATGCGCCTGCTCGTGATCACCCTGGTCGGCCTGGCGCTCGCCGGCCCGTCCGCCGCGCAGGGGCAGCCTGCGTCCGCCGACGAGGGCGTGCAGCCGTTCATCGGATCGCGGCTGGAGATCGACAACTTCCAGGGCTGGCACGCCGATCGCTATCTCGCGCCCGACCACACCTACACGCAGACCGGCTCGGACGGCGACGTCACCGGGGAGTGGTCCGTTGAGGACGGCAAGCTCTGCACCGAGCAGAAGACCCCGCCCCCCGCCGGCGACCGGGCCAAGCGCTACTGCAACCTCGGCCCGGGCCGCAAGCTCGGCGACACCTGGCAGGACCGCGATCCGGTGACCGGCAATCCGATCTTCTTCAGCCTGCAGCCCATCCCGGCCACGCCTTAGACCGCGAGAACCGCCGCCGCGTAGGGGGCGAGGCCCAGGGAGGCTCCGCGCAGCTCGGCTTCGCCGGCGCCCACCGGCAGCAGCTTCGCGTCCGCTAGCGCCGGGATGGTGGGAGCGACGGGCGCGCCCGAGAAATTGAACACGCAGGCGATGCGCTCGTCGCCGGCCGTGCGCATGAAGGCGAGCACCGGATCGGCCGTGTCGAGGAACGCGATGTCGCCGCGGCTCAGCGCCGCCGAGTCCTTGCGCAGGGCGATGATCGCGCGGGCGAAGGTCAGCATGGAGTCGGGATCCCCCTCCTGCGCTGCGACGGTGAGGCCGGCATGCTCCTTGGCCACCGGCAGCCAGGGCGTCCCGGTCGTGAAGCCGAGGTTCGGTGCGTCCGCCCGCCAGGGCAGCGGCGTGCGGCAGCCGTCGCGCCCGCCGGTGTAGGGCCAGTAGAGGTCGCCCACCGGATCCCTCAGCTGGTCGCGCCGCAGCTTCGCCTGGGGCAGCCCCAGCTCCTCCCCCTGGTAGATGATGGTCGTGCCCCTCAGGCAGACGAGCAGGGCGAACATCAGCTTCGCCAGCTCCGGCGGCGGATTCTCCCCGCCGAAGCGCGAGACGGTGCGCGGCACGTCGTGATTCGACAGCGCGATGGTCGGCCAGTGGCCCGGATGCTCGGCGAGCGTCGCATAGTGCGCCCTGACGAAGTCCGGCGCGAGCCTGCGGGCGAGCAGCATGACGAAGGTGTAGGCCGAATGCAGCCCCGCCTCGGGCGCCAGATAGGCGCCGCACCGCGCCTCCTCCTCGGAGAACTCCCCGAACACGAAGCGCTCGCCGTGCGCCTCCACCCGTCGCCGGATGAGGTCCAGCATCTCGGCGTTCTCGGGGAGGTTGGCGTCGTGCAGGTGCCGCTGCAGGTTGCCCGCATGGCTCCAGTCGCGCCCGGTGCGCTCGGCCATGGGCGTCGCCGGATTGTCGCTCAGCGCCGGGTCGTGCAGGTAGGTGCCGGCGACATCGAGGCGGAAGCCGTCGACCCCCTTGTCGAGCCAGAAATCGAGCACCGAGAGCGCGGCCTCGCGGGCATCCGGATTGCGCCAGTTCAGCTTCGGCTGCTGGCGCAGGAACTTGTGGTGGTAGTGCTGGCGCCTGGCGGGCTGGTAGGCCCAAGCGGGGCCGCCGAACACCGAAAGCCAGTTGTTTGGGGCGGTCCCGTCCAGCTTCGGGTCCGCCCAGACGTACCAGTCCGCCTTGGGCCCGTCCCGGCCCCCGGTCAGGCTCTCCACGAACCAGGGATGCTCGTCGGAGGTGTGCGAGAGCACCTCGTCCAGGAGCACCTTCAGCCCCTTGGCATGCGCGCTCGCCAGCAGCCGCTCGAAGTCGGCTGCGGCGCCGTAGTCGGGCTGAACGTCCTCGAAGTCGGCGACGTCATAACCCCAGTCGCGGTTCGGCGAGGGATGGATCGGCGACAGCCAGATCCCGTCCACCCCCAGCGCCTTGATGTAGTCGAGGCTGGCCTCGACGCCGGCCAGGTCGCCGTGCCCGTCGCCGTCGGCGTCGAAGAACGAGCGCACATAGATCTGGTAGAGGACCGCGCCCCGCCACCAGGGACTGGAGGCGGCGCTCACCGTTGCTCCTCCTCAGGGGCAGCCGTCGCGAAGCGACTGGGGGGGTTGAAGCCCACGAGGCCCTCCGCTGCGAATGAAACCCCCTCCGGCCCTCCGGGCCGCCTCCCCCCGTGGGGGAGGACCGTTCCGCACCTCACGCCTCGCCGATGTGGTGGATGACCCGCGAGACGATGCCGTAAGCGACAGCCTCCTCGGCGCTCATCCAGAAGTTCCGCTGGGTGTCCTTGTCGATCCGCTCAAGGGTCTGGCCGGTCTCGCGCGCGATGATCCGGTTCACCCGCTCGCGCATCTTGATGATCTCCTCGGCCTCGATCTCGATGTCCGAAGCCTGGCCGCGAACCCCACCCGTGGGCTGGTGCAGCAGGAAGCGGGTGTTGGGCAGGCAGAGGCGGTTCTCCTTCTCTGCGCCCAGGAAGATGTGGGCGCCGGAGCTCGCCACCCAACCGGTGCCGATCACCTTCACCGGCGCGCCGCAGAAGCGGATCATGTCGTGCACCGTGTCGCCGCTTTCCACGTGTCCGCCCGGCGAGTTGATGATGATCCGGATGGGCTGGTCGCTTTCCGAGGCGAGCGCGGTGATCTGGGCGGTGACCCGCTCGGCCAGCCGCATGTCGATCTCCCCGAACACCAGCACGGTGCGCGACTTGAACAGCGCGTTCTGCACCGGCCCGGCGGTCATCGGCAGGTCGGGCAGGCGGCCTTTCTCCTCTTCTTCGGGGTCTTCGTCGTCCAGCCAGACTCGCCACTGGGTCATGAGCGCTCCTTGGGGCAGGCCGCGACCGGGGGCGCCTACGGCGCCGCGACCTCGCAGCGGAGATTGTCCCTTGCAGTTATTGGCCCCCGCGGGTTCCCGCAAGACCGTAACGCCGGCGGGCGGCGGCCGGCGATCGTCTTGACCTCGCCTGCGGCCGCGCCGCAAATGGCCGCACACTCAAACAACCGTTTCACGGGAGCACGCGATGAGCGAGGTGATGGATAGGGCCGGCCAGCAGACGGGCGAGCTGTTCGACCTGACCGGCAAGGTCGCGATCATCACCGGCTCCTCCCGCGGCATCGGCAAGGCGATCGCCGAGCGCATGGCCGAGCATGGCGCGAAGGTGGTGATCTCCTCGCGCAAGGCGGGTCCCTGCGAGGAGGTGGCGGCCTCGATCAACGCCAAGCGGGCGGGCCACGCCATCGCCGTACCCGCCAACATCTCCTCGAAGGAAGACCTGACCCGGCTCGTGGAGGAGACCCGTTCCGCCTTCGGCAAGATCGACATCGTGGTCTGCAACGCCGCCTCGAACCCGTTCTATGGCAGCCAGCTCGACATCACCGACGAGGCGTTCAACAAGATCCTCTCCAACAACATCGTCGCCAACAACTGGCTGATCCAGCTCACCGCGCCGGAGATGAAGGCGCGCAAGGACGGGGCGATCATCATCATCTCCTCGATCGGCGGCCTGCGCGGCTCGACGGTGATCGGCGCCTACTGCATCTCCAAGGCCGCCGACATGCAGCTCGCCCGCAATCTCGCCCAGGAGCTCGGCCCCTCGAACATCCGGGTGAACTGCATCGCCCCGGGGCTGGTGAAGACCGACTTCGCCCGGGCGCTCTGGGACACGCCCGAGGGCGAGCGGCGCTCCAGCGCCGGCACGCCGCTGCGGCGGCTGGGCGAACCCGACGACATCGCCGGCGCGGCGGTGTTCCTGGCTTCCAAGGCCGGCTCCTGGATGACCGGCCAGACCATGGTCATCGACGGCGGCTCGACCAGCTGACCCGCGGTCAGCTCCGGACGCACATCTCCAGCCCGCCGTCGAACGGCAGGGTCATGTGGCGCATGCGGTTGGCGGGATCGGCGAGCCAAGCGGAAGAAGGCCTCGTAGCCGCGGTGCGAGCTCGCGGTGTTGTCGGCGACGATCACCGCGCCTTCGCGCAGGCGCGGGCCGATCAGCGTCAGCGCCGGGACCACCATCTCGGTCCAGATGTCGAGCAGGACGAAGTCGACCGCGCCGCCCACGTCCTTCAGCGTCTCGCGCAGGTCGCCCTCGCGCAGATCGATGAACTGGGCGAGGCCGGCGGCGGCGAAATTCTCCCGGGCGGCGGCGGCCTTCGCGGCCTCGTGCTCTGTGCCGATCACCATCCCGCCGCCGTTGTCGCGCACCGCAGCCGCCAGATAGAGGGTCGAGACGCCGAACGAGGTGCCGCATTCCACCACGCGGCGGGCCATGAGCGCGCGGCAGGTCAGGTAGCAGAACTCGGCCTTGGCGGGCTCCAGCGCCACCAGCTTGTCGGCCATGAAGCGGTGCGACTTGTCATCGAAGCCGTCCCAGGAGAGCTCGCCCTTCTTGGCCCGCTCTGAGAACCACGCGCTCGTCTCGGCCTCCTGCGCCCGGCTCTTCGCCTGCAGGCGATCGATCAGCCCCTGCAGTTTCGGATCCGAGAGCACGCTCATGGCTGCCGCGGCGGGTTCACGTACTTCATGGCGCCGGCGACGTTGCCCTCGCTGTCCTTGAAATAGATGAGCTCGCCGACCCCCTCGATGACGCTCGGCTGCGTGATGATGGCTCCGCCGTTGGCCCCGATCGCGGCGACGGTCGCGGGGATGTCGTCGATGGCGAAAGTGATCGTTATGCCCGGCATGGCCTCGCCGCCGATCGAATGACGGCCCTGGACCGCAGCGCTCACCCCACGGCCGGTGTCCTCGTCGATGAAGAAGCCGGGCGGTCCCCACGGCTCGAACCTCCACCCGAACACCGCCTGGTAGAAGCGCCGCCCGCGGTCGATGTCGTCGGCGTTGATCGAGAAATGGCGCAGGTGGCTGGCCATGGCGACGTCCTCCTGCCGGACAGCTACGCCCTGGCGGTCCGGCGCGCTTGCGCTAGTCTGACGAACAATGTCGACCACGCGCCAATTTTCGCCCGACCCTGGCGGCTATCCGATCCGCGGCCTGGCCCAGACCTTCCAGGACGGGGCCGTGATCGACGCCCACACCCATCCCTGGGCCCAGCTGATCTACGCCGCCCGCGGCGTGATGCAGGTGAGCACGCCGGCGGCCACCTGGATGGTGCCCCCGACCCGGGCGATCTGGGTGCCCGGCGGGACGGCGCACGCCATCCGCATGCGCGGACAGGTCGCCATGCGCACCCTCTACCTGACGCCGATCGATCCCGACGCGCGGCTGACGGCTTGCCGCGCCGTCGAGGTGGCGCCGCTTTTGCGCGAGCTTATCCTGCACCTCGTGCAGCTGCGCATGCTGCGGCTCGACAACGAGGCGCAGCAGCGCCTCGTCGGGCTGCTGCTCGACCTGCTGGCGGCGGGCGAGACCGCGCCGCTCGAGCTGCCGATGCCCCGCGATCCGCGCGCCCGGCGGCTGGCCGAGCGGATCATGGAGCAGCCCGGGGCGGAGGCTTCGCTGGCCGAACTCGCGCGCGGGGCCGGCGGCAGCCTCAGGACGCTGCAGCGGCTGTTCCAGGCCGAGACGCGGCTGACCCTGGAGACCTGGCGGGCGCGGGCGCGCATGCAGCAGGCGGTGGCGGCGCTGGCCGGCGGCGCGCCGGTGACGGCCACCGCGCTCGAGGCCGGCTACGCCAGTCCCTCGGCGTTCGTGGCCGCCTTCCGGCGCACCTTCGGGGTCACGCCGTCGCGCTACCGGGCTCGCGCCGCCTGACGGCGAGCGCCCGCGCCTTCGCCAGACCCTCGATCCCGGCGTCAAGGGTCGCGTCGCGCTTGGCGAAGCAGAGGCGGACAATGTTCGTCACCGGTTCGTCCTCGTAGAGCGCCGAGACGGGGATCGTGGCGACGCCGGCCTGCTTTACGGCCTGAAGGCAGAACTCGCGGTCCCCCATGGCCACGCCGGAGCCGGCGAGATCGACGCACAGGAAATAGGCGCCCTGCGCCGGCAGGACGGCGAAGCCTTCCCGCCTCAGGCCGTCGGACAACCGGTCGCGCGAGCGGGCGAGGTCGCGCGGCATGTCGCGGAACCAGGCCTCGGAGTTCGCCAGGCCCCAGGCCACGGCGGCCTGCAGGTTGGGCGGGGTGGTGAACGTCAGGAACTGGTGCGCGCGAGCGAGGCTGCGGGAGAGCGCGGGCGCGGCGGCCAGGAAGCCCACCTTCCAGCCGGTGAGGCCGAACATCTTGCCGGCCGAGCCGATCTTCACGGCGCGCTCGCGCATGCCGGGAAAGCCGATCAGCGGCCGGTGACAGGCGCCCTCGAACACCACCTGCTCCCAGACCTCGTCGCAGATGGCGATCACGTCGTGCGCCACGCAGAATTCCGCCAGCAACGCCAGGTCGCCTTCGGGGAACACCACGCCGGTCGGGTTCATCGGATTGTTCAGCACGACGAACCGCGTCCGCTCGCTGAACGCCGCCTGGAGCATCTCGCGGGTGAAGCGCCAGCTTGGCGGCTGCAGGCTGACGAGCTTCGGAACGCCGCCCGCGGCGCGGATCATGGGCAGGTAGGAGTCGTAGACCGGCTGGAAGACCACCACCTCGTCGCCCGGCTCGATCAGCGCCAGGAAGGCGGCCGCCAACGCCTCGGTCGCGCCCGAGGTGACGGTGACCTCGCTGGCCCAGCCGAGCTCCACGCCTTGGGTCCTGGCGTAGTGCGCCGCCACGGCCTGCCTCAGCTCCGGCAGGCCGGCCATCGGCGGATACTGGTTGTAGCCGTTCAGCACCGCATCGGCCGCCTTCTCGCGGATCGCGTCAGGGCCGGGATCGTCGGGGAAGCCCTGGCCCAGGTTCACGGCCGAAAGCTCGCGCGCCAGGCCGCTCATCTCCTCGAAGATGGTGGTGGGCAGGTTCGCGAAGATCGGGTTGGCCATGGCGGATTTGTAGCCCAGCCGCGCCGTGGGACCCTAATCCTCCCGCAGCCGCTTCTTGCGGAAGCTGGGGTTCAGCACCTTCTTGCGCAGTCGGATGGCCTTGGGCGTCACCTCCACCAGCTCGTCCTCCTCGATGTAGGCGATCGCCTGCTCGAGGGTGGGGCGGCGCGGCGGGGTCAGGCGCACGGCTTCGTCCTTGCCCGAGGCCCGCACGTTGGTCAGCTGCTTGGCCTTCATGGGATTCACGTCGAGGTCGTCGCCGCGGCTGTTCTCGCCGATGATCATGCCCTGGTAGGTCTTCTCGCCGCCGCCCACGAACATGGTCCCGCGCTCTTCCAGGTTCCACAGGGCGTAGGCCGTCGTCTCGCCCTCGGAGTTGGAGACCAGCACGCCGTTGCGGCGGCCCTCGATGGCGCCCTTGTACGGCTCGTAGTGGCTGAACACGCGGTTCAGCACGCCCGAGCCGCGGGTGTCGGTCAGGAACTCGCCCTGGTAGCCGATGAGCGCGCGCGACGGGGCCTGCAGCGTCAGCCGCGTCTTGCCGGCGCCGGAGGGCCCCATGTCGGTCAGCTCCGCCTTGCGCGCCGAGAGCTTCTCGATGACCACGCCGGTGAAGTCGTCGTCCACGTCGATGACCACGTCCTCGATCGGCTCCAGACGCTGGCCGCTCTCGGGATCCGTCTGGAACACCACCCGCGGGCGGCTGATCGAAACCTCGAAGCCTTCGCGCCGCATGGTCTCGATGAGCACGCCCAGCTGCAGTTCGCCGCGCCCGGCCACCTCGAAGGCGTCCTTCTCGGCCGTCTCGGAGACCCGGATCGCCACGTTGCTCTCGGCCTCGCGCAGCAGCCGGTCGCGGATCACCCGGCTCTGCACCTTGTCGCCCTCGCGGCCGGCCAGCGGGCTGTCGTTGATCGAGACGGTGATGGCGATGGTCGGGGGATCGATCGGCTGGGCGGGCAGGGCCTCTGTCACCTCCGGCGCGCAGACGGTGTCGGCGACCGTCGCCTTCGAGAGCCCGGCGATCGCCACGATGTCGCCCGCCTCGGCGAGCTCGATCGGCTGCCGCTTCAGGCCGCGGAAGGCGAGGATCTTGCTGATCCGGCCCTTCTCCACCTCCTTGCCGTCGGGACCGAGAGCGTGGATCGGCGCGCCGGGCGCGGCGCGGCCCGCCTCGACCCGCCCGGTGAGGAGCCGACCGAGGAAGGGATCGCTTTCGATCAGCACGGAGAGCAGCTGGAAGGGCGCGTCGACGCGCGCCTCGGCGGTCGGCGGCGGCACGTGCTCGACGATCAGGTCGAACAGCGGCGCGAGGTCCTGCTTCGCGTCCTTCTGAAGGTCCTTCACCGCCCAGCCCTGCTTGCCCGAGGCATAGAGGTGCGGGAAATCGAGTTGCTCGTCGGTCGCGCCGATGGCGGCGAACAGGTCGAAGGCGTCGTTCAGCACGCGGTCGGGATCGGCGTGCGGCCGGTCGACCTTGTTCAGCACCACGATCGGCTTCAGGCCCAGCTTCAGCGCCTTGCCGAGCACGAACTTGGTCTGCGGCATGACGCCTTCCTCGGCGTCGACCAGCAGCAGCGCCCCGTCGACCATGCCGAGGATTCGCTCGACCTCGCCGCCGAAATCGGCGTGCCCGGGGGTGTCGATGATGTTGATCCGGGTGTCGCCCGCCGCGCCATGCCACAGCACCGATGTCGCCTTGGCCAGGATGGTGATGCCGCGCTCACGCTCCTGGTCGTTGGAGTCGAGCGCCCGCTCGGCATGCGCCTCGTTGGCGCGGAACACGCCGGATGGGCGAGCAGCTGGTCCACCAGCGTGGTCTTGCCGTGGTCGACGTGGGCGATGATGGCGATGTTGCGGAGCGACATTCTGGATCTGGGCTTCGGGCGCAGGGGCGCGCAGGTGGCGTGTGGCGCCGGCGAAGGCGGGCTTTTAGGCGAGGCCGGCGATCAGGGCCAGCGCCCCGGAGCGTCCGCGACGCTGCGGCGCGCGAAATTCTCACAGTTGTTGTGCGTTGCAGCAACATGGGGCGGTTTTCCCCTGCGGCAAGGGCTGCGGAGGTGTGACATTTCCGAAACGACGCGAGGCATGGGCGATTTTCGCACCTGTCCCGGCTTGAGTCGTTGTGCGCTGCACAGTATAAGAAGGCTGTGAGGCGTCCCTGACGCCTCTGCCCTTCCTGGGCGTTTCCTCCCTAAGAACTGCCGCGCCTTCGGGCGCGGCTTTTTTTGGCCCTCAGGCGCGCCGCGGCCGACCCCTGAGCCGCTCAGCCCGGCCTCAGTCCCGACCAGTCGGCGGCGGCCAGCGTCTGGGTGAGGGCTTCGAGCCGCAGCTTCAGGTCGTGGAACGCAGGCGTCGGCGCGAGGCTCGCCTCGTCGAGGTAGAGCGCCCGGTTGATCTCGATCTGCAGGGCATGCACCCGGCGGGCGGGGCGGCCGTAATGCTCGGTGGTGTAGCCGCCGGCGTAGGGCGTGTTGCGCGCCACCCGGTAGCCCATGGACTCCAGCTCACGCTCGACGCGGGTCGGCAGCACGCCGGCGCAGGCCGCGCCGAAGCGGTCGCCCAGCACCAGGTCGCAGGGCCGCTCGCGGCCGCCGGTGCGCACCGCCGCCGCCGCCGGCATAGAATGCCAGTCGATGAGAATGGCGAAGCCGTGCTCGGCGTGCGTCTCGGCGATCAGCTGGCCGAGGGCTGCGTGATAGGGGCGGTGCGCGCCCTCGATCCGCCCCCGCGCCTCGGCGAAGGTGAGCTTGCGGGCGTAGATCTCCTGGCCTTCCGAGACCACCCGGGCGATCGCCCCGAGCCCCGCCGCCACCCGCGCGGTGCGGGCGCGGGCGAACTCCGGCAGCTCGTCGGCGAACATCGCGGGATCCAGCTCGAAGGCCTCGCGGTTCAGGTCGATGTAGGCGCGCGCGAAGCGGGCGGTGATCAGCGACACCCCCAGCTCCGGGGCGGCGGCGATCAGGTCGTCGACGTAGGCGTCCTCCGAGCGGCGGATGCTCTGGGCGTCGAGCGCGGCGGCGGCCATCATGTCGTCGGGATAGAGCCGGCCGGAGTGCGGCGAGGCGAACACGATCGGCGTCGGCGGCGCAGCCCCGCGCGCCGCGGCGCGGCGGACCTCGAAGGCCTCCGTGCGCGCGATGGGCTCCTCGACCGCGATCGGCTCCCAGGCGTTCATCGCGTCCATAGAACGCTGAGCGCCGTCCACGGTCAAAGGGTTCATGGGACGAGGCCCGCCGCAGGCGAGCGGCAGGGTTCATCGCGCCTTTACGCTTGACCTCCTAAGCTGGCGTTCCGTCCCGCGAGCCCGCCGCCGAACCCGCCATGCCCCGCATCCTTCTGGCCGAAGACGACGATTCGCTGCGCGGCTTCCTCGCCCGTGCGCTGGAGCGCGCCGGCTACGAAGTCACCGCCTGCGCGGACGGCGACGAGGCGGCCTCCCACCTCGACGAGAGCTGGGACGTCCTGCTCACCGACATCGTCATGCCGGGCCTGGACGGAATCGAGGTGGCGCGGCTGGCGGCGGCCAAGCACCCCGGGCTTCGGATCATGTTCATCACCGGTTTCGCCGCCGTCGCGCTGGCCGCCGGCGATGCGGCGCCGCCCGGCGCGAAGGTGCTCTCCAAGCCCATCCACCTGCGCGAGATCGTGGCCGAGGTGGAGCGGATGATCGCCGCTTGAGCCGCGGCGGCGCGCCGCTTGCTAAGCCCAGGGGCCGCCGTTATACCCGCGGCCTCCCGAGGTTCGGACGCGTAGCTCAGCGGGAGAGCACTACGTTGACATCGTAGGGGTCGCTGGTTCGATCCCAGCCGCGTCCACCATCTTCGTCAAAGCGTCAGCGGCGAAACCGGCTCTCGGGCCGTTGCGAAACCCCGTTCGGTAGCGGATGGCGAGCGGGCCTCAAGCCAGCGGACGGATGGCGCCGGTCTCGGTGTCGACCACGGCGTGCAACTGCTGGAGCTGCCAGCGGGTGAACAGTCGGCCGAGCAGCATCCCGAAGACAAGAATCGTCGAGCCGGTGGCGACGATCGAAAGCCAGATGTCGTGCGGCTCAGCCGCCGGCGCCGGATTCGGACGTGGCGCGCGGCGCGATCATCACCGATCTGGGTTTCCGGTCGATGAACCCCGTTCAAGGCCGGGCGCGGCGCGGCAGGGCGGCGACCTCCTCAGGCGTCAGCTTGCGCACGTTGCGGACGAAGCAGTGCTGGCGGCCGATGCCGGCCGCATGGGTGATCACCTCGGCGTCCATGCCGTTGCAGATCCACGATGAGGACCGCGACACCAGCGCCAGCCGCTGGTTCCAGTCGATGTCGGGGCAGGGGCCGAACATGTCGAAGTGATAGACGTCGCGCGAGTTCACCTGGACATAGAGGTTGTGCTCGTCGGGCGCGGCGAAGCTGGTCACGTTGCGGGTGTAGAAGCACTGCTGCGGCGAGTAGGCCGGCGTCCTGTCGCGGGCGACCGCGCCAGGTCCGGCGCCGGCGGCGAGGAGCGCCGCGCCCGCCAGGGCGATGGCGATGGTGGTCTTCATCTGTTCGGTCCTCAAACCTGAGGCGTCCCTCGAAGGGCCAGCCTTATACGCCTGCGCGCGCGGCTTATAAACCGGCCCGCCGCTCGGCCCGTCGCGCGAAGCGATCGGGATCGACCAGCTCGGCGAGCGCGGCCGGGAGGGGCGAGGCCGCCGCCAGCGCCAGCGTCGCCACGTGCTCGGCGAGCAGCGGGGCGTGGCAGAAGCCGCGCGATCCGAAGCCGGTCAGCACGAACAGCCCCGCCGGGGCGCCCGGCGCGGGCCCGGCGAGCGGCAGGCGGTCGGGCGTGGTCGCGCGCACGCTGGCGCGGCCTTCGAGCGATTCCGCCCCGATGCCGGCGGCGAACCTCGGAAGGGCGGCGGCCAGGATGGCGAGATTGCGCTCGTGCTCGATCGCCCGGACCGCCTCGTCCTCGTCGTCGCGATCGTGCGTCGCGCCGAAAAGGACGCCCTCGCGCATCGGCAGCACATAACCGCCCCAGGCCGCCGCGGCGCCGGGCGCGGCATGCCCGATGAGCCAGCTCGCCTGCCCGCGCACCGCCCGCAGCGGCAGGCCCGGCGCCAGCCGCGTCGAAGCCTGTGCCGCCGCCACGATCACCGCCTCGGCCGTGGCGAGCTCGCGCCCGGCCGCATCGCGCAGCCGCCAGCCGTCAGGGCGGGGCTCGAGGGCGGCGACCGCGGCGCGGCGCACCGGCGGCGCCCAGGCGGCGAGCGCCGCCCTTGGCTCGATCACCAGCGCCGCCTCCTGCAGCAGAGCCGCCGGGGCCGGCTCGCCCAGCCGGCCGCTCGCCGCCTCAGCCGTGAGCACCTGCAGCGTCCCGGGCTCGAACAGGTCCGAGGCCGCGATCTTCGCGAACCGGCCGAGGTCGCGGGAGTTGGCGGCGAGCTGCAGCACGCCGCGGGCGATGATCGCACCGGGTATCGCCTCGTAGAGCCGGACTGCGCGCCGGAACGCCTGGGCGAACAGCTCGGCGGGCGGGCCGAGGCCGGCGTCCAGCCTCGGCGTCACCAGGGCGGCCGGATTGCCGGAGCCGCCAGCCGCCAGCCCGACCGCGTCGAACACCGCCGCCTCGGCCCCGAGGGCCTCGAGCGCCCGCGCCGCCGCCACGCCGGCGACGCCGGCCCCGACGACGGCGACGCGCTGCGGCGGGCGCTCGGCGGGGGCGGCGCCCGCCAGCCGCGCCTCCAGCCGCTCGCGCTTGCGCCCGAACCCCGGCCGCTTGGCCACCGCGAAGCCCGCAGCGGCGAGCGCCCGTCGCACCGAACCCGCCACCGTGAAGCTTGCCGCGCGGGCGCCGGGCGCCGAGCGGGCCGCGATGCGCGCGAGCAGGTCCTCGCGCCACATCTGCGGGTTCACGGCCGGGGCGAAGCCATCCAGGAACCAGGCGTCCGCGCGCCCGGACCAGGCCGCCAGCGCCTCGTCCGCCGGCATCACCGCCACCTCGACCAGCGCCCCGAACTCCGGCAGATCCAACCGATGGAAGCCGCGTGCGCGGCCGGGCCATCGCGCGATCAGCGGCCTGACCACCGGGGCGAGCTCCGGCCACGCGCCCAGCGCGCGCGCCGCCTCCGCCGCGCTCAGCGGATAGGCTTCGACGGTGAACACCTGCAACCGCGCCTCCGGGCCGCGGGTGCGCCTCCAGAGGTCCAGCAGGGCGGCGATGTTGAGGCCGGTCCCGAAACCGAGCTCGCCGACCACGAAGCGCCGCCGGCCGCGCCAGGCTTGCGGCAGGCCGCAGCCCTCCAGGAACACCGCCCGGCTCTCCGCCAGCCCGTCGGCGGCCGAGAAGTAGACGTCGCCGAACAGGCGCGAGCGCGGCTGGCCGTTCGCGTCCCACAGGACGGGGCTGTCGCCGGGCTGGGCTGGCTCGGGCATCTTCCTCCGACCCGACGGGAAAGGGCCGCGCGCTGCGGGCGGCCCTCCCTAACCCGGATCGGGCGCGAAGGTTACTTCTTCGCCGATGCTTGCGGCGCCGTCGCGTTCGCGCCCGGCGCGGGCGGCGGCGGCGAGGCCGTGGGCTCCGTGTCGTTGGCGGCCCTGGCCGCATCGGCCGCCGCCGTCTCGGCGGCTTTCTGGGCGGCGTCGGCTCCGGCCGCCGTGCTCGCGGCGCCGGCCGCGCCGGCGTTGGCCGCCGCGTCGGTCTTGTCGGCGGGCTTGTGGCAGGCGGCCAGGGCGAAGGCGCCCAGGACGGCGGCGGCTGCGACGCGCCGCTTGCGATGGATGGTCATGATCGCTTTCCTCCTGAACCTCGCCAGCCCGGATTATGCCGCCCGTCGCGGCCCTGGCCCTAGCTCTCGTTCGGAATGTTCGAGAGCGCCTCTTCCAGCTCCAGGAACGAGGGCTGGGCCTCGGAGGGGACATTGCCGCGGCCGATTTCGACCGAGATCTGCGCGGCGTTGCCGTGCAGGTGCGCCACCAGCACCGACTGGATGATCTTGTAGAAGCTGCCTTCCTCCTCGACCACTTCCTTCATCCGCGTCGCCATCGGGCCGACCAGCCCGTAGGCGAGAAACACGCCGAGGAAGGTGCCGACCAGCGCCCCGCCGATCATCTCGCCCAGGATCTCCGGCGGCTCGGTGATCGCGCCCATGGTCTTGATGACCCCCAGCACGGCGGCGACGATGCCAAGGGCCGGCAGGGCGTCGGCCAGGCTCTGCAGCGCGTGGCTGGGCCGCAGCGATTCGTGATGGTGCTTCTCGAGCTGCGCCTCCATGGCGTCTTCCACCTGGTGCGGATCCTCCAGGTTCATGGTCATCATCCGCAGCGTGTCGCAGATGAAGTCGACGGCGAAATGGTCCTTCATCACCGACGGGAAGCGCGTGAAGATGCTGCTCTCGGTCGGGTTCTCGATGTGGCTTTCGAGCGCGATCACGCCCTTCTGCTTCATGGTCTTGGTGAGCAGGAACAGCAGGCTGAGCAGGTCGCGATAGTCGCCGGCCTTCCACTTCGGGCCGCCGAACACCTTCTTCATGTTGGCGCCCGTGGCCTTGATCACCGGCAGGGAGTTGGCGATCAGGAAGCTCGCCACGCCGGCCCCGCCGATCGCCATCAGCTCGTGTGGCAAGGCGCTCAGGATCACGGCCAGCTTCCCACCCGAGATGATGAAGCTGCCGAACACCATCGCGAACAGCACTACGATGCCGATGATCTGGAACATGCACTCCCCCAGAGGTGGCGGAGAGCATCGGGGTTAATGCTTAATGGCCGGTGAGCGGGCCGGCCCCGATTGCGCCGTCCGACGACGGGCCTTAAGGGCCCGCGCATGGCCAGTCCCGCCGTGCAGAGCGGCCTTCCCAAGCGCGCGCTCGCGATCATCTTCGCCGTCTCGATCGCCACGGCGATGGGCAACACCGGCCTGATCTCGGTCCTGCCCGCGATCGGCCGCTCGATCGGCATCCCCGACTACCTGGTGGTGGCGGTCTTCTCGCTCTCGGCGGTGCTCTGGGCCGTGGCCTCGCCGTTCTGGGCCAAGGCCTCCGACCGCTATGGCCGCAAGCCGCTGATGATGCTGGGGCTGGCCGGCTTCATGGTCTCGATGACCGCCTGCGGCGTGGTGGTGACCGCCGGCCTCCGGCGCCTCGCCGCGCCGCTGGTGATCTTCGGCTTCTTCCTGCTGGCGCGTTCGCTGTTCGGGCTGTTCGGCTCGGCCTCCAACCCGGCGACCCAGGCCTATGTGGCCGACCATACCGGCCCGGAGGAGCGCACCTCCTCGATGGCGGGGCTGGCCGGGGCCTTCGGGCTGGGGACCGTCGTCGGCCCCTTTCTCGCGCCGCTGTTCATCTTCCCGATCCTGGGACTGGCCGGACCGTTGTTCACTTTCTCGCTGATCGCCGCGGCCATGCTCTGCGTGGTCTGGCGCTACCTGCCCGAGAGCCACTGGACGCCGATCGCGACCTCGCGCGAGGCCGAGGCCGGCGCGGCGAAGCCCACGCCCCTGTGGCGCGACCGCCGGGTCATTCCGTTCATGGTCTTCGGCTTCGTGATCGCCACCTGCCAGACCGGCCAGCAACAGACGCTGGGCTTCCTGATCATCGACAAGCTGAAGCTTTCGCCGATCGAGGCGCAGCGGCCGATCGCCATCGCCATGGCGTTCGGAGCCGTCGCCGGGCTCCTGGCCCAATGGGGCATCATCCGGATGTTCGAGATGACGCCGCGCCAGTTGCTCCGCTGGGGGGCGGCGGTGGCGGCGCTCGGCAATCTCACCGTCGCGCTTTCCACCGACTACTGGACGGTGGTGGCGGGCTATGCGGTGGCCTCGCTCGGCTTCGGCTTCGCCCGCCCCGGTTTCACGGCCGGCTCGTCGCTGGCGGTGGAGGCGCACGACCAGGCCCGGGTGGCGGGCGGCATCGCCGCGGTCAACGGGATCAACGCCGTCCTCGCGCCGGCCTTCGTACGGCTCTACGAGACCAGCCACGCCGCGCCGTTCGCGCTCAACATGCTGCTGCTTGCAGGGCTCTTGGCCTACGCCCTCATGAACGGGGCGCTTCGGCGGGCGGATCCTGAGCCGGCTCCGGCGTCGGCGTCGACGATTGCGGGCCTCGAGCGCTCGGACGAATCGGCGGGCTAGCGAGCGTCGGCTGCGGGCTTGCTGGGGCCGCCGCGGCGGGCTGAGCCGGGATCGGAACCGGTGCGGAGAACTGTGGCTCGGTCTCGGCCTTCAGCCGCTGCACCGTCTGGGCGGAGAGATAGCCGTCGGCCGTCAGGCCGCGGGCCTGCTGCCAGCCGCGCAGCGCCGCGCGGGTCTTCAGGCCGACGACGCCGTCCGGCGCGCCGGGATCGAAGCCCAGCGCCGCCAGCGCCCGCTGCGCGGTCATGCGGTCGGCGAGCGACAGCGGCGTCTCCGCGGGCCAGGGGCGGACCAGCGGCCCCATGCCCGAGAAGCGGTCGGCCAGGAGCCCGACGGCCAGCGCATAGGCCAGGCTGTTGTTGTACCGGCGGATCACGAAGTGGTTGGGAAACAGCAGGAAGGCCGGTCCGCTCGCCCCGGACGGCGCCACCAGCTGCGCCTGGGCGGTCTCATCGATGTCGTTCCACGGGAGGCCGTCGGCGCGGACCACGCCCTTGGTCGCCCATTCCGCTGGCGTGAGCTTGGGGCCCTCGGACAGGCTCCAGTCGAAGCCCGCCGGCACCGTGACCTCGCGCGCCCAGCTCTGCCCGCGCACCCAGCCGGCCTTGGCCAGGAGGTTCGCCGCCGAGGCCAGCGCGTCGGCGGGCGAGCCCCAGATGTCGCGCCGCCCGTCGCCGTCGCCATCCACCGCGGTCGAGAGGAACATCGAGGGGATCAGCTGGGTCTGGCCCATGGCGCCGGCCCAGGAGCCGTGCAGCTGGCTCCTGGCGCACTCGCCCGACTGGATGATCTTGAGCGCGTCAATCAGCTCGCTTTCCGCCCAGCCGCGCCGGCGGCCCTGGGCGGCCAGCGTCGCCATCGAGCGGATCACGTCGAAGTCGCCCTGGATGGCCCCGAAGCCCGTTTCCATCGCCCAGACGCCCATCAGGATCTCCCGGGGCACGCCGTAGGTCTGCTCGATCTGATCGAGCTGGGGCACGTCGGCGCGCTTGGCGATCGCGACGCCGGTCCGGCCCTCGGTCACCACGCCTTCGATGTACTGGCTGACCGGCTTGGAGAATTCGGGCTGGCGGGTGTCGAGGCTGGCCACCCGCGGGTCCGGCGTGAGGCCGGCGAACTCCCGCAGGAACACTTCCGGCTTGATCCCGGCCTTGATGGCGCGCGGATAGAAGTCCGCGGCCCAGGCGTCGAACACCTGGTCGCCCGAGGTGGTGGGCGGCCGGACGAGCGGCGGCGCCTCGGCCGCGGCCGGCGGCGTCGGGGCCGGTTG
>Ga0207695_10004182_pt1 | contig 19831 bp, 18 predicted proteins | sample KBSC54metaG_FD_184354 | JGI IMG/M metagenome (GOLD analysis project Ga0207695, IMG submission 184354) | Corn rhizosphere microbial communities from Kellogg Biological Station, Michigan, USA - KBS C5-4 metaG (SPAdes) (version 2) | ecosystem: Host-associated > Plants > Roots > Rhizosphere > Soil... | reverse complement strand
AAGGGCTTCGGCCCGAATTGCATCGTGATGTTGGCAGTAGAAAGCACGGCAGGTCCCGTAAGAGAGAAATCGACGGAAAACCGTGTATTTTAGCAGGTGTCGGAGAAACTGCCGACCGCACTGTTCCGGCCCCGCCAGCCGGGCCGCCACGTGCGGCGCCGGCGCCCGCGTCCGCATCAGGCCAACGTCACTTGCCGGCCTTCGCCGCCTCCTTCTGCGCTGCCTTCTCCTTCATCTGCCCGAACAGCTGCGAGCACGGCACGTCCTTGTTGTTGCTCGGCGCGATCAACGGAATCAGCGCCGCGAACGGGTTGATCAGGCCGAGCCCGATCATCGCGCCGGCACGCAGCGCGAGCGCACCCGCATCGACGCCGACGTCCGGGTTCTTGAACGTGCCCTTCGCGTACAGCGGCGAGCGCAGCGAGAAGATCCGGAAACCCTTCGTGTGCGGATGGATCTTCAGGTCGAGCGTTTCGTCGCGCAGGCTGATCGGGCCGTCGACGTTGATCAGCGCGTCGTCGGTATCGAGCGCGAACACCTTCGGGTCGAGGATCCCGTTGGTCGCGACGAAGTCGATCGCCGCGCAATTGATGTTCACGTCGCGATTGCCGAACAGCTTCTCGTAGACGACGTTCGCGACGTTCAGCCCCGCGGCTTCCATCAGCAGGCGGCTGATACGGCCGTCGGTGATGAGCGCCTTCACTTCGCCGGTCGACGTCGCAGCCAGCGCGGCCGGCGAGTTGCCGGTCGCCGACAGCGACGCGTCACCGTTGATCTCGCCGAGCGCCGACTGCATCACCTTCTGCGTCGGGAACAGCTGCTTGAGCTTCAGGTGCCGCGCGGCCACCGTGAAGCGGCCCTTCAGCGGCGCGCCGCTGCCGTCGAGATGCGCGGTCGTCGCGAGCGTGCCGCCCGCGACGCCGAACTGCAGCGGTTCGAGCGACAGCACGCCGTCCTGCATCACGATGTGCGTGTACAGGTTGGTGATCGGCAGGTTCGCGCTCTTGATCAGCTTGCGGCCGGTGAACTTCACGTCCGCGTCGAGCGCGCGCCAGCGGTCGGTACGGAACGTCTCGACCGGCAGCACGCGGCCCGGCGGCTGGCGTGTCGTGTCGCCGCGCTTGGCCTTGCTCGCGGCCGTGTCCGCGCCGATCACCGGCGCGAGATCGGAGAACTGCAGCAGGTTCGACACGAGTTCGCCCGACAGCTTCGGCCGCGGCTCGCGCTGCTCGTACAACAGCGTGCCGCCGAGATCGCTGCCGCCGACGCGGCCGTTGAAGTTCTCGTAGCGGAACGTGCTCGCGCGCCGCTTGAAGTTGCCGATCAGCCGTCCTTCGGTCGCATAAGGCGGCGTGTCGGGCAGCGTGATGCCGGTGAGCTGATAGAGGTGCGACATCGACGTACCCTGCAGCCACAGGCGCAGGTCGAGCGCCGCGAGATTCCGCGGGTCGGTCAGCGTGCCGACGATCGCGAGCCGCGTGTCGCCGGCCTTCACGTCGGCCTGCAGCGGGAACGGCCGCGACGTGTCCTCGACCGCGAGCACGCCGCCGAGCTTGCCGGTGCCGCTGATCGGCACGTTCTTGTAGCGGCCGTCGACCTTCAGCCCGAACGCATAGGTCGGGCCGGACGGCTTCGCGGGTGCCGCGGTGCCGCTTGCACCGGATGCGGCGGACGCACCGGACGCGGGAGCTGCCGACGACGCAGGCGCAGGCGCAACCGCAGACGCTGCCGCAACCGCCATGGACGACGACGCCCCCGCAGCCTGCGCCGCCGACGCGCTCGACGCGGCTTCCGCGTTCGCCTTCGCGCTCAGTTGCGCGGCGCCGTGCTTGCCGACACGCTGCGCGGACGCCGCGCGCGACGTCTGCTCCTGTTCCTTCAGCACGTCGCCGAGCGGAATCGGCTGCCCGAGCGTATCGATCGCGACGCTCAGGTCGGCCTTCGTGATCGCGTCGCGATACGTGACGGTGCCCTTCGCGAAGCCAAAGCTGTCGAGCCGTACCTTCCACGGCGACGGCTGCGCCGATTGCTTGAACTGGAAGGTCCACGTGTTGCGGCCGTCGGCGAGCCGCTCGAGGTCGACGGCGGGATTCACGACGTCGATCGACGGAATGACGATTTCATGCGCGAGCAACGGCAGGATCGCGAGATCGAAGTGCGCGGCATCGAGCGTGACGAATTTGGGCGCCTTCGCCCAGTCTGGGTTGCCGATCTCGAGCTGCGTGGCCGAAAAGCTCGGCCAGGGCACCCAGGCGCGCCAGCCGGTCTCGCCGTCGGGGCGACGCCAGCCGACCTTCAGGTCGCCGTTGATCGCGAACGAGCGGCCGAGCGCGGCACTCACCTGTTCGTTGACCCACGGTTTCGCGCGGTTCCAGTCGAATGTGAAGAGAAAGACGCCGGCCGCCGCGATGAGCACCGCGACGATACCGACGATCCATGCAGCCGATTTGCCGATGGCTCGGGTTAGCGTCATGGCGGTTCCGTTGTTGTTCTGACATGTTGCCGCACCATGCCGGGCCGCTTGCGTGGACGAACGGCGCACGACACTCGCGGCTTTTCAATCGGTATTATGACGCACGGCACGGCGACCTTTCGGCGCCATTAACGCTTTTTTTCATTTGTGACATGACAGCCCCCACCGGCCTCATCGAGGCGCAGCGCATCACGCGGCGCGACGCCAGCAGCGGCAAGACCCTGCTCGCCCCGACCGATTTCAGCCTCGCAGCGGGATCGCGAATTGCTGTCACGGGACCGTCCGGGTCGGGCAAGAGCGTGCTGCTGCGCGCGCTCGCGCTGCTCGATCCGCTCGACGGCGGCCACATCCTGTGGCGCGGCCGCCGGATCCGGCGCAGCGCGATCCCGCGCTACCGGCGCAGCGTCGCATATGTGCGCCAGCGCCCCGCGCAGATGGACGGCACCGTCGAATCGCAATTGCGCTATCCGTATTCGCTGGCGATCTATCGCGACGTCGCGTTCGATCGCACGCGCGCCGAAACGCTCGCCGCACGTGCCGGCCGCGGCCCCGACTTTCTCGACAAGCGCGCGAGCGACCTGTCGGGCGGCGAAGCGCAGATCGCCGCGCTGCTGCGCGTACTGCAGCTCGCCCCCGACGTGCTGCTGCTCGACGAGCCGACCTCCGCGCTCGATCCCGAATCGGCGCGCGCGATCGAAGCGCTCGTCGGTGCGTGGTTCGACGCGGCGCCCGACGCTCGCGCGTATATGTGGATCTCGCACGATCCGGCCCAGGCCGAACGGATCGGCACGACGCGGCTCGTGATGCAGGCCGGCGTGCTGCACGCTGCAAACCAGATGGAGGCTGCGCGATGAGCCCGGCACTGCAGGACCTGAGCCTCGTCGACGTCGGCATCGCCGCCGCGCTCGTCGCAATCAACGGCGCGATCTCGGCGGCGCTGTCGCTCGGCCTCGGCCGCAAGCTCGCGCTCGCGGCCGTGCGCACCGTCGTGCAGTTGCTCGCGATCGGCTATGTGCTCGGCTGGGTGTTCGGCCATCCGCACTGGTATGTCGTGCTGCCGCTCACCGCGCTGATGACGCTGATCGCCGGTTTCGCCGGCGCGGGACGCGGCAAGCGCACGTACCGCGGCCAGCGCATCGACAGCATCGCGTCGATCTGGTTCAGCAGCTGGTTCGTCGCGGCGGTCGGCCTGTTCGTCGTGATCCGCATCCATCCGTGGTACGCGCCGCAATACGCGATTCCGATCCTCGGGATGATTCTCGGCAATACGCTGACGGGCGTGTCGCTCGGCGTCGAGCGGATGATGGAAGAGCTCACCGCACGCCGCGACCGCGTCGAGACCGCGCTCGCGCTCGGCGCGACGCGCTGGGAAGCCGCGCAGGACGCCGCGCGCCAGGCCGTGCGCGCGGGCATGCTGCCGACGCTGAACCAGATGGCCGTCGTCGGCGTCGTGAGCCTGCCGGGGATGATGACGGGCCAGGTGCTGGCCGGCCAGTCGCCGCTGCAGGCCGTGCGCTACCAGATCGTGATCATGTTCCTGATCGCCGCGGCGTCCGCGCTCGGCACCGTCGGCGCGGTGCTGATGACCTATCGCCGGCTGTTCTCGGCCGATCACCGCTTTCTCGCAGCGCGGCTCGAAGAGCGTGCGCACTGACACGCGGCGGCGCCGCGCGATGCGTACGCGCGCTGCGCGACCAGCGCGTCAGCGCGCGACGCGGCGCTTGCCGATCGCCTGCCGCAACGCGGCCGCGATGTCCGCGTCGGGCGCGAGCCCGTCGACCGACGCGACGAGCCGTACCGCACGCGGTGTCGTCACATAGGCCTGCGCACCGACATAACCGCCGCTGCCGGCCGAGCGCGTCGTCACGACGAGCGCCTGCGGCGCGCGTGCGCCGAGGTCGGCCGTGAACGCATCGGTGACCGTGCCATCGCGCGCATGCAGCGCCCCCGTCACGTAGTCGTCCGTATCGAAGCCGGGTGCGGCATGCGCGGTCGAATACACGCGCACCGCATAGCTGCCGGTCGAGCACGGTTCGAGTGCGCCGCTCGACACGACCGCCACCTGCTGCCGCGCCGGCAGCTCGACCTTCTTCACGAAACTGCAATCGTCGGCCGCCTGCGCGTGCGCGGAGACGAACGCAGCGGCCGACAACACCATGCACATTCGGAATTTCATCGGGATATCGTTACAGGAAGGTGATGATGTGGCGGAGCATAACGTGACATCCGCATGACGTCACGCAGGTTGGCACGCTGAGCGGACGCGCGGCAAACAGTTGCAATGCCGTTGCCGCGGCAACATAGCGCGAAGCAGGTCGCGGGAAAGCATCGTGACGGCGACACGAAACGTTCACGTGCCGCCCTGCTCGTCCCGCCAGTCGAATCCGTTGCGCGCGCACCGGACGAAACGCCGGCCCGCGCGCTGCTCACCGCTTGATCGACACCGTCACCTTCGTGCCGTCGCTCATCGTCACGGACTTCGAACCGCCGTTGGTCGGAATCGACACCCACTTCACCTGGCTCACCGACACGACGTCCGGGCACTGCAGCGACTTGCCGCCGGCCGTCACGGTGCGCGTGCCCTTCGGCGCGGCCGCCTGGAAGCTCATCTGCACGTTCGCGGTCCCCTTCGCATCGACCGACGGCGCCAGCCGCACCTGGGTCTGGCGCACCATCGCGCCGTTCGCGTCGCGCGGCAGGTTGTCCGCGTTCGGGCAGCCGTCCGGCAACGCGACCGCGCCGCTCGGCGGCACCGACTTCCAGTTGAAGTCGTCCGTTTCGCCCGAGCGGATCTTGCGGGTCTCCTGCGTATTGCCGAAGGTCTTCGAGTCGACCTTGACGGTGTATTCGAGCTGTCCCGTACCGCCGCCCTTCAGGCTGCCCTTGACCGGCGGCGCCGCGAATACGCTCGCGCTGACGCACGCCGCCGCGAACACGGCCGACCACGATGCGGCGACTGACAAGCTGCGTTGGCTCATGCTGACCTCCTTGTAATGCGGCGGCACGCGCGTGCCGCGCGGTTTTCGATGCATGATGCGTTGCCAGTCTACCGCCAAGCGGCATGCAATGCGCCGCAAACGCATCGGGTGTTACCCCGCTTGCGTTCGCGGCGTTGCAACCTTACGCGCGCTGCCGGCTCTCGAGAAAACGCCGGGCCACCGCAGGCTTTCCGCCCCGAAGGAAGTCACAGTGGGGGATGCCTCCTCGAAGGGCCTCGCACGACGCGACGGGTTTGCAGGCGCTCAGAAGCCGCTCAGCACGAGCTTGCCGATCGTGCGCCCGGCTTCGAGCAACTGGTGCGCGCGCCGCACGTTCGCCGCATTGATCGCGCCGAGCTGTTCGCCGAGCGTCGTGCGCAGCGCGCCGCCGTCGACGAGCCGCGCGACTTCGCCGAGGATCCGGTGCTGCTCGATCATGTCCGGCGTCTCGAACATCGCGCGCGTGAACATGAACTCCCAGTGAAACGCGGCGCTCTTCGCCTTCAGCAGTTCGACCGGCACCGGCTTCCCGTTCTCGACGATCGTGCAAATGCCGCCCTGCGGCCGGATTACTTCCGCCGCGGCGGGGAAATGGCGGTCCGTGTCGTTGAAGATCAGCACGTAGTCGACATTCGGATGCCCGGCTTCGCGCAACTGTGCAGGCAGGTCGCCGAAATGGTCGACCACCGCATCCGCGCCGAGCGAGCGCACCCATTCGGCCGACGCCGGCCGCGACGCGGTCGCGATCACGTGCAGCTTGCCGAGCACCTTCGCGAGCTGGATCGCGATCGAGCCCACGCCGCCCGCGCCGCCGATGATCAGCACCGACTTGCCGGCGTCCGCGCCCTGCGGCGACACGCGCAGCCGGTCGAACAGCGCTTCCCACGCGGTCAGCGCAGTGAGCGGCAGTGCCGCGGCCGCGGCGAAGTCGAGCGTGCGAGGCTTCAACGCGGCGATCCGTTCGTCGACCGCATGGAATTCGCTGTTCGCGCCGGGTCGCGTGATGCTACCCGCGTAGAACACTTCGTCGCCGGGCCGGAACAGCGTGACGTCCGTGCCGACCGCGACGACCGTGCCTGCGGCATCCCAGCCGAGCACGCGCGGCGTGTCCTCGACCTGCGGCTTCGGCGCGCGCACCTTGGTGTCCACCGGGTTCACGGAAACGGCCTCGACCTTCACGAGCAGGTCGCGCGGGCACGGCACGGGCTGCGGCAGCTCCACGTCGAGCAAGGCCTGCGGATCGTCGATCGGCAGATAGCGGGTCAGTCCAACGGCTTTCATCACGAAACTCCTTTCAGGGAAACGGGCGGGCCGCGGCGCAGCCCCATGAACGTCATCGTAGGCAACCCGATCATTCGAGAAAACCGCTATATTTCCTGAAACATTTTCAGGAATTTCAGAATAATGGCGTCCGATCCGATTCCGGCACCCGACAAGCCGCTCGACCTGCTCGACGTCGCGCTGTTCGTGCGCGCGGCGCTGCTCGCGAACGTCACCGCGGCCGGGCGCGAATTCGGCGTGTCGGCCGCGGTCGCGAGCGCGCGCATTGCGCAGCTCGAGCGCCAGCTCGGCGCGCGGCTGCTGCACCGCACCACGCGCCGCATCAGCCTCACGCAGGACGGTGAGGTCTTCATGGCGCGCGCCGACGCGCTGCTGTCGGCCGCCGACGCCGCGCGCGCGTCGGTCGGCCGCGGCCGCAGCGAGCCGTACGGGCGGCTGAAGGTATCGATGTCGTCGTCGTTCGGCCGCCAGCATGTTGCTCCGGTGATTCCCGCGTTCCTGCGCCGCTATCCGTCGGTGTCGCTCGACCTGCGGCTGTCCGACGAGATCGTCGATCTCGTCGACGACGGCTACGACGTCGCGATCCGCCTCGGCGCGCTGAAGGATTCGACGCTCGTCGCGCGCAAGCTCGCGGTGAACCGCCGCGTGCTGTGCTGCTCGCCCGCGTATCTCGCCGAACGCGGCACGCCGCGCCATCCGGCCGACCTCGCGCAGCACGAGTGCGTGATCCTCGGCAACCAGCGCGACTGGTCGTTCGCGACGCCGCAAGGCCCGCTGACCGTGCGGGTCGCCGGCCGGCTCGTCGCCAGCAACGGCGAGGCGATCCGCGAAGCGCTCGTCGACGGCTTCGGGATCGCGATCAAGTCGACCTGGGACGTCGGCCCGCTGCTCGCGAGCGGCGCGCTCGTCACGGTGCTCGACGACTATCCGTTCGCCGACGACGTCGCGATCTGGGCCGTCTATCCGAGCCGCGCACACGTGCCGCTGAAGACGCTCGCGTTCATCTCCTTTCTGGCCGAACATTTCGGCGATCCGCCGTACTGGGATCGCGTGGACGGGCAATAAGCGTTGACGTTCGGCCCGCGCGGCGGGCGTGCCGTTGCGAGTCCGGCCTCAGGATTCGTACCTGCCGCGATCGCTGGGCCCGGCCAACCGGCTACAATGGCGCGTTCGCGACGCCATGGCCCGCAGCCGAACGGGGCCCGCGTCCGCAGGCGGCCGTCCGTTGGCCGCGCATGCATTTCATTCGCCTCGCAACCATCCCGCCATGACCCACAACCTCGTCATCCAGAGTCTTGCGCCGCTGTCGGACGCCCATCACAAACCGCTGCTCGCGCTGTCGCGCGGCACCCGCATCGTGCAGACCGACGATCACGCGCTGCGCATCGAAAACGCGAACCCGGCGCAGCGCCTCGACATCGACGCGTACTGCGGCACGCACGCGCTCGACTTCGCGTTCGTCGAGGCAGGCCGCACGCTCGGCGATTTCGGGCTCGTCGTGATGGACATGGATTCGACGCTGATCACGATCGAATGTATCGACGAAATCGCCGATTTCTGCGGGCTCAAGACGCAGGTCGCCGAAATCACCGAAGCGTCGATGCGCGGCGAGATCCGCGACTTCAACGAAAGCCTCACGCGCCGCGTCGCGCTGCTGGCCGGGCTCGACGCGCAGGCGCTCGAGCGCGTGTACGAGGAACGGCTGCAACTGTCGCCGGGCGCCGAGACGATGCTTGCCGGCGTGAAGGCCGCCGGCATGAAGACCCTGCTCGTGTCGGGCGGCTTCACGTTCTTCACCGAGCGGCTGAAGGCACGCCTCGGCCTCGACTACGCGCATGCGAACACGCTCGAGATCGTCGACGGCAAGCTGACCGGCAAGGTGCTCGGCGAGATCGTCAACGCCGACGTGAAGGCGCGCCTGCTGCGCGACACGTGCGCGTCGCTCGGCCTCGAGCCAAGCCGCGCGATCGCGATGGGCGACGGGTCGAACGACCTGAAGATGATGGCCGAAGCCGGCCTGTCGGTCGCGTTCCACGCGAAGCCCGTCGTGCGCGACGCGGCGACGGTCGCGTTCGATCACGTCGGCCTCGACGGGCTGCTGCGGCTGTTCTGATCCCGCGCGACCTCGAATGAAAAACGCCGGCGCGATCTTGCATCGCGCCGGCGTTTCGTTTTTCCGCGGGACGTACTCGGCCTGCGATCAGCCGAGTGCGGCCTGCATCGCGCGCTCGATATCCGCGCGCAGGTCGGCTTCGTCCTCGAGACCGACATAGAAACGCACCAGCGTGCCGCGGTGCGGCCAGTCCGGGCGCATCGACGCGACGTCGTAAGGCATCGCGAGGCTGCACGCGCCGCCCCAGCTCCAGCCGATCGCGAACAGTTCGAGCGACTCGACGAAGCGGTCGACCTGCTCGGCGCTGTAGCGCTCGTCGAACACCACCGAGAACAGCCCGCCCGCGCCCGTGAAGTCGCGCACGAACGACGCGTGCCCCGGGCAGTCCGCAATTTGCGGGTGCAGCACCGACGCGATCTCCGGCCGCGTCTTCAGCCATTGCGCGAGTGCGAGCGCGCTCTTGCTGTGCGCGTCGAAACGCACCTGCATGCTCGGCAGGCTGCGCAGCACGAGCGAGCAATCGTCGACCGATACGCCGATCCCGCAGCGCATCCGCGCGAGCTTCAGCTTCGCGTGCAGTTCGGCGTCCGCGGTGATCGTCGCGCCCATCAGCACATCGCTGCCGCCCGACTGATACTTGGTCAGCGCCTGCACCGAGATGTCGACGCCGTGCTCGAACGGCTTGAATGCGAGCCCGGCCGAATAGGTGTTGTCGATCGCGGTGACGATGCCGCGCGCCTTCGCGGCCGCCGCGATCGCCTGCACGTCGGGCACTTCCATCGTCACCGAGCCGGGCGCCTCGATCCAGATCAGCCGCGTGTTCGGCTGGATCAGCTCGGCGATGCCCGCGCCGACGAGCGGATCGTAGAAGCGCACGGCTATGCCGAAATCCTTCGCGAGCCAGTTGCCGAAATCGGCGTTCGGCCCATACACGTTGTGTGGAATCAGCACGTCGTCGCCGGCTTTCACGATCCCGAAATAGACGTTCATGATCGCCGCGAGGCCAGACGGCTGCAGCAGCGCGTGCGTGCCGCCCTCGATCTCGGCGAGCCGCTGCGCGAGCGCGAGCGACGTCGGCGTCGCATGCAGCCCGTAGCGCCACTGGTTGTCGTTGTGCCAGACGAGCGCGCGCATCGTCGCGAGATCGGGGAACACGACCGTCGATGCGCGCGCGACCGGCGGCACGAACGAACGGAAGCCTTCCGGAATGACGTCGTCGGGTTGAACGATGCGGGTTTGCAGCGCGCGCTTGGGAGTGGATGCAGTCATGACAGGAAGCCGGGCACAAGGCCGTTCGGTTGCGGAATATGTCGCTAGATTAGCCAAAATCGGCGCATTTGGCCCGGTACAATGCGCGCCGCGCACGCCGAGCCAGCGCGGGCTCAGTCGTCGGTGCGCAGATCGACGACCGAGCCCACCGTCTCGATTTCCTGCACGTGGCCGTCGCGCACCTGCAGCGCCGCGCGCTTGCCCGGCGCCAGGCGCAGCACGACGGGCTGCGGGTCCGATTCGTCCGAGTTCATCCGGTCGGCCTTCAGGTCGCCCGTCGCGTCGAAGCGGCCGATCCATACGCCGGAGATGTTCGTGCCGTCGTTCGATTCCTCGATCTCGAGCGTATCGCCATCGCGATCGCCCGCGAGCAGGACCACCTCGCCCGTATCGGCGAACTGGTATTCGCCGTGCACGCCTTCCTCGTCCGTCTTCGGGCCGAGATGCACGACGATCGGCCGGTCGCCGAGCGTGCCTTCGTAGCGAGGCAGCCGGGCGAATTCGGGATTCGGCCGCAGCGGCCGCGCGGGTGCCGCCTCATCCTGTTGCGCGCCCGGCGCGACGGCCTGCGCCGCGACCGCGCCCGGCAGCGCGATGCCCGCCGCCAGCGCACATGCGACGACAAGCGCCCGTTGCCATTCCGAATATCGACCCACCTTGCGTTGCTCCTTGCTTCAGATTCGCTCGAAAATCGCGGCGATGCCCTGCCCGCCGCCGATGCACATCGTCACGAGCGCGTATCGGCCGCCGATGCGCTGCAACTCGTACAGCGCCTTGACGGTGATCAGCGCACCCGTCGCGCCGATCGGGTGGCCGAGCGAAATGCCGGACCCGTTCGGATTCACCTTTGCCGGGTCGAGACCCAGCTCCTTCGTCACCGCGCATGCCTGCGCGGCAAATGCCTCGTTCGCCTCGATCACGTCGAGATCGGCGACCGTCAGCCCCGCGCGCTCGAGCACCTTTTGCGTGGCCGGCACGGGACCGATCCCCATGTAGGCCGGATCGACGCCCGCATGCGCATACGCGACGAGGCGCGCGAGCGGCTTTGCGCCGCGCTTCTCGGCAACGCTGCGCTCCATCAGCAGCACCGCGGCGGCCGCGTCGTTGATGCCCGACGCGTTGCCGGCCGTCACCGTGCCGTTCTCCTTCACGAACGCGGGCCGCAGCCTCGAGAAGTCGTCCAGGCTCGCGTCGTGGCGCACGTGCTCGTCGCGATCGAACACGACCGGCGTGCCCTTCTTCGAGCCGATCAGTTCGACCGGCAGGATCTGATCCTTGAAGTAGCCGGACTTCGCCGCATGCGACGCGCGGCGGTGCGATTCGAGCGCGAGCGCGTCCTGCGCGTCGCGCGAAATGCCGTACTTCGCGGCGACGTTCTCGGCCGTCACGCCCATGTGGATCGTCTGGAACGGATCGTTCAGCGCGCCGATCATCATGTCGACCCCGCGCATGTCGCCCATGCGCTGCCCGAAGCGCGCGGCCGGGATCGAATACGGCGCGCGGCTCATGTTCTCCGCGCCGCCCGCGATCGCGATGTCCGCATCACCGAGCAGCACGCCCTGCGCGGCCGACACGATCGCCTGCAGCCCGGAGCCGCACAGCCGGTTGACCGTGAGCGCCGGCGCATGCTGCGCGACGCCGCCGTTGATCGCGGCAACGCGTGCGAGGTACATATCTTTCGGCTCCGTGTGCACCACGTTGCCGAACACCACGTGGCCGACCTCGTCGCCCGACACCTGCGCACGCTGCAACACTTCGCGCACGACTTGTGCGCCGAGCTCGGTCGGCGCGATGTCTTTCAGGCTGCCGCCGAAATCGCCGATCGCGGTACGCACGCCGCTCACCACCACCACTTCGCGTTGCATATTGCCTCCTCATCCTTCTGTTCGAATGAATCGATCGTGCGGGGCCGTGGCCGGCATGCGCGTGCCGCGTCAGCCTTGCATCAGGCGCTCCACCGCATCGCGGTGCGGAATCGGCGCGACCGCACCGTAGCCCGTCGTCGACAGCGCCGCCGCCGCGTTCGCATAGCGCGCCGCCGCGAACGGATCGTCGCCCGCGACGATCCGCGCGACGAAGGCGCCGCCGAAGCAGTCGCCCGCGCCCGTCGCGTCCACGGCTTCGACCGCGAAGCCCGGCACGACGCGCCGCTCGTTCGGCGTCGCGACATACGCGCCGTCCTTGCCGAGCTTCAACGCGACCACCTGCGGCCCGTGTTCGAGCATCGCATCGACGATCGCGTCGCGATCGTTCGCGCCCGTAAGCGCGGTGACGTCGTCCCAGCTCGGCAGGCAGATGTCCGTCTGGCGAAGCGCCTCGCGCATCACCGCGCGGGCGCGCGGCAGCGGCCAGAGCTTCAGGCGCAGGTTCGTGTCGAAGCTGACCTTCGCGCCGTTGCGGCGCGCATGGTCGATCCCCGCGAACGCGGCGTCGCACGCTGCGGTGCTGATCGCGAGGCTGATGCCCGACAGGTGCACGGCCTTCGCCGCGGCCAGCGCGTCGAGCGGCAGGTCGCCCGTCGCATAGCGGCTCGCCGCGGAGCCCGCGCGCAGATAGTCGAACTGGTGGCCATCGGCGCCGTGCGTGACGAAATACACGCCGGTCGGCGCCGTGCGATCGATCCGCACGTACGTCGTGTCGACGTGCTCGGCGCGCCACATGTCGGCCAGCAGGCGGCCGAACGGATCGTCGCCGATCGCCGACACGAAGCCCGTCGACGCGCCCTGGCGCGCCGCCGCGATGCAGAAGTTCGACGTGTCGCCGCCGAAGCCCTGCAGGAATTCCGGACGGCCCGGCTGCGACTGGTTGAATTCGATCATCGCCTCGCCAAGCGCGAGGATCTCCGGAAATGCGGCGGTCATCGCTTACACCTCGCCCCACAGATCGTGGCCGTCGGCGCCCGTGATCTTCACGGACACGAAATCGCCGACCTTGTAGCGCTTCGACGCCTTCGTCGCCGGCTCGACATAAACAACGCCGTCGATCTCCGGCGCATCGGCTGCCGTGCGGCCGATCCCGCCTTCTTCGCCGACTTCGTCGATCAGCACCTTGAGGGTCTTGCCGACCTTGCGCTGGATGCGGTTCGCCGACACTTCCTCGGCGACTTCCATGAAGCGCGCGCGGCGTTCTTCACGGACATCGTCCGGCAGCGCGCCGTCGAGTTCGTTCGCGGTCGCACCTTCGACCGGCGAATACGCGAAACAGCCGACGCGATCGAGTTCCGCCTCGCGGATGAAGTCGAGCAGCGTTTCGAACTGCTCTTCCGTCTCGCCGGGGAAGCCCGCGATGAACGTGCTGCGGATCGTCAGGTCCGGGCAGATCTCGCGCCACTTCTGCACGCGCTCGAGCACCTTCTCCGCGTTCGCCGGACGCTTCATGCGCTTCAGCACTTCGGGGTGCGCGTGCTGGAACGGCACGTCGAGATACGGCAGCACGTGGCCCTTGAACGGGCCTTCGGCCATCAGCGGAATCACTTCGTCGACGCTCGGATATGGATACACGTAGTGCAGGCGCACCCATGCGCCGTACTGCGCGGCGAGTTCGCCGAGCGCGGCGACCAGGTCGGTCATGCGCGTCTTGATCGGCTTGCCGTTCCAGAAGCCCGTGCGGTACTTCACGTCGACGCCGTAAGCGCTCGTGTCCTGCGAGATCACGAGCAGTTCCTTCACGCCCGACTTGAACAGGTTCTCGGCCTCGAGCATCACTTCGGCGACCGGACGCGACACGAGATCGCCGCGCATCGACGGGATGATGCAGAACGTGCAGCGGTGGTTGCAGCCTTCGGAAATCTTCAGGTATGCGTAGTGGCGCGGCGTGAGCTTGATGCCGGCCGCGGGCACGAGGTCGACGAACGGGTCGTGTGGCTTCGGCAGGTGCGAATGCACGGCCTGCATCACTTCGCCCACGGCGTGCGGACCGGTGACGGCGAGCACCTTCGGATGGACTTCCTCGATCAGGTTCGAGCCGCTCGCGCTCGACTTCGCGCCGAGGCAGCCGGTGACGATCACCTTGCCGTTCTCGGTCAGCGCCTCGCCGATCGCATCGAGGCTTTCCTGCACGGCTTCGTCGATGAAGCCGCAGGTGTTGACGACGACGAGGTCGGCGCCGTCGTAGGTGCCGGAGATTTCATAACCTTCGGCGCGCAGCTGCGTGATGATTTGTTCGGAGTCGACCAACGCTTTCGGGCAGCCGAGCGAAACGAAACCTACTTTGGGGGATTGGGACATCTGGAATGTGGGGGCGTGGCAGCAAAAGCGTGAGTTTACAGCGATTTAGGGGCGGCGAGCCAAAATGAACGGCTGGCGACAACATGGACCGCCAGTTCGAATACGCCGCACGACGGACGGCGGGTCATGAATCGGAGTTTGATGCGACCCTTTCACTTCGGGGCGAGCGACTGCCGCAGAGGTACGACGCCTCCCCGATCGCCCCGCGACAGTTCCTGCCCCGGCTGCTGCGACACCTGCCCCTCGCGTCCGTGCTTTCTTCCTTTTTGCCACGAAAATTAGAACCCGTCTCATTCCACGATGAACCCGATGCCACGTAGCATCGAGCGTCGTGCGCAGCACCGAAAAAATACGCCTGGCCCCTCGCTGGCCGCACCGGCCAGCCCCTAACCCTTCACGCTCATCGTGTTCACGAGAAAAAGTCCCATGTCATTGCCGCATTCAATACGGACAGGGCTCTCGCTGTGCCTGCTGATCGCAGGCACAGCGATGGCCCAATCCACCCAGGTACCGGGCTTTACCCATGTGCGCTCCCTGGCCGGTATCGACGAATACCGCTTGGACGCCAACGGCCTCACCGTGCTCGCCCTGCCCGACCCTGCCGCGCCGGTGGTCAGTTTCCAGGTGTTGTACCGGGTAGGCTCGCGCAACGAGGCCACCGGCACCACCGGCGGCACCCACCTGCTGGAACACCTGATGTTCAAGGGCAGCCGGCACTACACGAAGGAACAGGGCAACTCGGTGAACGACTATCTGGAGCGGGCGGGTGCCAGCTTCAACGCCACCACATCGATGGACCGCACCAATTACTTCGGCACGCTGGAGCGCCACGCGCTGGAAGGCTATATCGCCATCGAAGCCGACCGCATGCGCAACCTCCTGCTGCGCCCCGAGGACCTGGCCAGCGAGATGACGGTGGTGCGCAACGAGTACGAGCGGGGCGAGAACCGTCCTTTCCGCGCGTTGTTCCAGCAGGTGCTGGCCACCGCTTACCAGACGCATCCCTACCACCATCCCACCATCGGCTGGCGCAGCGACATCGAGCATGCCAGTGTGGACAAGCTGCGCAGCTTCTACGACACCTTCTACTGGCCGGACAATGCGGTGGTCATTCTGGTCGGCGACTTCCAGCCGGCGCAGGCGCTGGGCTGGATCAGGCAGTACTACGGCGGCATTCCGCGCGCACCCCATGCGATCCCGGCGATGGCCATCGAGGAACCCCCGCAACAGGGGCCACGGCGGCTGGTGCTCAAGCGGGCCGGCGAGACCGGCAGCGTCATCATGGCCTTCAAGGCGCCCAACGCCCTGCATCCCGATGCGGCAGCGCTGACCGTGCTGGGCCTGGTATTGAGCCAGGGCAAGGCCAGCCCGCTGTATCGCACGCTGGTGGACACCGAAGTCGCCACGAACGCCAGCGCCAGCTTCCATGCGTTGCGCGATCCCGGGCCGTTCCTGATCACGGTCAACCTGTCGTCCAACGCCAAACACGACCAGGCCGAGAAAATCGCCTGGGCCGAACTGGAACGCATCAAGAACCAGGGCGTGACTCGCGAGGATATCCAGCGGGTGTTGGGCCCTTACCGGGCCGAGCAGATCTACCAGCGCGACGGCGTCAGCAAGACCTCCGCCCTGCTTGGCGAAGCGGTCGCTCAAGGCGATTGGACCCGGTTCGTCACCGAACTGGAACAACTGGAAAAGGTCACGCCCGCCGACGTGCAGCGGGTGGCCCGCAAGTACCTCAATGAAGACCAGAGCACCACCGGCTGGTTCGTCCCGGAGAAGTCGACATGATGCGTGTTCGTTTCAACTGGCTGCACCCATGGGTGCTGGCGTTGGCCATGCTGTGGTTGCCTGTCGCGGCTCAGGCGGGCATCGCCGATCGCGTGGTGCGCGCCCAGGCCGGCAGCATCGATCTGTTGGTCTATCCGATGGCGCCGCAGGAGATGGTGTCCGTTGCCGCAGTGATGCCGCTGGGCGATGCCGACGCGGCCAGCAAGGCGACCAATCCCGCCGTGCCATTGCTGACCGGCATGTTGCTGGAGGCGGGCACCACCCGCCGCGACAAGGTGGCGATCTCCACGCTGCTGGATAGCCTGGGCGCCCAGCTGTCGTTCCAGACCGCGGCGGGCTACGTCGGCATATACGGCAAGAGCCTGACCCGGGATTTGCCTACCCTAATCGACCTGATGGCCGAGCAGTTGCGCTTGCCGGCCTTCAAGGCCGAGGAACTGGCCAGGGCCAAGACCCTGCTGGAGGCCAGGGTTCGTCAAAGCGGGGAAGTACCGGGCATGCGGGCACGCGATGCGTTGTCGATGGCCATCTACCCCGAGGCACACGTCAACGCCCCGGTGCCGCGCGAGCGGATGCTCCAGGCCATTGCCGCCGCCACACCGGAGGACATCAAGGCGTTTCATCGCGCGTACTACGGACCGGCGCATATGACCGTGGTCGTGGTGGGCGGCGCGGACCCTCGCGGCCTGCAGGCCAAGTTGACCGAGGCCTTCGCGGGCTGGAGCGGCGGCAAGGCACTCGTACGGCAGGGGCCGGCACGCAAGGCAAGTCGGCCTGACACGCAGCGCATCGCGATGAAGGACAAGGCGTCCATCAGCGTGGCGCTGGGGCAGGCCATCGACCTGCGCGCCAGCGACGTCGACTACCTGCCCCTGAGTGCGGGCATTGCCGTCCTGGGCAGCGGCTTCACCGGCCGCCTGATGGCGACCGTCCGCGACCGGGAAGGCCTGACCTACGGCATCGGCGCCGGCCTGTCCGGCCTCTCGCTGATGGAGGGCGGCTTTGTCGTCAACACCAACTTCGCCCCGGCCCTGCTGGACAAGGGCATCGCCAGCACCCGCCGGGTACTGGACGCCTGGTGGAAACAGGGCATCACCCAGGCGGAGCTGGATGCGCGCAAGGACGGCATGATCGGTCGCCGGCAGGTCGCGATGGAAACCACCGGGCAGATGGCCGCCATGCTCGCCCAGACGGTGCTTCAGGACCAACCGCTAAGCGACCTGGACACCTACCCCGAGCGCGTCCGCGCGCTGACCGTGGAACAGGTCAATACCGCCATTCGCAAATACCTGAACCCCGGCAAGATGACGTTGGTGCAAGCGGGGACGTTTGCGGAGAGGTAACGGTCGCTCCGCTTCGTCCCGCCCTCCCGACCCGGCTTCGGCCGGGTCGTTGCTATCGCATCTGCGTGGACCAGCGGGCAAGCACGATCGGCAATCGCGGTCGCGCAACAATCGCCGCGGAAGCGCACCGCCGCTATGCGAAAATCGAAGCCTTCGCTCTCTTCCATCCACCCAACGGGACTCGCATGACCACCCACATCACGATCGAATTCACCCAGCACGCGGCAGAAGCCATCGGTGAGCAAACCAGCACGAGCTTTTCCTACGACCAGGGTGCCCACGTGCCGCAACCCGGCGACTTCGTCGAGATCGAGAATTCGCGGCAGACGTTTCTCGTGATCGGCCGCGTGTTTTCGCTGAAGGCCAACTACAGCGCGGTCAAGCTCGTTCTCGACCTTCCTCCGTCGGACGATCACCAGGATTTCAGTTCGGAGCTGTGAGCGAAGGCGGGCGAACACACCGGGCCGGGTGTCTGTCCGGCAGTCCTGACGGAGCCTTCGGCCTGCACTCAGCCAGCATTTCCGGAAACGGCCTCACCCAACGCCAGACCCGGCATCCCGGGCACGGGCATGCGGTGCCGACGATCATGAACGACCGTCGGCGGCGTCCTTCCGGCAGGCGGCAGCCAGTCCGTCGTGCCCGAGCACACGATCGGCCGCAGCGCACCACGCTTCACGGCGTCGGCCATTCGACGGCTCGCGCCGCCGCGGCCGGCCTGCCGCAAAATCGCTACTTCTTCTCCGGCTCAGTGGAACCCGGCTGCTTGAACGGAAACGTGCTGAACATCGACTTCGCCTGGTTCTGCATCTGTTCCTGCATCTGCACGAACATGTTCTTCGACTGCTCGATGTAGCTCGTCATCATCCCTTGCATCATCGGCGCCTGCATGTTCATGAACTGCGACCAGACTTCCGGATTCATCGCATTGGTGTCGTACATGTTCTTCGACTGATCCGCGAGCTTGTTCTGGATGTCGATGAACGCCTGGATGTTCTTTTCCAGGTACGTGCCCATCATGCCCTGCATCGCGTGACCGTAGAAACGGATGATCTGCGACAGCATCGACGACGAGAACATCGGCACGCCGCCGCTTTCCTCTTCGAGGATGATCTGCAGCAGGATGCTGCGCGTCAGGTCTTCGTTGGATTTCGCATCGACGACCTTGAAGTCCTCCTGCTCCAGTACGAGCTGCTTCACGTCGGTGAGCGTAATGTACGTGCTTGTCTCGGTATCGTAGAGCCGGCGGTTCGGGTACTTCTTGATGAGCCGTTCGGCCGTCTTCTTTGTAGTAGTCATGTAACGCCTTTCAGTGCAGCGTAGCGCAAGTGACGAATCCCCGCCGCCCGAACCCGGGAGGCGGGGGCCTTCGGAACACACCCGGCTGCGCGGCCACCCGGCCCGCGCAGCCCGGGCGTTCAGCCCATGTGCAGGCCGCCGTTCAGCGAGAAGTCGGCGCCCGTCGCGAAGCCGGAATCGTTCGACGCAAGCCACGCGACGATCGAGCCGATTTCCTCCGGCGCACCGAGACGCCGCACCGGGATCGTCGCGACGATCTTCTCCAGCACGTCGGGGCGGATCGCCTTCACCATGTCGGTGCCGATGTAGCCCGGCGACACGGTGTTGACCGTCACGCCCTTCGTCGCGACTTCCTGCGCGAGCGACATCGTGAAGCCGTGGATGCCGGCCTTCGCGGTCGAATAGTTGGTCTGGCCGAATTGCCCCTTCTGGCCGTTCACCGACGAAATGTTGATGATCCGGCCCCAGCCACGCTCGACCATCCCGTCGATCACCTGCTTCGTCACGTTGAACAGGCTCGTCAGGTTGGTGTCGATCACGGCGGTCCAGTCTTCGTGCGTCATCTTGCGGAACACGACGTCGCGCGTGATGCCCGCGTTGTTGACCAGCACGTCGATCTCTCCGACTTCGGCCTTGACCTTGTCGAACGCTTCCTTGGTCGAGTCCCAGTCGCCGACGTTGCCTTCCGACGCGATGAAATCGTACCCGAGCGCCTTCTGGTCCTCGAGCCATTTCACACGGCGCGGCGAGTTCGGGCCGCAGCCCGCGACGACCTTGAAGCCGTCCTTCAACAGACGCTGGCAAATGCTGGTGCCGATGCCGCCCATCCCGCCCGTTACGTACGCAATTCGCTGAGACATAAATCTCACTCCATTTTTTGGTTTCGAGAGCTGCCGAGGCCCCCTCTGACTTCACGTGGCGCCGGCCGAAGCCGCAATCGGCCGGCGCCCGGATTCGGTTCGCAGGTAACGAACGACCGGTTACGGACGTTCGACCGCGAGCGCGACACCCATCCCGCCGCCGATGCACAGCGACGCCAGCCCGCGCTTCGCATCGCGCTT
>Ga0207695_10004180_pt1 | contig 19841 bp, 16 predicted proteins | sample KBSC54metaG_FD_184354 | JGI IMG/M metagenome (GOLD analysis project Ga0207695, IMG submission 184354) | Corn rhizosphere microbial communities from Kellogg Biological Station, Michigan, USA - KBS C5-4 metaG (SPAdes) (version 2) | ecosystem: Host-associated > Plants > Roots > Rhizosphere > Soil... | reverse complement strand
CGTCAGCGCCGAGCTCGGGCTGATCAAGCCGGATCCGGAGATCTACCGGGTCACGGCACGCGAGCTGGGAATCGCGCTCGAGCAGATGGTGTTCATCGATAACAAGAAGATCAACGTGGATGCCGCGGTCGCCCTGGGCGTCACGGGACACGTCTTCACCACCGTCGCCGAATTGCGCGACTTTCTGGAGTCCCTCGCCTCATGACGTCGCTCTTCGACCCCCTCACCCTGCGCGGCGTCACCGCGCGCAACCGGATCTGGGTGCCCGCGCTGTGCCAGTACTCGGTCACCGCGCGCGACGGCGTACCGACCGATTGGCACCTGGCGCACCTGGGCTCGTTCGCGATGGGCGGCGCGGGGCTGATCATGGCCGAGGCGACCGCGGTGGTGCCCGAGGGCAGGATCTCGCCCCGCGACACCGGCATCTGGAACGCCGCGCAGGTGGCCGGCTGGCGTCGCGTCGTCGACTTCGTGCACGCGCAGGGCCCCGTCGTCGGACTCCAACTCGCGCACGCCGGGCGCAAGGCCTCGGTCTACCCGGAGTGGGGATTCGAGCGGAAGGGCAGCATCCCGCTGGATGCTCCCGACGACGCCGACCCAGGTCGCGGCTGGCAGACGGTCTCTGCTTCAGACCTGGCCTTCGAGGGCTATCGCGCGCCCCGCGCACTCGCGACGCACGAGTTGCCGGGTGTGGTCGAGGCCTTCGCCACCGCCGCGCGTCGCGCCCTCGACGCTGGTTTCGATCTGGTCGAGTTGCACGCGGCGCACGGCTACCTGCTGCACCAGTTCCTGTCGCCGTTGTCGAACACCCGCACCGATGAGTACGGCGGCTCGCTCGAGAATCGCGCGCGACTGCTGCTCGACATCGTGCGGGCCGTACGCGCCGAGGTCGGCGAGCACGTGCCGTTGCTCGTGCGGTTCTCGGCCAGCGACTACGCCGAAGGCGGCTGGGATGCGGCACAGACCGCAACGGTCGCGAGGTGGGCCCACGAGGCGGGCGCCGACTTCTTCGACATCTCGTCCGGTGGCCTGATCGCCGGAGTGCGCATTCCCCTCGGCCCCGGATATCAGGTGCCCTTCGCCGAGCAGGTGCGCGAGTCGGCGGAGGTCTCGGTCAGCGCGGTCGGCCTGATCACCGAGGTCGCCCAGGCGGCGGCCATCGTCGAGAGCGGGCAGGCCGACGCCGTCATGCTCGGACGCGAGATGATGCGCGACCCGCACTTCGCGCTGCGCGCCGCGCACGAGCTCGGCGTCGACCTCGACTACTGGCCGCCGCAGTATCTCAGGGCTCGCTGGAGCTGAACCGGCTCAGGCGTCGTCGAGGGGCGCCGCTCCGCGCGGGTACGCCAGCATCACCAGCGCGGATGCCACCCAGATCACGCCGATCAATGCGATCAGGATGCCCGCATCGAGCCCGGCGACGAGACCGGCGATCGCCGCGCCGACCGCAGCAGCGGTAGTGCGCAACCCGGACCCGACGGTGAACACCTGCGCCCGCAGCGTCGCCGGACTCTGCTGCTTGCGCAGCAGCAGCATCGCCGCGGTGCTCGGCCCGGTGCACAGCCCCGAGAGGGCGATGCCCGCGATGGTCCAGGGCAGGCCGAGGTCTGCCGCGGCCACGATCGTGAGCAGCCCGGTGCCGCCGAAGCCGACCAGCATGACGGTCTCGGTGCGCCAGCGCCGCGGTGGCCGGCCGGCCGCGATCAGCGAGCCGATCAGGGAGCCGATCGCGAAGGCGGTGACGATCCACGCGCCGCGCTCGGGCGTGCCCGAGCGCTGCAGCTCGAGCGCGACCGCGCAGATCGGGAGGGCGCCGGCGCCCAGCTGCGCGATGGTGCCGGACAACGTCACGGCGGCGAGCGGACGATGCCTGAGCAGGTGACGGCTTCCTGCCGCGATCGCGGCGAGCGCGCCGTGCTCGGAACGCGGACGCGGCACCATCCGGACCCCGAAGACCGCGACCGCGCCGACCAGCGAGGAGCCGGCCAGGATGAACGCTCCGGCCCCCGCCGCCCCCAGGCTCACCACGATGGCAGCGAGTCCCGGGCCGGCGACCGCCCCCACGTTGTACGACAGCGCGTCGGCCGCATAGGCCCGACGCTCATCCGAGAATCCATCGGTGACGAAGCTCGACAATCCGCCGAGGAAGAACGGCGAGGCCGCGCCCGAGACGATGAGCACGAGAACGATCACCCAGAGGGGCACGGTGCCGAGGAACGCGCTCAGGGCGAAGGCGGCGGCCGTGATCAGGCCGGAGGCGCCGATCCACCATCGCGGATGGCGCGCGCGATCGAGCGCGACGCCCACCAGCGGCGCCACGATCACGCTGGGTGCGAGCGAGGCGGCTACCAGCCCGCCGCCGATCGCCACGTCGTGCAGGCGCTGAACGGCAAGGATCGGCAGCACGACGCTCGATCCGGCGCTGGCGATGCGCAACGGGATCGACGCGGCCAGATAGCGGGTACCGCTCACGGCATCCTCAGCGGCGCCGCGTCGCGTCTTGGACCTCGCCGACCAGCTCTTCGATGATGTCCTCGAGGAACAGCACGCCCTTGGTCGCGCCGTTCTCGTCGAAGGCCCTGCCCAGGTGGGAGCCGGAGCGCCGCATGGTGGCCAGCGCGTCCTCCAGTTCGGTGCCGTGGTAGATCGAGATCAGCTGCCGGATGCGCTTGGGCGGAACGGGCTCGTCGAACTCGTCGTCGTCCAGGTCGATCACGTCCTTGAGGTGCAGGTAGCCGCTCGGCTCACCCTGCTCGTCGAGCAGGACATACCGGCTGAACCCGTGCTGGGCGACGGCCCGCTCCACGTCTGCCGGGGTGGTGTCCTCGGGCAGAGTGACCAGTTTCGGCATCGGAACCAGCACATCCTTGACCGTCTTGGTGGTGAACTCGAAGGCGTTGCTGAGGGTTCCGGTGGAGTCGGTCAGCACGCCCTCGCGGGTCGAGGTGGCGACGATGGTGGCGACCTCATCGAAGCTGAATGCCGAGTTGGCTTCGTTGCGCGGCTGAACTCCGAACAGGCGCACCGCGCCGTTCGAGATCGCGTTGAGGGCGACGATCACCGGGCGGAACACGGTGGCGATGGCGACCAGCGGCGTCGCCAGGATGAGCACCGCCCGATCGGGCACCGAGAACGAGACGTTCTTGGGCACCGTCTCGCCGAGCACCACGTGCAGGAACGACACGATGATCAGGGTGACGATGAACGCGATCGCGCTGATCACGCTCGCACTCCACCCCGTCAGCTCGAGCGGCACCGACAGCAGGCGATGGATGGCGGGCTCCGAGACGTTGAGGATCAGCAGGCTGGCGATGGTGATGCCCAACTGCGTGGTCGCCAGCATCAGCGTGGCGTGCTCCATCGCCCAGATCGCGGTCTTGGCCGCCCGCGATCCCGCCTCGGCGCGCGGTTCGATCTGGCTGCGCCGCGCGGCGATGATCGCGAACTCGGCGGCCACGAAGAAGGCGTTGACGCCCAGCAGGATGACGAGCCAGGCGATCCCCCACCAGTCGGCGGCGCTCATGGCGACCCTCCCGGTGTCTGGTCGTCGTCGTGCCGCGGCGTGAACCGGACGCGGTCGATGCGCCGTCCATCCATCCGCTCGACGCGGAAGGTCCCCGCGTCGATCTCGACCGTATCCCCGACTTTCGCGAGCCGTCCGAGCTCGCTCATCAGGAAGCCGGCGACCGTCTCGTACGGGCCGTCCTCGGGCACGGCGACGCCGGCGCGCTCGACGAGCTCGTCGGGGCGCAGCGCTCCGGGGAAGGTCAGCCAGTCGCGGCTGCGCACCACGTCGGCGCGCGCTCGGTCGTGCTCGTCGGCCACCTCGCCCACGAGCTCCTCCACCAGGTCCTCGAGGGTGGCCACGCCGGCGGTTCCGCCGTATTCATCGACCACCACCGCCATCTGGTAGCCGCGGCCGCGCAACTCGCCGAGCAGCGTGTCCAGCTTCATCGTCTCGGGCACGCGCAGCGCGTCGGACTGCAGGGCCGAGACGGGCACGTCCGGCCGTCGTTCGCGCGGCACCGCCACCGCCTGCTTGATGTGCACCAGGCCGACCACGTCGTCGATGTCGTCGTCGATCACCGGGAACCGCGAGAAACCCGTTCTGCGCGCGAGTTCGACCACGGCGGCGGCGGTCTCGGAGCGGTCGATGCTGGCCAGCCGCGGTCGGGGCGTCATGACATCGGCGGCGGTGTGGTCGGAGAAGACCAGGGTGCGCGCCAGCAGGGTCGCCGTGTCCCGGTCGAGCGAACCCTCGCTGGCCGATCGGCGCACCAGGCTCCGCAGTTCTTCTGCGGTGCGCGCCGAACTCAGCTCCTCTTTCGGCTCGATGCCGAACACCCGCAGCAGCAGGTTGGCGGTGCTGTTGAGCAGCCCGACGAAGGGCTTGAAGACGACACTGAATCCGAGTTGGAACGGGATGACGATCTTGGCGATCTGCCTCGGAATCGCCAGCGCCAGGTTCTTGGGCACCAGTTCGCCGACGATCATCGACAGCAGGGTCGCGATGGCGATCGATACGATGGTCGCGACCGGCAGCACCGCCTCCTTGGGCAGATGGATGGCGGTGAACAGCGGTTGCAGGTAGTGGCTGAAGGCCGGTTCCAGGGTGAAGCCGGTGAGCAGCGTGGTGAGGGTGATCCCCAACTGGGCGCTGGAGAGGTGGGTCGAGGTGCGTTTGAGACCGCTGATGACCGGCCCCAGCATCGTCTCGCCGCGCTCCTGGCGGGCCTCCAGCTCGGCGCGATCGAGGTTGACCAGCGTGAATTCGCTGGCCACGAAGAAACCGGTGCCGATCGTCAGGACGATCCCGATGATCAGGAGGATCCACTCAGAGTTCACGACGCACTCCGGGGTTCAGGCGGCCGGACGGAGGGTCATCCATGATTCGCCCGAGTATATCCAGCCCCGGGCGCGGCTGCGGGGGGTCGCCCGCCACACGTGCCCCGCCCCGGCCCCCCGCCCGGGTATCCCCGAAACCCCATTTCACTTCGCGCCGAATTGAACGCGAAGTGAAATGGGGATTTCGAGCCTCCGCGCCGGAGGGACGGCGCAGTTCAGTCGCCGATCCACTGCCAGGGATCATTGTCTTCGGTGATCTCGAAGACGATCGGGCGCGTGCTCCGGCCGCGCGCTCCGCGCCCGCGGTTCGGCCGGCGTCCGATCGTGAGCGTGCCCGGTGAGAGCGGGTCGGCGCGGTACGGCCAGCCGTAGCGCGCATCCCAGAGCTCGTGCAGCCGTTCGACGCGGGCGTCCAGCCGGTCGAGGGCGTCCGGAGCCAGCCGGTAGAACCGGCTGCGGTCCTGCGGCCGGCTCACGACGAAGCCACTCGTTCGCATCGCGCGCAGATGGCGCGAGACGGCCGGCCATCCGACGCCGAACTCGTGGTGCAGCACATCGGCCAACTGGCCCGAGGTGTGTTCGCCGGTCGCGAGGATCTCGATGATCCGATGACGCACCGGTTCGGCGAGCAGCGCGAAGACATCCATCGGCGCACCGTAGCTCCGCCCCGACCATCGCGGGGGTCAGTGCGGCGAAACGGTGTACTCGGTCATCGCGAACGGACCTCGGAGATGTTCGGCGAACCCGGGCGTCACGCCCTCCGGCGTGAGACGCCAGGACTGGTACGCCTGATTGTGCGCCGCCGACTCCCAGGTCTCGACGAGCAGGAAGTGGCTGGGGTCGTCATCCAGCAGGATCTCGGCCCCGAGGTTGCCGTCGAAGGCCCGGGTGGCCGCGAGCGCGCCGCGCAGCACGCGCACTGCCTCGTCGAGGTGCCCCTCGACGACCGGGAAGTCCAGGATCGCCATCATCATGGATGCCAACCTACGGCTACCAGCTGACCGGCAGCGCCTTGCCCTCCTCGTAGCCGGCCGCGCTCTGGAATCCGACGACCGCCCGCTCGTGGAACGCCGCCAGGTCGGACGCGCCGGCATAGGTGAACGAGCTGCGCACGCCGGAGGTGATCATGTCGAGCAGATCCTCGAGCGAGGGGCGGAGCGGGTCGAGATAGATCTTCGAGCTCGAGATGCCCTCGGCGAAGAGCTCCTTGCGGGCCAGCTCGTACGGGTCCAGCCTGCCGAAGCGCTCGTGCACTGCCTTGGTGGATGCCATGCCCCAGCTCTGCTTGTACAGGCGGCCCGCCTCATCCGTCTCGAGCACGCCGGGCGCCTCGATCGTGCCCGCGAACCAGGAACCGATCATCACGGATGCCGCCCCCGCCGCGAGCGCGAGCGCGACATCGCGCGGGTAGCGCACCCCGCCGTCGGCCCACACGTGCGCGCCCAGCTCGCGCGCGGCCTCCGCCGTCTCGAGGACCGCGCCGAACTGCGGACGCCCGACCGCCGTCATCATGCGGGTCGTGCACATCGCCCCGGGACCGACTCCGACCTTGAGGATGTCGGCACCGGCATCCACCAGATCGCGCACGCCCTCGGCCGTGACGATGTTGCCCGCGACGATCGGGATGCCGAGCCCCAGCTTCTTCACCGCGGCGAGCGCGCGCAGCATCCCCTCCTGGTGACCGTGCGCGGTGTCCAGCACGAGCACGTCGACGCTCTCCCGGGCAAGGGCCGTGGCCTTCGCCGCGACATCGCCGTTGATGCCGACCGCCGCCGCGACGCGCAGTCGTCCCTCGCCATCGAGCGCCGGGCGGTACAGCGTGCCGCGCAGCGCACTGCGACGCGACACCGTGCCGATCACGTGGCCGTGCCGCTGCACCAGGGCGAAGTCGATGTCCGCGGCGACCAGCAGGTCGAATGCGGCGCGCGGTCCGTCCAAGTCATCGGCGTCGAGCGCAATGATGGAACCGTGCACCAGATCGCCGAGCCGCGCGTCGGTCAGCGCCGTGCCGAGCCGCGTCGCCGGCACCGCCCCGAGCTCTTCGCCCGACGCGTCGCGCAGCACGATGCCGTGACCCTCGGTGGGCGGCAGCTGGCGCAGCGCCTCGGCGACCGTCTGGTCGGGCGAGAGCACGATCGGCGCATCCCAGGCGACCGGCTGCTGCTTCACCCACCTGATCGCCTCGCCGAGGTCTTGCAGGGGCAGGTCCTGCGGCAGCACGCCGAGTCCGCCCCGGCGCGCGAGGGTGGCGGCCAGTCGCGGACCGGTCACCGAGTTCATGTTGGCCGAGACGATCGGAATCGTGGCTCCGCTGCCGTCGCCGGGTGCGAGATCCACATCGAGCCGGCTGGTGACCGCCGAGCGGGTGGGCACCAGGAACACGTCGGAGTAGGTCAGATCGTGGGCGGGGAGGGGGCCGAGAAAGCGCATGTATCAACGGTAGGGCCAAGAACCGCTCTTTTTCCGGCGCGTACCTCGCTCCGGGGACGGCGCTCCGGCCGGGGAGTGATTAAGCTTGACCCGGGTGTGACCGCCGGCAGGCCACGCCCTCACAACCCGATATCGAGAATTGAGAGTGGGCGGTCAAGCCGTGTCGAGCCCCATCACCGGAACCGCAGCTGACGACCCGAATTCAGGCGAATTCGGAGCCAATGAATGGCTCGTAGACGAGTTGTACGAGCGGTACCTCGTCGACAAGAACTCGGTCGACAAGAGCTGGTGGCCGGTTCTGGAGAGCTACCACCCGGTCGCCGAGCAGACCGACCCCACGCCGACCACGTCGATCCCGGTGGTGACGCCCGAGGCAAAAGCCGCCGAACCCGCTATGCAAGCTCCATCGGAGCCTGCGCCCACCACCGCGTCGACGCCGATCGCCCGCACCACCTCGGCGCCGGCCAAGCCGCAGCCGATCCCGGCCGAGGCACCCCAGACCTCCAGCGTCCCGGTCGTGGACGGCCAGGATGCCGCTCCGGCCGAAGACACCGTCACCCCCCTGCGCGGCGTGAGCAAGACCCTCGCGGCCAACATGGATGCCAGCCTCAGCATCCCGACGGCGACCAGCGTGCGCACTGTGCCCGCCAAGCTGATGATCGACAACCGGATCGTCATCAACAACCACCTGCGCCGCGCCCGGGGCGGCAAGGTCTCGTTCACCCACCTGATCGGCTGGGCGATCGTGCAGACGCTCAAGGTGTTCCCCAGCCAGAACGTGTCGTACGCCGAGCCGGACGGCAAGCCGAGCGTCGTGGTTCCCGCGCACGTCAATCTGGGCATCGCGATCGACCTGCCCAAGCCCGACGGCACCCGCTCGCTGCTGGTGCCGAACATCAAGCGCGCCGACACCATGACCTTCGCCGAGTTCCTCGCCGCCTACGAAGACGTGGTCTCCCGGGCTCGCAGCAACAAGCTGACCGCCGCCGACTTCGCCGGCACCACGATCTCGCTCACCAACCCGGGCGGCATCGGCACCGAGCACTCGGTCCCCCGCCTCACTCAGGGCGCCGGCTGCATCGTGGGCGCCGGCGCTCTCGAGTACCCGGCGGCGTTCCAGGGCTCGTCCGAGCGCACCCTCGCCGACCTCGGCATCGGCAAGACCATCACGCTGACCAGCACCTACGACCACCGCGTGATCCAGGGCGCCGGGTCCGGCGAGTTCCTGAAGCTCATCCACGAGCTGCTGATCGGGCAGAACAGCTTCTACGAAGACATCTTCGCGGCGCTGCGGATCCCGTACGACCCGATCCACTGGGCCGAGGACATCTCGGTCGACCTGGCCGAGAAGCCGGGAAAGACCGCGCGCGTGCAGGAGCTCATCAACTCGTTCCGCGTGCGCGGCCACCTGATGGCCGACATCGACCCGCTGGAGTACAAGCAGCGCACGCATCCCGACCTCGAGATCGGCAGCCACGGCCTCACCTTCTGGGACCTCGACCGCGAGTTCGTGACCGGCGGCTTCGGCGGCAAGCGCGCGGCGCTGCTGCGCGACATCCTCGGAGTGCTGCGCGACTCGTACTGCCGCACGACGGGCATCGAGTACATGCACATCCAGGACCCGGCGCAGCGGCTCTGGTTCCAGCAGCGGCTCGAGCAGAAGTACGAGAAGCCGTCTCACGACACGCAGCTGCGCATCCTGAGCAAGCTGAACGAGGCCGAGGCCTTCGAGACCTTCCTGCAGACCAAGTACGTCGGGCAGAAGCGCTTCAGCCTCGAGGGCGGCGAGTCGACCATCCCTCTGCTGGATGAGATCCTCCAGGGCGCGACCGAGGCCGGTCTCGACGAGGTCGCGATCGGTATGGCCCACCGCGGGCGCCTCAACGTGCTGACCAACATCGCCGGCAAGACCTACGGCCAGATCTTCCGCGAGTTCGAGGGCACGCAGGACCCGAAGACCGTGCACGGCTCGGGCGACGTCAAGTACCACCTGGGAACCGAGGGCACCTTCGTCGCGGCCTCCGGCAAGGAGATGCCGGTCTACCTGGCCGCGAACCCCAGCCACCTCGAAGCCGTGAACGGCGTGCTCGAGGGGGTCGTGCGGGCCAAGCAGGATCGCACCGGTGACGGCCAGTACTCCACCCTGCCGATCCTGGTGCACGGCGACGCGTCCATGGCCGGCCAGGGCGTCGTGGTCGAGGGCCTGCAGATGTCGCAGCTGCGCGCATACCGCACCGGCGGCACGATCCACGTGGTCATCAACAACCAGGTCGGGTTCACCACACCGCCGAGCGAGGGCCGCAGCTCGATCTACGCGACGGATGTCGCCAAGACGATCCAGGCACCGATCTTCCACGTCAACGGCGATGACCCCGAGGCGGTCGTGCGGGTGGCCGAGCACGCCTTCGCCTACCGCCAGGAGTTCAAGCGCGATGTGGTCATCGACCTGATCTGCTATCGCAGGCGCGGTCACAACGAGGGCGACGACCCCTCGATGACGCAGCCCCTGATGTACAACCTGATCGAGGCCAAGCGCTCGGTCCGCACCCTCTACACCGAGGCTCTGGTCGGCCGCGGCGACATCACCGAAGAGGAGTACGAGGCCGCGCACCGCGACTTCCAGGAGCGCCTCGAGCGCGCATTCGCCGAGACCCACGCGGCCCAGACCGGCACGATCCCGGTGATCACCGGCGATGCGCACGCCACCCATGACATCGAGCGGCCGGTCGCGCAGCAGGATGACCGCCTGGTCGAGCCCGAGTCCACCGCCATCGACCAGAGCATCGTCGAGCTGATCGGCGACGCGCACGACAACCCGCCCGCCGGATTCGCGGTGCACCCCAAGCTCCAGCAGCTGCTGAAGAAGCGCTTCGAGATGAGCCGTCAGGGCTCGATCGACTGGGGATTCGGCGAACTGATCGGCCTGGGATCCCTGCTGCTCGAGGGCACCCCGGTGCGACTGGTGGGCCAGGATGCCCGGCGCGGCACCTTCGTCTCGCGCCACTCCGTCTTCCACGACCGCGAGAACGGGCAGGAGTGGCTGCCGTTGGCGAACCTGTCCGAGACCCAGGCTCGCTTCGCGATCTACGACTCCCTGCTGAGCGAATACGCGGCCATGGCGTTCGAGTACGGGTACTCGGTCGAGCGCCCCGATGCCCTCACGATCTGGGAGGCCCAGTTCGGCGACTTCGCCAACGGCGCCCAGATCGTGATCGACCAGTTCATCTCGAGCGCCGAGCAGAAGTGGGGGCAGCGCTCAGGGCTGGTCCTGCTGCTGCCGCACGGCTACGAGGGCCAGGGGCCCGACCACTCCTCGGCGCGCATCGAGCGCTACCTGCAGCTCGCCGCCGAGAACAACATGACGCTGTCGCGTCCTTCGACGCCCGCGTCGTACTTCCACCTGCTGCGTCGGCAGGCCTACGCCCGGCCGCGCCGTCCGCTCGTCGTCTTCACGCCGAAGTCGATGCTGCGGCTTCGGGGAGCGACCAGCGAGGTCGCCGACTTCACGCACGGCAAGTTCGAGCCGGTGCTCGATGACGCGCGTCACGCCGGCGCCGACACCTCGGGCGTGCGCCGCGTGCTGCTGCATTCCGGCAAGATCCACTACGACCTGCTGGCCGAGCTGGAGAAGCGTCAGGATGTCGCGGGGCAGCTCGCCCTGGTCCGGCTCGAGCAGTACTACCCGCTGCCCGATGCCGAGCTGCGGCCGATCCTCGACCGCTACCCGAACGCCGAGCTGGTCTGGGTGCAGGACGAGCCCGAGAACCAGGGCGCGTGGCCGTTCATCGACGTGGAACTGGTGAAGCACCTGGGCGGCCGCACGATCCGCGTGGTGTCGCGCCCGGCATCCGCGTCGCCGGCGACCGGCTCGTCGAAGCGCAGCGCCGCCCAGCAGACCGAGCTGATCGAGCGGGCGCTGACCCTCTAAAGGGAATTGAGGATCGCGCTCCGCAGCTCGTCGGGCGCCTTCTCCTGGCAGGCCTTCTGCATCTTGAGCGTCATGGTGAGCCCCACGAGATGCTCGCCGGTGCAGTCCTCGCAGTTCTCGAGGTGCTCGGTCACGTCGCGAAAGTCGTCTTCGCTGAGTTCGCGGTGCAGGTATTCCTCGAGTTCTGCCTTGGCCTTGTCGCAGCCGCAATCGGTCATGTCGTGCTCCTGGGGGATGCAGTGCTCGCGGCGGAGAATCCGCGCTCGCGGGCATAGTCGGCGAGCAGGCCGCGCAAGAGGCGGCGCCCGCGGTGAAGCCGGCTCATCACGGTGCCGACGGGTGTCTTCATGATGTCGGCGATCTCCTGGTATGCGAAGCCTTCGACATCGGCGAGGTACACAGCGAGCCGGAAGTCCTCCGGGATCGACTGCAGGGCTTCCTTGACGTCACTGTCAGGAAGATGGTCGATCGCCTCGGCCTCCGCGGAGCGCGTGGAGCGCCCCTGCGTGAGCGACTCGGCAGACCCGAGCTGCCAGTCCTCGAGGTCGTCGATCGTGTTCTGGTACGGGTTGCGCTGATTCTTGCGGTATCCGTTGATGAAGGTGTTGGTCAGGATGCGGTACAGCCAGGCCTTCAGATTCGTGCCCTGCTGGAACTGCGCGAAGGCCGAGTACGCCTTCGCGTAGGTCTCTTGGACCAGGTCGCCGGCATCCGCCGGATTGCGCGTCATCCGCATCGCGGCGGCGTACAGCTGATCCATGAACGGGATGGCCTGCTCCTCGAACAGGCGGCGCAGCTCAGCGGGCGGCAGCGACGACCGCGTGGCTCCGCGCCGGATGTCTTCCGAGTCGATCGCGTCGAGCTCGACTTCTACTTGCTCATGGTCGTCCATCGCCCACGAGTCTAGTTCGGGGTGCATGGACACGAGCTCGACCGCGCGACGCGGTCGCTCGAGGACGGACGTCGTCATCCGCCACCCCTTCTGTCGTGTCATGCCCCGCGATCCGGGGGCCGGTACTCTGGACAACCGATGGCACTGCAGAGGTATTCCACCCGCGACGAGTTCGGCAATCTGCTGCCCCAGGACGGCGCCGACCCGGTCTGGGCCGCTCCGGTGGCCGGGGCTCCGCTCGCGGCTCGCCTGATGCTTCCCGGGTCGAAGAGCCTCACCAACCGCGAGCTCGTTCTGGCCGCACTCGCCGATGGGCCATCGCTGCTGCGCCGCCCGCTGCATTCGCGCGACTCGGCCCTGATGATCGAGGCGCTTCGGCAGCTGGGCGTCGGCATCGAGGAGGTTCCGGGCGACGGAGCATTCGGACCGGATCTGCGGGTCACCCCGGCGCCGGAACTGCACGGCGGCGTCTCGATCGACACCGGACTGGCCGGCACCGTGATGCGGTTCCTGCCCCCGGTGGCCGCGCTCGCGCTCGGCCCGGTGGCCGTGGATGGCGACGCCGCCGCACGGGCCCGACCGATGCGCACCACGATCCAGGCGCTGCGCGATCTGGGAGTCGAGGTGGATGACGACGGCTCCGGCTCGATGCCGTTCACCATCCACGGCGCCGGCGCGGTCGAGGGCGGCGAACTCGAGATCGATGCCTCCGCGTCCAGCCAGTTCGTGTCGGGGTTGCTGTTGGCGGCGCCGCGCTTCGCGCGCGGACTCGAGTTGCGCCACACCGGCGAGCGCCTGCCGAGCCTGCCGCACATCGAGATGACCATCGCCACCCTCGCCGCCCGCGGCGTGATCGTCGAGAGCCCGTCGCCCGGGGTGTGGCGGGTGCCGGCGGCGCCGATCCGCGCGCGCGATGTGACCATCGAGTCCGATCTGTCGAACGCCGCGCCGTTCGTCGCCGCCGCGCTGGTGGCCGGCGGAACCGTCACCATCGACGGCTGGCCGGATGCGACCACGCAGGTCGGCGCCCAACTGGAGCAGCTGCTGCCGCGGTTCGGCGCGGTCGTGCGGCGCGAGGGTCAGGCGCTCACGGTGGACGGCGGGGCGGGCGTCCCACGCGCCGGCCATGACGGCGGCGCCGCTCTGCCGGCCGTCGACCTCGACCTGTCGGAGGCGGGGGAACTGGCGCCGACGTTCGCGATCCTGGCGGCCCTGGCATCCGGGCCGAGTCGGATCACCGGCATCGGCCACCTGCGCGGCCACGAGACCGACCGCCTGGCAGCCCTCCGTGCCGACCTCGAGCGGCTCGGCGGCTCGGTGACCGAGTTGGACGACGGGCTGGCGATCGAACCGGCGCCCCTGCACGGCGGGCCATGGCTCGCCCACGAGGATCACCGGATGGCCACCAGCGGCGCGCTGCTCGGCCTCGCCGTCGCGGGCATCGAGATCGACGACATCGGCAGCACCGCCAAGACTCTGCCCGAGTTCCCCGAGTTGTGGGAGCAGTTGCTGCGCGGTCCGGCAGCGGTCAAGGTCGAGCCGATCAACTGGCTGGCGCTGTGACGGCGGCATGAGCTGGCCCGCATGAGTTGGCTCAGCGACGACGACCCCGACGAGGAGTTCGGCGACTGGGACGAGTCGGATGCGCGAGTCCGCCCGAATCCCAAGGGCAACCGCCCGCGCACCAAGACCCGCCCCGAGCACGGCGACTCGATCATCGGCCGGGTGCTGGCCGTGGACAGGGGCCGCTACACCGTGCTCGTCGACGAGGACGGTCCGGACGAGCGCGTGCTGATCACCACCCGGGCGCGCGAGCTGCGCGATCAGGCCATCGTCACCGGAGACCGGGTCGACCTGGTCGGCGACACCAGCGGCGACGAGGGATCGCTCGCCCGGATCGTCCGGATCCGCGAGCGCACCACCCTGCTGCGCCGCAGTGCGGACGACACCGACGAGGTCGAGCGCATCATCGTGGCCAACGCCGACCAGCTGATGATCGTGGTGGCGGCCGCCGATCCCGAACCGCGACCGCGGCTGGTCGACCGCTACCTGGTCGCGGCGTACGACGCGGGCATCGCTCCGCTGATGGTCGTCACGAAGACCGATCTGCGCGATCCCACGGATTTCCTGGCCAACTTCTCCGGGCTCGACATCCCGGTGTTCCGCAGCGCGCAGGATGCGCACGGGGTCGAGAACCGCATCGTGACCGAGCTCGCCCCGGTGCTGGCCGGCCACAGCACGGTGGCGGTCGGCCACTCCGGCGTCGGCAAGTCGACCCTGGTCAACGCGCTCGTTCCGGGCACGGATCGCGCGGTCGGCATCGTCAACGCCGTCACGGGCCGCGGTCGGCACACCTCCTCGTCGACCGTGTCGCTGCGCGTGCCGACCGGCGGGTGGATCATCGACACCCCCGGCGTACGCTCCTTCGGGCTGGGGCATGTCAACCCCGACAACATCCTCCGCTCGTTCTCGGATCTGCTCGCCGTCTCGCAGGACTGCCCGCGCGGCTGCAGCCATCTGCCGGACGCGCCGGACTGCGCGCTCAACGAGGCGGTCGCCGACGGTCGGCTGCCTGCCGAACGGGTCGACTCGCTGCAGCGGCTGCTGCTGTCGCTGCAGGGCTAGTCGCTCGCTAGCCTGAATCCGTGACCGACTCGCCCGATCCCACGCTCGTCGACGACCTGGCAGTTGCCCTGACCCTCGCGGGCGAGGCCGATCTGATCGCGATGGACCGCTACCGCGCCCAGGACCTCGAGGTGCAGCTCAAACCGGACCGTACCCAGGTGACCGACGCCGACACACGCGTCGAGAAGATGGTCCGCGACCACCTGGCCTCCGCCCGGCCGGGCGATTCCGTGTTCGGCGAGGAGTTCGGGACGACCGGAACCTCCCGCCGGCAATGGATCGTCGACCCGATCGACGGCACCTCGAACTTCGTGCGCGGCGTGCCGATCTGGGGGCTGCTGCTCGCCCTGGCCGTCGACGGGGTCCCGCAGCTCGGCGTGGTGAGCGCTCCGGCGCTCGGCCGACGCTGGTGGGGTGCGACCGGGCATGGCGCCTGGATGCAGCAGGACGGCGGCGAGCCGCGCCGCCTGTCGGTCAGCGGCATCGATGACCTGGCTGAGGCATCCCTGAGCTACAACAGCCTGCGCGGCTGGGATGACGCGGGCCACCTCGACGACCTGGTGCGGCTGAGCCGAGCCGTGGATCGCACCCGCGCGTACGGCGACCTCTGGGCCTACATGCTGGTGGCCGAGGGCGCCGTCGACCTCGCCGGGGAGTACGACCTCAAGCCCTGGGACATCGCGGCTCTCGTCCCCGTGGTCCGGGAAGCCGGCGGGCGGGTCACGACCCTCGCCGGGGCCGAACCGCTCGGCGACGACAGCATCCTGGTCAGCAACGGCCGGCTGCACGACCGGGCCCTCGCGGTGCTGGCCAAAGACTGACAAGCTTGATGCACACAGCACTTTCACAGCTTCCCCAAGCCAGAGAGGTCACCATGCCGACGACTCCCGCCTCGACCCGCTGGGCCCGCCTGATTGCGGTCGCCACGATCGCCGGCGCAGGACTGCTGCTCTCGGGCTGCAGCCTGCTCAACCAGGTGACCAACACGACCCCGCGCGACGCCAGCGGCAGCGCCACCGCCGAGAACGACAACGCCGACGTCTTCAGCATCAAGGTCGGGGACTGCCTGAACGACGCGACCGCCAGCGGCACGGTGACCACCGCGCCGATCGTGCCCTGCAGCAAGCCGCACGACTCCGAGGCCTACAAGAGCATCACCATGAAGGACGGCGACTTCCCCGGCACGGACGCCGTCAAGGCTCAGGCCGACCAGGGCTGCGGCGACGCGTTCCCTGCCTTCGTGGGCATCCCGTTCAACGACTCGAAGCTCGACATCTCGTACTACTTCCCGACCTCCGACAGCTGGTCGAACGGCGACCGCGAGATCCTCTGCACGGTCTACGACGACGGCGTGAAGACCACGGGCACCCTCAAGGACGCGAAGCGCTGAGCCCTCTCATCCGCGAAAGTACGCAGTTTCACGTACTTTCGCGGCTGACGGCACCCGGATTTCGTACTCTCGCGGCGCGCTGACTCTCGCGGCGCCGCAGGAGCGGCGGCGCGCTAGCTAGCGGAGCGAAACGCGGCGGCCTGTACGTCGCGTTTCGCGCACGCGCGCCGCAGGAGCGGCGGCGCGCTAGCTAGCGGAGCGAAACGCGGCGGCCCGTACGTCGCGTTTCGCGCACGCGCGCCGCAGGAGCGGCGGCGCGCTAGCTAGCAGAGTGACTCTCCAGGAACTCGTAGAGTTCGCGGTCGTCGACGCCGGGGAAGGTTCCGGACGGCAGCGGCGAGAAGATGTGGGCGTGCACCTTCGCGCTCGTCCACGCCCGGCCGGCCCAGTGATCCGCGAGCTCGGCAGGCGGACGACGGCAGCACGACACGTCGGGGCAGCGTGAGGTCTCACGGCGCGTGGTCTCGCGCCCGCGGAACCACTTGGAGTGCGCGAACGGCACTCCGACCGTGATCGAGAACTCGTCGTTGGCGCCCGTGCCGATCTGGGTCGACTCGAAGAAGGTGCCGACCGGGGTGTCGGTGTACTGGTAGAACTCGGTCGTGCGGTTGGTGCGCGCGAACGCCTGGCGGGCGCTCCAGTTGCGGCAGACGATCTCGCCCTCGATCGAGCCGGTCACGTCGACCGGTAGGGGCAGGCCGTCGTTCTCGTAGGCCTTGGCGATGCTGCCGGCGCCATCCACGCGCAGGAAGTGCGTGGTGATGCCGAGGTGGGCGGTTGCGAGGTTGGTGAACCGCAGGGCCGCGGCCTCGTGCGTCACGCCGAAGGCGTCGCGGAAATCCTCCACCGCGATATTGCGCTCCTCCTTCGCGGCCGACAGGAACTCCACGGACTGCCGGCGCGGCATCAGCACCGCCGCCGCGAAGTAGTTGATCTCCAGACGCTGCTGCAGGAAGTCGGCATAGCTCTCGGGGGCGGTGTGGTCGAGCAACCGGTGGGCGATCGCTTGGAGGGCCATCGAGCGCAGTCCGTGGCCTCCGGGGATGGATGCCGGCGGCAGATAGATCCGCCCGTTCTCGAAGTCGGTCACCGAGCGGGCCGAGTGCGGCAGATCCGAGACGTAGACGAGTTCGAAGCCGAGGCGCTCGGCCATGCGGCCGACGCTGCGGTGGGTCAGCGCGCCCGAGACGTGGCCGACCGCATCCACTTCGCGCTGGGCGAGGTCCTCGATCTGGGGCAGGTGGTTGTCGCGGGTGCGCATGAATGCCCGCAACTCGGTGTTGGCGCGGCGCGCCTCCTCGGGTGTTGCAACCGCCTCGCGAGCTCGGCGGGCGAGCTCGTGGTGCAGGCCGACCAGGGCGCGGAGCGCGTCGTCGGTCATGCTCTTGCCGGGCCGGAGGACGGGCAGGCCGAGCTCGGCATACACCGGGCTGGACTGGGCGCGATCCAGCTCGATCTCGAGGCCGGCCCGTTCGCTCGGCGCCGCCTGTTCGAGCAATTCGGACACCGGGATCCCGAGGCGAGCGGCGATCGCGCCCAGCAGCGAGAGCCGGGGCTCGCGTTTGCCGTTCTCCATCAGCGACAACTGGCTCGAGGCGATCCCCACATCGGAGCCGAGCTGGTCGAGGGTGAGCCCGGCCGCGACCCGGAAGTGACGCATCCTCTGGCCGAGCGTTGCAAGATCGTTCACAAATGCAGCATACGGAAAGAATCCGGCATATTTCCAGTCCCGCCCCCTCGATCCGACGCAACGGATGCCCCACAGTGGAATTCATCGAGGTTCTTGACGAACCCGCTACCGGAAGGAGGGCATCCATGACACTCACCGCCCAACCCCGTACGCAGACCACCCCCGCCGCTCCGGCCTCCCTCGAGGTGCCGAGCTTCCGCCACCACGCCGCGCCGAAGAACGCCGACCCGCGCATCGTCGCCTGGGTCGACCAGATGGCCGCCCTGACGACGCCCGACCGCGTGGTCTGGGTGACGGGGTCCCGCGCCGAGCAGGACGAGCTGCTGCACGGCATGGTCGAGTCCGGCACGCTCATCCAGCTCAACCCGGAGCACCGCCCGTACAGCTTCCTGGCGCGCAGCGACCCGGACGACGTCGCCCGGGTCGAGTCGCGCACCTTCATCTGCAGCGCCAACGAGTCCGACGCCGGCCCGAGCAACAACTGGGCCTCGCCTGCCGAGATGCGCGAGACGCTGAACGGCCTCTTCGCCGGCTCGATGCGCGGCCGCACGATGTACGTCGTCCCGTTCTCGATGGGGCCGCTCGGCAGCCCGCTGTCGCGCTACGGCGTGCAGGTCACCGACTCGCCGTACGTGGTCGTCAGCATGGGGATCATGACCCGGATGGGCTCGGCGGCTCTCGAGCGCATCACCTCGGACACCGAGTGGGTGCCCGCCGCGCACACGGTCGGCGCTCCGCTCGCAGACGGCGAGGTGGATGTCGCGTGGCCGTGCAATCCGACCAAGTACATCTCGCACTTCCCCGAGACGCGCGAGATCTGGTCGTTCGGTTCGGCATACGGCGGCAACGCCATCCTGGCCAAGAAGGCCTTCGCCTTGCGCATCGCCAGCGTGATCGCACGCGACGAGGGCTGGCTGGCCGAGCACATGCTGCTGCTCAAGGTGACCAACCCGCGGGGTCGCGTGTTCCACGTCGCCGCGGCATTTCCGAGCGCGTGCGGCAAGACCAACTTCGCGATGCTGCGGTCCACGCTGCCGGGGTGGACGGTCGAGACCATCGGCGACGACATCGCCTGGCTCGCGCCGGGCGCCGACGGCAAGCTGCGCGCCATCAACCCCGAAGCCGGGTTCTTCGGCGTCGCCCCGGGCACGAGCCGCTCGACCAACGCCACGGCGGTCGAGACGATGTGGGGCAACACGATCTTCACCAACGTCGCGCTGCGCGACGACGGGGACATCTGGTGGGAGGGGCTCACGCAGAGCCCGCCCGACCATCTCGTCGACTGGACGGGCGAGGACTGGACGCCGGCATCCGGCACCCCCGCCGCTCACCCGAACTCTCGCTTCACCGTGTCAGCGGCCCAGTGCCCGTCCATCTCGGACGACTGGGACGACCCACGGGGCGTCGTCATCGACGCGATCATCTTCGGCGGCCGGCGTGCCACCAACGTGCCTCTGGTGGCGGAGGCACGGGACTGGGAGCATGGCGTCTTCTTGGGAGCCACGGTCTCATCCGAGCGCACGGCGGCCGCCGAAGGCACTGTCGGCGAACTGCGCCGCGACCCCTTCGCCATGCTGCCGTTCTGCGGGTACAACATGGCCGACCACTGGGCTCACTGGCTGTCGGTGGGAGCGCGGCTGCGCGAGACCGGGGGCGTGCCGAGGATCTTCCAGGTGAACTGGTTCCGCAAGGGCGACAACGGCTCGTACCTGTGGCCGGGCTTCGGCGACAACGGCCGGGTGCTCGCTTGGATCCTGGATCGGGTCGACGGCACAGCGACGGCCGTCGCGAGCCCGCTGGGCTGGCTGCCGGCGCTGGGAGCGGTGGAACTCGAGGGCGCCGGCGTCAGCGAGCGCGACTGGGAGCAGCTGTTCGAGATCGACCCCGCGGCGCATCTGACGGAGGCCGATGACGCCGAGCGCTTCTTCGACACCTTCGGCGACCGCGTGCCGGAAGCCGTGCGCCGTCAGCTCGCCGAGCTGCGCCAGCGGATGCGGCGGCTCTAGTCGCCACGTCAGCGGATGGCCGGGAGCGAGGCCCA
>Ga0207695_10004177_pt1 | contig 19841 bp, 10 predicted proteins | sample KBSC54metaG_FD_184354 | JGI IMG/M metagenome (GOLD analysis project Ga0207695, IMG submission 184354) | Corn rhizosphere microbial communities from Kellogg Biological Station, Michigan, USA - KBS C5-4 metaG (SPAdes) (version 2) | ecosystem: Host-associated > Plants > Roots > Rhizosphere > Soil... | reverse complement strand
CGGCTTGAACACGCACCCCGTGGCCTGTGCAGCGAACGGGGGACGGCGCGTGGCATCGGCCGGCATCAACTCGCCGGACGGTGGCGTGGTTTGCGCCGCCGCGGCGTTGCCGGCGATCGAACGCGGCGCCGGGTAGGCCCTGCACTCTTCGATCGGCCGCGACCAGCTCGCCGGCATCCAGTAGGCCACGTCGTCGCCGGACCTGCGCACGGCCGTGCGGTCGGCGCCGCGTGCGTTGCCGCTGCGGTAGACGCGCTCGCCCTGCTGGAACATCTGGCAGACGCCCGAGGAAAGATCCGCGGCAATCATCTCGCGCAAGGCGTCCGGACTGCCTTGGGAGGCCGCGGTGATCTGCGCGATGTCGCGCTCGCTGCGACAGCCGAACACGGATTCACCGACGATGCATTGATCGGGCGCCGCGGCAGCCACGGCGGATCCGGCCAGGAACAACGTCGCCGGGATCGCCAGGCGAAGCCGAAGGAGAATCGGATTGAGTGAACGCGTCGTCATCGTCGCAGCTCCTGTGCAGCGACTGACCTGCATTCAAAGAATGTCTCGCTCAGCCAGATCCTTGTGCGGCCTGGTGCGGGCGAGGCGAACTGCGAGCCAGTCGCCATTGCTCATGTCGTGGGATGACATTATTGACAGCACGGCTGAAGCGCAGCGAACTGCCGAATCGGCGCCGCTGCAAGCGCCATTCTGAATGGCGCTCGCCGTTCGATGTCGCGGTCGGCTGCATGCCCGGTTCGATGCTGCGCCGACTGTTGGCGTGAAACAAAACGCCCCTCACCCCAGCCTTCTCCCCCAACGATGAAGCCGTTGGGGGAAGGGAAGTGTTTGTGATGACGCGAACTGCGGCGCGCGGGTACCGATGTTGCCCAACGCAATTGCGCGCCAGGCTGGCATTGGAGCCGCGCCCATCACGGCGGCGTGTTGCCGCGGTTCAGAACATATACGTACGCCACTACCGTGCTGCCATCATCGAGTGTCGCCGTCGTCGACACGCGCTCGTAGTCGTCACCCTCGAACTCGTCGACGCGCTGCCAATGCTGCGCGAGTTGTTCCGAGCTGAAGACAAAGCCGCTCACCCGCATGCCGCGCTCATCGAGCGTCAGCGCCGGATAACCCTGGTCCGCACCCCAGCCTTCCGGCCGCAACGTGCCGACGACCGTCGCGGCCTGCCAGCTGCCACCGATCTGCTCGAGCAGATGCGCGTTGGAATGGCCGGGTTTCAGACTTCCATAGACGAACAGTCGCTGCATCATTCACTTCATCTCACAGAGGCAGATGCTTGCGGGGCGTGCCTGATTCAAGTAGCCCGGACCAGCAACGCTACGATCGGCTTCGATGACACAATAGTGCCAAGAGCCGCACTGAATGGATCGGAGATCGAGCATGCATGCCGCCGTCGCGCAACCTGACGAATCAACCGAATTCTCCACACCCGAGCGCTGTTCGATTCTCGAATCGTGGAACGAAGCAAGTGATTCCGCCGTATCGATCGCCCGCGCCCGCGTCCCGCCCGGGGAGACGACGCAATGGCATCGTCTGCACGGCGTCATCGAGCGCTACCTGATCATCCGCGGTTCCGGATTCGCCGAAGTCGGCGACTCCATCGCGCAAGCCGTCAAGCCCGGCGATGTCGTCGTGATTCCATCAGAAGAGCGCCAGCGGATCAGGAACACCGGCAACGACGACCTCGTTTTCTACTGTATCTGCAGTCCGCGATTCACGCAGGCGTGCTACGAATCCATGGAGTAAGGTGTAGATCGTTTCGATCAGCGTGATGCGTCTGCTGACCCATGCGGCCACGTCGTGCGACGACTCTGCAGTTACTGTGCTTCGCACAGTTTGCCAGGGGATCCTCGCCGCCGTCCTTGAATATCGGATCGTTGACTTCCAGGTTTGTCAGAACGATAAGTCGTGGTCTGTCCTGTGCCCGGGATTCCCGCCGTGACATTGCAGGTACCGGCGATGAGATTGCGCTTGGCGATGGCTGCGGCGAATCCGGCTGCCAAGCAAGAGACGAAAGCGAAAACAGCCGCAGGGTGGGCCTGGCCATGAAAGCAAGGCGGCAAACAGAACGGCATGCACGCCAATGTTTCGGGCGTGCGCGCCAATATTCTTGACGAGCACGGCAATTTTCCATACGCGCACGTACGGAAAACGGACGTGCACGACAATATTATTGAGGAGCGAGCCAATATTATTGAGGAGCTCGACAATTTTCCATACGCGCGCGTACGGTAAACGGACGTGCACGACAATATTATTGAGAAGCGCGCCAATATTATTGACGAGCGCGGCAATTTTCCATACGCGCACGTACGGTAAACAGACGTGCACGACAAAATTATTGAGGAGCACGACAATATTATTGACGCTATCAAAGCGGATCAATTGAGCGAGGTAATTTCAGATGCGTAAAACGATCCAGCAAACGATTATGGAGACAGCCCAAGGGCTACGCGATGGTGGCGTCATGGGTGAAGTCACGCTGCGCGAGTTGAAGGCGCTGAGCCTGCCTCCCGTCAAGGCTCTCAGCCCGACGCAGATTCGGAACATCCGCCGCGCGAATCACCTGAGCCAAGCCGTCTTCGCTCGCGTGCTCAACACGAGCCTGTCGACCGTCCAGAAGTGGGAAACCGGGAGCAAGGCGCCTGGTGGCCCTTCGCTCGAGTTGCTTCATGTGGTGAAGGAGAAGGGGCTGCAGGCGGTTGCCTGAGTCGTTTTTCAATCCAGTTGCAAGCTGCCTCCGTGCGGCGAACGAATTGCATGTGGCGCGGTGGAGGGAACCGCGAATATTTGTTAAGTTACGGATTAATAATATTTTATATTTTGCGGTATTGGTACGGTACCCCCTTAAATACCCCCAAGCCGTCCAGACACGTGACAGGGCTGCCCGATTCTATTTAGAACGCGTCACGCCTGCTGGAGGCGCCTTCCACTGCAGCAGTCTTTCCTCACCAGCCTTTTCCAGACCAGCGGGCGGCGTCTTCGCCTTTCGGTCTTGGAATAGTTTGATCGGCTCAATCTCTAGAAACGCAATTGATGCCTGCGGTTGGCCGTGTAAGTGGAACACTTGCCGGTTATAGGCGTCTTTGTAAGGCGCGTAGGCATTGCTACCGCCATACAGACCGTTGTTTGCCACGATGACCATCTGAAACATGTGATAGTGCAATGCTAGAGACATCTGGTCGAATGTTCCGACATCTCGGTTCAGAGCAGGTATGGCAAACACATCTGACTGGTTCCGGAGGTCCGTCGCTAATGCCAAGTCTGTCGCGTCATAGCAAATTGCCGCAGACAGCCACAGCGGCGATTCCGAGACGCCATTCGTCCATTCGTAGCCCACGAGCCATTGGCACGGCCGGAATCCTTGGATGAGCGGTTCCGTCTCGTTGAGCGATTCTTCCATTGGAGCGAGATGTTGCTTGCCTTGGCGTCGAATCAGGACTCGGAGGCCGGAAGCCTTATCCCACACTGGAACGATCCACAATGCCGAATTGATCAGCGGCTGTCCACGAAACAATTCCTCGTACGTGAGGCCGGCCAAGATGATCGCCCTATGGGCCCTTGCAAACGGAATCAGATGAGTCTTCACATCTTGCGGATGCACCGCAAGCTCCGGAAGGATCAGCCAATCCAAACGGCCATCACGTCCCTTGTGCGTTTCGCGAAGTTCAAGCATCCGTTCGATCGCCGCGAGAGCAGAGGAGAGATGTCGCCTGTGGCGCTTTCGAATCGCCGGGTCCGAACACGTAAGATCACCTCGAACAAAGTCTTTGTCCCCAGGAACAATGGTCTGTACCACGCATGCTCGTAAGGGCCGCTTGCGGTCCGGCGCCGTTAGGCAAGGCGCGGCAAGCGGAAGAATCAAGAGGTCCGTCGTGCGTCCATGCTTACTCTCGATGAAGGCAATTCGTTGCTGAATATTCTCTTTCGCCGCTTCTGGCCCATAGTCCACAAAATTCACCGGACCTACCGCCTGGCTGCCTGGCCAACGGAGAAGAGCAGCCAAGAGCTGTTCTACCCATTCAGATATAGGCATCCAGTCATCGCCAAATGCGGCGTGTCCGCTGAAGAAGCCATGAAGCCTCTGATACCGATGATTCACTCCGACGCGATAGGTTGATGAACTCTCCTTCCAGTGCGCTTCTTGAACCGACCTTGTGAAATCCACGCGCGCAGTCAGAATGAAGCGCAGGAGGTAGCCAAGCTGAAAGCGCCATCTTTGATCGGTTGGGCACCAAACGGGCGGCGCATAGAAGGAAGTCCCGGAAGAAACTCGACTGCCAACGATTTTGACCGCTTTGACCCGGCGGCTTGGCGATTGCCCGTCTTCAAGGTCAACGTGCACATCCACGGGCGTGATGGCTTCGATTCTTTCCGACCCTTCCAGTAGGGATTCCAGAAACTTCTCCGCGAAGCTGAGTAGCGATAGCTCATTCCGAAGGGGGCCGTTCCTATCTTGGCCGAGTACGAGTTGAGCAAGCGACTGGGGACCCTCGGCACTATGACGGAGTTGAAGGCATAGGTCGTCCCTGAGACGCGGCGTCACTTCGTTGGCAAGCTCGGGCTTCGCGCCAATCAATTCGAGGGCAAAGCTCGGGTCGCGCTCAGCAACCTGTTCAAGACGACGCGGGCCGATACTACGAAGCGCCAATTCGGCGGCTCTGGTCTTGTCAGAGAATGACCGGCGCGCGAGTACCGCGAGTGTTGCGAAATCGGACCCGACGGTGTGGTCATTACGCAGGAATCTAATCAACTCCTTATATTGTCTTGTTTCTGAGTTACTCCCTGCACGCGAAATAGGTGCCAGAGTGGGATTGTGCGCCGCCAGGAAAAGCAAGATCTGCTGACGCAAGTACCACGGCAGTGCGGCACCTCGTAACGCAAGCCTAATCGCCTCTCCGCCAAGAACCTGGCGATACTCTACGAGGTCAACACGAGCGGGTAGTGACTCATTGTCTTCGGCGAATCCGGTCTCGGTTGCTCCGGCTCTGAAGATTTCGGCAAGGCAGTACCAGGCGACACGGCGCGGTGCGTTGCGCTTGCCACCCTTCACCGTGAACGGCCTTAATAGATCCAAGACGCCCTTGAGAACATCTGCTGCGGGCCAGAGATCGAGTCCAATTCGAAGAAGGCGAACGTTCGCCGGATCATCAATCCAATCCTTGATCAAGCCAAGGGCGAAGGCTCGGGCTTCATCATCCAAGTCCTCTTGAGAAAGAGACTCAGGCGCTCGTCCCAATTCTTCACCGGATTCTGGCTCCGCTTCTAGACCAACAGCAAGATCGGTGTGCGCCTCCAACATAGGGCGAACGGACCTATACGTAGCTCGGTATCGACCGGCGGCGAATCGAGCGACCGTCGCGTCTCGAACATCCGGAATCGGCGCGAACGCCCACGCAGAGTTGCCGCTCTTCTGCTCTGAGTACCTTTGTTGGGACCGAATGAGTCCCTGAACTGCGTCGAGAATTTCTGCGCCACCGGCGGCATCAAAACCACCGGATATGGCGCTCTGAATTCGAGTCATCTTTCGACTCTGTCGCACCAGAGGTCGTTCTTCACCTCTATAGGGTGATGCACGTGTCTTCTCGGCGGAGACCTCAAGCCCCGGCGCTGACCGATCCAGCAATGATTGGAGCCAGTGGCACGCGAGTTCTTCAAGTCTTTCTAGGGTGATACTGCGATCAACCGCCAGCACTATCCGAAGGTCGTCCACATACCTGGCGACATCGGCTATTCGTGCTCCGGGGACTAGGTCCGTTGCCAGTGAGGCTCGAAGTGCGTTGTCGAAATCGAGCAAGTACAAGTTGGCGAAGAAGCCTGCAGATACCAGTCCCTGAGGCAGCGCGATCGATGAGAAACCTTCGATACCCGCTTGCGACGCATAGCGCGTAACCTCAGCATCATCGCGCTTGTCCCAGCACCAGTGCAGTGCGCGGCGAGCAAGATTGTAAAATAGAGGGTCGTCTGTTGGTTGCAGAATGGCTGCGAGTTTGCTGGCTAGCTGTTCCGGTCGCACCCGATCGTAAAACTGTTTCAGGTCAGAATGAACGACAACGACGCGACAGTCTTCACTGTCATCAATTGCCTCGGCGACTGTCTCGGGTCGAGCAATGAAATTGCGATAGTCCTGGTAGTATGCTCGGTAGAGTTTTGATGACCCCCATCGGTGCCGCAATCCCATTGGTGTCGAATCGCAAAATAAACGATTGCCATAAGAAATTACCTGGGACCGGGTCGGCTGGTCTTGTACGGCGCATCGCGGATCGCCTTGCGCAGTTTCTACCCGATCCGCCAAGCACATCATGATCGCAGTTGCCAATACTTGGCTCTTCAGATCAGCGTGGGCGAGCGGCCGAAGCTTTGACTCGGTCTTCTTTCCTTGCGTGGGCTCCCACATGCCAGTCCCAGGCACGATGTGCCAACTTTGACTCTTTGGAGCAGGCACCATCCTGAGGGGCACGTTCTCCCACTGATCGGGACGACGGATTGCCTCGCTCAATTCGCGCAAGAACTGAGGCAAATTTACAGCGGATCGATCCAGCTCCAGCGTGTCCGCGTACCAGTTGTGGTAACGAATGTAGCTCGACGTCTTCTTCCACGCCTGGACGAGAACATATTCCTGTGCCAGCAGGTCAATGCTTGGAGAAAGAACTTCTGCTGTCATACCAGAGTTGCTCTCGCGTGAGTCCGCATCGTGGCCAATCGACGAAAAACGCTGCGCTTCAGTTGCGCGCAACGACTCCTTACTCCCTACAAGGCATCGAGCGCTTTGCGAACCTGCTCGGCTACTCCTGCAACAGCTTTCATGTCCAGCCCGGGTCCCTCGGTGGAAGTGAACAGATTCACGCCTTCTTCATATCCGTTCCCTTTGTACCAGTCCCGTTTCCATTCCCACCCGCGCTTGTAGTCGTCGCGATCGAGCATTCCAAGATGCTCCCACAGCACCAGCTCGCCGGCGTCGGAAATGAACGTGAAGTCTGGACGAACTTGTCCAGCCGTGGCCGATCCGTGCAGCAGACGGTTGTAGTGGTAGGTCAAATTGACGCTGGCAAGATAGTTCGCAATCGCAAGTTCCGATTTGCTTTGAACCATATCATTTCGCACCGTTCGATGAACCAGGTGCGCCGCGTAAGGGAACTCGTCCCCATCGCGCCTGATCCCGGCAGCGAATAGATTGGTGTTCCGTCGAGCCGTCTCCGAGTTCGCCGGTTTGGATAATTCGTACAGAACACCACGATCGGAGCCCTCGACCAACAGCACGAGTGCCATCTTCGAGCGCGTGATCGCTGTGTACAAGAGCTCGCGGGACATCATTCGGCCGCGATTCGGTACAACCACGAAGACTATGCCAAATTCGCTACCTTGCGCCTTATGCACGGTCAGCGCATAGGCGAGCTCCAGCGGTGCGAAGTTGCTTGAGAATTGTTTACTTGAAAAGCCAAATCGGACATCTGCCCTTCCTGCAAATGCTACGTTCAAGAACTTCCCTTTTGCCTCTCCTGTGGCCGGGCACGCGACGCCGATCTCCCCATTGGCAAGATATTCCTTCTCAATCTTGAGCTTCTTCTTTCCGTCAAAGCCATTGCGACGACCATTTCGCGTCAAGATTACTTTGTCGGCCCAGACGATCTCCTCATCCCCAAGACTCAAGCCCCAAGGCTGCCGCGCGCTGCGCAATTGGTTCGCTCGATACTGCTGCTGAATCCAGCGATTAAGCGCAAATACACCGTGAGCGTGGGGCTTGACCGGTGACAAAATTTGGAAACGTTCTGCTCCGTCATGATCGTCGAACGGAACCCATCCCTCTTTTGTAAGACCTAACGCTGCGTTGAACCCTTCAACGTCGGCGGCGTGCTTAAGCCCAAGCTTCGCAATCAATTGCTCGTGCAGGCGCGCTTGCAAGTCGCTGGGTGTCTGCCAGTAGCAAATCTCAAGATCGTTGAGCTTCTCGCCGGTTTCGATGGCGCTGAGGACGCGATCCGCATCTACTGTCTGAGGTTCCCGCGTAAACCACGAAGCGAGACGCAAGGCGTCGGATGGTGCGCCCGCTGCCGTCCGCAACTCTACTGTCAGCCGGGCAATCGCGTCGCCACGCTTCTCCTTTCGGTCAGCAGCCACGTCGAGATTGGCGACAAGGTCTGCAAAAGGTCGCCCGACACCTATCGGAGGCAGCTGATTAGGGTCGCCTACCAAGATAACGCGACTGACGTGCCCCAGGTCTAGGGCCAGCAACACGGCGAGCATATCGTCCATGGTGAGCATTGAGCACTCGTCGATCACCACGGTCCGTTCTTTGCGTCGTTGTTCTGATCCTTCGAATAGGACCCGTTGTCGGAGTCCGTCATAACGTTTGAGTTGATACAAGAACTGAGCGACCGTCATCGCTTCGGCACCGGCCTTCTGTGCGAGTCGAACTCGAGCTTTGCCGGTAGGCGCTAGAAACAGTATTCCGTCGCCACCTAACGCTTTGGATTTGGTTAGAGCGCCTAGCACCGTCGTCTTGCCTGTGCCCGCGCGGCCGACCAATACGCTGAGTTTTCTGGACGTGAGCACCGCAAGGGCTGCAGTCTGCTCGTCAAGCGCGGCGGTGTGGCGCGGATTTGCAAGGTCTACCTGAGCGCCGGCATCTCGAATCGCTCCTATTAGAAGCTCGCGCCAATTCTCCTTCAGGGACGCGAGCTCCTTGTCTGTTCGAGCATCAAGAAGCTTTCGCAGTCTCTGCTCACGCTTGCCGAGATCGGCTAGCTGCAGACAAGGCAACTCCTCTCTACGCTCGACATCGAGAAGAGCCCGAACGCGACTTACTTCGTCAGCGACGAACTGTTCGTTTCCATTCAGCCAGTCGGATGGCACGACGCACGAACGAGCCAGCTCAAGCGTCGCGAGTCGCGAAAAAGTATCTGCCTCGGAGAGAAGCGCATCGCCCTCGGCTGACGCAACGCGCAGCACAGTCACGATGGCGGCACGAACCCGCCTCGCGTCCAAGGGGGAGTCGATGCGGGAAGGAGCCTCCACTGGGCATCGTGCCGCTATTGTTGAATCAGGCAACAGACCACGGTCGATGACGGATATGGGAACTGCGGCGTCTTGATCGTCGCCGAGGTCATCTTCCGCGATTCGGTACGGGTTTTCTAGTATCGCCTCATCGGATAGCGGCGTTCTCGTGGCCTTGGCCCGCAACGTCGGCTCGAACCAGCGCCGGGCTTGTTCGGGAGAGAGGCTGAATCGAGAGAGGAGTTTCAGCAGATTTCGACGTTGCTCGGTTAACCCGGTCCAAGTATTCGAAACGGCTTTAATGTCGGCTGCATAAGCTTGCTGAGGCGGTTTCTTCTTCCCACGCAGGATGGTATCGAGAACCGGCCAGGGATCATCCTTTGATGCGATCTTCTTTTCGGCTTGCAGCTCCAGACAGAGCGACGTGCCCAGGCGCATACCCAAAGCTTCCAACGCAGAACCAACACCAGGAAAAGTGCCGCGCTCCTCCCACAGCGCTGCAATCTCCTGGTTTAGCCATTCTTCGCGGGCCTCCCATGGGCCCTCAGCGATTCCGTGCTTGCGAATCTTTCGGACCGCCTCAAGACATTTGACCAGCGCAGAGAGCGCAACATCCGCCGCGGCCAACTCTCCGGCATAGGAGTACGACATCATGTCGGCAGTTTCGGGTGCGACAGCGATTTCGTCCAGCAGCTCGCGTCTCCTTCCGTCTTCTTTGCTGTCACCGGTCGGTTCGAGGTAGTCGTGATATGGAAGCAGAAATCCCTTTGCGCCATCGCGGCGAATCGTATGACTGAACTTGCGATCCCAGAGTGGATACGTATCACCCACTTTCTCCGTTTCATAGACGATCGTCGAAGTGATCGAGTCGATTACCCCGACGCCAACGAGCAGGCGTGGGATCGCCTCACCGAGTGGATGCCCACTCTTGGTGTAGAAGAAAACTAGGGATTTGCCCGCCTGGAGCCGCCCAAAGAACAGATGGCTCAATGCCTCCTGTCGCTCCTTGGAAAACACCCAAGGCGAATCAAAGGGCGCTTCGCCGTCGGGCGGGAGAGGATTCGGGAGCCCCTCATCGATCCTCTCCTGGTTCTCCCGCAACATCCAGTAGAATGGCACGGCAAAAGTTGTGTAGGCCGGTACGATTATTTTGGTCTTCTTGAGGTGCCCATGCGTCGCCCGCGCCTTCTTGTTGTCTGCATAGGGGTGCTCTACGACACGAATCCACTGGCGCTCGCTCATGAAGGCGGTCGATTCCGCTCGACATGGTGGCAATCTGTCTTCAGATAGATCTGCAAAGTGCTTGCCCGCCAGCTCTACCTCTTCGCCATCACGCTTTTCTTGGCGAATCCTCTCCAAATCAAGACAGAACGAGTTCTTTAAAGGGGCGCGACAGACGGTGCCATTCCAGCGGTTGTCATGCCAAGCGACTCGAACGTTCAGATGAAACATGCACCACCTTCCATTAGGCTGACCGAGTTCGACGAATCTCACTGCCTTGAGCTTCGATGCGCTGCTCTCTAAGCAGCCCATTGATCAGCGACGCGGCGATCTCCACAATCCTTTGACCAGCGCGACGAAAGCCCATCCATCGCGCAAACTCAACTGTCGCATCGTCGCGCTCTACCCACGAATGTCCGGACAATGACGCGAGAAATTGCTCCTTCAGTCCGTCGCGGTCATCGGCTTCAAAGTGCTCGATCGTGCGATAGCGCAGCCGCAGACCATCCCCGTCGTTCAACAGGATGCCACGGCGGACAGCGGTGCGAATGGCATTGTCGAGCGTTTCGCGGATATTCTGGCCGGTGCGTTGGTACCCAAGTGCGCGCGCGAGTTCAACGATCGCGGCGTCTCGGCTTCGGGCACCTCCGCTTGCGAATAATTGCCGAACCTCCACGCATAGATCGTTGCGGTCGAGGTCGTCAACATCGGCAACGCGTTTCACCGGTTCAGTAGCATCATTCGACGCAGTCGTGGTGGACGCGAATAGATCCTGCGGAGCACGCGTGACTTCGAAGACTCGGACTGACGCTGTCGGCTCGACCTCGATCGGTCCTGTCGGTGCCGTTCCCAATTGAGATTCTTTGCCCTCATCCATTGTAGTCGCAAAGGCGCCCGGCCAGCCGCCGTACTTCTCAATTACTGTATCGATCTCGGCCATCAACCGAATGGTTTCGCTCAGCGCGACAGTTATTTTGCGATAGTGCGTGATGTCTTCGTTCGATAGCGTGCGACCCTTCCGATCCTTCAGCCATTTCTCGCAAACCTGGTAGCCGCCAATTCGGAAGTTCCACACGGTCCTGGGCACACCCTTGAAGCCCGTGGTCTGCGCCTTGTCAAACCATACCGCGTCATTCAACCATGTGACCTTCTCAACCGCTTGATTGCGGCCGCCAATAAACTCAGTAGTGGCATGATTGAGGTTGGGCGATTCCAATAGATGCAGTGCAGAGAGCTCTCCGCCGAACTTGACCAGCTCAAAAAACAGGTCACGATTTCCAGTCAATGGAAGGCGCGGGAAGTCTATCTTCAAGAACTCCGCATACCGATTTCGGTAGCCTGGACTGTGAAGCACACCGTAAACGTAGCAAAAGATGTCTTCGGCCGTCACACCACGAGGTAGGCCACCCACGCTCTGTGGTAACCCCAGGGCGATGGCCAATGCTTTGAGAAAGGCGGCAGCGAAATTCGGATGCTGTTTGCCGTCGCCGAAAACCAATGACCGCTGTGCTCCAGTGCTTGGGGCGGTCATTAGAGGAAAAACGTAGTTGACGTCGTACGCGCTCACGCTCTTGTGCGCCGGGGGCAGATCCGAAACGAACACCGAGAAAGTATCCTGCGCAATACGTGTCGTAATGAGCGCCTTGTTGCCTCGGATGTCGAGATGACGAGTCAGTTCGGGCCTCGGCCAATCCACCATCCAGTCGACCCAGTACACTTCGCGCTCATCGAACGGTCGATAGAGACACCGACGCACGTGGTCGCGTGAAAACTTATCTGATTGAACACGCTTCCGTGCCGCTGGAACTTTCCAGCTTCGCGTATCCCCATCCGCATATTTTTTTGAGCCGCAGCCCTCGAAGTATTTTCTGCGAATCTCCTGGTCGGAGAGTTTCGGATTTGCGAAATCGGCAATGCGAAAGAGGAGCGCGTCCCTGTCGAAGTCCACAACGAAATGATCTCGTGCGGTGATAAATCCGGCGCTATTCACGGGCATCACCTCATTAATTTTCCATCCTTGGTCGTATTCAGCGCGGCAATGCGTATTCTGTGGCTCGAAGAAGTAGTAGGGGGAGTCGGGTAACAACGTCGAAAAAACAGTGGTCCCTACGTGATGTTTCGAGAGCCACGCGTATTTCGTCTCGCGAGGGCCCCACAAATCCGCGTGATTGATACTTGCGCCAGAACCACCACTTGTTGCAACGCAGATGGCCACGCCCTGCCGGATGTCGAAGACGTTCTTGTCTTCGGAGCCATCGGGGCATTGCTCCTTTTTATTGGCGTTGCCATGGAGGTCGACGATGTGTAGGCGCGGAAACGTTGCCATGAGGCTCTGCCGCATCCCGCGAAAAGTTGGATTGTCGAGGTAGCCGTGGTTCGTGATGTATCCAAGGACGCCGACGCCGGCGCTATCGATAGTGGTCTGCGCTTTGCGGAAGAACTTCACGTAGTCGTCTTGCAGCCAAAGCTTTCGCTCGTTCAGCGCGCCCCCATCCACGATCTTGTACGCATCGACAATGCGCTGCGCATAGGCCGTCATGTTCGACGAGACGCCTGAATACGGCGGGTTGCCGATAATAACGGTGAACCGCTTGTGCCGCTTAATTTCGTTCACGGCGACGGCTTCGTGGGCGAGCGCATCGACGCTGATCAGAGGAAGCTGTTTGACATATGGTTCGAGAGCATTGGTGAGATATATGCGTGCGCGTTCCTCAGCTCCAAAGCGGTACCCAGTCTCGTGGAGCTTTAGGCCAATTTTCATGTGAGCGATTGCGTAGGGAGCCATCATTAGCTCGAACGCGTGGAGGCGTGGAAGGAGATGCTTTGGAACGTATTCGTTCCATGCCGCATGCTGGCGCATATCCGTGAGGCCCTGCTGCTTCCACTTAGTCTGAAGCGTGCGATGTACGACGTCGATGACTTCGACTAGGAAAGTGGCGGTGCCGGTGGCGGGGTCGAGAATCTGGACAAAGGGTTCGTTGGGTGAAATGGTGCGTTTTTCGCCCAGCTCGTCAGTGAGTAGCGGCAGCCTAAGCTGTGGATGCTTAGCGAGCATCTCGCCCCAAGTAGTGGTGTCGGCAAGGCCATCGGCGAGATCAAACTCCTTCTGCAAGAGTTCGTGCACGCTGCGAACGATGTAGGAAACAACCGGCTGCGGGGTGTAGAACACACCACGCTGGACCTTTAGCTTCTTGTTGTAAGCGCTGAGGAAGTCCTCGTAGAAGTGGATGACCGGGTCTTCGTCTCGTCGGCGGTTCCCGAAATCCTTCAGTACCAGATCCAGTCGCGTCCTTGGATCCCGCAGTAGGTCGACGACCTCCTGGATGCCCAGCTCATCGAAGTCCAGTTTGCCCTTGCGCCCGCCCGCCTTCAGAAAGCTTTGCAGCATCTCTTTGAGAAATGGGTTGGTCACCGGGACCATAGCGACCATATCTTCCTGCGCGACGACGGTGCCCGCGCCCGGAACGGTCCGTGAGACTGCGGCGGAGAACAGGCCATAGGTGATGGTCTGCGCGTACATGTCCGCAAACTGCGCGTCATCCAGGTCGTGAATCAGCGCGGTCTTGAAGCCGTTCATCAGCCTGCGCAGCGCTCCCTTCTCGCTCTCGCGCGGGAGTACCAGCATGGCGCGGTTGCGGATACGCTTTGCGAGCTCCGCCAATCGCAATGCTAGTTCCTGCGCCGTATCGATTACCTGGCGGGGCCGTAGTTCGAATGCCTGCGACCACTGAGCGCGCCATGCTGGCAGATCACTCGTGTCCTTCGGCCAGACCAGTCTGGCGTGCAGCACGTCAGCGACGTAGTCGAGCTTGAGATTCGTATCTTCGTCATCCCAGCCAAGCACGCGTAAAGTCGGCTTGGTGTCGGCCTGCTCGCCAGTCGGCTCACTGAAATGCGCGAACGTAAGTTCGCGATCACCTTCCTGGCCGTAGGCGGAGATAAATAGCAGATCGTGCTGGCGCCAAACTGCTTGTTGAGATTTGTTGGCGCTGGTGCGCTTTTTCATGACCAGCGCGTTTAGGATTCGGCGCAAGATAACGATGGGCAGGTGCTTCTTCTCGAAGTCGATGAAGAAGATGCCCCACGGCTGACCCGTTTCCAGTGGTCGGAGCTGTTTGATCCTCTTGATGCCGACGCGCTCAGATTCCTTCAGACCGAGGTCGTCGGACCAGTCGAACGTGAGATCATCTTCATCATTGACCTCCTCGATGGGCCAGTCGAGTTCATCGCGGAGAAAAGCGAGGAGTTGGGCAAATGACTTGATGTTACGCAGGCGTTGGCGCTGCTCGTCGGTCATGCGAATTCCCCTGTTGCAATAGACGGCGGGTGCCAACTCGGCAGCTGGCCCGATCTATCCTCTTATTTCAGTTCAACTCCATCCAAGCCTTCAGCACCGCCTCGACCCCGAGTGGCGCTTGAACCTTCTTCAAGTACGAGTTCTTTATTTCCTTCTCGACCTTTTCGCGAACCTCCTTAAGCGTTGCCGGAGGGATTTCGCAATGTCGTGGCGTGTCACGTGTCGCCCGGATGAATTCCACGATCTGCGGCGCATCCTCAAACGTCTTCCCGGACGCCAAGTCATGAAGGTACCACTGCACGTAACCCGCATCGAGGGACCATTGGCTCTGGTCTTCCGCGCTTTCTTCACCAATCTTCCGGACTGGCAGTGCGAAACAGAAGAACACAGCGCGGCTGCCGGGCTTCAGATTCTGCTTGCCGCTGAATACGCGCCCCGGCAGCATCTGCAATTGCTTTTCAAGCGCGGGATCTTCTTTAAGTAATGCCTGCAACTCCAGGTGCATGGCTTCGAGCGGAGACAGGGTGCCTTCGTACGCGTCAGTGAATTCCTTGAGTGCCTGAAAGTCGTCTTCCGGCGTAAGTAGTTTCTTGCCCTCAATGCCGAAAGTCTTCGAAATGCGCAGGGTTTTCTTGGACACAGTGCGGAAAAGACGCAATAGTCCGTCAAGCTCTTCCGGCGGCAAGAAATTCCAGTAGGCGGTTTCACCGCGCAGCTTCTTCTGATCCGGATGATCGGCGGTCAACTTCGCCTCGATCTGCGGATCCATTCGACGATCGACGCGGCCGATACGCTGCATCAATCGCACAGGATTCCAGTGTAGGTCATAGTTGATCAGCCGCGTTGCATCCTGCAGGTTTAGGCCCTCGGACAAGACATCCGTGGAGACCAGCACGCGGATTTCCCTCTTGCCTTGCTTGGCTAACTCTGTGCTGGACGACCCATTGTAGTAAGGCGAAAAGCGAGTGATGTATTCGCCGCGATCACCTTTGGTGCCGCTGTCGATCTCCTCGACCCCGTCAATGCCCGCCTCGACGAGCTGCTCCTTGAGGTAGCGCGCTGTGTCCATAAATTCGCTGAAAATTAGTACCTTGTGCTTGTTCAGCACTGGGTCTTTGTTGAGCAGCGAAACGAGTGCCTGTAGCTTCTTGTCCTGCGAAGGCTTGAACTTCTCCAGCTCCTTGAGGAAAGATGCGATCTGATCGAGGTCGAGGATTGTTTCGGCAATGATCTCGTCGACTTTGAAATCTTTGCGAGGAAGCTTGTCGACGGCTTCCAGCATTTCTTCAGGGATGATGTCCTCGTCGGCTTCTTCATCGTCGACGCCACCGAACAATTCTTGCTGGTGGTGCTGTGCGTAATTGATGAGGCTGGCATGTTGATTCTTCCAGCGCTCCAGCAGGCGCTTCTCGTGCGTCGATTCCGCATGCACTTCTACCCATGCCAGCAACTTGATCAATAGATTCCAGCATGAAGATCGAAAAGCATGGACTGAACTTTCGAATCGCTTGAGGAACTGGGTGCGGATCAGTGAAACGACTTGCTTCTGGCGCCCTTCTACCAAGGCGTCAATGCGCTTCTCGTCGCCCGTGTAGTAGGCATAGGGATAGTAAATGGCCAACGAGAACAACGGCTTTTCTTTGCTGAATGCTTCTTCCAACATTTGCAGCAGCTTGCCGTATGTCTGCTTGACGGAATATGGCTGGACTTGCGGCTCGCGCGGCCTCGGAAACAGAATTTCGTTGTCGCCTGCCGCTTCGAGGCTCTTGCGCACGTACGCGCGGCTGCGCTGTACGACAAGATTCTGGAATAAAGAGTCTGTTCCAAGCACAAGGTCGGCTTCGAGCATGTCGGTCTGCACGTCCTCGCTGCCTTCGGTCACTCGGTCGAGCGAGTGCTCCAAATCCTTCTCCATCTTACGGAAATGACCGGCCAGCGAGTGGATGCCTAGCGGCGCATCCTTGAAGTAGTCTGCTTGACGGCGGGAGAACAGTTCGATCATGTGCTGGAGGTCGCGCAGCCGATTGTTGACCGGCGTGGCTGTGAGCATGAACATCCTCTTGCCCTCAGCGATCTGGTACATCTTCCAGTAGCGCGACTGTGGATCGTCAGCATCTCCTTTCGTACCGCTATTCCGGAAGTGGTGCGCTTCATCAATGATGATCACGTCTGCGCGCTGACGGACACTCTCGATGTCCTCCGCCACGCTGCCGCCGCGCATGAGATCGGTGTGGTTAAAGATTTCGAGCTGGCTGTACTTGCCGAAGAGATGCGGTAGCCGCGTGCGCAACGCCCGCTCCCAAACGGGTTTGCGTGCGGACTTCGGAACGAACAGAGCAACTTTGAGGCGGTCATGTACGATCAGTCGCTCGATGAGCATCAAACCGACAAATGTCTTGCCGAGCCCGACGCCGTCGCACAGGAGAGCGCCTTGGTAGCGAGCAGCCCGCTTGAGCAGTGCGTGATAGCCCTCTCGCTGATACGGCGCCAGGACTTTGTAGATTGAAGAATGCTGCCGTTCCCACTCAGTCGTGGTCAGCTCGTGCCCGCGGAAAAACTCGTAGAGCGATTTTGCATAGACCTCAAATGGTGAATAGTCCTGGATCTGTCGCTCGATGACTTTCAGCACTTCGGGCGTAACGTCTTCGGCGGCGTTCCAATGCTGGTCGTACCATTCCTGGAGGACGGAGACTGGCGTGCCGGTAATTTGAACGTTCAGCTCGATGTTCTGAGTGATGCCGGGGAAAGTGAAATTCGAGGAGCCGACCAGCGCCGACGACCCGATAACTTCGAGACGCGCGTGCGTTATGTACGCCTTCGCATGGAACTTGTCCTTGCGGTAAACCCGGCACTGGATTTTGCCGCTTCGAATCGCCTCGACAATCGCGGCAACACCGTCAAGGAAGTCATTTTTCTTCTTCTCGGATTCGATGCTCTGATCGAGACGGCCGGTCAATCGCACCAGACCGTCGTCGAACGCTTTCTTGGTCCGCTTCGAGACTTCGTCACCCATCAGGATGCGAATGCCGTCAACCTTCTGCCATTCCTCCCCAAGCGCAAGCAGCGCTCCGATTTCGAAATAGCCGGTCGCGATGTCGATCGACTTCGAGATCTGGCACCAGTCGTGGAGATACCGGACTGCTTTCCAGTCCTCGTCGCTGTTGTCGACGATGAATAGCTCGCTACCCGTTGGGCTGGTTCTCTTCGGCACTCTGTACTCCCTTGCCCAATTTGAGCGACTAATCCGCCGACAGTCTCCCTAATCATGCTCTCAACTGCAACTCGCGCCTGGCGATTACTGGATCTCCCGATCAATGCGCTTGCGGTCGCCAAGCAATGAATGACATCAGCTCATCGGAGACAGTGGCTAGCAGGCTGATCGTGCCACCATTTCTCGCAGGATCTGGGCCTGCCGCGTGACCGATACCTCCCCATAGTTGCGCAGCGTCGTCAGCACCTCGCCCGAGGTTCTGACTCCACGCCTTGAGTTGCTCGGAGACCGGATAGATGTCCATGAACAGACGCACCAGCGTCTTGCGGATGCTGTGGGGGTTGAAATAGCGCAGGCCCACTGCCGCGAACGCTGCATACCCCCGAATCCGAGGTATCCCTCGAAAACACTCCCGAGAGTACCCCCACGACTGGCAGCTTCTATGGGACGCCATGGGAGCAAATGATACAAAAATCCCTTGTTATGCGGGTTTCAAGGGCCTTATCGGAACCGATGGGATGGGTTGAACCTGATTCGTGGTGCCGGTGGAGGGAATCGAACCCACACTCTGTTGCCAGAACTGGATTTTGAGTCCAGCGCGTCTACCAATTCCGCCACACCGGCTTAGTGTCTTTGGATGCGCGCTGAGCGGCGCATCGCGGGGCAGGGTGGGGATTATATGCGAAGCACGCGGCGAAGGAAGCGGTCAGCGTTGCCCTTCGCGGCAGGCGGCGAGATCTTCCCGGGTCATGACGGGCTTGTAGACACACGGCGCGGCGCCCGGGAAATCGCGTCCCGGATGCATGTGGGCGTAGGTCGACGACGCGAGCGGGGCATGGGTCGGTGGCAAGCCGCGCGGCGGGGGGCGGTTGTCGCCGGCGGATCGCCCGTCGTCGTCGCGGTAACGGGATTGCGCGGCGGCATATCCGTCGCGTGAATACGCTGGATCGCGGCGATCCCATTCGCGCCGGCGCCGGTCATGGCCATCGCGATCGAAATCGCCGTTTCGATCTGTGTAGGCCTCGTGATCAGAGTCTTCGCGCCGGGGCGGAACGTCGCTGCGGTGCACGCGCTGGCTGCGATCGTCGTCGTAGCGATAGACGCGCTCGCTGCGATCGTCGTCGCTGCGATAGACGCGCCCGCTGCGATCATCGTCGTTGCGATAGATCGGTCCATTGCGATCGTCGTCGCTTCGATACGCGTAGTCGCCGCGATCCGCGACGCTGTTGCGATTGATGTCCTCCGGTGGTGTGGTGATCGCGGTTTGCTGCGGCATCGCGTCGCCGGGCATGCCGAGCTTGGCCTGCAGCGAGGCCGAGGACGCGTTCGCTTCGCATTCGGCGGCGGGCCGCGTCCAGCTGGCGGGCAGCCAATACGTCGTGCGATCGCCGACGCGGTGGATCGCGCTGCGGTCGGGGCTCTTGCTGCTGACGAGATAGACACGTTCGCCGTAGCCGAACAGTCGGCATTGGCCGGATTCGAGTTTTTGCCGGACCAGGTCGCGCATTGCGCCGGCATCCTTGCGCGGCGTCGCAAGGTCGATCGTGGCGCGCTCGCTGGTGCAGCCGATGGCGCGGTCGGTGACGATGCACTGGTCGGGCGCGTTGGCGGCCTCCGCTATGTTGGTAGCCATTGCGCACAGGGCGGGGATTACGCAGAGGCCACGCAGGCGAGCGCGGCGCCTGGATATTCTTGCGGGGGCCATGGTGGATAGATAGCGCATCGCCGCTGAAGCGCGACCGAATCGTTTGGTAGCCTGAACACGGCAACGGGTCAGCATCGATTGCCCCCATCCGCCCTTCGGGCACCTTCCCCCGCTTCGCAGGGGAAGGAAAAGAAAGGCAATAGGTCGGCATCGATTGCCTCTTCCGCCCTCGGGTACCTTGCCCCCATCCGCCCTTCGGGCACCTTCCCCCGCTTCGCAGGGGAAGGAGAAGCGCGTTGCGACGCAGTCTGGCGCTGCGTCAGTGCGTGGCGTCCAGCGCGAGCTGGCGCTGGTCGCGTGTGTACCAGCGTGTGTCGATCGGGCGGAATACCGAGCATTGCGTCATCGAGCCGCGGTAGACGTGCACGGTGACGGCGTTTTCGTCGCGGCTCGGGTTG